>Ga0207052_10113_pt1 | contig 27469 bp, 23 predicted proteins | sample Alteio_BWMinCont_62_FD_153294 | JGI IMG/M metagenome (GOLD analysis project Ga0207052, IMG submission 153294) | Enriched cells from forest soil in Barre Woods Harvard Forest LTER site, Petersham, Massachusetts, United States -... | ecosystem: Environmental > Terrestrial > Soil > Temperate forest >...
GGGAACGACGGCGGCGGAGAGGCGGATGACTCCGCCGTTTTCAAAAACGAGGACCGAGGTGGTGTCTTCCGCAAAAAGTTCGCGGTTGCGGGGATTGTCGGAAGGGCGCGCCCCAGTGACAACGACGCGCGCTTCATGCGCGACGGCGTTGGGATGAGGAGATGGCGGAGCGCTCGCCGAGGGCGAGCCGCTCGAACGGCCAATGTCCACTGCGGAAGCCACTCAGAGTGTCCCTTGTGCGCTGGAGGCTTGGGCAACGCACCATTGGATTCGAGAAATGTGGAGGCCGTGAAGAACCGTCCACGCGACGGTTCCAACGACAATTTAGTTTTGCAGGCAGGGCTGTTGCTGGCCATAGTACAAACGTACTGGCTGACGGACAAAGCGCAAGGAATGTTTTTGGGCTTGACTACCGAGGCCGCAGAACGGCGAATTCTGAAATCGCGAAGCCGAGGGCGGCTCCGAGGAAAACATCCGAGGGGAAGTGAGATTGAGTGGTGACGCGAGAGAAGCTGATGAGAGAGGCCGCGCCGTAGGCTACATAGGGCACCCAGCGATGGTGGCGATAGCGATGCGCGAACACGGTAGCAACGGCAAAGGCGGCGGAGGCATGACTGGAAGGAAAGCTGGTGTCGATCCCGGCGTTTGAAACTCGACTGTTGAAGAAAGTGTCGTTGAAAGGGCCGGAAGGAGGAATGTCCGAAGGTCGGAGGCGGCGCGTGGCAACTTTCAAGACAACATCAAGGACGGCGGAGTCGACATAGGCTTCACCGGCGAGGAGGGCGGTCTTTTCCGCGTAGGAATTGTGAGTGAAGTGCCCGGCTACGAGAAAGGCTGCGGGAACAATGGCGATTTCACCAGCGGTGATGGGACCGGAGAAGACATTGTTGAACGTGTGAAATGCGGTGGTGCGGCGGAAGTAGCCGGTGTCGTGGGGGTCCGCGACGATGAGGGCCGCGGTCACGCCGGTTACGGCGAGGGTGGGGAGCCATTGATGGCCTTTGGCGAGCCGCACCGGAAACAGCCAGATGTCTTTTTGGTCCTGGAGGAGATTTCGCGGAAGGGTGCGGTAGGTGATGTCGCGCTCTGCTGCATTTGATACTGAGCTTTGCGGCGTGGCTTCATCCGTGGTGATGGCTTGCGGTGCTTCCTGCGCGCGAAGCGGGAGACAACCAAATGTAATTCCCATGCTCGCAACCAAAATCGACACGCAGGGTCGGCGGAATCCTCGATAAGACCGGTATACGATGCTTTGGATTGTCCTTTCCCAGATCACTCCGTCAAGAATACTAGTGAACCGGCTCGAGTACCAGTTTTTGGATGCGCCAGTTGAGGATTTCGGCAACGTAGAGTTCGTTTTCGGAGGGGCAGGCCATTTCGTGAATCCAGCCGAACTGGCCGAGCTGCTTGCCGGATTTGCCGAAGACACCGAGAACTTTTCCGTCGAGGGTGAGTTTGTAAATGCGGCCGGAGAAACCGTCGGAACTGTGGAGGACCTGATTTGGTGCGGGCGTGACGCAAATGACCCAGGGCGCACCAGGCGCCATCGTTCCGGTGGTGGCGGTGAGCTTGTTGTCGATGGCGGGGCGGGCATTGGGATCGACGGGGGCGTCCATGGTGATCTGGCAGAGGAATTTCCCATCGCCGTCGAAAACCCGGACGCGGCGGAGGGGACTTATTTCATGGCGACGACGACGAGGGTGAAGTCGTCCTGGAAGGCGCCGCCGCTGAAGGCGGAGACTTGTTTGCGGATGGCGGCGAGGAGATCGGGGGCGGCGAGGGCGATATGGCGTTTGCCGAGATCGATGAGGCGGGCTTCGCCGAATTCCTGGTCGCGGGTGTCCATGGCTTCGGTGAGGCCGTCAGTGAAGAGGACGAGGCGATCGCCGGGTTCGAGGCGGGCCTCGGTATCGGCGTAGATGCGGCCGGGCATGATGCCGAGCGGAGTGCCGCCCTCTTTCAGAGCGATGACAGCGCCGGAGGCGCGCAGGAGCAGCGGCGGGCAGTGGCCAGCGCTGGCGTAGAGCAGTGTGCCGGAGTCGGCGTCGATGGTGCAGTAGCAGAAGGTGACGAATTTGTCGGCGGCGATGTTGTTGCAAAAGACGGCGTTGAGTTTTCCGCAGAGGGTGCCGGGTGAAACGCCTTCGGAGGCGAAGGCGCGGAAGCTGGCTTGCAGATTGGCCATCAGCAAGGCGGCGCTGATGCCTTTGCCGACGACATCGCCGATGCAGATGCCGATGGCGCGGTCGCTGAACTTCAGGACGTCATAGTAGTCGCCGCCGACGGCGCGCGCGGGCTGCCAGGCTCCGGCGATTTCCAGGCCGCGGACTTGCGGAATGCTTTTCGGCAAGAGGCCTTCCTGGATTTCGCGGGCTTTCTCCAATTCCTGATCCTGCTGGTGCGCGTGGGTCTGTTCCAGTTCAACGGTGCGCTGGAGCTGGACGTTGCGGCTTTCGAGCTGGGCGCGCGATTCGGTGTAGGCATGGTAGATGATGCCCACGATGGTGATCATGACAGTGCCGAGCCTGCCGGAAACCCAAAACTCCTCACGAAAATGGGAAAAAGGCATGCGGAACATCAACATGATGACGAGAACGCCGACCACAGAGCTGAGCAAGGCGGTCACAAAGAGGCAAGAAATGTAAACGAGCCAGTGATAGAGCAGTTTGCGGCGGATGAACAAAGGCGCAAGACGTGTCAGCGCCAGCGTGGTGAGATTGCCGGTAATGAAAGTGTAGACGAACACGCCGAGGAAGTCCGTGTGGCTCCAATTGGTAATGGAAAAAATGGAGAACAAGGCTACGCCGACGACCAGGTATAGGCCCTGAAAGGTCAGGAGACGGCGGCCGGAACCGGGTGGAGGTGAAGCGACTGGATTGGCGGATGACATAAACGTCGAGACCGAGGCGCAGTTGCAGGATCTAGAATCGCAGAGGATCCCGGGAAGCGCTACGGGGAAAGTCTGCGCGGAGAGTGGGCGGGCTGGAAGCCGGCGCTATATAAGGAAATCATTTTCGAGCGAAGGGGGAAGACGTAGAGGCGATAGTCTTCGCCTGTGCCTTGCCAGTTCTTGCGGGTGGGCCGAGGCGCGTGCCGAAGGATTTGTTGAGGACCTTGGCTGGCGCGGGGGCGGGCGTGGCCGTAGAGCGCGCGGCGTCCTCAGTGAGAGGGTTCGAGCGTGAGTTTTTGCACGCGCCAGTTTAAGATTTCGGCAACGTAGAGTTCGTTTTCCGATGGGCAGGCCATTTCGTGAATCCAGCCGAACTGGCCGAGCTGCTTGCCGGATTTGCCGAAGACGCCGAGGACTCTTCCGTCGAGGCTCAGCTTGTAGATGCGACCGGGGAAACCGTCGGAACTGTAGAGGACCTGATTGGGTCCGGGCGTGATGCAGATGGCCCAGGGGGCGCCGGGCGCCATCGTGCCGGTGGTGGCCGTGGGCTTGTTGCCGATGGCAGGGTGGGCGTTGGGGTCGACGGGGACATCAATGGTGATCTGGCGGAGGAATTTTCCGTCGCCGTCGAAAACCTGTATGCGGCGGTTGCCGCGATCGGCGACGTAGACGTTGCCTTGCGCGTCGAGTGCGATGCTGTGCGGCGTGTTCAATTGGCCCGGTTGGTCGCCGGGTTCGCCCCAGGACTTGAGCCAGTTGCCGTCCTTGTCCACTTTGGCGATGCGCGAATTGATGTAGCCGTCGCTGATGTAGGAGTTGCCGGCGGCGTCCCAGGCGACGTCTGTGACCTGGCGAAACATTCCGTCAATCGGAGGGAGCGCCGGCTTCTGATGCTTCAGCGGGGCGGTGCTTTCGTCGGAAGCTTCCTGCTTGCGGCCGAGGACCATGAGGACACGGCCTTCAGGACTGAACTTGATGACCATATCCGAGCCTTTGTCAGTGACCCAGATGTTGTCGTCCTTGTCCACTTTGACGGCGTGCGCGAAGGACCAGGCGTAGAGATGGTGGCCGATTTCGCGGATGTATTTCCCGTCGGGGGCGAATTCGAGGAGTTGCGCGGCGGCGGCGGCGAACGCGGGACCGGTGGAATTGCCGCGCGTGAAAACGAAGACGTGGCCTTTGGAATTTACCGCGACGCCGACGGCTTCGCCGAGGTAGAGGTCGGGAGGAAGCTTCAGGAAGTCGGGGACGGAACGGAAATGGAGTTCGGGCGGCTGCTGGGCGAAAAGCGGAGCGGTCAGAAAAAGGGATAAAACGAAGATGGCGCGTTTCATGGGATTTTGCCTCGACACTTCGCAGAGCATCATACGCGGGTTCGCGGAATCAATCGCCGGTCAGGAACTTGTATTGAGCGGCGGTGAGGGGGACGACGGAGAGGCGGCCCTGGCGAACGAGCGGGGAATCGGCGAAGAGCTTGTTGGATTTGATTTGGGCAAGGGTGACGGGCTTGGCGAGCAAATATTCGGCTTTGATTTTGACGGCGGGATTTTTGGGGTCGGAGGCGTCACCGGAGACCACGGAGGCGGCGCCGACGGCGCTCTTGCGATCGCCGGTTTCGTAGATTATCAGTTTGTCGCCGGGCTTCATGCCGCGAAGATTTCTTAAGGCGACTGGATTGGAGACGCCGTCCCAGACGGTGACCTTGTCACGTTGGAGATCGGCGAAAGAATATGCGGAAGCTTCGGTTTTGAGTAGATAGTGGGATGACATTGGCACTCACTCCTATCGTTTAGTGATTCAGATTATACATTACGAGCAATCAGATCATTTTTTCTTCGTGGGGATAAGCCGCGGTATTTTTCGCCGGTGCCGGGAATGACCGATGAGCTCGGAAAGCCTCTTGCGTTTTGTTTCTTCCTTTTTTGCGCTGATGACCCAATACGTCGTCAGTCTTTGGTACCAGGGGGCTTGCGAACGAAAGAAATCCCAGGCGGCTTTGTTTGCGCGAAACTGCTTTTCCTGCTCACGAGTGAACTTGGCGCTTTTTCGTTGTTCGTAAGAGTAGATGCCGCATTTTTTCTCGTTGCGTGCGGCGAAAGCTTTGAGGCCGGCGGGATGCATTAGACCTTGCTTTGTAAGCTTTCGAACAAGGTTGATGTTGATGGAGCTCCAGGTGCTGGTGGGTTTGCGCGGGGTGAAGCGGATGGTGTAGCTGGTTTCGTTGAGGCTCTTTCGAACGCCGTCGATCCAGCCGAAGCAGAGGGCCACTTCCACGGATTCGGGCCAAGTGATGCTGGGCTTTCCGGAGCTTTTTTTGTGGAAGCCGACGAGCTGCTCGCGGAGCTTATCGTGATGGGTTTCGAGCCAGGTCCGGAAGTCGGAGGGCGTGGGGAAGAATGTGGGTTTTGGGGGCATGGAGTCTAATGGACGATTTTAGACCAGTTCGATGACGACAGCCTTAGAACGAGGCACGGCAATACCGCTGCAATCGTCGGCACCCCGCGGCACCAAAGCTCAGCTTGCAGTTGTTGAGGGGCCTCTCAAGCGCGGGCAGCGCGCATCTGAGCGACCCTCTCGTTGAACTGGCGCGTGAGGTGCGGCACGATGCCAAGTTGCCGCTGGATCAACATCAGTTGCGCGCGATGGTGCATCTCATGCTCCTTGGTGCCAAGCAGCCTCTCGAACCGCGACTTCTGCGTTTTTCCGTCGGGTTCGGTCACCATCTCTGCGAGGAACTCCGGCGTCAGGGTTTCCATCCACGCCGCAAACTGCTCTCCCTCGGTTCGCAGCAGTTCGAGGATCTCTGCTTTGGATCTGGTCTTGGCTTCCTCCGCGTTGAAGCGGTCTAGCGCCCCGAAAAAGTCGAAGCCCACCAGAGTGGTCAGGCCCTTTTTGTGCACCTCTAGAAATATTCGCGGGCCTATTGCGATGTGCGTCAGCATGCGCCCCACGGAGCGCACGTCGGGTGCTGCCACGAAGCCGTACTTCGACTCCGGAATGTCCTCCGCGACCTGAATGGTGTTCTTGCGAACCGTGCGAAATCCGCTGGCCAGTTCTTTCCCGCCGTAAGAAATCATGGTGGTCACCTCGCTATCTTAATTTGAGCCTCGTTGTGGAGGCTGCCTTGTTCGATGCGCGGGTCCCGCTATCCGTCACTCGCGAGTTCGCGCGGGAGCGGGGGAGAAGGGTTTTCATTCTTGAAGTCGAAACTGTACCTTGGTTCCTTCGGGGAGCTCTGCGATCTGGCGATGCAAATCGCCAAGGAATGCTACCTGTTCGTACAGACTGCCCACATACGCGTTGTTTGGAGCGCCCCCTTCGGCGAAGAGGATGGGGGTTTTGAACGCGACACACTGCTCGGGGCCGGGATTCAGTCCTCCTGCCGCAGCAGCTGATTCATCACGTTCGGCAAACCATTCTTCTCGCTGCTCCTTCGTGCGAGCCAAATTACGAAATTCCGCTTCGGATTTTGCGATTTGCTTCAACTGCCCGATGGCGATGTCCAGCTTGAAGATGATTCCCGCTTCGTCGCGCAGGAATAAATCACCGAAGGCGGTTCGGGCGACGAGCGCCATTGGTTGGGGGCACAGCCAGCGCCACTCTCCCAGGAGCCGCTCAACGTCAAGATGGTCGACAAGGAAGTAGCTTTCCATACGCCACATTTCAACTCAAATCGACAACGCGCGCCACAGAATTCACGAGTGCCAATTGCTTAGAAATGGAATCAGCCTAGGAAGCGAGCTCGGCGGCGACCGAGGCGAAGATTTTGGTGTGGGCGTCGATGTCGGAGGTGGTGGTGGCGGGGGACATTAAGGCCATGTTGTGGAAGGGCGTTAGGAGGACGCCGCGGTTTAGGGCGTAGAGGTGGAGGAATCGCTCGAGTTCGAAATCGGCGGCAGCGGCGGATTCGCCGCCGTTGCGGGGAGGCTTGGGGGCGAAGGTGTATTCGGCGCGGGCGCCGAGTTGGATGACGTTCCACGGCAAATGGTGCGCGCGGATTTCGCCGGCGACGCCATCGTTGAAGCGCTGGGCTAACGGAATCATGTGTTCGAATGCGGCGGGCGTTAGGACGTGTTCGAGCGTGGCACGCATGGCGGCTAGCGAAAGCGCATTGCCCGCCAATGTACCGCCGATGCCGCCAACGTCGCAGTCTTCGAGATGAATGCGCGCGTTGATGCGCTGGGCGACTTCTTCGCTGCACCCGTAGGTGGCGCCGGGGATGCCGCTGCCAATGGCCTTGCCGAAAACGAGCATGTCAGGATCGAGTTTCCACAGCGCGGTGCAGCCGCCGGGGCCGGCGCAGATTGTGTGGGTTTCGTCGGCGATGAGGAGCGAGCCGTAGCGGCGGGCGAGTTCGCGCGCGGATTTCCAGTAGCCGTCGCCGGGGAGAATGATGCCGACGTTGGTCATGGCGGGTTCGGCGAGGATGCACGCGACGTCGTGATGCTTGAGGGCGTCTTCGAGGGCGTTGAGATCGTTGAACTCGACGACGCGAGTGGTTTCGGCGGGATTGACGGGCGGACCGACGTTGCCACGGCGCGGGGCGACTGCGCCGTTTTCAAGCGTGGCGAAGGATTCGTCCACGGTGCCGTGGTAGCAATAGTGGAAGACGAGGATTTTCTGCCGCTGCGTGATTTCGCGGGCGATGCGAATGGAGAAGCGATTGGCGTCGGTAGCGGTAAGCGTGAATTGCCAGTAGCGAAGGCCGAAGCGGCGCTGGAGATCTTCGCCGACCCACAGAGCGTCTTCGGTGGGAAGCATGAACGTAATGCCTTCCTTGGCGCGGCGGGCGACGGCTTCGGCAACGACGCCGGGGGAGTGGCCGGTCATTGCGCCGGTGTCGCCGAGGCAGAGGTCAATGTAATCGCGGCCGTCAACGTCGGTGAAGTGCGCGCCCTTCGCCGATTCCACGAAAATGGGAAACGCGCCAGCCCATTTTTTCATCCAGTTCATGGGGACGCCGCCGAGAAGAGAGGATTGGGCGCGGGCGTAAAGAGCTGCGGATTTGGGATGGTCAGCAATAAAGAGCTGCGATTCGCGGTCGAGGAGTTGCCGAAGTTTTGCGCGATCGATCGTGCTCATCGGAGTTCGCGGATGATTTCGCGGGCGGCGTTGGCGCCGCTGGCGCCGGTCAGGCCGTTGCCGGGATGCGTTCCGGAGCCGCATAGGAATAGGCCACGGATGGGGGTTTTGTAGCGCGCCCAATCGAGAACGGGGCGCATGGTGAAAAGCTGATCGAGCGCGAGTTCGCCGTGAAAAATGTGGCCGCCGGTGAAACCGTAGGAGGTTTCGAGATCTTTCGGGGTGATGACCTGCATGTATTCGATGAGATCGGGCAAGTTTGGCGCGTAGGCGGCGAGAGTTTTTGCTACGGTGTGTCCCAAGTCGTGGCGGCGCGCGTCCCAGTTCCCTTCCCTCAATTTGTAAGGCGCGAACTGGACGTAAGCGGAGAGGACGTGCTTGCCGTCGGGGGCCAGCGAGGGATCGAGAATTGTGGGGATGGTGACGTCGAGCCAAGGCGCTTTCGATAAATCGCCGTATTTGGAGGCGTCGAAGGCGCGCTCGAGATAATCAATTTCCGGGCCGATGTGGATTCGACCCGCAAGGGACTTCAGAGAGCTCTCGGTGGCGTCGAGCGCGGAAAAAACCGGCAGACCGCCAAGGGCTAGATTGACTTTGGCAACGGTGCCATTGGCGCGGAAATTTTTCAGCCGATTCGCGAAGGTGGGATCGAGCTGCGAAGGATCGAGGAGATTAAAAAAGGTGCGCTTGGGATCAGCACCGGAGACGACAGCTTCGACGGAGATTTCTTCACCATCGGTGAGAGCGACGCCGGTGACGGCGCCATCCTTGACGCGAATATGCTCGACTTCGGCGTCGGTGCGAATCTCGACGCCGGCCTGCTTCGCGGATTCGGCTAGCGCGCGAGAGAAGGAGCCGAGGCCGCCGCGCGGAAACGCGGCGGGGCCGACGGGATGCGCATCGGCTGCTGCGCGGAGAAGAAGCACGGCGGTGGATCCGGCGGACCAGGGGCCGAGCGCGGTGCCGAAAATGCCGCGCGCGGCAATAGTGGCGCGGAGCAATTCGGTTTCGAAGAATTCGGCGACGAAATCCGCGACGGCCATGGGGCCCCAGCGCAGAAGATCAAAGATGCCGGTCTTGCCGAGGCTGCGCGCGCCGCGGCCGGTTTTCAAAAGGTTCCAGAGATCTTCGGGAGTGGGATGATCGATCGAGGGCGGCGTGATGGAAGATAGCTGGCCGAAGAAGCCGGCCGTAGTTTCGAGCGATTGCGCGAACTGCGCGTACTTCGCGGCGTCTTTTTCGGAAAAGCTGGCGATACCGGCGGCGGTTTTCGCGGTGTCATTGTAGAAGAAGAGCGCTTTGCCGTCGGGCGAGGCAGCGAAGACGCGCGGGTCAGGATGCACCACTTCGTATTCGAATTTTTCGAGTTGCAGATCGCGGGCCACGTCGGCGCGCAGCGGGCCGAGAGTGTGCGACAGAATGGAAGCGCGGAAGCCGGGATGAAATTCCTCAGTGATAGCGCCGCCGCCGACCATTTCGCGGCGTTCGAGAACGAGCGGCTTGAAGCCGCCTTTGGCGAGATAGAACGCGGTGATGAGAGCGTTATGCCCGCCGCCGATCAGGACCACGCGCTGTCCGAGCGGCATGACTAGTTGGCCGCCTTTGAAGCGGTCGCGGCTGACCCCGAAGAACCGGATTTTGTTCGCTGCGCCCGAGAAGCGGACGACCATTCTTTCAAGATGACCTGGCTGGCGATGCGGCCGTTGGCGCCCATGATGCCCCCGCCGGGATGCGTGGCGGAGCCGCACATATAAAGGTTGTGGATGGGAGTGCGGTAGTAGGCCCAGCCGGCGACGGGCCGGAGAAAGAAAAGCTGTTCGAGAGAAAGCTCGCCTTGAAAAATATTTCCTTGCGTGAGGCCGAATTCGCGTTCGAGGTCGAGCGGCGTGAGAATCTGGCGGCCAATGATGATGTCTTTGATGTTGGGCGCGTACTCGGCGATGGTGTTGATGACGTTGTCGCCGAAGGATTCTTTTTGCTCGTCCCAGGTGCCTTCGGCGAGTTTGTAGGGCGCGTATTGCACGAAGCAAGAGAGGACGTGTTTGCCGGGAGGCGCAACGCTTGGGTCGGTGAGGCTGGGGATGACCATGTCAATATAGGGGCGGCGGGAATAGCGGCCATATTTGGCGTCGTCGTAGGCGCGCTCCATGTAGTCCATGCTGGGTGAAATGGAAATGGCTCCGCGAAGATGCGCGCCCGGGCCGGGGAAACATTTGAAATTGGGAAGTGCGTCGAGTGCCAGATTGACCTTGCCGGAAGAGCCGCGGAATTTGTAGCGGCGGACACCTTCGAGAAAATCAGCGGGGAGCTCGCCAGGCTCGAGAAATTTTTCGAACGTGAGATGCGGGTCGACGCTGGAGGAGACCACGTTGGCAAAGAGTTCTTCGCCGCTTTGGAGAACGACGCCGGTCGTGCGGCCGTTCTTTACCAAAATTTTTCCGACAGGCGCTTTCGTTCGGATTTCGACGCCGGCTTCGCGCGCGGCGTCGGCGATGGCGTTCGAAATGGCGCCCGTGCCGCCGCGGCTGAATCCCCAGGAGCGGAAGGCCCCGTCAATTTCGCCCATGTAATGGTGAAGAAGAACGTAGGCCGTGCCAGGCGAACGAATACCAAGAAACGTGCCGATGATTCCCGAAGCGGACATGGTGGCTTTCAGCACATCGGTTTCGAACCACTGGTCAAGAAAATCGGCGGAGCTCATGGTCATGAGCTGGACGAGAGTGTAGCGCTCGTCGGAGGAAAGTTCGCGGAAGCGCTGCAGCAGAAAATTCAGCTGCTTGAGGTCTTTGGGATTGAGCGTGGTGGGATCCGGCGGAACCATGGAGAGCATGGGCTTCACGAACCGGCACATGGGCGTCATCATTTTGGAGAATTCGTCGTAGGCTTCGGCGTCCAGGCGGGAGTGGCGGCGAATGTCGCGAATGGATTTGGCGTGATCGTTGACGCGCCAGAGGTAGTCGCCGCTGGGCATGGGCGAAAAAGTGCCGTCGAGCGGAAGAATTTCGAGTCCGTGACGCGGGAGATCGAGTTCACGAATGATTTCCGGGCGGAGGAGTGAGACGACGTACGAGCATTCGGAGAAGAGAAAGCCGGAGAAAATCTCTTCGGTGACGGCAGCCCCGCCGAGCACGTGACGGCGTTCGAGAACAACGACCTTCTTCCCTGCTTTGGCGAGGTACGCGGCGTTGACCAGACCGTTGTGGCCTCCGCCGATGACGATTGCGTCGTAATGCTGACCCATTCGGTGTGACTCCGGTATCACTCAAAAGAAGAGAGAAGACCCGCGGAAACGAAGACCCGACATTTTACTTGGACCAGTCAGCAGGCACAAGGTCTTGAGGCTGGCCTCCAGGAGGAATCGGTTCCAATTGGGGCCGTGGCGCTGCCGAAGTACAAGATTGGGAAAAGGAGATGGGTGCGAATAGAGAGAAGAAATTGACTGCGAGAAGGGTTTCCCACTCGTAGACATTAGATTCTTCAAAGATTGTGGGAGAAACGGAAATCGAACGTGCTACCTCAGCTGGTGGCACGGCGCGTGCTTTCTGCCGAAGCGATGACGAAGGGCGAGCTTCGCGAGGAGACAAGCATGCGCAATAAATTTTTTGTTCTGATGGCGTTGCTCTGGGGGTGCGCGGGAGAAGCGCACTTGGCTGCGCAAGGTCTGGCATCGGTCAAACAACCGGAAGTCGACCGGCAGAGTTCATCCGCCGCTGTAATTGCAAACAAGAGTGACTTCGACACACAGACTGCCCCTACGACAGGCAAAGAGACGGAGATTATCGATCGAATTGTCAAACGTGAGCAGGAGGAGATGGCCGCGTTCAACCTTTATAGCCCGTTCATTGAGACTTACATCCAGGACGTAAAGCCCGACAAACAGATGGGCATGGTCCCGAAGTCCGATGTCTATTTCCTCGGCCAGGCAGATTCTCAAGGACGGCTCAAAGTCCACTCGATGACGCACAACGAAAAAAAGCCCTCTTTGCTGTGGTCCTTCGAGCCGGCTGGGTTCCTGCAGATGATCTTTGTGGATCGGGGGGCATTCGACAAAGCCCATTACCAATTCGAGTATAAACGACGGGAGTTCCTGGGCGAGGTGAGGTGCTTTGTTTTTCAAGTGTCGGCGGCTCCAAAAGTTCGCGGTCCGCGCTTTATCGGAGCTATTTGGGTGGAAGATCAGGATTATACAATTGTCCGAATCAATGGAACTTACTCGCAGTCGAATCACTTTTCATTGAAAACTCTTCAAAACGAATACTACCTGCACTTCGATTCGTGGCGCACCAACGTGAAGCCCGGTCTATGGATGCCAAGCTACGTGTTCAGCCAGGAGCTGGCTCGACCAACGCGATTCGGAAATCCCAGCTACAAGTCGGCGACACATCTGTGGGGATACAACCTCAAGACCACTTCACGCGAGGAGGAATTGAACAGGCTGCTCGTCGAATCCGCAAATCCGGTCAAAGAAGAAGCGGCGCAGCATGACCGCTCGCCGCTCGAGGCGGAGCGCGAGTGGCGCCATGAAGCGGAGAACAATGTCCTCGATCTACTGGAGCGCGACGGGCTGCTCGCCCCGCAAGGGGAAGTGGACAAAGTCCTGAACACCATCGTCGACAATCTGGAGGTCACCAACAATCTGGACGGGCAGATTGATCTGCATTGCCGCGTACTGCTCACCAGCAACCTGGAAATGTTTTCTGTCGGCAGCGCGATCGTGCTGAGCCGGGGATTAATCGATGTGGTGCCCGACGAAGCCACCATGGCGGCCATGTTGGCGCACGAAATGGCCGATGCCATGTTGACCAAGCCCTATTTGGACCAATATGGTTTCAACGATCTCCTGCGATTGCCGCCGACGGAAGTGTTGCGGCGGCTCTCGTTCCGGGAAGAGAAAACGGATACCGCCGCGAATGGCGAGAAAGCGATGGAGCTTCTCAAGAAATCGCCCTACGCTTCTAGCTTAGGCAACGCCGGGCTTTTTCTAAGGCAGCTGCAGTCGCAATCTAAAGAACTGAAACGATTGATCAGCCCGCAGCTTGGGAACCAGGCGTTCTTCGCGTCGCAACTGCTGCAGTCCGCGCCCGCGCTGGAGCCGGGCAATAAGGATCAGATCGCAGCGCTGCCATTGGGCTCGAGGGTGAAAATAGAACCCTGGAATGCAGGGGTCAGCTTGATGAAAGCCAAGCCCTTCACGAGGCTGTCCGTGCGAGACAAAATGCCGCTCGAGGTGACGCCGCTGGTGCCGTACTTGACGCGATACGCAGAATCTCCCAGCGCGCAAGGAGCCTCCAATGCGCCCACGGGACGAGGCCAGTAAAGACTGGCGGCGCTGGATTGTGCGCGGCAGGTGGGCCATCATAGTCTTGTGGAGACCAAGTGCGCACAGTGCGGCGCGGCGATGACGTGCCAGCCGGAGGGTGGCTGCTGGTGCGCGGAGCTGCCGCGCGTTCCCCTGCCCAGCGATGCGGAGGGATGCCTTTGTCGTGATTGCCTACTGGCAAAGATTGCGGTAGTCCAGAAAGCGGGCAAGAGAAAAGAAACGTAAAGCTTCAATCGATCTGGATCGAAGGACCACCCGCGGTGCCGGCGACTTCCACGAGGCGCGCGGTGACGGCGTGCGCGACGGCATACAAGCTCTTCGCGCCAGCGGCATTTTCGCCGAGCGCGGCGACGGGCTTACCGGTATCGCCGCCGATTCGAATGCGCGGGTCAATTTCAATCTCACCGAGAACCGGGACTCCGTAGGCTAGGGCGGTTTTCGCGCCTTCGCCATGCCCAAAGATGTCAATGGCCTTGCCGCAGTGGGGGCACGAAAACGTGCTCATGTTCTCGACCACGCCGAGCACTTCCACGTTGACCTGGCGGAACATTTCGATGGCTTTGCGGACGTCGGCGAGCGCGACGGTCGAAGGCGTGGTGACAATGACGGCTCCGGTAACGGCGACGGTCTGGATGAGCGTGAGCTGGACGTCGCCAGTGCCAGGCGGCAGGTCGATGAGCAGATAATCCAGTTCGCCCCAAACGACGCTGCGCAAGAACTGCGTGATGACGCTGTGGAGCATGGGGCCGCGCCAAATCATGGGCTTGTCGCCGGGATTGAGCAGTCCCATGGAGATCATTTTGACGCCCTGAATTTCCACGGGAACGATGCGTTTGTCCATGGTGGCGAGGGGTTCCTGCGTGGTGCCCAGCATGATGGGAACGTTGGGGCCGTAGACGTCAGCGTCGAGCAGACCCACTTTGTGGCCGAGCTTGGCCAATGCCAGCGCGAGATTCACGGCGACGGTGGTTTTGCCAACGCCGCCTTTGCCGCTGGCAATGGCGACGAGATTTTTCACGCCGGGGATGGGATGCCGTTCGGGTTGTGGTTGCGGTGCTGGACCTGGTGGCATTGGCTTCCTCTTTGGTAGGACAGGCATTCTTGCCTGTCCTTTTTTCAATCAACCGCGATCAATTTCCGTTCACGGCTTCGACAAAGGGCGGACAGACAAGAATGTCTGTCCTACTCAGGCGCCGTGGCATTTTTTGTACTTTTTGCCGGAGCCGCAGGGGCACGGATCGTTGCGGCCGACTTTTGCGCCGGCACGCACGGGCTTGGGTGCTTCGGCCTGCGCGGGACCAGTCTGATATTGCAAATCTTTTTGCTGGCGCTGCTGGCGGCGTTCGATTTCGCGAGCGACGGCGGGCAAGTGTTGCGGCTCGCTGGCTCGCGCGGCGGCGCTGGCGGCAACGGCGTCGGCACGTGGGCGCGTGGGCTGCGGCGGTGAAGTAGGCTGCGGCGCACCCGCAGTGGGCGGCTGCTCGCCCTGCTGAATCTGAATGTGAAACAGATAGCGGACTGTTTCGTTGTCAACGCGCGTCATCATGTCTTCGAAAAGGATGAATGCTTCTTTTTTGAATTCGACGAGCGGATCTTTCTGGCCGTAGCCGCGGAGGCCAATGCCCTCTTTCAAGTGGTCGAGCGAGAGCAGGTGATCTTTCCACTGCGAGTCCACCACGTCGAGGATGATGCGGCGCTCGAGCCAACGCATGAGGTCCGCGCCGAATTGCGTTTCTTTTTCCTGGTAGCGTTTGGTGACGGCCTCCACCGCGGCGTCCACCAGCGGATCGTGCGCAAGCGTGGCGGGATCGGCGCCGGCGGCTTTCATATCCACGCCGAACTGCGCGGTGGCTTCCGCGAGAAATTGCGTGGTGTTCCACTGATCGGGATGCTGCTCGCGCGGGCAGAAAGTTTCGACGAGCTCGCGCGCGACGTCCTCGGAGATGCCCAGGACGTAATCGCGTTGGTCTTTTCCTTCGAGCGCGGAGCGGCGAATCGAATAAATCGTTTCGCGCTGCTTGTTCATCACATCGTCGTATTCGAGCAAATGTTTGCGGGCGTCGAAGTTTTGCGCTTCGACGGATTTTTGCGCGTTCTCGATGCGCCGCGAGATGAGACCCGACTCGATGGGGACGCCTTCGGTCATTCCCAGGCGGAACATCAGTGCCTTGACGCGTTCGCCGCCGAAAATGCGCATCAAGTCGTCTTCGAGCGAGAGGAAAAACCGCGAGGAACCGGGATCACCCTGGCGACCGGCGCGGCCGCGCAACTGATTGTCAATGCGGCGTGCTTCGTGGCGCTCGGTGCCGAGAATGTGCAGACCACCTAGGGCAACGACTTCATCGTGTTCCGCTTTGCACTGTTCGGCAAATTGGTCGTACATGGGCTTCCACTGGCTGGCGGGCACCTGGAAAATCTTGCCTTCGTGCTGGAACAGGGTCATGGGCGCTGCAGGCTGCGCAGCCTCGCCCGGAGCGGGTTCCGCGGGTATGACTGCGGGAGCGGCCGCGTACGGCATGGCCAGTTTGTTTTTCAGAAAATGGTCGCGCGTCATTTGTTCGGGATTGCCGCCGAGCAGAATGTCCGTTCCGCGTCCGGCCATGTTGGTGGCCACGGTGACGGCAGCTTTGCGGCCGGCTTGCGCGACGACGCGTGATTCGCGTTCGTGCTGTTTGGCATTCAGTACCTGGTGCGGGATGCCCGACTTTTTCAGCAATTCCGCAATGGCTTCGGATTTTTCGATGGAGATGGTGCCGACCAGAACGGGTTGTCCGCGTTCGTGATACTGGCGGATGCCGTTGTCGAGCGAATTGTCTTCTTGCAGGATGCCGTTGACGACGGCGTGAAATTTTTCTTTTTCCGTGCGATAGACAACGTCCGGCGCTTCGATGCGGATCAACGTGCGATTCGTCGGAATGATGGTGACTTCGAGGTTGTAAATCTTGCTGAACTCCGCCGCCTCGGTGGCCGCCGTGCCGGTCATGCCGGAGAGTTTTTTGTACATGCGAAAATAATTCTGAAACGTAATCGTGGCGAGCGTCTGGTTTTCGCGCTCAATCTTCACGCCTTCCTTGGCTTCCACGGCCTGGTGCAGACCGTCGGACCAGCGGCGGCCAGGCATCTGGCGGCCGGTGAATTCATCCACGATGATGACTTCGCCGTCTTTCACGACGTAGTCCACGTCATTCTTGTAAAGCGTGTGCGCGCGCAAGGCTTGGTAGACGTGATGAATCGTCTCCATGTGCGCGGGGTCGTACAAATTTCCGAGGCTCAGCAGGCGCTCGCATTTGCTGACGCCCTCTTCGGTGAGCGTGGCCGTGCGGTGCTTCTCATCGAGGGTGAAATCAATATCCTGAATAAGCTTGGGGATAATCTTGTCGATCTTGGCGTATTTGTCGGTGGATTCTTCCGAGGGTCCGGAAATGATCAGCGGGGTTCGCGCTTCGTCAATCAGGATGGAGTCCACTTCGTCCACGATGGCGAAATGGTGGCCGCGCTGGACGCAATGCGCGAGGTCGTACTTCATATTGTCGCGGAGATAGTCGAAGCCGAATTCATTGTTGGTGCCGTAGGTGATGTCCGCGCCGTAGGCCGCGCGGCGCTGCTCGTCATCGAGGTCGTGGACGATGACGCCGACGCTCAATCCCAGCGCGCGATAGAGCGGGCTCATCCACTCCGCGTCGCGGCGCGCGAGGTAATCGTTGACCGTGACAATGTGTACGCCGCGTCCCGCCAGCGCGTTCAGCACCGCGGGAAGCGTGGCGACCAGCGTCTTGCCTTCGCCCGTCTTCATTTCCGCGATTCGGCCGTCGTGCAGAACCATGCCGCCGATGAGCTGCACATCGAAATGACGCATGTTGAGGAAGCGGTGGCCGGCTTCGCGCACCAGGGCGAACGCGGGAACGATGGCCGGCTCGAGGGCTTTCTGCATTAACTCGCGAAAGGTAGGTTCGCCGGGATCGGCGTCCTTCAATTTTTCCTGAACCTGCGCGCGCAGCTCGACAAAGCGCGTTTTCAGCTCTTCATCGCTGAGAGTCTGCACCTCGGCTTCGCGCGCGTTGATGGCGGCGACGACGGGCAGCAGTTTTTTGATGTCGCGCTCGTGCTTGGTGCCGATAAAACGCGCGATGAACCTATTGATAAAATCCGTTAAATCCATGAATGGGTGTGCCGTCTCCTGACGGTCCGTTGCGTTGCCTTTGGAAACAGGCTGCCACAACGCGATAAGTGCAAACATCCTATTCTAACTGGTTGGGTGGGCCTGCGCCAAGAAACACGACGTCAAGCTGACCTTAATTCTTGGCAATACAGCGCCGGCGTTTGCTTTGAGACGCAGGGCGTCGTCAATACTGGGGTTTAGAGAGCGTAGTGGCTGATCGCTGCCTCCGTCACAAGCGGCCGGACCAAAATAAAAAGAGGAGGATCAGTATGATCAGGCTTATGCCGCTGATGGGGTAGAAGCCCCACTTCTTGCTGTGGCGCCAGATCGGAAGACTACCGACAATCGCAATGAGGACGATGACGGGAAGAATAAACATCACCAGCATGGCTTGGTTCCTCCTTCCCGGCCGGCAAAGCCTAGTCCAATCCTCTTTCGTCTCGCGCGCAATGCCACGCGGGAAGCCTCAAGCCGCTTGTTCGGAGCGGCCGCGGAGTTGCGCACCTCGTAGCGGAAGCAAGACCACGAGCGTGTAAATCCCCAGGGTTGTACCTAATGGAATGTTGGAAAGCGACAAAACACCTGCAATCAATGCGAGCATGCGGGCTGATCGATTTCCTGCCAGCAGCGCCAGCCCAGCAAGGATCCCTAAAATGCCGCAGACCGCCGACAACACTATCATCGCAGCGTATAGGACATGGAAATCGGCCATCAGAGCGAAGGGGTTGGGAACCCGATTGAGCAGAGCGCCAAACATTACGGTCGCCGTGCCACTGAAGAGAAACAAGCAGAGCGCCCAGATCAAGCGAAGCACTCCATAGACGATCCAACACGTTCCCAAGGTTTGGAGCTGTCGGCTTGGGCTCAGTAGATTGGAATCGTTCGAAGACATGACCGCCTCCTGCCTACTGGCATGGCGTTAGCCAGGAATCAACATCCGAATACGTACAATCTCTTATAACGTGGAACAAGAGGGCGGTCTGTCCACATCTGGACACGTGGTGAGGGAGCCGCCACACCAAGAAATGGCCCGGAAGCTGTCGATTTTCCGCTTCCTCGTGCGACGTATAGGTGAGGTTCTGAAACGCGGCACGCAGGAGGCAGTTATGGCAAGGCAGCGCACACTCTCTCGAAGTTTCAAGTTCATCGGGGGAACGTCTCTCGCCGGAATCGGGCTGTATCTACTGTCGGGAGCGCTTGAAGGCCCCTCGGCCCTGTTCACGAGCCTCCTGAGCGTGGCCGTGAGGGAGGCGTTGGGGCAACTGCCCTACCTCCTGCTGCCGGCGGCCTTGCAGGCTGTACAGGGGTATAGCTTGGATCACCTGCAGTCCTCTCCGTGCCCTCTCCATATGTTGGTATCATGCTGGCCGCTGCTCCGGGTCCTGGCCGGGGCGGCGTAATGCCTAAACTTCTGGGATAAAGCCGACGCAGGGACAGCCGTAAAATGCTTGCAAGAAAAGACGCGGTTACTGTCGAACTGGCTAGCCGTCGTTCGACGCGTAAGTAGAGGCCGGGTTCGGCCGGTGGAAGCTCGCTGGCGCTCCGTGCCCAAGCCATACCTAAAGGAGAATCTACGATGCGCGTCATGGTGATGGTGAAAGCCAACAAGGATTCCGAGGCGGGCGTGATGCCGAGTCCGAAGCTGCTTGCGGAGATGGGCAAATTCAACCAGGAATTGATCAAGGCGGGTATGCTGCTGGGCGGGGACGGGTTAAAACCGAGCTCGAAGGGCAAGCGCGTGCGATTTTCGGGACAGCAGCGTACGGTGATTGACGGCCCCTTCGCCGAGACCAAGGAACTTGTGGGAGGCTACTGGCTGTGGCAGGTGAAATCCATGGACGAAGCGGTGGAATGGCTGAAGCGCGCGCCGTTTGACCGGGAGACGGAAGTTGAAATTCGCCCGGTGTTGGAAGCGGCGGATTTCGCGCAGTGAGGCTGCATGGCGCGTTCGCGATGCGGGCGACAGAAGCAAGCGATGGCCTGAAAAAAATTTGTAAAGCGTGTCGAATCTCAAGGTGCTCGTTCGACGCCTTAATAGAGCGCAAGTTCAGCCGGTAAAAGCCGGCGGGAACCTGGTTCAAAATCCTAAATCAGAATGGAGAATCACGATGCGATTCATGATGATGGTCAAGCACTCGGAAAACCAGGGACCGCCGCCCCCAGGATTCATGGAGGTGATGGCAAAGATTGGCGAAGAAGCCGTCAAAGCCGGAATCATGGTTATCAGCGGTGGTTTGGCTGCGACCGCCGCGAGCACGCGCGTGCGGCTTTCCAAAGGGCAAATCAACGCGATCGACGGGCCTTTCACGGAGGCCAAAGAGGTCGTCGGCGGGTTTGCGATTCTGGAGTACAAGTCCAAAAAAGAGGCGCTCCAAGGGGCTTTGGAATTCATGGAACTTCACAAGAAACACTGGCCGGGCTGGGAGGGCGAAACGGAAGTTCGCCAACTGCTCGGGCCGGAAGACTTCTGTCCCCAAAAATAGCAGCGTTCGAATGTAAGGCCGGCTGCGCAGAAGCAGTTTCGGTGCGCCCCGGCTTGCGCCGGCGGATTGAACGTGGTGTTATCGGTAGCCGTGACGGCTACCGATACACATCGCGCGATTGAGGCGGTCTGGCGGATTGAGTCAGCGAGGATCATCGCAGGTCTGGCGCGAATGGTGCGCGACGTCGGTCTTGCCGAAGAACTGGCGCAGGATGCTCTCGTCGCGGCGCTCGAGCAATGGCCGGAGTCGGGCATCCCCGACAATCCGGGCGCGTGGCTCATGGCTGCGGGGAAGCACCGAGCCATTGACAGGCTGCGGCGCAGCAAGCTGCTGGAGCGCAAGCACGGGGAACTTGGCCGCGAGCTGCAAGCCCGGCAGGAGATGGCCGTGGCGGAATTTGACGCTGCGATCGACGATGACATCGGAGACGATTTACTTCGGCTGGTGTTCACGGCCTGTCACCCGGTGCTTTCTTCTGAGGGACGCGTCGCGCTGACACTGCGTTTGCTCGGTGGGCTGACGACGGAAGAGATTGCGCGTGGTTTTCTCGTGCCGGAGCCGACGGTCGCGCAGCGGATTGTGCGTGCCAAGCGCACGCTGGCCGAGGCTCACGTCCCATTCGAGGTTCCTCGTGGAAGCGACCGCGCTTCTCGACTCGAGTCGGTGCTCGAGGTCATCTACCTGGTTTTCAACGAGGGCTATACGGCCACGGCGGGTGACGATTGGCTTCGGCCAGCGCTTTGTGAAGATGCGCTACGGCTCGGGCGCATCCTGGCGGAACTGGCTCCCAATGAGCCGGAAGTTCACGGGCTGGTTGCGTTGATGGAGATTCAGGCATCACGTTCGAGGGCACGCGTGGGCCCGGCCGGAGAGCCCATCCTGTTGCTGGAACAAGACCGCTCCCGCTGGGATCAACTGCTCATCCGTCGCGGGCTAGCGGCGCTTGAGCGCGCCGAAATGCTCGCGAGCGCACGCGGTCCCTACACGCTGCAGGCGGCCATCGCTGCTTGCCATGCGCGGGCGCGTACGGCGGAGGAAACGGACTGGCCACGCATTGTGGAAGTTTATGAGGCGCTCGCGGAACTCACTCCATCACCCATTGTGGAGCTGAATCGTGCGGTTGCGGTCGCCATGGCGTTTGGCCCGGCAGCCGGTCTCGAGCTGATAGACGCGCTCGCCTCGGAGCCGTCGCTCAAGTCTTACCATCTGCTGCCCAGCGTCCGCGGTGACTTTCTGTTCAAGCTTGGCCGCTTCGACGAGGCACAGTCAGAGTTTGAGCGCGCGGCCTCGCTCACTCGGAATGCGCGCGAACGCGAGCTGCTACTCGGCCGCGCACAAACTTGCGCAGGAGGGCATTCGCAGCCAGGACCGCAGTGAAATAATTGGCACCTCTCGCGCTCCCAGCGCGGCCAGTCCAGTCGCCTGCACCCGGCGCTTCTAGTTGAACTGCGGCTTGGTGGAAGGTGGTCGAATCTTCTTGTAGTAACCATAGTCCAAAAAGCATCTCATGGAAGTGCCCGCTAATTCTGGTTCCGGCCAAGCTTGGGAATCTCTGGAGAGTCTTATCACTCACTTGCGGAGGCAATGTCCCAGCACGTGCTGGCAACATACGGAGCATTCACCAGTGAGGTTTTTAAAGAAATGTAGAAAAAGGAGCGAACCATGAGCACACAGTCGAAACCAGTGGTTAGCCTCGTGCCGCCTTTCACAAAAGAGACGGCGATACTGAAGATCCGCGCTGTGGAAGACAACTGGAACACACGCGACCCGGAAAGAGTCGCACGCGGGTACAGCCCGGACTGCTTCTGGCGCAACCGCTCGGAGTTCCTGCACGGCCGCGCCGAAGTCACTGCATTTCTGACCAGGAAGTGGGCGGCAGAACTGGACTACCGCCTCATCAAGGAGCTGTGGGCTTTCGGCGGCAACCGGATTGCTGTGCGCTTTGCATATGAGTCGCATGACGCTTCCGGCCAGTGGCATCGAGCGTATGGAAATGAGAATTGGGAGTTCGATGATGCGGGGCTCTCTAGAACCCGCCACGCCAGCATCAATGATCTGGCAATCCGAGAAGAGGACCGGCTATTCCGTTGGCCGCTGGGCCGCCGGCCGGATGACCACCCAGGATTGACCGAACTTGGGTTGTAGATATCAAAACGAATAGCGGTTCGCAAAAAGGTGAATAAAGAAAAATGCAGGAAATAGGGTCTATGGGGAGACCAGGGTTTGTACTGTGGCGGGGGCCGGGTCGGCGTCGACGGCGGCCGGAATGTTCGAAGTGCTAGAAAGATTTCCCGCTAGCATCCGGCGGTACTTGCTGCGTTCATCGAGGTTCATGTCAACGATTTCGAAGGCCATGTCCTGCGCGCGGGAATCGCGCATCAGCGCAGTGGCTTGCAGGTTTCTCAGGCCGACTTGCAACCGCAGTTGCACTTGCGTCCCAGGGGTCAGGTGCCGGCTGAGGGTCGCGACACCGCCCGTCAGGCTGGCGGTCTTGATCTCCATGGAGCAACCCTCTTTGAGATTGGTGCACACCGCGCGCACGGTCTTCCTCAGGCGTACACGGGTGTGGCGCCGATGTCGCACAAATTTCGATGCAGACGGAATGGCCAGCGGAGACAGCGCAAGATCTTCGCTTTCGATGCCACTCTTGGGAAGGAAAGCCAATGCCCAATCCGGATCGAGCTTTTCGAGCGACTGGAACGCGGCAATGCGCAGCTCCTGAGGGTGCAGCCAGCCAAACATTTTCTTCGATTCCAGAATGCGCTTGAGGGTGCTCACGGACTCTGGTGCGTGGATTCTTCCGAGCGCCTCGATGGCCTTCACGCGTAAATAGGGAGTGGCGCCGGGAGGCAAATCGCCATCGGCGATGGTGAGCAGCTTTCCGAGCGCTTCGCGGTCCACGGCCACACCAATTTCGTCAATCACGAGAGGCATCACTAGCGGATCCACATGGTCGAGCAATTCGAGAAGAACCTGGCACCTTCGCGGGGCGCCGCTCGCGGAGATCTGCCGGATCACGCGGTCTTGCGAGGCGCGAGGAAAATCCTTCATGCGACCGGGGAGATAAACCATGATGGATTGTGGGTCGAGTTTGCTCAGCAGACCCGCCATCTCCACGGCTTCGGCGATGGGTCCGCCGCGCACCGTGCTGCGGAGATATTGCACGGCTTCTTCGCCGAGATCGTTGGCCAAATTTGCGATGTGCTCGGCATCTTCGCGCAGGCTGCAGCGATTGAAACGCGCCGACAGCTGTTCCATGGTGGTTTGCGGCAACAGCTTGAGAACATCGGTCAAGCCGGCCGCCACATGCCGCGCGCGCAGGGCCTCATCCACAAAATCCGGCACGCGATCTTCGATGCCCATTTTCGCGCGGAGACTGCGCGCGATTCCCGGCCGTTGCGTTTCCACGCCCGCGATCAGATCGAGCGCCTGCTCCATCGCGGGGAAATGACGGGTGGTCGCGGCTTCCTGGCTCAACCGGACGAATGCAGCGCTCACCAGTCCCTGCAGTTCCGAGTCTTGTTCCACGCTAAGGCGCAGCCCCAAGTGCCGCAGCGCTTCGCTCAATAGTTTCGGGTCGGCCTTGGCGTAGAGCTCGGCCATTTCGGAGAGGCCCACGGCGGTTTTCTTGCGCGCATCCGTCTCTTCGCTGTCGGCACAAGCGGCGTAATTCTGAAGAATGCTGATGGCTTCGGCGATGTTTCCATGTTCGATGAGTTCGCCGACGTAGGACTGCACGTTGCGCGGCGGAATGCACCAGGCTTCTCCCGACATCAGCACCGCACGCTTCCCACTCTCGGGCACGGCCGCCCAGAACTGACGGTCCAGAATTTCGCGGTGCGATTCGACCAGCATTCCGGCATCGCTCATTTTGTCTTCGTGAGCGCCCAGAATCTTGCGGAGATTCTCGATCTCCTGGTTCATGCGATCGAGCATCTGGCGGACGGCGTTGACTTTGACTTCGCCCTTTTCGAAGCGCTCGAGCGCGAAACGAATCGCCAGGTGCTCGGCAAGCTGCACGAGAACCGACTCGTCCGGTTTTTCGTTCGGTGCTTGCGCTGCCAAAGCTGCCAGGGCTTGCTTCAACGTGTCTTGCGCGCGGCCCGGCAGCTGCGAAACCTGTTCCTGGAACGCGCCAGCTGCGGCCAAACCGCCTTGACCGGAACCGACGCTGCCGAAGCTTGTGAGCGCGCCTAGAATCCCGAGAAGTTCTTCTTCCGTGGGCTCGCCGCGCCCTCTGCCACCAAGACCAGCTACAACTCCAGAAACAAGGCTCGCGCCACTGCTAGCGCCAGCTCCGCCCCACCCGCCGGTGCCCGGGCCACCGCCCGGCCCACCATTGCCAATTCCACCGCTACCCGATCCCCCACCGCTTGGACCACCGCCTCCCGGTCCTGGGCCGAATCCTGTGCCGCCTGAGCCGCCGCCACCCGGTCCCGCGCCTAAGCCTCCCGTCCCCGCAACGCCGATGCCGGCACCTCCGCCGCCAGGTCCAAATCCACCCGATCCCGGCCCGCCACCTCCGGGCCCGCCGGGACCTCCTGGCCCAGGACCGCTCATTCCCCCTTCGGCGCCACCTTCGCCTTTCGCTCCCTGCGCGGCGGCAATCAATTCGAGCAATTTGTGGGGATCGTTCAGCCACTCAGAGAACTGGTCGTGGTCCTTGCCGAGAGACGCGACGGCCAGTTGGGCCGCCATGCTGGCTTCCTTGAGCCGCGAATCCGTGGCCACGAAGCAGATTTCGTTGATGCGGATGCCTTGGGAACCGGCGAGGGCGGCCTTCAATTGGAGAGCCAGTTCCGCAGGCTTCGATTTGCCCGTGGGAAAGGCGCGCACAAAGCGCCCAAGCTCTTCTTCGGTCACGGACGCAAAGAACTGGACGCTGGCGAGCCCCGCGGCGGAGAGCAACTGCGCAAACTGTTTTTCAGCGGGCGCCCCTTCCAGCGGTACCCCGTCCAATAAAAGCTGCGCTCCGCTAGCGCCCAGTAGTAGTCCTGAATCGGATCCCAGCGGGATGGCTGTGCGCAACTCGCTCCAGGCGGTTTCGAGCTGTTCGATCGTGCGGGCGTGCTCGTAGCCATACAAGCGCGCGAACTTCAACAAGATGTTCAGGCTTCTTACGAATGCGCGTCCCGCCGCTGTTTTTGGATCTGATTTCATCCCGCGCCGTGTAGGTCCGCTATAGGACTCCCTGTCTAGTACCGTAGGGTTAGGCCCCGTCCCGCGCAATGGTACAGGAGTCCCATGTGTCTCCTGCGTCAAGCCGACTGAAGGACGGGCAAACAGCCTGAACAAGCGTACGGGTGCGCCATGGGAGAGGACAGGTGGGAAGAGGGCTCGACGACGGCAAATTTCGGGGGCCGGCGCTAATTTTTTGCGATCGCCACGCGTCCCCGGCGCCTGGTGCGGTTCGTCACCTGTGCGGCCATAGGTAAGCCACCCAGCTCGAGAAGCAGTTTTCTCAAGCGGTAGCGTTCCTCCAGGTCCATATCCACGAATTCGAAAGCCATGGCCTGCGGGCGCGCACCGCGGACGATGGCCTGTGCTTTGATGTGGCGAACGCCCAGGGAAAATTTCAGCGTCAGCAGCGACCCAGGTGCCAGATGTCGTTCTCCGGAACCGATTCCGCCGCCCAGATTCAATTCTGGAATCGAGAGCCTGAAGTTCTCTCGCAGATTGGTTGTTACTGCAATGAGGTTGCGCGAAAGTTTCAGACGCGCGTAGCGACGCTGCCGAATGACCGAGGCATTGGGTTCCGGATCCGTGGGCTCCAGGGTCAGTTCTTTGCGGTCAATCCCGCTGGCGGCCACTTTCTCCATGCCCACCGCCGCGTCCACGCGCAGAAGAGCCTGCGCTGCAGCAATTCGTAATTCGTTGGGATAAACCCACCGCCAAACCTGGCGGGCCTCCAGAATGTGAAGTAGAAGCGTGCTGGCGCCGGAAGCGCGCAACCGGCCAATGGCCTCAACGGCCTTGACTCTCGTGAATCCGGGCGTGTCATCGTTCTGTATCAGCTCGATGAGCTTCGGAATACATTCGGGCTGGCCACTCATCCCCATTTCATCGATGGCTAGAGGGCGAATCATCACATCAAGAGAATCATAGAGCGCAACCAGCAGTTTCGCGCGGTGTTCCGGCGGAGTCGCAGAAAGCTGCCGCACTGCGCGGTCGTGCGAGGAACGCGGCCATTGCGAGAGACGCAATGGCAGAATTTTTTCGACGCTTTCAGGGGAAAGCTGGCTCAGCAGGCCCAGAGCTTCCGCAGCCTCGCCCGCGGGCGCGGTCTGCAATGTCTCGACAAGTCGTTGTGTCGCTTCTTCTCCCAAACCTTTCACTATGCTGCAGAGCAGCTCGCAATCCTCGCGGAATCCGCAGTGTCCGAAGCGGTTGGTGGCATAGTGCAGCGTGGCTTTGGGCATCAAGCCGAGGATTTCCGTCATGCCGTCCGCGATTTGCCCGCTGCGCATGGCCTCTTCGATGAATTCCGGCAAGCGCTCTTCGGCGCCGATGCGCGGCCGCAGGCTCTGCGTTGACCCCGGCCGCTGCGCCTCAACACTGTCGAGCGATGCCAGCGCCTGCTGCATGGCCGGGTAGCAGCGCTTGGAAGCAGCCTCCTGGCTCAGACGAACGAACGCGGCGCTGACCAGAGTTTGCAATTCCGGCTCGCGCTCGAGGGCCAACTGGTTGCCCAGGCGCCGGATGGCGTCCATCAAGGCGCTGCCATCTCCGCTGCCGTACAATTCGCCCAGGTCCGATAACCCGATCGCCGTGGTCCGCCGCGCCTCCGGAGCTTCCAGGCTGATGCACGATGCATATTTCATCAGGATTTCGTTTACCGTCTTAAGTTCTCCGCGGCGCAGCATGTCTTCCAGGAACACTCGCACGTTGCGGGGCGGGACGCACCACGCCTCGTCCGACGTCAGCACTTCTTTCTTATTCTCTTCGGGCACCTGCTCCCAGAATTCCTGATCCAGGAGTTCCGTGTAGGACTGCACGGACAGCCCGGCGTGCGCCATCATCTCTTCCTGCTGGCCAAGGATTTTGCGCAGCGCTTCAATTTCCGTGTTCATGCGGTCGAGCAGTTGCTTCACCGCATTGACGCGCAGCTCGCCCTTCTCGTAGCTGTCCAGCGCGAAGCGGATGGCCACGTGCTCGGCGAGCTTCAGCAGCATGGGCTTGTCCGGCTTGGCATCTGGCGCCTGCGCCGCAAGTCCCGCCAGTGCCTGCTGCAACGTATACTGCGCGCGCACTGGCATGGCGCTCAGCCGCGATTGGAACGTAGGGACGTCCATTCGGCCTTCCGAATCTTTTCGTGACTTGCCGAGCTGCGCGAACAATCCCAGCATCGACCGGACGTCCTCTTCCGCCACGGAGTATACGCCACCGCCGCCTTCTCCAGTTCCGCCGGTTCCCGCAATGATGCCTGAGGGCATCGCACCGAGTCCGCCTGCCATTGAGTCTCGCAGCATCGCCGATGCGCTCTTCCACCTCCCGGGGGGACTCGCTGTGCCACCTACCCCGCCAACTCCACCGCC
>Ga0207052_10116_pt1 | contig 27393 bp, 29 predicted proteins | sample Alteio_BWMinCont_62_FD_153294 | JGI IMG/M metagenome (GOLD analysis project Ga0207052, IMG submission 153294) | Enriched cells from forest soil in Barre Woods Harvard Forest LTER site, Petersham, Massachusetts, United States -... | ecosystem: Environmental > Terrestrial > Soil > Temperate forest >...
CATTGCTGCGATTAAACAAGCGGTAAATATCCCAATTATTGCCAATGGGGATATTAATACCCCCGAAAAAGCAAAATGGGTATTAGAAAGAACTGGCGCCGATGCGATTATGGTAGGACGTGGCGCGCAAGGGAACCCTTGGATTTTTCAAGAAATACTCCATTATTTACAATATAATACCCATGCTAATAAACCCACGACCCAAACCATTGCGACTATCATGCTCAATCACATGGAAAACCTTTATGCATTTTATGGGGAGGCTCGAGGTGTGTTAGTCGCTCGTAAACATGTCTCTTGGTACAGCAAAGGACAGCGTCAAGGTGGCGCTTTTCGTCACGCTTTTAATCAACTACTTTTGGCGACCGAACAACTTGCAGCGGCAAGTGCTTTTTTTGAAAGCTTGGTGGAAATATGAGTAATACTACTCGCCCATTACGAGAAATTGTGTCACAAATAGTGAATGATTATTTTCACGCACTGGACGGCCAACCAGCCAAAAAATTATATCATCTTGTGCTAAAAGAAATGGAACTCGGTTTATTTAAAACGGTCCTACATCACAGCAAAGGTAATCAAAGTAAAGCGGCCGAATGTCTTGGCCTAGCTAGAGGCACCTTAAGAAAAAAACTTGAAGAATACGGACTCGAATAATGATACATGAAGCTACAATCATCCAACGCGCGGTCATTTCTGTCTATGACAAGACGCATATTATAGAATTGGCCGAAGCACTACATCTTCGGGGTGTTGAATTAATCTCAACGGGGAATACGGCTGCCGTTTTAAAAGCACACGGCTTGCCTGTCGTCACTGTCAGTGAATATACGGGTTTCCCTGAAATTATGAATGGTCGCGTTAAAACGCTCCATCCCAAAATTCACGGGGGCATTTTAGGCCGCCGGGATGCAGATGCCGATGTGATGATAACCCATGATATCGATGATATTGATCTTGTGATAGTGAATTTATACCCGTTTCAAGCAGTCAGTCGAAAGTTAGGCGCTTCTTTTGAAGATATTATCGAAAATATTGATATCGGTGGACCCACCTTAATACGCGGCGCTGCCAAAAATTTTGAGTGGTGCTCTGTTTTGGTTGATCCTACCGACTACTTGCCTTTTATTCAGGAACTTGAAAAAAATGAGGGTGCCATTTCTGAAAAAACGCGCTTTCACTTGGCCACCAAGGCTTTCGCTCATACGGCAGCTTACGATGCCGATATCGCAGATTATCTTGCACAAAAAGAAACCCCTCCTTCTCATCATAAATTTGGCGACACCCTCTCACTCCATTTTAAATTAAAAAGCCATTTACGTTACGGAGAAAATCCAAACCAACAAGGGGCTTTTTATCAAGATTACGCTCCCCCTAAAGACAGTATCACGCAAGCCATACAACTCCAGGGAAAAGAATTATCTTTTAACAATATTGCGGATGGTAATACTGCGCTAGAATGTGTCAAGCGTTTTGCAAAACCTGCTTGTGTGATTGTTAAACATGCCAATCCTTGTGGTGCGGCAACGGCCGACACGCTGAACATCGCTTACGATAAAGCCTATGCGTGTGATCCGACCTCCGCTTTTGGCGGCATTATTGCTGTTAATCATACGCTAGACGAGTCTTTACTAGAACAAATTTTCGCAAAACAATTTGTCGAAGTGATTATTGCACCCCAATTTACCGAGAACGCCATTTTAATCGCTAAAACTAAACAAAATTGTCGACTATTACAATATCATCATGATAATGCTTCTTTACAAGAATCTGTCACCATTCACTCTGTTAATGGCGGCGTTTTAGTGCAAACTACCAATTTTGATATTGATCCGAAACTTGAGATCGTCACAGCACGCAGCCCTACCGACAAAGAGATGCAAGATTTACTGTTTGCATGGCAAATTGTAAAATTTGTTAAATCGAATGCGATTGTGTATGCCAATGAAGGACAAACTTTAGGCATCGGTGCCGGTCAAATGTCACGTATTTTTAGCACTGAAATTGCTGCATTAAAAGCCAAAGAAGCGACTCTCTCTCTGAAAGGCGCTGTCATGGCATCTGATGCTTTTTTTCCGTTTAAAGATAATATTGAAAAAGCACACCAATTTGGCATCAGCGCGATCATTCAGCCTGGTGGTTCAATACGGGATAAAGATGTGATTGAATGCGCTAACGCACTAGACATCGCGATGGTGTTTACGGGTATCCGCTGTTTTTGTCATTAAGAGAATAAAAATATGAGAATTTTAGTCATTGGGAGCGGCGCGCGTGAGCATGCCATTGCATGGAAATTAGCGCAGTCTTCAAGCGTCGCACGCGTTTATGTTGCTCCCGGAAATGCTGGAACCCATCGAGAACCCAAGGTCGAGAATGTTAATATCGATCCTCTAGATTTTGATGCGCTGACTGATTTTGTAAAGGCAAAGCAAGTAGATTTTACGGTTGTTGGACCTGAAACGCCTTTGGCGGAGGGCATCACTGATTATTTTGAAAGCAAAAATTGTCGCTGTCTAGGGCCTACTGCACTTTGTGCACGGCTTGAAGGTTCAAAATCTTTTGCCAAGGCATTTATGCAACGCCATCATATTCCCACGGCGACTGCCCAAGTCTTCGATATGGTTGAAGCTGCAACTGGATTTTTAGAACAATGTGCTTTTCCCATTGTCATTAAAGCCGATGGTCTTGCGGGCGGAAAAGGCGTCGTCATTGCACAAAACACTTTAGAGGCCCAACATGCTATTGAATCCATGCTTGCGCATAACCGGTTTGGCACGGCAGGCAATCAAATTATTATTGAAGAATTTTTACAAGGGGAAGAAGTAAGCTTTATCGTTTTATCCGATGGTGAACACTTTGTACCCTTTGCCACTTCCCAAGATCATAAAACCCGAGATGATAATGATCAAGGACCCAACACAGGCGGCATGGGGGCTTATTCTCCTGCACTTATTGTGAATTCAGCATTGCACCAAAAAATAATCGATGATGTGATAAAGCCCACCCTTCATGGCATGCGAAGTGAGGGTACTCCTTTTAAGGGATTTCTCTATGCTGGTCTCATGATTTCTCCCACGCAAGAGATCAAAGTACTTGAGTTTAATTGTCGCTTTGGCGATCCTGAAACGCAACCCATTTTAATGCGTTTAGACTCTGATTTTGCGCTGATGTGTTTAGCCGCGCTCAATGGCGAATTGCAGGATTACGTTACAAAATGGAACCCTCAGCCTGCAATAGGCGTCGTACTCGCTGCCAATGGTTACCCAGACAGTACTCACCCGGGTGAACTTATCCCTACGCTTAATGAGATCCCCCCCAGTAAAGAATATAAAATTTTTCATGCTGGCACCAAAATTGACGGAGGAAGTATCGTCACGAATGGGGGTCGTGTATTATGCGTCACCGCACTAGGCGAAACTTTACAAGAAGCGCAAACCAAAGCTTATCGTGTGGTAAAAAAAGCTGCCTGGAATGGGGTCTTTTATCGCACAGATATCGGCCATCGTGCGCTTAAAGATTGATATACAGTCGTTACCAGTGAATTTTAGGTAGATCTCATTTCACTGCCATGCCCTTTTGTCTGTTACTTACTATTTTTGGTCAAAAACTGATATAAAAACTAAATTTCTTCTGCTACACTTTATTCGTTGATTTCAGTTCTTCTTTTTTAAAATCGAGTTACCCATGCGCAGCAGTCTAAAGCTCGGCTATTTTACCTTAACCCTCGCTCAAGTTGGGATCAGTGTTAATGTCGTCGTCAGCAAATATTTAGTTGAAACGATGCCAATGTTTTTTTTATTGGCAACCCGTTTTTGTATTAGTACAGTCGTTTTGGGCGCACTATTAAAATTGAGTCATACTGCTTTAGCAGAGCCAACACACCCCGAGGGTAAACTTACCTCAAATGATTGGCTACTCGGAATATTACAGGGGATCTTCGCTGCATTCTTATTTAACTTATTTTTTGTTTGGGGTTTACAATACACGACCGCTACCGCCGCTGGCATTGTCGGGAGCACTTTACCGGCTATTATTGCCATCAGCGCGGTTTGGCTCTTAAAAGAAACCTTAAATCTCTCCACTATCATGGCTTTAATCCTCGCCATGTTGGGTATATTAGTTATCAATTTTGATCATTTTGAAGGCGCGGGCAATCCGAACCATAGTTATTTTGGAGATTTATTAGTCTTTTTGGCGATGTTCCCGGAAGCTTGGTATTCTATTTTAGGGCGTAAGCTCGCAGGACGAATGACCCCCCTTGGCGCTGCTTTTATTTCTAACCTGGTAGGATTTATTACTTTATTACCCTGTGCGTTATTTACCGGCGCATTTGAACTCAATGTTTACAGTCTCGGCGAATGGGGATTATTACTGGTAGCCGCAACCAGTAGCTTGATCTTCTTTTGGGCGTGGGGTTGGGGATTATCTTTTATTCCAGCAAGTACCGCGGCGGTGTTTGGCGGGATTATGCCGGTCACCATCACGTTATTGGCAATGATCTTTTTAGGCGAGAGCTTACGTTGGTATGATACCGCCGGAATATTATTTGTCTTTGTTTCAATTATTGTCGGTGCAGGCTGGCGGCCACCCTTTTTACGCAAAGCAGTACGGGCTAGTTAGTTGGGCACTACGCATATTGAGATTAGGTTGGCATTGAGGGTGTAGATGCATGCTATTCCTCTAAGCCTTCCAACGCTTCCCAACGGGCATAAGCTTGATTCAATTCCGCTTGTAATTTTGCAAGCTCAAGGTTTACCTTTTGGATCTCTTCTTTTGGCTTATTATAAAAAGCCGGCTCTGCCATCTGTGTTTCTATTGCCTTTATGGCGGTTTCACAACGTTCAATGAGTGCGGGCAAGGCCTTTAGCTCCTGCTGTTCTTGATAATTCAACTTTTTTTTAGTGGATGTTTTCTCTTTCTGAGGATTTTTTTTAGCGTTTTTTTCGCTAGAAATCTTTTTAGAACTTGATTTAGCAACCGCTTCTTGCCTTTGCAGCCAATCACTATAGCCTCCCACATTAATCGCAATATTGCCATTTTCTTCAAACGCAATACAATGCGTCGCAATATTGTCAATAAATTCTCTATCATGGCTAATGACAATCACGGTGCCTTGATAAGTCAACAGTAAATTTTCTAAAACATCGAGTGATTCAATATCTAGATCATTGGTGGGCTCGTCTAAGACCAAAATATTCGCAGGTTTTGCAAACAATTTCGCTAACATTAATCTGTTTTGCTCACCGCCTGATAACGTTTTGACCAACGTGCGACATTTATCAGGTGAAAATAAAAAATCGCCCAAATACCCTATCACATGCTTTCGCTTACCTTGTACTTCTACAAAATCGTCCCCTTCGGCGACATTGGCCATCAGGGTTTGTTCTGTCTCTAGGTGCTCTCGATTCTGATCGAAAAAAGCAATTTGATTCGTAGGACTATGTTTAATAGTGCCTTGCGTCGGTTTTAACATCCCCACTAAGAGTTTAATCAGCGTGGTTTTTCCGGTTCCATTTTGCCCAACAATGGCTATTTTATCGCCGCGCTGAATATTAAATGAAAAATTTTTAATAATGGGTTTTTGAGGATCATAAGCAAAAGAAATATCCTCTGCTTGAATCGCCATTTTTCCGGATGCGACCGGATCACTGACTTCAAAACGTGGTTTATCTTGCAGGGTTTGTCTTTCTTTTCGTGCTTCTCTTAACGCTTCTAAGGCACGAACGCGTCCTTCATTGCGCGTTCTTCTGGCTTTCACTCCTTGTCTTATCCAGGCTTCTTCTTCTGATAATTTTTTATCAAATAACGCATTATGCCTTTGCTCTTCAAGAGCCGCTTGTTCTTTACGCACAAGATAAGCATCATAATTTGCAGGATAAGAGGTTAGCTTACCACGATCAAGCTCTACAATCCGCGTGGCTAATTTTCGTAACAGCGCTCTATCATGGGTGATAAAAATAATGGTTTTGGAGTAGTTCAGTAACATTTTTTCTAACCATTGAATTGCCGTGAGATCCAAATGGTTCGTAGGCTCATCTAAAAGTAAAATATCGGGTTCTTGCACCAAAGCTTGTGCCAGGGCGACTCTACGACGCCACCCACCTGATAAAGCTGACATTTTCATATTTTCAGGTAAAGACAAATCTTGAATCACGCGATCTATCTTTTCTTGAATTTGCCAACCATTTAATTGCTCAATACGAGACTGTAAATGCGTAATTTGATTCATCCAGCTTTGATCGTGCCCTTCAACTTGTGCAATCAGCTTATGGTATTGAACTAATAATTCGCTTAGCTCAGCAAGTCCTTTGGCGACTGTTTCATACACCGTGAGATCATCCGCTAGCGGTAATTCTTGTGCTAATCTTGAGACTTTAATATAAGACGGCTTGATGATCTCGCCACTTTGCGCGGGAATGGCCTCTGATAGAATTCGCATCAATGTCGACTTTCCTTGGCCATTTCGGCCAATCAATGCAATTCTTTCTTTTTCATAAATGTCGAAATTCACACTATCTAATAAGGGGAACTCACTCACTGAGAAATAAATATTTTTTAACGTCATCAAGACCATGGCTTACCTTCTAAAGATCATAGACAGAAAATCGCACGATCATAGCATCGATAGTTAGAAAAGTAAACCATAAGACCGTTTCCGCTGGGGTGAAAATCACTTATTGTCAACACATCCAAAGTTGCCTTCGTTATCTTTGTGGCATTTACCATTGGAGTTCACACTGTTAATTGTATAACTGCAAACTGCTCCCTCATCCTGGCCAATACAAGCCTCTTTAGCCTCTTTGGAAAAATGGTTCGATGACTTGTTTTTGCTGTCTTGATTAGAAGAAGAACTGGCATTTGCACTGGCGATAACAACAGAACCCAATACGACCAGAATAGCAAAATGAACTTTTTTCATAAAAGCACCTCATATATAACATTTATAAATTAATATATAAACATAGTCTATCGATATTATTTCTATACTATCAACGCGGTAAATAATGAAGAGACTGTTATTTTACACAATACGCTATAGTCCGATTCACGAATCTTTGAGGTCATTGTATGAGTAAAAGAAATATTTTCGCTTTTTTGACTTCTATAATATCATTCTTTTTTTTAATCCCTGGCGTATCGCTTTCTATACTTACCATAAAAACACGAGGGTCAGTTGTCGCACCAGAAGTGGGGGCACATTTTGGGGTCAGGTTTTTTGATACCTCTAATTCGATATTAAATACGGTGCATGATTTATTTTTACACGATTATCGTTTTGTTGCTTGCATGATTTTTTTATTTAGCGTCATCGTCCCTACCATCAAAGGATTATTATTAACATTTGTGTTATTAACCAAGCAGCAGGTAATTAGACAGAAAATTTTTCAATTTATTAAAAGTATTGGAAAATGGTCAATGTGTGACGTCTTTATTGCGGCAACCTTTCTTGCTTATCTTTCTTCTGGTTCAAAAACACATGGTGAACACCATGAAGTCGTCGTGTCAGGTTATACCCTAGATGTTAATGTTTTGGTTAAAATGACGGCACAATTAGAAATTGGTTTTTACTGCTTTCTGGCTTATTGTCTCTTATCGCTGGTGGCTTTGCAATTATACGAGGAATACTAAGAAGCAGTCTCATTTAATATACTCTGGGCCTTTTCATCAGTAAAACAAATTGCCATTGCAATTTTGTTATTGACTGCCTCCAAATCACTGATATCAGAAATCGCTAATGGTTGTCCCACATACAATACCAATTTAGAAAAAGGAATAGGAAGCTGATATTTATCCCAAGATTTTTTAAAAATCCATTTCGCAGAATAGGCCACCCCAATCGGCACCACAGGGACTCCTGCTTTACAAGCAATATAAGAAATTCCCGGTTTAGCTTCATAGCGCGGACCACGGGGACCATCTGCTGCAATCCCAATGGAATACCCACTTTTTACAGCAGCAAGCAACTTCACTAAGCTGCTAATCGCTTTACGGCTAGAAGAGCCTCGCACCACATGATACCCCAAGCAAGTCAGCCAAGAAGAAAGCATATCGCCATCTCTTGAAGCGCTCACTAATCCCACGGATTTTATGTTAAAGATTTTGCATACTAATAGCACAGGTGCGAATTGTTTATCATGCCAAAAGCCATAAGCATACTGTTTATCTTTTTGAGTATCTGGATGCAAAACAATACGAATTCGTAATGTTTTAATTAGACATTGACTCAGGATGTGCGCAAATCTACCGATCAATTTAGGGGAAAATATTTTCATCACGCTTGTATGCGTCGTTCTAATGTAACAAAACTATAATCATAAGCATGCTTTGCATCTTGTGAATAGTTTTCTCTTGAAATTTCATACCATTCATCTTTGTTATATTCTGAAAATTTGGTATCTCCGATTATTTGAGCATGGACATAAGTAATATACATTATGGTTGCCAACGGTAAAAATAATCTGTAAATTTCTCCGCCTCCAATAATCATTAATTCACTACTCTTATTTGTGAGATCTAATACTTCATTCACTGAGTGCACCACATCACACCCCGGAACCTGCAAATAACGTGAATGTGTCAAAATAATGTTTTGTCTTTGGGGTAGCGGTTTTCCAATGGATTCATAGGTTTTGCGTCCCATCACAATGGGTTTATTGATGGTCAATGCTTTAAAATGTTTTAAATCATTCGGTAGATGCCACAACAAACGATTATCATTTCCTAACACCCCGTTTTCACTCATTGCAACAATAATACTGATTTTTTTCACAACAGATCCTAAACAGCAATCGGTGCTTTGATAACAGGGTGTGATTGATAATCAATTAAAATAAAATCTTCAAATCGAAAATCATTAATATCTTTAATCATTGGATTCAGCTCTATTCTGGGAGAAGGATAAGGTTCCCTTGATAATTGTAATTTTGCTTGTTCAATATGATTCTGATACAAATGTAAATCACCAAAGGTGTGTACGAATTCACCATATTCTAGCCCAGTAACTTGTGCAATCATCATCGTCAGTAAAGCATAAGATGCGATATTAAATGGCACACCTAAAAAGAAATCAGCACTACGTTGGTAAAGCTGACAGGATAATTTGTTATTAGCAACATAGAATTGAAACAAACAATGACAAGGTGCCAAAGCCATTTTATCTAAATCCGCGACATTCCATGCGCTCACAATTAAACGACGAGAGTCAGGATTGCGTTTGATATTATCGATCACTGCACTAATTTGATCGAACGTGCGACCATTAGACAAGGACCAAGAACGCCATTGTTTCCCATAGACAGGCCCTAAACTGCCTTCTTCATTCGCCCACTCGTCCCAAATGGTGACACCATTTTGATTTAAATAGCGGACATTCGTGTCCCCTTTAATAAACCAGAGTAATTCATGAATAATCGAACGTAAATGGCATTTTTTTGTTGTCACTAACGGAAAACCTTGGCTCAAATCAAAACGCATTTGATATCCAAATAAACTTAAGGTTCCTGTGCCTGTTCTGTCACTTTTGGGTGTGCCCGTTTCTAAGAGTTGTCGCATGAGATCTAAGTATTGTTGCATAAAGATCCCCTCATCGGTTTATAAAACAGGTAAAGATACAATCCCAATACTATCATCGGCAAACAGAGTACTTGCCCCATCGTGATCCATCCCAATGCTAAATAACCATATTGTGGATCGGGCACACGAAAGCACTCTTCAAAGATTCTAATCAACGCATAGCCTATCAGAAATAATCCTGCAATTTGGCCTGTTTTTCGGGGCTTAGCGGAGTAAATCCATAACACGGTAAACAACAACACCCCTTCCAAGCAAACTGCATAAAGTTGTGACGGATGGCGAGATAAACCATCAACATGGGGAAAAACCATTCCCCAAGGCAATGTGGTTGGGCGACCCCAGAGTTCCCCATTGATAAAATTACCTAATCTGCCTGTCGCTAGTGCCAACGGTACCGTTGGTGCAATGATATCGGCTATAAACCAATAAGGGTAACGCATGTGCCACGCAAAGCACCCTGTCGAGACTATCACGCCGATTAAGCCCCCATGAAATGACATGCCACCTTGCCAAATTTTAAACACATCGAAGGGATGGGAAAGCCAATTGCCCAAATCATAAAACAACATATAACCAATACGGCCTCCTAAAATGACGCCCAGGGCCGTATAAAATAATAAATCATTGAGGTTATCTGTCGATTCCCAACCTGGCAATTTTTTAGTTCGAACTCTAGCCGCCACCCAGCAAGCAATAAAACCGATTAAATACATCAGTCCATACCAACGGATCTGTAAAAAATCTGAAATATGTAAGGCAACTGGATTTATATTTGGATATTCAATCATGGCTATAAGTTTACCTGAGGTTGGGGGTTAGAGGAAAATTTATGCAGGGTTCGAGTGAAAAAAGGTGGCGATAATGAAATTTAACAGTGATAATTTAGTGAAAAATCATCAATATATTAGTCATGAGATTAAATCATGAATATACTCTTACTTTATGCTTTACTAGGGATCATCGCGGGAATTTTCAGCGGTATCATTGGCATTGGCGGCGGCATTATCATTGTCCCTGCCTTGGTTTATTTTTTTGGTCTTTCGCAACATACTGCCCAAGGGACAACATTGGCTTTAATGGTTCCCCCTATCGGTATATTAGCCGCATGGAGCTATTATAAACAAGGCTATGTCGACCTGAAAATTGCAGCACTTATTGCATTGGGATTTTTAGTTGGCGGGTTTATTGGCGCAAAAATCTCCTTTAAGATCTCAGAGGTCATGCTGACAAAAATATTCGGATTCGTTATGTTGGGGGTTGCACTGAAACTGATTTTTACGAATAAGGGTTGAAGTTCTTATGAACACCGAATTTTCCCATTGAACAAGGGTACAGTATAATGCTGTATATGTAATTACACCTTTATGCGGTTTTTAGAGTTTTTGAGAAAGCGCATATGCACCCCTAAAATCTAACTAACTATACATATAGGGCTTTAATGGTAAACTTAGATAAAACGGCAGAAGATAGTCACGCAGGAGCCTCATTCAATATATGAATACAAAAATAATTAATCCATCTGAATTCTGGCGCTCTGAAATGTTACGTCTAACATTATTTCCAAGCGAGCCAATTAAAAATGAGGCTATGGCAAACTTTACATGGTGGGAAGATGCTACGGGCATATCACCTGAAAATAGAAACATGCAGCCAAGAATAAACGCTCTTGATGAACAAGGAATTGTTGAAAATGGTAAAGCCAATTTAATATTGCAATTGAGATCTGAGAGGATTGATTGGTTATTAACTCCCATTCTGCCGAAAGATTTCGATTTTTCGGAAATACCAAACATTGGTTTTTTAAATGATTCATTAGATTTGTTTACAAAGCTACTCAACCCGTGGTTAAAGAAATTACCAATTGAAGTTAAAAGAATTGCTTTTGGAGCTAAACTTATTGGCAATGTGAAAGACAAAAACTCAGGCTATCAAAAACTTATTACTTATCTTCCACACGTAGAAATTGACCCTAAAAATTCGTCCGATTTCAGCTATTCTATTAATAGGCCAAAAAGTATAGCAGGTAACGGTTCCATACTTTTAAATAGATTATCCCGTTGGACATTTTCAGCAAATGTATTCTTTAAGCTTGAAACGCAAGCAGAAAATATTTCTCAAAAGGAGAATATTAAGCATAACGTTTGTAACTTAGAATTAGATATAAATACTTCACAAGAATTAAATCTAAAATTGAATCGCAATACTTGCCCTCTAATTTTTGAGTCTCTTATTCAAAATGCTAAAGATATTGCTACAAATGGGGACATAACATGAGTAATTTAAACCCCATCCATTACAGTAATGCTTACACACATTTATCATCTTGGACTTCATTAGAACAAGAACCAAACCAAAATGAGACTCGAAGTGAAGAGTCAACATCCTGGACTAGAGAACGTTCGATTAAAAAAAATCAGCATACCGGCAAATTGAAAATTACTCTTCTTTCCTCGACAATGGGAGATGTTTTACAATTGTTCCGTATTAGTTCACTGGAATCAGTTTCATTAGATCTACCCTTGCTTAACAATGTTATATTCATAGAAAGCACTTTTAATGAAAAACAAATGCAAAAAAAACAAAAAGGCAATAGCATTAATTAAAAAATGGTTGTCGGATAGTAATCCGAGTGCTCAAGAAAATGACACTCGCTCATTAAAAGAAATTATGAAAGAAATTGACGAGAATCGACCATCAAATCGGAAGCTTTTTCCTTGAGTGAAGTAATATTCTTAGATACTGGCCCCTTAATTTACGCAGTACACCCAAAAGCAAAAATCCCAGACACGACAGAAAGCAATTTTATGCAGTGGCTCCTAGCCTGCCTGGAAAAAGGGAAGAAAATATGTATTCCCGAAATATGTGATTATGAGCTCCGTAGGGGGCTTGTTAAAAAAGGCGCAGCAAAGCAAATTAAACAATTAGATGATCTCAAAGACACTCTGGAATACATACCAATCAATACACCAGCTATGATTAAAGCTTCTGAATTATGGGGAGAAGCAAGAAAAAAAGGGAAGCAAACAGCCAGAGATGCATCTTTAGATGCTGACATGATTCTTTGCGGACAAGCCTTAATTTACAATTCACAACTTATTATAGCCACTACTAATGTAATGCATTTAAGTTTATTTACTGATGCAAGGTTATGGGATTCCATATTACCTTAGCAATTTAGGGGCTACTTTGAAGTCACAATAACAGTAATACGATTAATATTTTTTTGTAAAAAACCTTCTTACTTTATTAAAAATAATTCCATGCAATCCATATAAATACCCTATGCTTGCCGTAACAATGAGCGTAGTTTGCAGCTTTTCTTGATGCCCAGTATTAGGTAAAAATGCATCCATCAGCGTCCATCCAAATGCAAAGGTTAAAGCTACTCTTTCAATGACCTTCATGATGATCTCCTTTAATATCCCCTCTTTGCGCTAGAACACAAAGAGGGAATGTAGGGTTAATGTTTATAAAGATCTACTAAATTATTGATCCCTTCCGCCCCTACTATAGCACTTGCTGCAACGCCCAAGCCAACTGGCCCACCCATGACCGCACCTGCTATTAACGCAAAGACTGCCGTGCCGATATTGATCCCTGCGCCATTAACTTGATTTATTTCTTTCTCATTTAAAGTTTTCATTTTATTTTCCTTAATAATTAATTTTTAACTCAATGCACTGTAAATGCCACATAGCATCCAAGAAGGTATATTTTTATCTAACAGGTTTAAAATAAGATTAATCTGATAATCACTAGGGGAATACATCTCAGAGTGAGGAAAATAACACCCTCCTGTTACGGTTAAGGTGTCTTTATAATTTAGGAGTTGTAACATAATTTATCCTTTTATTAAGTAAATTGATTAAGACGGCAGGCCTTTTATAAAAGCAATTGCGATGTAACATTCTTTCTTGGGAATGTCCTCGTTCTGCCTTTTTAATCCATAACAATCCTGCTAAGGGAAAAGTTAAGGTAATAATATGGCCTGCCAAGGTGATAAAACCCATGGCTGATAAAGTGTTGAGAGCGCGTTGAATTTCATCAATCGATTTATTCAATGCTCTAGAAAGATCTAAGAAAGGGATAGCACAAGAAAAATGTGGATCATTCGCCGTTAGTTGTGCTAAATAGATCCATAAAAATCTTTCGCTATCTTTTAATTCGCTAGCGCTTAAATATTCAATTTCGGCCACCGAAAGAGTGGCAGATTTTTTACAAAATCGCGCCTCGCGAATAATACGATGTGGGCAAACTTTAGACATAGCAATGCCTTCTACAGTATTTGTTAGATGTCAAAATTTTATGTTTTAGGAGCGATTTACTCGCGTTAAAACGATATTTTTTTGAATAAAATCAAATGTCTGTAAAATTGCAGGGTCGAGTTTGGTAAGTTGAAACGCAAATGCGTATAATTGCCGGTAGCCATGGACGAAAATTCCTTATTGCTTTTGTTTATGGTTAGCTTGTAGCCGGTGCTCTATCAGGAATCACTGGCTATAAGCGATTGGTGTAATGTATCGCATTTTATTTTTGAATACAACAAAAATTGTTCATGCCAATTAATAAATCTTTAACTATATTTTACGAAAATGAAATCGGCTTTGTTTTATTCTCTTCTAGTAACTTAGTCACTTCCTCTACAGTAACAGGCTTACTAAAGTAAAATCCTTGAAATTCTTCTACTTCTTGTTCAAGCAAAAATTTAACTTGTTCTATCGTTTCAACGCCTTCTGCGGTAATTCGAAGTTTTAAACTCTTTGCCATTGACACAATCGCTTTAACAATACTTGCATCTTCAGGGTTAACACTAATATTGCGGATAAACGATCCATCAATTTTTAACCCATCAATCGGGAAACGACGTAAATAGCTCAAAGAGGAATAGCCTGTGCCAAAGTCATCTATAGTAATCGTCATTCCCATGGTTCGTAGCACTTCGAGCATCAGTTTGCATCGCTGCGCATTGTCCATTAACACACTTTCTGTTAATTCTAAATCCAGCGATTCAGGAGGCGTTTTAGATTCCCATATAATTTTAGCAATATCTTCAACAATATCTCCTGCTCTGAATTGATAAGCAGATAGATTTACCGAGACTTGTAAGTCTGTATATCCCATTTCATGCCATTTGGTAATCTGATTGCAAGCTGATTTTAAGACCCAATAACCTAATGGGACAATAATACCACTTTCCTCTGCTACGGAAATAAACTCAACAGGAGAAACCCATCCTAATTCTGAATTGTGCCAGCGTAATAAGGCTTCAACACCGCAAATCTTAGCGGATTTTACGTCAATTTTAGGTTGATACAATAAGGTGAATTCATCATGTGCCAATGCCGTGCGCAGCAACATCTCCATGCGCTGCCTTGCCTGCATTTGATCATTCATTTCCGGAGAATAGAACTTAAAACAGTTACGTCCGGCTTGTTTTGCATGATACAACGCGGTATCTGCATGTAAAAATAGTTCCGAGACTTCTTGGGCATCATCAGGAAAACGGCTGATCCCAACAGACGCTCCTAGCATAATGTCTTGAGATTTTATGTCAAACGTCGCAGAGAGGACTTCTAATATTTTTCTTGCAAAAAGTTGTAATGCTTGCCTATCCTGCGCCTCTTCAATGATTAGCCCAAATTCATCGCCTGTGATCCGTGACACTAAATTAGGTCGATTAATACATTTTAACAACCGTTTCGCAACAGATTGCAATAAACTGTCTCCGATACCATGTCCATAGGAATCATTAATGATTTTAAAATTATCTAAACCCACTAAAATAAGCGCAGTATTGATGCCTAGCTTTTTAGCACTGTTGACTGTTTTCTCAAGCTGAGACATAAATAAAGTTCTATTTGGCAAACTGGTCAACGGATCATAATGTGTTAAATATCGTATTTCATCTTCTGTTTGTTTGAATTTAGTCAGATCAGAAAAAACAGCAACAAAATGATTAGGGTGATTTTTTTCATCTAACATTGTGTTAATAGTTAATCGTTGTGGATAAACTTCACCATTTTTTCGTTTTTCCCACAATTCACCTTGCCAGTATCCTTTGACTTGCAGCGCAAAACGCATGCGTCTGAAAAAAACATCATCATGCTTATCACTATGTAATATGTCCATAGATTGTTCCAAGATCTCCTCTCTTGAGTAACCTGTAATAGTCGAAAATGCGGGATTCACTTCAACGATAATAAAATTTTGATCCGTCACCATAACGCCTTCTGTTGTGGTTCCAAATACTTTATCATATAACTTTAATCTATCTTCTGATTGTTTACGTATTGTAATATCCATTAAAGTTCCAGCCATTCTCATGGCCCGCCCTCTCATATTACGTTCTACTACTTTTGATCGTACTGCAACCCATAACAGATTTCCGGATTTATGCTTTATTCTATGCTCTTCCAAAAAGTAAGGGCTTTCCCCTTTTAAATGCTTTTGTAATCTTTCTTCAACTAATGCTAAATCTTCATCGTAAATTAATTTAAAATAGGAAGCTTTACTAATAGGCACTTCATTACGAGTATACCCAAATAACCTTTCAAAGCTATCATCAAAATACCAGTTATCTCTAGCAAGATCCCAGTCAAACATAATTTCGTTACTACCCCATAATGCTAAATTTAACCGTTCTTCATTTTTAGAAATAATTTGATTACGTTCCTGAATAACTTGTAACATATCATTAAAAGAACTGGTCAACATATCAAGATCATGATCGCCCACTTTTTCACTACGAATACCGTAATCTTTATTTTTCGTTATAGTTTCTACAGTTTGAATAAGTTGATGCAAGGGTCTTGTAAAAGATTTTCTCAATCGATAAGAAAATAATAATGCGGTAATCACCGATAAAACGGACGCAATAACTAAAATCAATGTCTGTGTAATGGCTCGATATTCTATTTTATCAATTGCAGACATCACCATCACTTTTCCTTGGAGATGGTTACTTGATTGAATATTACGAACCACACTAACAACCCCTTTATCGAAATAGACGCCTTCCAGCCGTAAAGATTCTGGTAAAATTTTAAAACCTAAACTCTGTGGATCGTAAGTCAGAATGAGTTTATCTTCTTTTGAATAAATCCAAACGCCAATAATAAAGGGATCACTTGAGACAATACTGATAACATCATTCGCTTTTGAAAGATCGCCCATACTCAATGCAACAAAACTTGCATTTCCTAACAAATCCGCTTTCATTTGTAAAGATTCTACTAAACTCTGACGATTTTCTTTTAAATCGAAGGCAACAAACGTCATCCCGGTCAATAATAGGGAGATTAAACTTACTGTACAGGCATATAGCTGTACTTTTTGACCAAAAGAAATATTAAACAACGCCATAATTACAACATTATAATAAGTAGTCTACGTTAAAAGGATGGCATGTTTTTGTGGGTTAGCCAACTTTTATTTGCCTGCCCTGATCAGCCCCCCTAGCCCTGCATTTTCAAGGTTTTCTTCTAGCGTATGACGAATAATTTTCGCATCATGCAACATCAACACATCTTCTGCCAATTCTTTTGCACGAGATATCGTAAAGTTGCGAATAAGCCACTTAATGCGCAAAAGGCTATGCGCACTCATACTGAAAATCTCATATCCTAATCCTAACAATACAATCACAGAGACGGGATCTGATGCCATTTCTCCGCAAATAGTCACATTTTTATTATGGCTTTTAGCACTCTCTACAATAATTTTTAAGGCGCATAAAACAGCAGGATGTAAACAATTATAGAGTGAAGCGACATGCATATTGTTTCTATCCACCGCTAACAAATACTGTGTCAAATCATTGCTTCCTACTGAAAAAAAATCTACGTATTTACATAATTCATTGATTTGATAAACTACGCCCGGGACTTCAATCATAATCCCTATTTGAGGAAAACAAATATCATAACATTCTTCAATAACTTCGCGATGAGCTTGTCTTAATAATCTCAAGGCTTCTTCTACTTCCGAGATGCTGGAGATCATTGGAAACAGTAACCTTAAATTTTTCAACCCTGCACTTGCGCGTAACATGGCTCGAAGTTGACTTAGGAAAATTTCTGGATGATCTAAAGTAATGCGGATCCCACGCCATCCTAAGTATGGATTATCTTCTTTGATAGGGAAATAGGGTAAAGACTTATCTCCGCCGACATCTAACGACCGTATGGTGACAGGTCTGGGTGCGAAACTTTCTAACATTTGTCGATAAATAAGATATTGTTCCTCTTCGCTCGGAAATCGATCTCTAATCATAAAAGGAACTTCCGTACGATATAATCCTATACCTTGCGCGTTTACTTGCAAGGCTTTCGCGAGATCTGACACTAAGCCACAATTTGCATATAAAGTAATACAAACACCATCCTGCGTTTTAGCTTCCAAATCTTTTAATTGGTCTAATCCTGCATAGAGTTCTTTTTCTTCTTGTTCTAAGCGGTGAAAATCTTGGATCAGTTTCATTGAAGGACGGGTAAAAACACACCCAGTGTAGCCATCCACTATAATTTTTCTTCCTTCTAGTTTATGACTAGGCAATCCTGTCACCCCCATGATTGCCGGAATTCCAATCGCGCGTGCTAGTATGGCAACGTGCGCATTTGTTGATCCTTTTTCTGAAACGATAGCCAACAAATGTCCTTGAGGCACATCTGCTAACACTGAAGCAGATACTTCGTTCCCGATTAAAATGGTATCTTTAGGATAAGTTTGTAATGGGAAAGTTTCACTTTGCAAATTTGCTAACACTCTTTTCCCTAAATCTAAAAGATCATCGCCCCTTTCTTTTAAATAAAGATCTTTCATTGCTTCAAACTTATTAACCTGACGTTTTATAATTTTACGCAAGGCAAATGGAGCCCAATGTCCCTCTTCAATTAATGCAATAATATCTTGCTTAATACTTTTGCTCTCTAAAATGCTTAAATAAGCATCAAAAAGATTTTGCTCTTCCGGTAAAAGTGCATCAACAAAGCGTGCTTTTTGTCTCTGAATATCTTCACGGGTCAATGTTAAAGCCCGTTCTAACGCTTGGATCTCTTTATCCGTATCTTGCACTAATTTATCAGGAACATTCTCCAAATCAGAAGCTAACACAACAACGGCTGTGCCTATTGCAACACCGGGTGCGGCAGGGATCCCTTGTAAGGTTGTCGATATTTCGTTTCCATTCAAATCAGAAATCAACCCCACGGCTTGGGTATAGGCGATCGTTCCAGATAATTGGGCTGAAATTGTCACCAAAAATGAGACTTCCCCTTCATCGAATCGACGAGGTTGGCGTTGCTGTATGACTAAAATACCGACTAATTTGCGTTGGTGAATAATGGGGACCCCTAAAAAAGCTTGATAACGCTCTTCTCCTGTTTCTGGGAAATAGCGATATCGAGGATGATTAGGCGCATCATCAAGATTAAGGGGTTCTTCGCGCTCACCCACCAAACCTACTAAACCTTCTGAAAAAGAGATTTTCACCTGACCATCCACGCCGTCTAAAAATCCCACTGAAGCTGTTAATAAATAATATTTTTGTGGATGATTCGCCAAGAAAACAGAACAAGCTTCTACGGCTAAGGAGGCACAGATCCGCTCAACGATAAGACGTAGCACTGCTGATAAATCTTGCGCTTCATTTACTTCCTGTACAATCTGTCGCAAAACGCTTAACAATGATTTTCTCCTATCGATCTAATGGATCTAAGGATCGTAGCGGGTGCGAAAGTGACATCACAACGGGTGCAAATTCTAATAATGCCATTCGATAGACTTCTCTTTTAAAGGCGACCACCTGATACAAGGGAAACCAATAACTCACCCAACGCCAATTATCAAATTCAGGCTTAATAGTCGCGTCTAGCTGTACCCTCTTATCATCCAGTAAATGTAGTACGAACCATTTCTGCTTTTGCCCTATACAAGTTGGGCGACTGTCACTTCTTACTAGGCGTTTTGGTAAAAGATAAGTTAACCACTGTTTTGACTCAGCCATTATTGTCACATCTTTAGCTTCAAGCCCTACTTCTTCTTGTAACTCACGATATAGGGCCGCTTCTAATGACTCATTTTCATGGATCCCACCTTGTGGGAATTGCCAAGCTTCTTGCCCTACACGTCGCCCCCAAAACAGCTGTCCATTCTGGTTAGTTAGAATTATCCCCACATTTAAACGAAACCCATCTTCATCAATCACAGAACACTCTACTTACAAAATATTGTTTGATCTTATTTTTTCACAAGGGTGGGCAACTCAGCAATCAAAAAAAAAACAAAGCGCCTAAAGGCGCTTTGTCATTAACTTGGTGCGTGGGATTTAACCGAAATTAAACACCAAAGAAGCTTTAGCAGAATTATGACTGGGTTTAGAACTAATCGTCACTGCAGTTTGGTTAAAACCTGGGACAATGCTGGAAACACTACTGTCATTAACTGACTTACCTTTTGAATGATAATCGTACTCAAGACGGAAAGAAAGGCCATCCACAACAGGCACTGGCACTTCAGCCCCGATACCAGCTACAAAGCGATAAGAACGTTTGCTTCCTTCGGCACTCATGATGACTGTGCTAGGTAACTCCTCAGAGTTAAAAGCTACTTTGTCACGACTCGTTTCGATTCCAGCACGAATATACGGCATCAACCAGCAAGAAACTTCATACCCCAAGCGAGCGGTTAACCCGACTGTCACTTCACGATCAAAGCTCGCAATTGCGCCTGTCGTTTGACCAGTATGCTGTGAATAAGAAAAACTTTTATTATCTTTATGATTTTGCCAATCAACGTTCAATTCACCGCCGAGCAACCACTGATTACATTTTGCTTGATAGCCGCCGAGTAATCCCCACATCCAACGATTGTGGTTCCCACCTTGACTGACATCAATTGGATTCGCCCCAGGGACGGGAGTCACATCGACAACATCAATATTAATATCCCCACTTCCCCAGTTATACCCACCAGATACTCCCACTAGCCAGTTTCCTTGCCATCCTGCTTGTGCAGCAGAAGAAGCAAGTAGTGCTGTAGAAAGACATAATGCAAGTTTAAGTTTTTTCATATTTACCCCAAACTAAATGTTAGTTAACAAGTACAATATAGGTATAATGGCATTTTAAAAATTTGTCAAAATCACCCTGCGTCAAAAAATTGGCATTCACTTAAGCAAAATTCCATACAACAGCAATATTTCCAGAATTATTGTGTGGTTTCATGTCTGCCGCAGCAAAGCCTGCCGCAAGATTATTGGTGGTGTTAATAATATTACCTTTAGCATTCACCGCTCTGCCTCGCGCAGTGTAGTCGTATTCTGCTCTCACAGATAAATTCGCTACTCTGGGTACTGGGACTTCCACGCCTATCCCCCCGATTAAACAGTACACCGTACGGCTACCATCGATATCGAATGAAAAACTTGCAGGAAAGGTTGCTGCATCAAGCTGTAATTTATCATGACTACCTTGCACCCCGAATCGAAGATAAGGCAAGATACAACGAGCAATTTTGTACCCTGCTCGTCCCGTTAAACCCAAAATCGTGTCTCGTTTATAATGCGTACTGGCTGCCCAACCTAAACCTTGTGCATCCGTAAAATTAAAGTGTTGTGTATCGCCTTTATTCTGCCAATTCAAATTGAGCTCTAAACCAAATAACCAATTCTCACAAAGTGCTTGGTAACCCCCAAATAGGCCGCCCGAAAAACCGCTGTGACCAAAATCACCGCGAAAATTCGTTTGCCCCGTTTGTTCAAGGGTCATATTGAGATGCCCTTCTAAATCTGTATAGCCAGCAGAAGCTCCGACTAACCAGTTCCCTTCCCAACCTTGAACCATACTCGATGCTAGTAAAGCAGATGAAAGACAAAAAATTGTTCCTAGTTTTTTCATAATCCCTTACCCCAAACTAATTTTATGTGAACTCTTTTTTGTATAACCCCGCAATGTTAGTTTGTCAAATAATCATATAGCCACAGCCTCAATAAAAGTAATGGACTAAAGCTATACTGCCTGACTGTGTCAATGGCTGCATTTGACAATTGAATACTGGATTGATGACGCCATCTATATAGGCCCCATTTGTTTCAGCGGTCTTACCTTTTGAATGCACATCGTACTCAAGCCTTAAGACAACGCCTGTACAGGGCACCGGGATCTCTAGGCCTGCACCCATTAAGAAACGATATACCCATACTTTTGAATCTATTGTGACTGATACTGGGAAAGCATTGGTTCCAAAAAAGCGGGTGGCAAGTTTATCACGTCCTACCTCTGCACCAAATCGAAAATAAGGCATCACATCAGGTGTAAAAATATACCCCACGCGTCCTGTTAATCCTACCACCGTTTCCCGCCGGTAAGTGGTGCTCGCATTCCATCCAAATTGCGCATTACTATCTCTGAAAGCATAGGCGTGCGGAGAATCGATATCCTGCCATTCCAAATTGACTTCTATTCCTAAAAGCCAAGGATGCAACGTTCCTTGAAATCCCCCTAAAATGCCATAAATTAAACCATTGTCACTATAATCCCTCACGAGGGTTGCTGAGGTATTAGGATTGTTGCCATATAAAATACTGGAGGTAATATGCCCATCTCGTACTGCATAGCCTCCTGAGACGCCAATGAGAGGGGTAGTACGCCAACGATGTTGAAACATTTCTTGTGGTAAACTGGCAAAAGCGGTATTTAAACTTATCATTGTGCCCAAGAGTACAATAATAATGCCGAAATTTTTCATGATCTTACCTTAAAAATTCCACAACAACGCAATTTTTCCTGATTGTGTTCTGGGATGCATGCTTGCGATAAACGAAGGTTTAATAAAATTAGTCGTGATTAACCCACTGGCTTTGGTGCCCTTATCATTAAAAAAGCTGTGATAGTCATATTCGAGTCTTAATAAAAGTTGCTTTACAAAAAACAAAGGAATCGTTACACCAAACCCTGCGACATAACGAAATTGCCACTCGGTATTTTGGATTGTAATCTGCATTGGGAAACTGGGAACTATCGCAGTAAAAGTGGCATCGAGTTTATCCTGACTCGTCTCTACCCCTAAGCGCATAAACGGGATAAAATACGGTGCTATTTCATAGGCCATTAATCCTGTCAAACCCATAACAGGTGTCGTTTTAAGACGCGCCTGTCCAGCCCAACCAATAGCACCCACGGCATCCGTATAAGCAAATTCAAACTTCTTACCAATATTTTGCCAATCAAGATTCAGTTCGACCCCGACGATCCAAGCATCACATTTTGCTTGCAAGCCTCCTAAAAGTCCCCAATACGTTCCTTTATCAGTATGCTCGATGACGATATCTGTGAGGGGAAAAGCGGGGATCCCAGTATAAGCCATAGAAACGTCGAGATTCCCTTTTCGGGTTGCAAAATCGCCTGACACGCCCACTAGCCAACTACGCTCAAGTGCAGCGTAAGAGAGGGGTGAAATAAGCAGTAGCAAACAGAGTAAAACTCTGTAGTTCCCGTGGACAAGCCACGGGACGTAGAGTAAGCATTTCTTAATCAAAAATCGCCTACATGAAATTCCAAACCCAAGAAACCTTGCCCATATGGCTTTCTGGGTAACGGAATTTATGATTACCGATGATCGGGAAAGTATTATCTTCAATAATCACACTCTCTGTACGAACGAAGTTATATTCCACCCGAATCGTGGAAGCCCCAATAAAGGTCGGTAACTCAGCTCCTATACCAGCCACGACGCCATAAACGTCTTTGGTTTTGGAACTGTAGTCAGGAAATATTGTCTGCGTTCCTGTCCGTCCCGATGTTACGGTTGCTGTACCAATAAAGGATTGATATTCAACCTCATCACGGCTCATTTGTATCCCTAATCGGAGATAAGGCATAAAGCCTGGCGTCACAAAGTACCCCACACGTCCTGTTAATCCAAAGATATCACCGCGATCATACAGCATTGTTCCGGTGGCAAAATTATTCACCGCTGCCGTAGGCGCGTTACCCTCGGTGTAAGTAAACTGGTGCGACTTATCAAAGCCTTGATAATCATAGCTCCCTTCAACCCCAAAGAGCCAACGATGAAAATGATATTGCCAGCCTGCTAAGAGTCCCATGATCATGCCACCATCTGTGTTCTTTTCACTATGGGAAACATATATCGGTATCGAGACAGGCAATGTCGGCGCAGTATAGGTGGTAATAAAGTTCTCTTTTTGAGACAAGTACCCTAGCGTTGCGCCTATCAGAAAATTGTTATTTCTCACCGAAGGAGAATCAACAAAGTAAGCACGGTGGGTAACATCATGCCGATGATGGTGATGATGCTTATGTTTATGCTTATTTCTGTGTTTGTGTTTATGCTTTTTAACTTTCTTCGTTACAGTCGCTTTTTGCTCTGCTTGATCCGCTTGGTCTGCATTTTGATCAGGTTTTTTGCTGATCTTATCTGCATCCGCAGCGTAAGTGACGCCACCTATAAAGGTCGCAACGGTAAAAGCCGAAAGTGCCAAAATAGATTTCATCCGCATGGAGAATCATCCTTAATAACCATGAAACATTTAATACTTAAGTTATCAAGTCACTCATTTTTAATTGCTTGATACTTAAAAAGGCATGTCAACCATATTAACCGAAAAAGTTACTTCCACACAAGTTCAAGTTTTCGGGCCGCATAAACTTCGTCTAATCGTTTGCAAGCTAAGCGACTCGGCGCATGTCGAACTTCATCAGGTGTCTCAATGATTTCTTGATAAATTTGCTTCATCGCAACAATGAAAGCATCTAACGTTTGCTTGGATTCTGTTTCCGTAGGTTCTATCAATAAACATTCCGGCACTAATAAAGGGAAATAGATGGTAGGCGCATAGAATCCCTTATCTAATAATCTTTTGCCTACATCTAATGCGCTAATGCCAAAAGTTTTTGCTTCATGTTGCAAGGTAACAATAAATTCATGCGCCGCCACTCTGTTCTCAAAAACGAGTTGATATCCCACCGCTTTTAATTGTGCGCGAAGATAGTTTGCATTCAACGTCGCAAATTCGGCTACGCGCGTCAAACCTTGCTGCCCTAATAATCGAATATAGCTATAGGCGCGCAATAAAATACCTATATTCCCCCCAAAAGTGGATAAACGCCCAATAGATTTAGGACAATCGTCAAAAGACAGCCAGAAATAGTTATCATTTTTACCAACCAGTGGCACGGGTAAATAAGGTTTTAAGCATTCGCTCACCGCAATTGGCCCAGCACCTGGGCCACCCCCACCATGTGGCGTCGCAAAAGTTTTATGCGTGTTAAGATGCATCACATCAAATCCCATATCTCCGGGACGCACTTTACCTAATATGGCATTTAGGTTAGCACCATCATAATAAAGAAGCCCTCCGGCTTGATGGACGAGATCTGTGACTTCTAAAATAGTGCGTTCAAAAATTCCTAATGTGGAGGGATTCGTTAACATCATGCCGGCTGTTTTAGGTCCCAGTAATTTCCGTAAGCTCTCAAGATCCACATCGCCAGCCTTTGTCGTAGGAACCACTTTTACGGTAAAACCGCACATCGTCGCAGAGGCAGGGTTTGTCCCATGTGCCGTATCTGAGACGAGCATTTCGGTGCGTGCAAAATCTTGCCTGTCATGATGATAGGCTTTTATCATGGCGCAGCCGGCAAACTCGCCATGCGCACCTGCCATCGGCGCTAACGAAACGCCCACCATACCTGTAATAATTTTTAAGTATTCTTGCAACTCATATAAGCACTGCAATAATCCTTGGCTATTTTCTACTAAAGACAAAGGATGATGATTTTTAAAGGCCTCTAACATGGCAAGTTGCTGTACCCCACGCGGGTTATATTTCATCGTGCAAGAACCGAGTGGATAAAATTGGGTGTCTACACAATAATTTTTTTGAGAAAGACGCGTAAAATGGCGAACGACTTCTAATTCGGAGAGCTCGGGTAAGAGTGGCTCGTCTTTTCGCAATAAACTTGGATCGATTTTTATGTTTTCAGTCCCAATAGAGAGGGGTTTTATTTGAGAATAAGCGAAACGTCCTTTTTGGCTTTTTTCGAAAATGATCCTATTGTCCCTTTCCATTTTTGAGTTCCTGCTTTTGTAGGGCTGCCTAGGGCTTATTATAACTTGCGACACCGGCTAATACATCTTGCTTTTCATCCTGCAAACTTATCCACTTATCTGATAATACAAGCTTTGTTATTTGTAATTTGCCATAATGCTAACTTGTTATTAATATTTTTGGGTGTGCCTATGTTGAACGATATATTCGATAATAATGGAAAAAATAAACGCAAAATGAATGACATAGAAGAAGATGCCCATAGCAGCAAAAAAATCAAAGATAATTTTGTTCCCTGTCATTCACCTCAAACTGAAATAGAGAGTAAAGAAACAACATCGACAGAAGAAAATAGTCCAAATACACCTCTCATCGATGAGAATGGAACCTCGTTAATAAACTTTGGTAATCGTTTAAAAAAAATATTACTAATCGATGAACTTGATGACTTATTAAAACAGAGAATATCGCTTGAAGATTTTAAAAAGACGATACGATCTGTTATTAACGCGGTGCGTAATAGTAAAGAAGATTTATTATCCTTAAAGCCAGGAGAAGCCTATTTTTGCAAAAAAGACAAAAATATTTTACGAGACATACAAATTCTTAAAACATTCAATAACAAATACAAACTTATTTTAGAGACTAAAAAGTACGATATCGATAACAACAAGACACTGACAAAAGAAAGTTTTTTAGGGAAAGGAACGTTTAAAGAAGTGACACTCGCCTTTCGTGTTGATTCTGATAAAGGGATTAAACCATGCGCCAGTGCACGCGTGCGTACTGGTCGTCTTGATCATCAAAATCAGATGGTCTTTGATGCTGGTATAATTGACGAAACTTTGAAGGAAGTAAAGTTAATGTCAACGATTAACCATCCTAATATACTTCATTATGACATAGGTGAAGCATATTCGAGTCGAGAGACTGGAAATTTTTTCAAAAAATATAAAATAGAAGAAAAAAGAATTAGACTATATTCAAAATGTGCGTTAGGTAACTTATCAGATGTACTTTATGAAAAAAACTTTTTTGAGAAAAACCCCTTAACTGAAAATGACAAAAAAGAACTAATGTTACAAATTTTTAAGGCTGTTGCTCATCTTCACGATCTAGAGATCATTCATCAAGATCTCAAACCAGACAATATTTTTATTTATCGAAATAAAGAGGGTCAATATCATGCCAAAATTGGTGATTTTGGGTTGGCAGTCACAAAAAATCAAGGGAAAAACAGTATGCCTTTAGCAACCTATTTTTACGAATCTCCTGAGATATCAATGCAACATGCCAATAAAAACAGTCCATATTGTAAATATTTCTTTGCATCACAAAACCAAAAAAGCTTAGCGCACGAAATCATCCATACCGAACGGAAGCGTTTGCAAAATAAACACCTTTATACAACCCCTCATTATAGTAATGATAACTGGGCCTTAGGGATGATCTATTGCAATCTTATGTATCGTGGTATGCCTACTAAAAAGTATATTGAACAGTCTAATGATATGATTCTGAAGGGCTTGTTATGCCCTGATCGCGAAAAGAGATTGAGCTGTGAACAAGCGCAATTAATGTTTACAAATAAAGAAAAGGAAGTTAACCGACTAGAATGCTTCTAAACGATTGAAAAATAAGAATATTACAATCATAACCTACCGTAAACTATATTGTCAGGTTAACCCGACAAACTTCTTTTTGTCAAATGTACCAGACACTCCTCTGTTTAGCTTAGTTGACATATCTCATTTTGA
>Ga0207052_10001_pt1 | contig 26651 bp, 10 predicted proteins | sample Alteio_BWMinCont_62_FD_153294 | JGI IMG/M metagenome (GOLD analysis project Ga0207052, IMG submission 153294) | Enriched cells from forest soil in Barre Woods Harvard Forest LTER site, Petersham, Massachusetts, United States -... | ecosystem: Environmental > Terrestrial > Soil > Temperate forest >...
CCGCCTATTGGGGCGACAGAAATTAAAGTTTCACCTGGTGCACAGTGTTATCTTCTTAACTGCATACCCACATTAACCTCAGTCGGATTCAAGCTTTCATTCCAACGTTTTTCCACTTCTTGAATTTTGTTAGCGACATCCTGAGTAAATTTATTTTCTTTACCATCCGTGACACACAAAATCTGATGTGCATTTTTAAATTTATCCAAAGCGCCCGCTAAGTCGGGAGTGCTTTTTGTTTTTAAAAAATCGCCATAAGTATTATAGAATCTGGCAGGATAGGGGTTGAGAGTATCCTGATTTTTAGTCCAGTAATTTTCTAATTCGCCAAAGGCTTTTTGTGCCTCATCGGTTTGTTTGTTTTCGACAAGCATCATGGCCCAGCGATTTTTTGCTCGCGCATATTGATCGTCAAGCGCGCCAATTTTTTCATACAAGTCTAACGCCAAGCGATAACTTGCCAGCGCATCAGTCATCTTACCCATTTCATATTCTGTTAAGGCTTGAACACAATGAGCAAAGGCGACAATTTTTATTTGTTCAGGTGAATTGGCATTTTCATACTGGCTTTTAACGGCTTGGCAATATTGCAATGCTGGAAGATAATATTTTTTTTGTTGATAGCTAAAGGCAAGGTGATTTTGAGTCCAGGCAAGTTGATCGCCAGTCAGTCTTTGTTTAGCAAAATATAAGTAAGGCAGAGCGAAATCAGGTTCACGTTTAATATGATTATAAAAAGTTCCAACTTGATAACATAGGTAAGCAAAGTCCTCTCTTTCATTATCATTATCTTGAAAAGATCCTATCTCTGCCAACTTCGCTTCACTGGCTTTAATGGTGCGATAATCGTTCCAGTTAAAACGAAAGCCTAAGTTATAACTATAGGTCTGTTCTCTCTTGGACGTGTGCATGTTATCAATTTTCTGTTGGGATAAATAATCCCGCACTCTGTTGGTGGACATTGAATAACTCCTCGTTTGTAAAATAAAAAAGGATAAGTTTTTAAGTCTTATCCTTAGTATTCATATTGCTAGCTTAAATAACTTTATAGTTATAATTTAAAAAGGAATGTCATCATCAAAACTCTCAACACTACCTTCAGCCGGTGCTATTGCCGCAGATTTTTCTGATGTATGTGAGGAGGAGGTGCTCTCAGCAGAAAAATTGCTGCCACCACCGCCGCTACCACCACTACCGCCTTTGCTATCTAACATCTGCAAAGAATCACCGATAATTTCAGTCGTGTAGCGATCTTGATTGGTGTTTTTGTCTTGCCATTTACGTGTTTGCAGGCGGCCTTCAATAAAAATTTTGGAACCTTTACGTAAATACTCGCCAGCAATTTCTGCTAAACGATTATAAAGCACGATGCGGTGCCACTCAGTGCGATCTTGATTTTCGCCGGTGGTTTTGTCTTTCCAGCTTTCGGTTGTTGCAATGGTGATATTAGCCACGGCTAAACCGTTTGGGGTGTAACGCACTTCGGGATCTTTGCCGAGGTTGCCAATGAGGATAACTTTGTTAACGCTGCCTTTTGCCATCTTGTTTGCTCCTGAAAATTAAGTTGAGAAAAAAATTGTATAGTGTGGTCAATTAGAGTGGGGGTGTTGCGGGTTTTTCATGCCAAATGCTAAGCCCAGCCATAATAACGCAGCCCCGGCACAAAATAAATAAACATTTTGCAGTCCAAGCAGACCATAAATAAAGCCGCCTAAAGCTCCTCCTGCAAAGATACCAAGAAATTGCGCGGACGAATAGATGCCTAAGGCTGTTCCTTTGCGTGCGGCAGGTGCGGCTCGTGATACCCATGATGGCAAAAAAGCTTCCAGTAAAGAGAACGCCGTAAAAAACAATAGCAAGCCTAGTACTGAACCTATCGTATTAGGCCAGGCAAACAAAGTGAATTCGGCAATGCCCAGTAGGCAAATTCCTGCTAAAAAATACGCCTTAACCTGATGTTTTTTCTCGGCACGCATCATGCATAGAATGCTCACAACAAAAGCGATGAGCAGGGTAGGTACATATATCTGCCATTGTTCACGGCTACCAACGTGTGCAAATTTTTGTAAATGTAGTGGTATAACCACAAAGCTTGCCGTGAATATGACGTGCAGCAGGAAAATGCCAGCGTTTAGGCGCGCAAGCTGTGGCTCAACAAGCAGTTTGAAAAAAAACCTTTTTTCAGGCTCCGCATCAGCGTGCCAGGTGCTAGTGCTATGGGGGACGATAAAAAACAAAACCGCAAGACCAATTGAGCTAAAAAAGACAGCCAGCCAAAAAATGCCCTTCATGCCAATCCAGGAGGCAGCAAGTGGCCCTAACATCATGGCTATTGAGAAAGAGAAGCCAATAGTGATGCCATTGATAGCCATTGCCTTGGTTCGTTGGTTCTCTCGGGTCAAATCCGCAATCATGGCGATAATGGTGCTGCCTATGGCTCCTGCTCCCTGGAGGGCGCGGCCTAGGATAAGCTCATTCATATTGTGGGAATAGGCGCAAACGGTGCTGCCTAAGGCGAATATCACTAAGCCTAGAGCTATGACGGGTTTTCGGCCAATATGGTCAGAAAGCATGCCGCCAGGGATTTGAAAAAGCCCTTGGGTCAAGCCATAAATCCCCATGGCTAAGCCTAAGGCATATGGCGTAAATCCAGCAAGATCGCGGGCGTAGAGTGCAAATACCGGCACGATCATGAATAATCCCAGCAATCTGAGGGACATAATGCTGGCAAGGGATAGGACGGAATGCAGCTCTTGGGATGTCATTTTATCTGACATGGGGTTCCTTGATTGGGGTCTGGATTTCTTGGTGCTAATTATATCGAGTTAAAAGCTTTTTTCCTTAAATTTAATTTAATTTAAGCAATCCTTAATCTTAATATTGTATAATATTTAAACTTACAAAGGGTGAGGCTCATATGCTAGTTACGCGAGATTTTAATTCAGCGAATTTAAATATACTTATCAACGAGTTTAAGAAAGATGAGATAGTGACATTAAATATCGCAACCATGAATATGGCTGGAAGTCGTATGCCTGTTCAAGCAGAGCTAATAGAGGCAATGGCTGCAACAAAAAATTTGAAAACAATTCACTTGGAAAAAGTCACTCCGGGAGTCAAACTTTTTTTTCTTAAGCTCATTGAGTTGCGCGAGGCTTATACGAAACTGCCAATTACCATTCATCCTGATGTAAGAAGAAAATCAGTAAAAGCGAGGCTTGCGGCGACGCAAATCCAAGATTTGCCTATCAATGAAGAGGGATCAGATGAGATGCAATTGGAAGATGCTAGCTTGCAGAATTCAAGCTCATCAAGCGCAGCAGCGGCGCAAACGGAAACGCATCCTGACCTATTAAATTCAGCCGTAGAAGAATTACAGATTCCACTTTTTCGCGAGCCAAGCTTGCCTGACAGGCTGGTTATTGAGTATCCACAAAGCACTCACGAAGAGAAATCAATAGAAAATGAATTGGAAGAGTTGGGCGCAGAAGAGTTGGATTCCGATGTGCCTGAAATGTTAATCGAAACGCATTCGCAGGATTTGGTTACACCAGAAGAGATGGCGGATGCTGAAGTGATGTCATTTTCTGATCCGGAAGGAGAGATGGTTGAAGCTGAACAAGAGATAGCGGATGCTGAAGAGGTGTTATTTTCTGATGCGGAAGAGGAGATGACTGAAGCTGAACAAGGGATGGCTAATGCTGCTGAGGCTATGTTATTTATAGAACCAGAAGAAGAGAAAGCGAATGTTGAGGCGGAAACGATGTTAGCTGTGTCGGCAGGCCAAGCCGATAACGCTTGCCAGAATTTCGCAGCTCAGGGTGGGCACTGTCAGTGCTATGCTAACTTATTCAGTCGCGCCTTAACTGGAATGAGCACGAGTGCAATTGTGCGAGAACGCGCTCAGACACAAGACCCTGATACAAAACCGAGGGTAAGCAACCGCTTGCGAAGGCGAAAGGCTGTCTAACCAAGACTTTGTACCATTTTGGCAAAACGGTATGCTTTCTGCTACAATACTCGGTTCACTCACAACTCATAAGACAACTCCATGAAAGAAATACAAATTCGTGGTGCGCGTACGCACAATTTAAAAAATATCAACCTGGTTTTACCGCGCGATAAATTAATTGTTATCACCGGGCTGTCTGGATCGGGCAAATCCTCGTTAGCGTTTGACACGCTTTATGCAGAAGGCCAGCGCCGTTACGTTGAATCCTTGTCGTCTTATGCTCGTCAATTTTTATCGGTGATGGAAAAACCTGATGTCGATCACATTGAAGGTTTGTCGCCGGCTATTTCCATCGAGCAAAAATCCACGTCGCATAATCCGCGCTCGACTGTGGGTACCATTACAGAAATTCATGATTATCTACGGTTATTATTTGCAAAAGTCGGGCAGCCGCGTTGCCCGGTGCATAATTATATTTTGGAAGCGCAAACCGTAAGTCAAATGACGGATGTGGTTTTGGGTTTTCCAGAAGACACAAAAATAATGATATTAGCGCCGGTGGTGCGTGAGCGTAAAGGTGAGCATGTGCAATTGTTGCAAGAGCTGCGTAGTCAAGGTTATGTGCGCGCGCGTATTGATGACAAAATTATCGAGCTTGATCAGCCGCCAAAATTAGATTTACGTAAAAAACATACTATCGAAGTCATTGTCGATCGCATTAAAGTTCGTCCCGACGTACGTTTGCGTTTAGCCGAATCATTTGAAACGGCGCTGCGCTTAGCGAATGGCGTCGCCGCTATTGGTTTTTTGGATGAGCCTAAACGTCCGGTAAAAGTTTTTTCATCTAAGTTTGCTTGTCCGGATTGCGGTTATAGTTTAGCGGAGTTAACGCCGCGTTTGTTTTCATTTAATAATCCAGCGGGTGCCTGTCCTACCTGTGATGGCTTGGGGATGAAGCAAAATTTTGATCCTGAGCTTGTGGTTCTGGATGCTAAGTTAAGTTTAGCCGAAGGTGCTATTCGCGGTTGGGATAAGCGCAATAATTATTATTTTCAGTTGTTGTCCTCGCTGGCTAAGCATTTTAAATTTGATATGGATGAACCCTTTGCAAAATTGCCGAAAAAAATCCAGCACGCTATTTTGTATGGCAGCGGTACAGAGATTATCAAAATTCAATATCAAAATGAAGACGGCAGGGGCTTTACCAAAACTGCGCCTTTTGAGGGTGTCATCCATAATATGGAGCGCCGCTATCGCGAAACCGAATCGCAAATGGTGCGTGATGAGCTTAGCAAATATCTTTCGACAAAGTCCTGTGAAAGTTGTCACGGCACACGGTTGTGTGAGGCTGCACGTTATGTTTTTGTTGATGACACGACGCTGGCTGATATTGCCGCCTTACCAGTCGATCAAGCTAAAGATTTTTTTGAAAAATTAAAATTACCCGGTTCTCGCGGTGAAATTGCTTCAAAAATTGTGAAAGAGTTGATTAGTCGTTTAACTTTTTTAGTGAACGTGGGTTTGGATTATCTCAGCTTGGATCGCAGTGCCGATACCTTGTCTGGGGGTGAAGCGCAGCGTATTCGTTTAGCGAGTCAAATTGGTGCGGGCTTGGTCGGTGTGATGTATATTTTAGACGAGCCTTCTATTGGTTTGCATCAACGTGATAATACGCGTTTATTAAAAACCTTGCATCATCTGCGCAACATCGGCAACACCGTTATTGTAGTTGAGCATGATGAAGACGCTATTTTAAGTGCGGATCATGTTTTGGATTTAGGGCCAGGCGCAGGCGTGCATGGCGGTGAAATTGTTGCTGAAGGCAAGCCTGCCGACATCATGAAAAACCCGAACTCCCTGACCGGAAAATATTTGTCGGGAAAATTACGCATTGCCGTTCCAGAAAAACGTTTGCAGTTTAATCCAAAAAAAGTGATATCTATTAAGGGTGCGCACGGCAATAATTTAAAGCATATTCATGTCGATATTCCGCTTGGTCTGATGACGTGTATCACCGGGGTTTCAGGCTCAGGGAAATCCACCTTGATTAATGACACGCTGGCGCCGGTTGCCGCGCGACTGTTAAATGGCGCAGGTTTGCATGACACGGCTCCGCACAAAAGCATTGAAGGCTTAGAACAATTAGATAAAGTCGTTGAAATTAATCAAAGCCCCATTGGCCGCACGCCGCGCTCAAATCCTGCGACTTATACCGGTTTGTTTACACCCATACGTGAATTGTTCGCCGGCACACAAGAGGCGCGCTCCCGCGGATATCAACCAGGCAGATTTAGCTTTAACGTGCGTGGTGGTCGTTGTGAGGCGTGCCAAGGTGACGGTTTAATTAAAGTCGAGATGCACTTTCTCGCGGATGTGTATGTTACCTGTGATATTTGTCACGGCAAACGTTATAACCGTGAAACATTAGAAGTCACGTATAAGGGCAAAAACATTCAGCAAGTTTTGGATATGACCATTGAAGATGCGCGCGTGTTTTTTGATCCCATTCCCGTTCTTGCGCGTAAGTTGCAGACCATGGTGGATGTGGGCTTATCTTACTTGTGCTTAGGCCAGAGTGCGACGACATTGTCTGGGGGTGAAGCGCAACGCATAAAACTCTCTCGTGAATTATCACGCCGTGACACAGGACAGACCTTATATTTGTTGGATGAACCGACGACGGGTTTACATTTTCATGATATCGAGCAATTGTTACGAGTGCTGCATCGTTTGCGTGATGCGGGTAATACCATTGTGATTATCGAGCATAATTTGGATGTGATAAAAACGGCGGATTGGATTATTGATTTGGGTCCGGAAGGCGGGAATAAGGGTGGAGAAGTTTTGGTGACGGGGACGCCGGAGGAGGTTGCAGCGTTTAAGAAGTCTTATACGGGGCAATTTTTGAAGAAGCTGTTGGTGTAAGGAATAGTGGATAGGTTATTCGTCTTTTTTGTCCTGATAGCGCAAAGAGGTATTGAATAGGTGGAGCAACATTGAAAGTCTGGGAGCAAATTCTAATGTTGTTCCCTTTGAGCAAGCGGTGTAATTTTCACATGTGACCAGAGCGGTCAGGTATCCTTAGAGTGTTGAGTATGCGCTCTAACATAAGCTTTCAGAACAGCGTTTATTTTTGATTGATACCCATATCCTTTCTGTTTGAAGTAATCGACTACGTCCTCATCCAGTCGCACCGAAAGATGTATTTTATGAGTGGGCATAATAACTTCCGCATCTTCCCAAAATTTCTTGGTGGTTGCAGGGCTGTCGTCATAATTGATATCTGAATCATCTTTTTGGTGTAATTTAGCCAAGTTAGTTTTGCTTTTCATATTTTTCTTTATAGACTTTGCGTTCATTTCGATTTGCCGTTCCATAAAGCTTATCCAAAATTATCCATAGATAACTATGGCGTTTATTTCCTGTTTCAATGAGGTTACTTACATCTCGCCTCTCCGCAGGCTTAAAATCCGGTAGAACTTACCGTATTTTTACTCAATACTAGTCGGATATTAACCGAGCCGGATTTATAAAATTATCAAGTAATCTAAACCGTTAGAATTTCATATATTATAAGTATACACGATTGTATATACAGGTCAAGAGTAAAATATGGATAAAACGATGTGACAAAGGCTAATGATGAAAACTATGACGCGTTTTTTGAATTTTTCCCCTCACCGTACGGGTATATTTACCAAAGTTAAGCCCGAATACTCTTGGTCATTCTTCTTGCTTAGTGGTAAAAAATACGGTAAAATTTACCACATAGCTGTCAGGTCTTTTTCATTGCGCTGCAGAGGTTGTGTATGAATTTTCCGAGATTACTTAAAAGGCCGACACGATCTTTTTTTCTTTTTGGTCCGCGCGCTACGGGTAAAAGCACTTGGTTAAAAAGTTGTTTTTCTGACAGGCTTCACTTTGATCTTCTGCGAAACGATATTTATTTTATTCTCTCAAGCTCGCCAAGTGCTTTCCGGGAACGTGTGTTGGCTAAAAATCCTAAGAAGACCTGGATTATTGTGGATGAGATCCAGAGAATGCCCAATCTTTTGAATGATGTACATTCTCTCATTGAGAATGAAGGCTATCAGTTTGCTTTAAGTGGCTCGAGTGCTAGAAAATTGAAGCGAAGTCACGCAAATTTATTAGCCGGCCGTGCGCTTGTGAAACACATGTTCCCCCTCACTGCCGCAGAATACGGTGATGCGGTTACGTTAGAGAAAGTGCTGATGTTCGGATCTTTACCTAATGTTATTACAGATCCTGATACTCGTATTGAGCAGCTCGAAGCTTATGTGGGAACTTACCTTCGTGAAGAGATCAAGGAAGAAGCCTTAACTCGCAATGTGCAAGCTTTTGGACGCTTTCTTGAAGTTGCTGCATTGATGAATGGTCAGGTAACCAATCTTTCCAACTTGGCACGAGATGCCGCTGTGCCGCGCACAACAGTTTCGACTTATTTTGAAATTCTGGTTGATACACTACTTGGAAATTGGTTGCCTGCCTGGATTCCAAGAGCAAAAGTAAAAGAAGTGGCACATCCAAAATTCTACTTCTTTGATTGTGGTGTCGTGCGAGGAGTTCAAAAATTATTGCGGGACAAGCCAAGTGGAGTGGAGCGAGGCTTTTTATTTGAAACACTTGTTTTCAATGAGCTTAATGCGCATATTTCTTATTCGAATATCGGCGGCGAACTCTTTTATTGGCGTACAGCAGATGGAAATGAAATTGATTTTATTTGGAAGCGCGGATCAAAAGTAGTAGCTATCGAAGTCAAAAGTTCATCGAGATGGAAAGAAGAATATAACAAAGGATTTCGAAGTTTGCTTTCTTCGAAAATCGTGCCACAAGCTTGTTATGGAATCTATTGTGGTCAGGAAATTTTGAAAAAAGATTTCGGACTGGTATTGCCATGGGAGGAATTTTTGAAGAGGCTCTATGCTGGCAAAATTATTTGATGTGTTTTGAATTTATTCCCGGTGGCTTGCCACGGGCACAGTAGTAATAGAGGTTTGTAAAGGTGGAGTGTGTTCCCATACGCGTCAAGTATCGCTGCGAACACTGTCATTGCGAGGCTGCGAAGCGTTTAGCCGTGGCAATCTAGGTTTGTCTCTGCTATAGATCACTATTTTTTGCGTGACTGAAGCACCTGGATTGCCACGGCTAAGCGCTTCGCAGCCTCCGCAATGATAGTCTTTGGTCATTCTTCTTGTTGAGTGGTAAAAAATACCGTAAAATTTACCGCATAGTGGTCATGTGACTTTCCTAAACCCCACTCCTTTCTCCAAAATATCAGAAAATGTTTTCACAATCCTCCCCACACACCCAGTAATTTTTTTATTTTCATAACTCCGCAACGTAAACGCAAACCGAAAATCACTTCGCGGTGTCTGCAAAGCAACGCCTAATGCATTGCGCTTTTCAAGAACCGAATTCACCAGAGCAGCTTGTTTGCCCTCATCCCCAATCTGCTTCACATATTTTACAAAAGCATCGGTCACGTGCAAACGATTCGCGCGCGTCGTATTTACCAGTTTGATGATATCAGGAGAAAGTCTGCGACCCTCTTGCTGTAGTAATAGTAACATCATGTCGTGCCAGGATTTTTGACGATAGAGTTTTTTACTAAAATTGGTCACGTGAGACGAGGTTTCAGAAAAAAGTGTTTGGACGATTTTGTGGGTATGCTCAAGCTCGATATAGCTTTTTTGGAGATAAGCCGCAGAAAGTGGGTGGCGCATGTCATCAGCTTTTTTTTTCCATTGATAAAGCGCTACGTGGGCTTTATCCAGTCGCAACCTGGCTTTTTGTGCGTGGCTGTAAGCGCGCAAATAGGCTTCGTCCGCGCTCAAAAAACAATTCTGTGCTTCGGCCATTTTTGCTTTGCCCAGTTTTTCTGTCGCTTTTTTTAGGCGGTCGGCAAGATGACGTTTTGTCTTAATAACGCGATACATTAAGGTTTGTATTATCGTATCAGGGGCGGGCTGTTTAGCCGCTATTTCAACCGGTTTTTCTAAAAAAGGTTGGTGCTGATTAATGACCCGTAACACATTACTAGGCGTCTTGGGTGGGGTTGTAATGGTAGCTACGACTGCTGGCTTTACACAAGCTTGCTCAGCGTATTGTAAATCAATTTGTTTTGCCAGCACGCTTTTCAAATGCGTGGCCGCTGTCTGCAAGTCAATTTCTCTGTTTTGAAAAACCATAACCATATTTATTTTTTTAGAAAAACGAAAATAAATCATGTTTTGGTTAAGATTAAATTTTTCGGATATTTTTTTATGTAAAATGGAGTGCTGCACTTGCTTAAAATATTCATCACTATGGTCTTCAACCGTTAAGCCATTACGAATAAGGATGAGATAGGCTTTGTCGTTTTTATTCTTGGAATAAGGTAACTGAATGATGTTTGCATGCGCCGAGTTTTCCGGCTGCAACAGTTGCAATTCTTGCCTCGCTTTATTCGCATGGGCTAAATAAATCGCGGTATGATTTTGATTAACGAGCCAAGTGTGCAGTGAATTGGCGTCATGCCAAAAAATCGCAAAACAAGCCGAGATTTTATCGTGAGCGGTGTCAGTGCTAAGCGTGCTGTTCTGTAGAGCTTGCTTTTTGCGATGTTCTGTCAGCTTGGCAAAGTTGCGTAAACTTTTTTCAAAGGGGTCGGGTATATTCGTTTTTCCCATATTAATTCTCCTTAGCATTCAAACTTGATAATATAATTTGTGGTCAGATGCAAGAGTTCTAGCGGTAAAGTTGCTTTTAAAATCCTGAATCGTTATATTCTAAAGTCATTCACTCAAGGTCTGTCATCATGGCGTATCTTTCGCAAGCTGAACCTTCTTTTATGATCCCAGGCCCGGTGGGAAATATCGAGGCCGTCTTAACACAACCGCAAACCGTATCGGCTAGCAAAAAAGCCATAGCGATTGTCTGCCATCCCCATCCCTTATTTGGCGGCACCATGACGAACAAGGTTGTCACGACTTTAGTACGCGTGATGACAGATATTGGCTTGCCAGCATTGCGATTTAATTTTCGCGGCGTGGGAAAAAGTGAAGGGACTTTTGCTGAAGGGGTAGGGGAGGTTGCGGATTTGCTTGCGGTCATCGCCTGGCTAAACAATCAATATCCAGAACATAAAATTTGGTTAGCGGGATTTTCATTCGGTGCTGCGGTGTGTGCAACCGCTGCAACACAAACTCCTGTTGCACAGTTGATAACGGTGGCGCCACCGGTGCCGCGATTTAATTTGTTAAATCTGCCGGAAGTGACATGTCCGTGGGTGGTGGTGCAAGGAGATCATGATGACGTGGTGAATCCGGAAGATGTTTTTGCCTGGGTGTTAACCCGAAAACCTCAACCCGTTTTGATTAAAATGGCTGAAGCGGGACATTTTTTTCACGGCCGCTTGTTGGAACTACGCGAGTTGTTAGAAAACGTTTTGTAGCGTGGACAAAGGCGCACAGCGCCGTGTCCGCGGGTTAGGATATACAAGGAGGGATGCACGCCGCAGGGATTCGCGGACACGGCGCTGCGCGCCTTTGTCCGCGCTACTTCTTAGATGATCGTGAACTACGATTACTATCCTCTCTCACCTTATGCTCTATAAATTCGTTATCTTCATCGCGAGGGTGCGATGAGTCACTAGCGTTATTATTTGCTCCGTTGCGTGAGCTTTTAGGAGAAATTATCCCCCCTCCTCTGGGTGTAGGTGGTTCTAAAGGATTTTCATCCGGGTTCATTTCAGTTCGAGTAATAACAGAAGGTTCGGGGCTGGAACTATTAGATTTATTTGAACTAGAATGCGCTACCGAACCACCATTTGGTGATTTGTGTTCGAGTCTATTCTGGCTGATAATTTGGCTCCTAGACACGGGTTGGCCAGCTTTCATTGGATCAGAGTTTCTATCTGTTCCTGAAACGCTCAAAGATGCATTACGTGATTGGGAATCCTTACTCGCTCCGCTCCTCGATAGATCCTGCAATTCCAGTTCATTATCCGTTGGTTTTTTGCTGCTTGAAAAAATTCTTTGGACAAAACTTGTCGATTTTGCAGCAGGTTGCTGAGCTTGTTGTTTACGAAGCTCTTTGATTTGATCTGTCAGCTCCCCTATATGAATCTGCGCAGCCGCTGAAGCATCTTGATATTGTGTTTTTTTAACTGCATCAGGGTTCATTCGTAATCCTAAATCAGCTGCAATTTTTAGCTGTGTTTGGACGGATAGCATTTGCTCTAAGGTATTTAATTCGCTTATTTCTTTTGGCCCTTTACTTTGCAATTTTTCCAGAATTTTAGCTTCATTTATAACAATATAAGCCGTTGCAAGTAGTTGGCTTTTAGGATCTGTTATCGCTAAAGCTTCAGCTGCTTTTAGCATAGCATTGGCCGCTAGTGAAAAAGCGTCTATCTGTTTTTTAACACTCGGAGGGTTAGATGGAGTAGCACTAATTAGCTCATCTAAGCTCTTAATAGTAAGTATAGCCGCATTTGCATGTGCGATTTGATTAGTATACTTAGCTATTTTTGTTTCTAAACTTTTAATTTCACTTTCACTTTTCTTGATTTCATTTTTAAGTATATTTTCAGTGGCTTTAGCTTTAGTGCCTGAATTAATCACAAGGACTTGTTGGCAGGCAGATATTCTTTGTATGTGAAGCTCAACAAGTTGGCGCGCAGCATGTCGTTGTAATTCAGCAGGGGTGGTATTAGGCCCTAATTCCTTAAAGAGCGCATCTTGATTTTTTAAATGTTGCACTAATTCATTGGCGAACCCAGGAGCTTTTTTTGCAGACTCTGCTGCATTTCTTCCTAAAAGAATAGAGCTTGCATATAAATTTTCTGCGAATATGGGTAAGGACGTAACGATCTCACTAAAGCGTACCGTAGGATTTTCTTTGTAAGCAATTTCTGGAGATTGCAACAATGCCCCGTTTTGCATAACGTTTTTATGTAGATCAATTGCATTATTTAGCTCATCTACCAGGCTCCCTAATTGCTTTTCATAAAGCGCACGACTTGACGTATGATCCACTTTTGAAGATTTTTCTGCTGCCGCTTCAGCTAGCGTCCTTGCAGCATGGTCCGGAGCTGTTGTTAGTCTTAACGCAGATGCGCATTTTAGCACGACAAGCGTATGGGATTTGATATTGGAAATGTTTTCAGTTGTGGATGACGGTTTTTTAATAAAAACTTCTTGAGCCTCAGCCACGCTGATTAATTCTTTTGCTGCTTGTTTAAAGATGCTAGCACTCTCGATTAGAGCATGTGCATCGGTAGGATTCATTTTGTTTGCAGCGGATAGCATAGCATTCGCAGCATTTGTGAAAGATTTGATATGTTCTTTTGCTTTAGCAATGTTAGGTCTTTCCTCTTGGGTCATATATACAAGAAGGATCCGATCTAAAGCCTCACTAGCATCCTGTTTAGCTTTAGCGAATGCTGCATGTGCCGTTCCATCGACTTTTGCCGCTATTCTAGCTGGCTCTATGCGGGCATTGAATTGTTTAACTTGTCCTTCTAAGATATCGATGTTCTTCTGCAGGTCTTTAATTTCTTTTTTTAAGTCTTTTTCTTTTTCATGATCCGGGTGAAATAATATTTGTTCTTTGATTGATATTTGTTGTTTATAATTCTCAATTAAAGTATTTCTTATTTTTACGTCAAAGATGAAGTTTTGAATTGTTGGTGAGGTGAGATCGTCAAATTCTTTGAAAATGTTTTGTGGTGTTACTGGATCTTTAGGTGCTGCAAGCTCAAGCATGAATGCATTTGCATTTTGGTCGAACTTATCTTCTCCCCTTTTGGAATACTCATCTAATGCTTCTATCATTTTGCCAGAGGGACTAACTTGCGCTACGTTATTGTATGCATCTATGCGATCGCTAACAGTAACTAGATCGCTTGCTTTCGGTATTTGATTATAATTGCGTGCTTGAGCTTCCAAGCTATGGCCAAGATCGTCTAGTTCATCTAAATAATTTTTAAGTAATTGATTATTATCTACTACAGAATTATTTTCACTATTCATGTTTTTCATTTCAACATCGCCCGCACCCTCATGAGAGGATTGCTGAGCTTCAAAACTTATATTTTCTTTAGCTTCAGCGATATTTTTTGCTTCCTGATCAATAAGGTTCTCTAAGGAGACAATCTTTTTTTCATCTTCCTTAATTAAATTATTTAGATTATAAATATTGAATACATGCGGAGTTCTTTCATTTCGGTCAGCAGCCCTATGATATTTTTGCCTCTCTATATAGAGCCGTTGGTTATTAATTTCGAGCAATTGACGTTGAATATGTAATTGAACTTGAAGATCGCTATCACCTAGAGGCTGAGAAAGATGGTCTTGTTGGCGTGAAAAGCTACTTTTGAGTTCTGCTGCATATTGATTAGGATATGTCTTATCATATAAGTGATCGCTTTGCTGCTTAATCTCATCTCTAAGAGCATCTATTTGAGTTTCAATAGTTTCTTTAGCTTCATTGGCTTGAGCGATGTAAGCATGATATGCCGTGGCTCTTGCTGTTGGATCAGCTAAGGATAGCATTGCTGAATAGGCTGCACCTTCATTGGTGCGGTTAACCAAAAGATCATGTAGATGAATTTGGAAACTCAATGCATTAGCTTTATCTGTTTGCGCTTTGATTTGTTTTTTTAATTGTTTGGAAGGTTGTTTTGATTCTGCGGCCTTTAGCTCATCAAGTTTAGCTTCAACTTCTTGCAGTTGTATTTGTTTTGTTAAAGGCTCTTTGCTTTCATTAACTGAGTTCTTTTTCTCTTCGAGTGGATGAGAGCTAGCATCAGGCCCGCGCATGTCAGACATTTCAAACTCACCTAGAGGATTAAAGCTAGCATCTGATGGACGACTGCTCTCAGGTACTGCGCTAGATGAAGATGATGTGAATAGGGCGCTGAGTCGGTCTGAAATAGAGGGGTTCAGGCGCTTAATTTCTGCTTCATGTTCTTGCATTTCTTTGGCTGATAGCCTTTGAATCTCAGCTTCTGTCACAGTCAGAACTGTTACTCTACTTTTCAATTCTATTGCGATATTGACTTGTTCCCAGGCTGCACGCGCTTGTTGTAGAATATTTGTTTGGGGATTTTGCGTAGGATGATTTTTTGCTTGTTGTTGGAGTTTTGTTTGTGCAAGAGCAGATTTCATTAATTTACTATGCGTGCTATTAAAGGAGTTTGCCTCATCCACCATTTTATCAGCCGCTATTTTATCTTTCATTGTTGCTTGGCTGGGAGATGCCATCTCTTTGAGGTTGTTGGCTGCTAGCATCATCTTATTTATTTGAGCCCTGAGTTCTTTTTTTATGATATCGATATTTGCTGGAGTTTTTGCGGCTTTGGACTCATTTAATTTGGTTTCTATAATACGGCCTAGGATTTCTGCGACAGCATTTTTAGCCTTATTGAAATCGACAATCAACGTGTTTTTCCTGGTTTCGGCGCTTTGCACTTGTTCTAATGATTTAAGTGCTTTTTGGTTTTCTTTGACTGCTCTTTCTGATAATCGGATTTCATGAATGAGTGAAGGTCTATCTTTTTGTTCTACGCTCTGGAATTGTTCCCTTTTTTTATTCAGATCATTTTTGGAATATATAAATTTACGTTGAGCTAGCTTAATTTGATCATCAAGTGTTGACTCTTGTATTTTAACTTCGGAAGCTGGAGCGATACTAGGGCGGCGCGAGTTCTCTACTGAGACGTTAGCGTGTTTACCAGCCACATTGTCTTCTTGTGCAATTTTATGTTCAGAAAGCTTAGCCTCATGTTGATCAATGTCGGGAGCCAGAGAAAGCCTTCGAGAAGACATTTCAACTTCGGCTTCCGAGCCTCGTCGCCTAAAATCACCGCTGGACTGAGCTTTCGGTGCATTGATTTTGTCGGTCACTTCTTTTAGCCCATCAAGTGCTTTCTGATCGGTTACTTTATTAAATTTCGCTACGGCTATAGCTTGCACCCAGGCTGACTGAGCTTGAATTAATACGTCATCTAAAGTTCCGTCATTAGGGTTCTCAAATGTATGAGCCTGTTGTTCTTTGTTAACCGTGTTTAATTCATGAGAAACAGCATCAAAACGGGCTATATCTAATTTTAGCTGCGGAGATAGTATGTTAAGTGGGTCATTTAACTTTCGTTCAAATTTGCCCACAGAATCAGCATGAAGCTTCATTCTGTCAACGATTCCAAGAAGTGTTGTTATGGCTGCATCACCTTTCATGGAGATAGTAAATTTAGGTGGTGAGCTATTATTGATGCATTCATTATAATGCACAGCCTCTGTTTTTTTCGCAGCTGAAATTTCATCAAGTGCATCCATCGCCTCCTTTCTGGCTTTATCAAATTCATCTTTAGCCATGCCCATCTCAATTTTAATTTCTAAAATTCCAAGTAGAGCTTCATTGGCTTTGATTTCGGCTTTTAAAGTATCTATATCCTTGTTAAGATCTTTTTTAATTGCCAGAGGATCGACAAGAAGTTTTTGTTGAATGATGTTTATTTTTAGTTTATCAATTTCAATAAGTTGCTGCGTTGCATTTTGTTTTACTTGCAAAGAGGTAGCAGCGAGGTTATGGATTTCATTAAAAAGGCGTTCTTGAGCGTCGACGTGTTTAGTTGGTTCCTGGGCGGACTTAGCGGCTTTTTTGGCAAGGTCCACTTCTTTAGATCCCAGTAGAATAGCGCTTGCATGTAAGTTTTCTGCGAGCTTTGACGCTAATTGAATATTGGGACGAATGACGGAGGAAGGATTATTTTTTGGATCTCTGTATGCTGCTATGTCTTCAGCGCTCAGGCTATCTACCGTTTTGGCTTTATCGGAGAAGAATGGAGTCATTGCATCCAGCGTTGCAGAAAGGTTGTTTAATGTATTTACGTAATCAATATGTGTGTAGTCATAATCCCCCGTGCTTGGTCTTGGATTCCTAGGGTCGTTAACATATGCGGCAGGCGGAATGGTGTCAGTTATGTCTGCATTAATCAGGTGATCAATGAAATTAATATTCTCATTAGAATAAGCGTTAGCAGCAATTAAATTCTGTTGCGTAACCGTTGCTGATATTCCCGGTGCTGCCATTCCCGTAAGAGCAGCAACTGCGATTTGTTGTATTTCATAAATTAATTTAGTTTGATGCAAGTTAATTAAACGCGATGTCAAAGGCTGACTCTTGAATTTTGTTTGATTCGTCATTGCTGCAGTTAATGCTTTTGCAGTTCGTTTTAACTTTTCAGCATCTGCGCTTTTATCGTCTTTATTTAATTTTATAGCTGCTACTAGCATATTCTTTGCAGCAGCTGTTAATAATTTAATTTGTTTCAGTGCGGGTTTAAGATCGGGTTCTTGGATTTTGTGAATAGAAGTAAGTTCTTTTTGTTTGTCATTTATAAATGCTTTTAGAGCACCTTGGGCGGCAGCTAAGGCTGTATCGTAATGTTCAAGGTTTGCAGCTTTTGCTTTAGCGGCGACTGCTTGTTTTTCTTCCTTATCAATATCGATTTTTAATGCGCTGATTGCAGCCTTATTATTTTTAATGTTGGTGTTTAGCGAAACAATATCCCTATGGATTGCATCGAGACCCTTTGTATCGGTGTAAGCGCGTAATTGCTGATGGCGTATATTGAGTTTTTGATTGTTAAGTTCCAATAATTGTTCTTGAATATGGTGTTTAATTTGAAGATAGCTATCACCGTGAGGCTTAGAAAGCTTTTTTTGCTGTTGTTTAAAGCTTTCTTTCAGTTCTTCCGTGTAATTTCCCGCTTCTTCTGCATTTCTAAGATTGCGCGTATTGGATTTAATGGTATCTATCTGGGCTGTAATGATTTTTGGATTATTATCATTAGTGACGCTGGAGTTATGAGCATCAAAAGCCGCTTTTAATTTGGGGTAGTTGGGTTTTGATAACATTTGTTCGTATACTGTTACTTCTCTGTCGCGACTCTCCTTAAGCTGGGTTAAGCTTTGTCTATAAGTTTCAAGTACCACCCTATAGGCTTGTTCCTTAGTCTCAGTAACGGCTAATTGTTTTACTTTGGTTTTTATGCTGTCGATATAAATATCAATACGTTTAATTTCAGCAGTAAGATCTTTTTTCGTATCGCTTATATTGTTTAATTGTTGTTTGATAACCTTCGCTTGTTCAAGCATTTCAATGAGTCGATTGGCTATACCTAATTTTCTTTGATTTTCTGTAACGAAAGATTTTATAGGTACATATTGTCGTTTAAGTGAATCTGTTGCATTTTTTACCGAAGCAATATTTTGGGTCACGCCTTCCTGGAGTGATGGGCTAAGCGTTCCTTTAGCAATTTTATTATAAGAATTTTCTAAAAATTTATATGTTGTATCGGCAGTGGTATAATAATTATGGCCAGCTGTTATGGCATCCTCATATTCTTTAATGACTATATCTGTTGGGTTTTCCAAGATTTTATCTAGAAACTCATATTCTTTCTTCATACTGGCTTGAAGAGTTTCAAGTTGAGTTCGAGTATTGGTTAATATGGTTGTTGTATCTGTAAATTTAGCCTTATTATCTTCAAACTCCTTTTCATCTGCTACAGAAAGATCTTGTTTTTTATGTGGATCGACACGAAAACTCGTCAGGGTGGATTGTCCAAATTGTCGTAACACTTCATCTTTGGTATATCGATGCGTAATTTTCTTTGTTTTTGCGTCTCTCTTCGCCGCTGTTTCAGCGTTGTCTACGTCCTTCCACATTTGTCTTCCAATTGTTTTATGTATGTCATCAATTGCATAACCTCTAGGATTAAAGCAAGTGATACCCTTACGGTCGCAAAATGCTTGGATCGCGGAAGCATGAATGGGATCGATTGCTGTATCAATAGAATAAACAGCAGTTTTTAGCTGATTTTTGTCATTAATATTAATATTGCGGGCGAGCAGAGTATTGCTAACGGTGAAGGCTGCAATTTTGTAAAGTACGATGGGATCCATTGCTTGAATATAGCGTGCATGCAAAGCTCTCGCTAACTGTGCGGCAGGGAAGGTCACCCCATCCATTTCTAATATAATATCGTGCGCTTTCATATGCTGGTTAATAAATTTTTCAATTGACTCTGGTGTGATGGCTTTTACGAGTCTGCCATTTTTTTCATGATATTTGATTAACTCGCTGCCTAAAAAATCTAATACAGAGATATCTGTCTTGTTGACTGTATCATTCGTGTATCTATAGCCGATCAATGCAGCCGCAGCCGCATCACGGAAAACTTTCTCTAAATTAAGTGAATCAGGATAGATAACCGTCGGTATAATTTGATTGGTATTGGCGTCGTATTTTTCGATAAGAATAACGCGTTCTGCATCTTTCAGTCTTGCTTGCGCAGCAGTAGGTGATTCACCCGGAAGAACGGTAGGTTGGTTCAGAAATATCATGTGGACACTGGCTTGCTCACTTGTGCGTTTTTCTGTGAGAGTGACAGGGATGGTGTCTGGTTTCTTTTTCCCAGTTGCCATAAAATCATTAATAATAATTTTGGTTAATTCAGCTGCTTTACCATCGGCCCACTTATTTAAATTCGCAATATCAAGGTCATTCACATCCATGTTTATCGTGGCATCAGACAGATGCATAGCAACTTTTGGATCTTCTTTTATCTGTTTGGCGCGGGTATGAGCTGCATCATAGCTCTCTATTATCTTAAGTTGTTGTTGTAAGGTAACGAGCTCTTGGGCAATTTCCCAGGTAAATGGCGGCGCACCGACTGACGGCGTTTTTAACGTGTCTAGCTGGGTTATCCGTTTTGTTAAAATCGTTATTGCTGCATCGATTTGAGTTTTGTATGGATCTAATCTTTCAAAGGTGAGCGCGGCATTCGTATTTTTTATTAAGCGGTTAACGTTATAAAGATCCTTAACGCGAGCAGGTCCTTCCAGCTCTTCGTTTTTCTGACGTCGGGTGATAGCATGTTCCAAATCTTTTTTATATGAAGCCATATCTTTAAAGATAAAGCCGCCAATGGAGGCTTTTAATGTTTTGGCGAGGGCTGAATAATCGACTTTGACTTTAAGGGATAAGTCTCGGTAGTTTTTGTGGTCGTCGGTTATACTGGTGATCAATGTATCCGTAGTTGCTTTAGTTGCGGCAATTGCAGGGCCTAGTGCAGAGTCGATTGCTACAAGGGCGGCACTAGTTGCTAAAGGATGCAAATCAGCAAGCTCTTGTTGAAGCCCGCGAGCGAAAGATAAAGCCGTGTCGGCTTTATCTATTAAATCATCGTATTTAGCTAAGGTTAAGGTTCCAGCGCGCGCATCGGCTATGTATGCATTGGTATAGTCTCGTCTGCTATCTTCTATTGACTTAAGCTCGTCCTTAGCAGTTTGGTAACGAGTCTGTACTGGAGCAAGAATTTGTTGTGCAAGAGCGGCTCTTTGATCTTTGGCAAACTGTATGTCATTAGCATGATCGTCTACAGCAGAACACCCATTTAAGAATTGCTCATAAGCCAAATCAGTTTGCTTAGCAAGTTTAAAAAGTTCGAGATAGTCAATACTTGCCGGCGAACCTGAGAGTATTTGCGTTATTGTGTGATGGTCATAACAGGCATTAACTAAGTTGTTAAAAAGCAACGTTGTATCAACATATTTATTAAGTTGATCTATGTCTAGCTTGTCTTGTTTTGTATACAAGTCTTGATAGAAAGTATTTTTCAAATTTCTTTTAACATTTTGCAAAAGGGTATTCGAATTATTATAAGCTGTTTTAAAGGCTGCTTTGTCAGGAAGAACTGCAACAGACTTACTAAGTAGATGCTTGTTGTTTTGTAAAAATTTATCATTATTGAGATCGTTCTTTGCAGTTACAATGAAGTTGACTTTTAAAGCCAATTTCATGTCTTTTTCTAAGGCTTTTGCTTCATACCACTGATTATGAATATCGGTTATAGCAGGAACACGATTTTTGTAATTAGCATTTATAACAAATTTGTTATAATCCACACTAAGGGTATTAAGGCCTGCTGTTATCTTTTGTTGTAAAGCCCTTTGTTCTGGAGTGATGCTACCTGCTGTAAAAGGAAGAGCGGCTTTGCCATTCCGTATCAGTTCTAGTAACTTTTCTGAGAGGGATATTTGACCTTGTATTTCAGTATTAAGTGAATCTATTTTTGTACTGACATATTTTTCCAGGCTTTTATGCTTTTCTCTCCACCAATCAGCTATGTTTGAAGGTAGATTAGGTATTCTTAGCGCTTCATTTATTTGGATTCCTGCTGCGATTGCTTCATTCAGAAGCCTTTGCACGAAAGGTTTCTGTTCGCTCATTATTTTTGGTTCTATGTCTTCAAGGTCTGTAAATGCTTGGTATCCTATTATGTCTGCTTTAATGTTAGCTAGATTTGCATTCGCCATTTCTAATATCTTTTCGCGGCTGATTACTTCGGCAGCAGTAAGTTTAGTGGGGTTCAAGTTTGAAGCTATGTCAAAAGCTTGATTGAATTGTGCTTTGGCTTTATCTGATGCTGTCTTACATATAGCATTGCGCTTAGTATAACTTTCTATGCCACCTTCAGTGTAGGTTTTTCTGATTTTTATGCCTTCTATTATTGCATTATTAGCCATCTCAAGCAAGGCTGCGGGGTTTGCATGGCTTATCAATAATTTTAACTTATCATCGACTTCTTGAAAACGAAATTCTATTGCGACGTGTTTTCCGGTTATACGATTATATTCATCTATAATTTTTTTGTATTGCTCCGCTGCCAATACAACGCCTTGATAGAGCGTGATCGTTTCTTCCAGACTTAAAATAGGTTTAGTAAAATCAAATGTTGTTTCTATAAACGTTTTCAGATGCCGCGTAATAAGGGCATGTATGCTATCTGATGCTTTTTCAAAGTCTGCAAAAACTTCGGGTTTTAACTTATCATTACTACTGTGTGAGCTAACAAATTGGTTCATACAAGTAAACGCGTTATCAAGATTTACGACTGACGCATTTACCAATTCTGATAGCTTGTGGACTATATATTTTGCATCTGCATGAGTAAGTCTAGCAATGTCATCTCTTAACGGTTCAAGCGTTGGAGCTGGAACGAGTAAGCTTAGCCTTGTTGCTGTGAGGTTAGAGGAGTCTAGTAAGCTTGTGACTTGGTTTCTTATTACAAATGAAGGTGGGGGAGTCGCCTCAAGCAATTTAATCATATTATCTATATCGTTTCTTGCTATGTCTATCTGTTTTTCAAAATCGTTTTTGATCATCGATTTCATTTGTTTTAATTTGTTTTCCAGCTCTTTAGAAGGGAATTTAATTTTAATTATTTGAACGCCGTTAGCATTAGTATTAAAAGCAGTTATGATGTCTTGGCATTGAGTGGCTTTAACTGAAAGCTCTTGACCATATTTTATTGCTGCTTCCAACTCTGGATCGGAAGGTTCTGCTGCTGAAATAAAGTCATTCATGCGATTATTTATTTTGACATACATTCTCTGTAGAGCAGATTGAAAAACGTTAATATTTTTAGCTTCTACTTTCGAAATATCAGCATCAACAAATTTAATAACGTCACCCATGTGTCCTAAAGCATCTGTTAGCAATTCTGACTGAGTATTAATAACTTCAGGTGTAAGTTTTGCCGCTTCCAAAGCATCAAGCTTGTCTATCGTTAGGATAATAGGTTTTATTAAGTAGGCTAGAACTTTTGCGTGGGCGTTCTCTTGTGCTTCCTCAAGTTTGTCAATGTTATCTCCTAAATTAATAACTTCATTGTCATCTTCGCCTAAAGCTGATTTTGCGCTTTCAAGTATCTTTTCAGAGCTGCTTTTCAATGCTTCTGCCTCAATATTTTTTGCTTCAGTAATATCCTGGGGTTCGGATTCATTTAGCGATTTAATCATTTTATCTATTGATAAATTTGCAAGTATAATCTGGGCAAAAACTATTTTGCGGTTTTGTTTTCTGGAAACATTTGCCAATTCAATTGCTTTTATAGCATTATCAAGCGATGTGTATGCCTGTGTAGCTAATTTAGAAAAGAGTGAATTGGAATCAGGCATTTGCATTTTCTCTTTCTCATGTTGCATGCGCGTCATAAAGTCATGCGCTGTGGTCACATCCTCTTCTTTGAATTTGTTAGTATTAACAAAGTTACGAGCTTCGAAGTGTAATTGCCGTGCAGGGATATAGCATTCGGCAAATTTTATTAATTGTGCTACATCACTTTGCAGGCTGGTTCGTTCAGTTTCAGATAAGACAGTTGCTGCTTCGATACGACTTTTTATATTATCTTCAAGATAGACAACCATATCCTTTGCATAATCATCATGATCATCGTTTATGAATTCATAATAGGTCCTTATGTTTTCAGCCATTTCATCTAGATGACGCTGATAATCTGATGCACTAGAGAAAAACATTTTCAATCGTTCTTCAACGATTCCTTTGCTTTGATTAATAACATCAGAAAAGTATTTGAGATCATCTCTGTATCGCTCAATTTTCTCACCTTCAGCGCCATTTTCTTGAATCCCCTTCTCTAGGGTGTCATGAGCCATTTTAAGTTTCTCTTCAGCAAATATAAGTTTTTTCATTAACTCATTAAGATTTTCTGAAGTGTTGTCGTTATCATTCAACTGTTCTTGGACGTCGACTGTAAGAAAATGAGTATTAAAAGTAGGTAAATCAACATCAATGATTGCAAGTTCTACATTAAGTTTGGCTTTGAATTCCTCAAGATTGTCTTTGAATTTCTGATCTTCACTTTCTATGTTCAGTTTTTTAAAGGCAGTTTTAATCTCATTTAAGCGATCTCTTACTGATTGAATTTTGTCTGTGCCCGTCTCACTAAATTTTTCAAAAGTTGAACTAGAAAATTCGGTATTTTGTCGTGAGCGAGTCATTATGGTTGCCTGTAACTGACGGTCCAACGCGATCAATTGAAATTTTGGGTTTAATAATGGAAATATGTGTGCAAGGTTTTCTGCTAAATCCTTATATGCATCAGATAATGTTTTTTCTATTTTCACTGGCTCATTAATAGCGTCAGCATTATAAGCCTCCATTAGCGTTTCTAGCTGTTCATATCTTTGGGCTAAGTCTAGCCCTGACATAAATAGATCTTCAGGCGCGGCGTCGTTGGCTTCAAAATCAAAATTGATGCTCTCTATATCCAAACGGAGTGTTTCCTGCACCGCAGCTATTGTTGGTGATGAGCTGGCAGCCGAAGTGGGTGTTGTGGGTTCACTTGTAGCTGGTGTTGAGGCTGCTGAAAATGGTGACCCTGTCAAAGGTGTAGACGTTTGCTGTTCGGAATCCGTAGATGTTGATTGTGGTGAGGTAGGGGTACTAGTGTCTGAAGTATTAGATGAAACTGGGATGAACGGAGCACTTTTTGTTTCTATCGGGGGCAAGTCGATCTGTATTCTACGTGAGCTAAAATTTGTTTGTTGTGGTGTGGCTGTTGAATTGGGTGGTATCGCTGTAGGTAATATTGTTGGATTGGCTGAAGTATTTTGTGGGATTGTTGCAGCCGGTTGTTTTTGTCGATTTATAATTATATTTAATTCCGCATTTAATCCTGTCATTGACGTTATAAGCGCACTAGCATCACTACTTTTAAATTTAGCGTTGGGGTCTAGAGGATTGTTAAGTAATGTGATAAGTGTTTGGGCGACAATATCAGCCGTATTTTTAGTGCTCAGGTCAACACTTCCTGTTTGTGACATTTGTGACAGATATTCTGCGTTGACAGCCGCGACTAATGATTTATTTGTATTAGAATCCATGAAAGCTTTAGCAATTTTTCCGTCGACTAGTATGCCTGTTGGATCAATTTTGAGTTTTTGAATAATTGCCGCTGCTATTTTGCGATTAATTGCATCAGCATTTGCTTTTAATTTTTGATTAGCATCATCAGTCTCTGCAGCTGCAATAGCTGCAATGCGAGAAGCTACTGCTGATCCGGTAGGTTTTTGTTGATTAGCAGGCGTTGATGATATTGGAGCTACTGGTTTTCCAGTAAAACGCGCTGCTCGATCCGCTATAGATTGAGACTTTGATGCAGTTTGGGATTGTCGTGGAAGGGTGGTCCCAGATGCGGAAGTATGAGATGCGGCATCTGCATTTTTATGAATTGCCGTATCTTTAAGTTCAGCCATTTTAGCGGTTAAATTTTCAATCAATCCACTAAGCTTAAGTCGGAGCTCCGCAAGTTCTAGTTGCGCGGATGTAGATGTGCCGCTACTTTTGATTTTCTTGTCAATTCCTGGAAGCAAACTTTGATAAACTTGTGTTTCAAATTGAGTAATAAGTTCGGCGTGGTCTGGTTCGGGTTTATTCTTATGTTTATTCTTATTGAGATATTCTTTAAATGTGCCTGTAATGAATTCTGTGCTGTTATTTAAACTTTGTAATAATGCAGGATTTCGAGATAAATCTCGGACTTTTTCCTTGACTAATTCTTCAAGTGTGTCTTTTTTGGTTTCTGCGGAGACGCTATCTACTGCGGTTGCCGCCGCAGAGGGTGCTGTGTTGGTCTCTTTGTTTGATTTTTTCACGGCTTGACTTAACGTATCATTATCCTCTAGCTCGGGGTCAAGCGTGTAATGCAAAGATGGGCTTATGCTTACTGTAGTTGTTGGTGTCACTGGCTCAGGTGATGTAGATTGAGCAATTGTATCTGTATCGGAATCTGTTGTTGGCATTATTTTCACTTTTGCTTTTAGCTTTTCAATTTCAGTTAGCTCTTTAACATCAGTAGTATATTGTTTTTTTAATTTGGTAAAAATCTTCATTTTATCCACACTAAAGTTATCAAAATCTGCACCTTTAAGTTCGGATTCTTCTGTTTCGATGATTAGCTCGTCCGGGTCGCTTTCTATTTTTGGCGACAAAGTTCCCATAAGTTCGAATTGTATCTGGGTTTGAAAGAGAGAAGCTGCGTCTTCTAAGTTACCGTTTGTTGCAAAATCTAATCTGCTGTCATCTTTATATCTTGCAATCGTGGCCAAAGCGTTGTCGTCAAGAGAGCCTTGCAAATCAGAATGGTTGAGATGTTCTGTAAAAAGTTCTTCAAATAACTTGAGGCGACTTTCTAGAGGGGTCATGTCAATATTTGTTTTTGGTGTTGGTTCTTTTTCATCAGCAAAAGACTCAAGAATGCTTTGAGAGCGTCTTTCAGTTTCACGGTCGTCTCTTTCTCTTTCTTCGTCTTCTAGTCTTTTGGTAATGGCTTCAGCTTCGGCGGCGGCTTGTGTTTCTTGATGCTGCAGTTTATTTTCTTCTTCGTCTTTTATTTCTTCTGCTGTTTTGCCTTTTAATCCTTTTTCTTGATCTTTGTTATACTTTTCCTCATGTTCTTCCATGAAAGTAATTAAGTCATGACCCATTTCTGTCCCGAATGTTCTGTCAGTAATAAACCTATCCTTGACATTGGCAGGCAGAATATATTTTGCAGCTAGTTCTTTTAGTCCGCGAATAAACTGCTCTGCTGGGAGGGTTGTTTTGCTATAATTTTCCAATACCGTGTTCAATTGAGTAATTACGGAAGTATTTGTTGTGTTTAACCTGATAAATAGGCTTAGAGTAATAATTTTTTCCAAATCTTCCTTGAATCTTACATAATCATCCTCATCGTTTATATGTTGAGTGGTCGAGTCACCGTATGCTCTCCATTTGGCTATTGCAGCTTCAGTCTCCTTCTTTATTTTGTCTTCCGCTATGAGGT
>Ga0207052_10122_pt1 | contig 26461 bp, 19 predicted proteins | sample Alteio_BWMinCont_62_FD_153294 | JGI IMG/M metagenome (GOLD analysis project Ga0207052, IMG submission 153294) | Enriched cells from forest soil in Barre Woods Harvard Forest LTER site, Petersham, Massachusetts, United States -... | ecosystem: Environmental > Terrestrial > Soil > Temperate forest >...
TCCTAGCAAAGGGAAATGTACTACAGAATTACTTGAAAAAACTCAAGACATGGGCTAAGATAGAGGGGAAAAGAGGACATAAATTCTCAAAATTATTAAAAGGAGGCAAACTGATTGAATCCCTGACGGTTAGTAAAAATATAGTAAGCTTTAATCTAAAATCCCCATATAACGAAGGAAATGAAGAGAAAATACAAGAAATCAACCGCTCTTTCAATAGCATGCTATTCTATCTGTATCGTAAAAATAAAAGTGGGTTCGAAAAGATTTTTATAAAGCCTAAAACGGGGTCGCACTCTCCTTCGTTGATATTAAGAAATTCTAAGGACGGAAAAAACACTGTAGAATTACTTGAAAAACCACCCTTGCCACAAGAAATGCTTGGTATTGAAATAAATAATGATGCTAAAAATAAAGACTCTTCTTTAGTCTTACCAACTCATGATTTATTTTTTCCAGAACCAACATCGACGTTTGACTTTAATCCTGAAGAGGCTATTACTAAGGATAGCGAATATCTTCATGCGGCAAATGAGTCAGAACAAACTAAGCTAATGTCTCACTCAATATTACAATCAAGCCCTCCTCTGCCAGATTATTTCGGAGACATTTCCAAAGCTAACGAATATCTTTATGACAATTTTCTAGAAAAAACAGAAATTGAGGCGGGTGACTTAGAGTTTTGGAATTCATATTTGCCAGGAATGCAGCTAAAATTTAATCAAAGTTTGAAAAGAGAAAATGAAAGAGAATTTAAATCGTTTGAAGACCAAAATAATGATGATATTTTTGGCATGAGAATTGACTCTTGAAAGTTACAAAATGAATGCACCATGTGTAATTTCGGTTTGAGCTCATAAAAAGGCTTTTTGCTCGCTGTATTTTGAGAACAGGATGCTTTTGGTTTGCTATCATAAATTTAGAGACCCATCAAGAGTATAAAATACGCTTATTAGCCTATTTTTATTAGATTATTGTCTGCCACAGGTTTGTATTGATGTGGTAGTGAAGGATGATTGTTTCAAAATTTGAAGTTAGTCTAAGCACTTTGCCAAAAAATGTGTTAGTGAATATTTTTTCCTTTCTGACGCTTTATGAAGCGAGACACTTAAAAAGTGTGAACAAAAAATTTTATGCTATTTCTAAAAATCTCATTTTAGCTAAGCAGCGGGTGAATACCTATTTTCCTTATGTTGATTTATCAAAATCAAGATATGATGAAAAAACTAAAGCCTAGTTGGAAAAATTAATTTTGCGTTATTTTTTCTTTTTGGGTTTTGGCAACGGTAATTCGGCTGCGGATATTTGATTTCTTGTCTGATGGTTCATTTATTTTTTCTTTCTCATATATGACGAGATATGCAGCTGTGTAGTATTGTTGTGCTGAGGTGAGTAGCGCTATGGTTTGTAAATACCAGCGCTCTTTGCTAGGATTAAGATTAACTAGATGCAAAGAAACTAACTCGCTAAACAACTGATGGCTAAAGCATCCGAATTACTTGCGAAACCACCAGAAATCCATCAACTTGATGTTCTCGCAATCAAAGGACTTAAATGATCTATAACGCTTTTTAGAAAAACCAAACTGACAGAATTAGATTTAAATGCGGGGCATAGATAATTCACAAAAAAAGTCAAAGGCAAGCCGAATCCCTTTCCGGCCGCCAAGATAGAGTAAGTTGGCTACATTAATGACTCTGGGTCATCGGTTCTGGCGCCATTGTTGAAAGTTTTTTTGAACAGCTTCAAAAGTCAATATATGATTTATGTGGATGGCCAGGAGCTAAAGCTGTCCCATATAAAAGTACCGAGAAGTTATCTAGTAGGAATTTTAGCATAGAGATACATTGAGTAATGTTTAAATTTAATTTAATCAAGGCCACCTTAGCAGATAAACCCGCATTAGAAAATATGTGGTATTACTATGTTTATGACTTAACACGTTACTGTGGGTTTATAAAAGATTGGAAATCTCCTACAGAGTTATCATTTAAAAGCGATGATATAACGGAATGTTTTTCTGGACACGATAGTCATTTTTTTGTGATAAAAATCGGTGATGAATATGCTGGATTTGCATATTTTAAAAAATTGGAAGTCATGCCTTACGTTGATTGGTTTATGAATGATTTTTATATTATCTCTAAATATCAGCGTAGCGGCCTTGGAAAGGAGGTTGCTAAAGAAATTTTTGAAAAATTTCCTGGTGAATGGTCTGTAGGAATAATACCAGAGCATAAAGGTGCATTGAGCTTTTGGCGTAACGTCATTAAATCATTTAAACATGATGCTTTTATTGAAGAGATGAAAACAAGAGAACAATTACAAACAAAAGAGCGCCCAGATCCCTATCCGATGGTAATGTTACGATTTAATTCGGGAATGACATGAGCCTTTAGTGTCACTATAACTATTTACAGTACATCCACTTGCATATATCAGATATAATCACCCCCGCGCAATGCGCAGATAAAACAATCTTCCTTAAAAATATTAGCAAGGATTTTTTGATGAATAGTCAATAAAGCAATCAGATTGTGAAAATTTTAACGCACAAAAATGATAAATTAGCGGCTAAATCAAGGATAAAAAAATTGCTAATAATTAGCTTGTATTTCTGTAAAAGGAAGAGGGTTATAAATTAAATCAAGGAGAAAGATATGGCAAAAGTAGCAGTTTTAGTGGGATCAAATTATATCGGCACGCAAAATCAATTAGGTGGGTGTGGTAATGACGTGAGAGATATGGGTGAGTTACTTAACGGAGATGGTTTTACTACTACCATTTTAACTGATGTCAAAGGTATGACCTATAGTGATAAGCAGCCTGTTTCTGTAGCTGGCATGCCTAATAAAGATAATATCCTATCAGCATTAGGTAATATGATAAAATCAGCAAACCCTGGTGATGAATTAATTTTTGTTTATAGTGGCCACGGCACACAAATGCTTACACCGCTTGGCAAGAGTAAGGAAGACTACCTAGTCCCCCTTGATGTAGTAACAGAAGAAAATGAAAATAAACTAATTTCGAGTTATGATTTACATGATCTGTTACTTCAAGTTCCTCACGGCGTTAAGCTATTAATGATTGCTGATTCTTGTTTTTCAGGGAATATCACCAAGTTTGATCAAAATACAAAAGATTTAGATCTAAAAAAGATTAAGCCCTTTTGTCACTTAAGATCGCTTATTGATAGCAGCCACCGTTCTGACAAGCCGCATGGTGACTTAACCCTGATTGCTGGATGTAAAGCAAACCAAGAATCAACTGATTTAGGTTCTAATGGTGCACTTACTGCTGCAATAAAAGAGTGGATAAATCAGAAATCAGTTGGGGTATTTTTAAATACATCTTGGAATTACACGAGTAAAGAGATCACGTTAAAAACATTAAAAGACAATCTCACAGAGACTATTCAGAATGAAGGGATCACTACTCAGAATCCGCAAATTTCTTATGACAAAGATACGGGTGTCATAGCTAGTCAACCATCGGTTGAAAATACGCCAGCACCTGGGAAATTTAAGCCGGGCTTTTTGAATTTTCTTCACGGGCTTTATGAATCAGTTACGCATGAGCCGATACCTTCGACAGTGCTTACTACACAAAACACATACACCCCGAGTCTCAAAAGAAAAGGAGAAAATTCTCCTAAACTTGAACTCGTTAACAAAAAGAATGAGGACAAGAAATTCAAAATTATATAATCATGAAAATCTTCTACGGATTTTTTCTGGGTGGACAATTTAGCGCTGCTTGGCGAGCCTTAGTGGCGCTAAATATCTGGGATTTTAGTAATAAGATGGAAAATACAATGACATTATTAAATGTGATTGATACTAAGAAATTAGATAACCTAAACTCTTGATGCAATCTTTGATCTTCTCTTCATAACTTAAAGAACAAAACTCCTTGTTAGTGAGAGCATCTAAATATTTCATTAATGATAAAGCCGAGCGGTATCATACTAGCATTAGTTCACAAGATAACAAACTATTGTGCGGAATTCAGAGAGGTAGTATTGTAACTTATTATAATTGGATAAGGCTATCGTGGACCCAATTGGACCCAATTAATGAGTCCCCCCGCCGTCAAAATATCGACTTGACGTGAAGAAAGATCATGCCGTAACGTAAAACACGCATTTTTATTTTCTAAGGTCGCATTAAGCTTGCTGCCATTTTTGAGACTGTTGAGAATATCATTGATAACGATGACATCATTTTTCGATATTAAAGCATAGTCTTTTGGCTCAACAAACACCAATGGAAGAATGCCAAAATTCACTAAATTCTGCCAATGAATTCGCGCAAAACTTTTGGCTATCACAAGGCGCAAACCCAAATACCGCGGACCTAGCGCAGCATGTTCTCGACTTGAACCTTGCCCATAATTTTCTCCTCCAACGATGGCATGTCCACTTTTGGTGTCTTTTGCCTGTTTAGCGTACGATTTATCAATATCAATAAAAGCAAATTCACTTATTTTTGGGATATTGCTTCTATAGGGCAATACGCGCGTGCCTGCAGGCATAATTTCATCCGTTGAAATATTATCTTCGAGTTTTAATAAAATGGGCAAATGAAAGGCATTTTCCAAAGGCTTTAGGATGGGTAATGAAACAATATTAGGTCCTTTAACCAACGTGATTTGACGAGCTTTATCGTGTGTTAACGGCGCTTGCAACATATCATTATTAATAATTGTTTTCTTGGGTAATTTAACTTTTGGATAATCAAACTTCAACGTCCTGGGATCTGTAATTTTTCCCATGAGAGCCGATGCGGTCGCCGTTTCTGGGCTGCACAAGAAAACGCTATCCTCTATTGTCCCAGAACGACCAAGAAAATTGCGCGGTACAGTGCGCAAACTATTGCGTCCTGTTGCAGGTGCTTGCCCCATGCCAATACAACCATTACAGCCAGCTTGATGGATCCTGCCACCTGCATGAATTAAATGGGCAAGATGCCCCTCTTTGACTAATTCTTCCAGAATATTGCGAGAAGAAGGGTTAATATCAAATGATACGTTAGGGCTGACTCGCTTATCTTTAACCATTAAAGCGCAGATGGCAAAATCACGATAACCGGGATTAGCGGATGAGCCAATATAGGATTGGTAAAGCTCTTTGCCTGCCACCTCTCTCACAGGTACTACCTTACCTGGACTGGAAGGCAGTGCAATCAAAGGTTCTAATTTTGATAGATCAATTTCATCATGCAGATCATATTTTGCGCCAGAATCAGCCTCTAGTGCTATCCAATCTTTTTCACGTCCCTGGCTTTGTAGAAATTTTAGGGTTTGTTTGTCAGAGGGAAACACAGAAGAAGTTGCTCCTAATTCGGCGCCCATATTGGCAATAACATGACGATCCATCGCGGTTAAATGCTTGATGCCTGGGCCGTAATATTCTATCACACTGCCAACACCACCTTTGACTGTATGCCGGCGTAGCATTTCTAATATAAGATCTTTGGCACTTACCCAATCAGGGAGTTTCCCTTTCAGTTTTATACCAAAAATTTTTGGCATTTTCACATAAAAAGGGTGACCTGCCATTGCCATCGCCACCTCTAGTCCACCTGCACCCATAGCCAACATGCCCAAACACCCTGCTGCACAAGTGTGACTATCTGATCCAAGTAGCGTTTTGCCAGGCTTACCAAAGCTTTGCATATGAACTGGGTGACTAACACCATTTCCAGGTTGGCTATACCAAACCCCAAAACGTTGACATGCGCTGCGTAAAAATAAATGATCATCTGGGTTTTTAAAATCTTCTTGGATGAGATTATGATCGACATATTGAGCACACAGTTCAGGCTTAACGCGATCAAGGCCCATCGCTTCTAGTTCAAGCATCACTAGCGTGCCTGTTGCATCTTGGGTTAATGTTTGATCAATTTTGAGCGCTATCTCCTTTTGGGGGATCATCTCACCTTCTAACAAATGAGATTCTATAATTTTTTGAGTAACGTTAAGTGACATTCCATGCTCCTATTTAAAGTCGATAAACCTTATTTAGTTTAGACGTTACTCATCGCGTCTTTCAGAGGTTAGGTTTTTAACAATTCTATGTTAATTTCTGTCTAGTAAACAACTTGAAAAGCTAGCTTTGATTTATAAATCAAACTTATTATATGATGGTTACAGAATGTAACTTAATGTTGCTGCTTTGATTATTTCTCTATGGAGGGGGATTTGCAATGCGAAAATGGATTTTAATTGCATTATTGAGTTTGCAAATCAGTAGCCTAAATGCAACTACCTTTCTAGTTACCACCGCGAATGATAGTGGTCCTGGGAGTTTGCGAAATGCGATTGATCTAGCGAGAACTGGCGACACGATCCAAATTACGCCTTTAGGCTCACCCATTTTTTTATCTACCAATTTACCTACCATAGAACAATCAATCACCATTAATGCTGATAATAGCCAAGTCATTAGCGGTAATTCAGTTTTTCGAGTTTTTGCAACGAATCAAGCTTCTTTGATCCTCAACAATATTGTTGTTGAAAATGGTTTAGCGCAGGGAGGAACTGGAGGATCTGGGCTTGCCTATTCTGGCGGAGGTGGTGGTGGGCTGGGTGCCGGAGGTGGGATCTATGTTGATTTAGGTCAGACTTTGACGCTGTCTAATACCACTATCACCCAATCTATTGCACAAGGAGGCAATGGTGGTGATGGAACATCCAATCAACTCAGCTTAGTTCTGCAAGGTGGTGGAGGTGGGGGTGCAAGTTGGTCTGTTCTTTCAAATAATGGTGGGACGAGTTTTGGTGGTGGGGATTACCCAGGTGGAGGTTCTGGAATCGTCAATCGTGGAGGAGATCCACATGAAGGTGGTTTAGGGTATGGAGGAGGTAATGCGGGGGAAGGCGGTGTTGTTGGTTCAGGTGGTATAGGTGGTGGCAACGAAAATGGAGTTTCTATCAATGGAGCTTCTAATAGTGGTGCTAATGGTGGGTATGCTGGTGGCGGCGGCGGTGGGGGTGGCATTGCTGCTGGTGGTGGAGGAAATGGAGGGGGCGAAGGCGGAGATATTGCTAATGCGTACTTTGGTGGAGGAGGGGGAGGTTATGGTAGTGGTGGAAGCGGAGGTTATGTTACCGATAGCGCCTTTGGAGCGGGTGGCGGTGGCGGCGGTTTAGGTGGAGGCGGCGGCGGCGGCACTGGCGGAGGTAATAATGGCGGTGGTGGTGGCGGCGGCTTCGGCGCAGGTGGCGGCGGCGGCGGTTCTGATAGTGGTGGAGTCGCAGGTGAAGGTGGGAACTTTGGCGGTAGAGGGGGGGATGGCGGTAGCTTTAGCATCGCAGGTGGCGGCGGTGGTGGTGCAGGGTTAGGTGGAGGAATTTTTGTTGGAGACTCAGCGATCTTAAATATTGCTAATGACGTAACGTTAACAAATAATCAAGCGATTGGCGGTGCAGGAGGTAATGGGGGAGATTTTAATGGTTCGTCCGGTGTAGGATATGCACCAGATGTATTTTTATTCCAAGGAGCCATACTGAATTTCATTGGAACAGATCCCAGTCAAAACATTTCTTTTGTTATAGCATCGGATCCGAATGCTCCTGCAGATCATCAAGATGGTGGTGTCACTAAAAATGGTACGGGAACGGTAATCTTAACATCGAGTAATAACTATTTAGGAGACACAAACGTTAATTCGGGCAAGTTAGTATTAAATGGTTCAATTGCAAAAGATGTTATCGTAAATTCAGGTGGCGTTTTATCAGGAACGGGTACAGTTGGTGGGGATCTAATTATTAACAGCGGTGGTGCAAGTGCACCAGGAAATAGCATTGGCACATTAAATGTTAATGGTGATTATACTCAACATACCGATTCAGCCTATCAGTTGCAGATCAATTTAACTGATAGCACATTATTGAATATAACGGGTATTGCGTTCTTAGGGGGTGAAGCCATCATCACGCCAATCAATAATTTATTTACACCAAATCACTCTTATCTCATTCTTCAAGCAAGTGGGGGAGTAGAAGGGAATTTTGAATTGCCAAGATTTTCTGAGACTTCACTTTATGTTCCTTTTCTTATTTATGATGCAACGCATGTCTATCTTGTTATTTCACCTTTGTCAATTGCACGTTACCCTTTGCTACAAAATACATTGGGTGTGGGCCATACTATTGATTCTATCGTGAATGCCATTTTTAACAACAATTTTAATTTACAAGGTGATTTATTATCGGCTATTGAGCAATTAACGCTATATTATAATGCTATAGAGGTTAATAACATATTAAAGACTTTCACGCCGGTGGTAGATGGTGCTTTTATTGCACAAAGCTTTAATGCTGCTCGATTTGTGTTTGGTTTGGCCTCTGAGAGAATGCTCATTCAACATTTCGCTGATTCAGGATACCGTTCTGGTGATATCAACAATACCCATTATGGGTCTTGGCTAAAGGTGTTTGGGCAATATGCAAAACAAGATAGTCGAGATGGGGTAGATGGTTATAAAGATAATATGAATGGTATTGCGGTTGGCTCAGATATCACTGTAGATGAAAATGCAGTTTTGGGATTAGCATTGAGTTGGGCAAATGTGGATATTCATCATTTTGTATCAGATGGTAAGACAACTGTTAATAGTTATCAATTTACGGCTTATGGTGAATATGATTTTAATTGTCCTTGGTATATCACTGTCTTAGGAGGTATTGCTCATAATAATTATGAAACTCAACGTCAAATCACTTCGGGGATTGTTTTATTATCACCACAGGGTGAATTTGATGGATGGCAATATAGCGTTAAAGGTGAAATGGGGTATGATTATAAAATAGATAATATTCACATTATTCCGCTAATTTCATTGTTTTATTCGCATCTAAATGTAGAAGGTTACACTGAAACAGGTGCAGGCAATGCCGGACTGATTGTGAAGGGGCAAGACTTCGATACTTGTTTGGGTGGGTTAGGAATTAAATTAGCGCAAGATGTTTTATTTGGAGAGTGGATGCTTCAAGCAGAAGGTCATATGATAGCGTATGATGATTTTAAACATGAAGGGATAATGCTTACATCGCAATTTATTGGTGCCGGACCAAGTTTTATCACGAGCGGGATTAATGCTGCACCTACTTTATGGGACATTGGGGGAGGTTTGACGGTTATCAATAGCGTCAAAGGATGGATTTTATCAGGTACCTTCGATATAGAATTTACAGATAATTATTGGGAAAGTAGTGGATTTTTAAAAATCCGATATGAATGGTAAGAGGTCCATATTCTATTTTTGGTAAATTACAATTAATAGTGACGAGCTAAATGTTAATAGCATCACTAAAATGAATGCTGAAGAAAAATTACCAGAAAAATGTGTTAACCATCCAGTGAGCGCGGGTGCAATTATGCCTGCTAAGGCAAAAAAGGCATCCATCACGCCAAGGCTTGTCGCGGCTTTATCAAATGCTAAATCGGCATTTATTGCATAAAACGCTGCGTTAGGCATTAAGCCAAAACCCACGCCCAACGAAATACAAATGAGACTAACAGTTAAAGAAGGCGAAAAGATAACTGGAATAAAACAGATCACCGATAATATTTGACAGATCCAAATAATGTGGGAGCGTGATATGCGAATACTTTGTGTTTTTTGCCAAAGTTTATCGCAGATAATTCCACCCAGCAAAATGAAAAGTGTTGCAGTTAACCAGGGTAAGATCAAAAACCACCCAACGGATTTTATATGCAAATGATAAGTTTGTTCAAGATAACCAGGTAACCATGTGATCGCAAAAAATAATAAGTATCCAAATGCAAAAAATGCATAATTGTTAATCATCAAGGTTCTATTAAATAAAATAAAATGCCAGGACGTTTTTTCTTTTTGGAGATTAGCGCCATGCTCGAGATGGATATAAGCTAATTCTTCAGTTGAAACATATTGACTTTCTTTGGGTCTATCACGAAATAAAGCGTACCAGAGAAATCCCCATAGGATCCCAAAAACGCCTAAGATCCAAAACATCGACCGCCATCCAACGAAGGCAATCAAATGAGAGATTAAAGGCGCGCCTATCACAGAGGCAAAGGGAACAGCAGCAAGTCCAAAAGCCAAAGCGCGAGCGCGTTCATTGAGTGGCAGCCAATCGGCACAAACTCGTGTTAGCGCAGGAAACCCAGGCCCTTCAGCAATACCTAATGTCAGCCTAAAAATAAATAGCCAGATAAATCCGGTCGCAAATCCGATTAAAATGCAAGCACAAGACCATATAATGGCAAATATTGACCAAATTTTTCTTGTGCCAAATTTGTCTACTAATATTCCGCCCCCCACAGTCATGATCAAATAGCCAATTCCAAATGCCGAAGCAATTAAACCAAAATCTGCATTATTGAGGTTGAAGGTTTCTTGTAACGGGGTAATGGCATATGACAAGGCCGTTCTGTCAAGGTAATTAATAATTATAGCTAAAAATGCCAATGCGATAATTATCCAGCGGTAGGATGTCATAACAGCTCCTGAAGGAACATGGGTAACTTAAATATAGCGTAAGAATTATAGCTACATAACTTTCAAAATACTGCTTGCCCCCTGACGACAGAGACCTAATTTGATAAACTTCGTATTGTATGGCTTAGGCAGAACAAACGATACAATGAATTTGTTGCAACATCTTGATATTGAACTTGTCGATTAAAGCATAAAATTAAATGAAAAATCTAAAGGTAAATCAACATTATTACGTTTTAACTGGTGCAATGGGGGCTGGTAAATCCACACTTTTAAAACAGCTGAGAGATTTAGGTTATGCGACAATTGATGAGCCTGCGCGTGAAATTATTGCCCAGCAACGAGAGCTCAAATAAAATTATATGGGATAGAAGTGTTGTTGATAATATTGCGTATGCAAAATTATTTAATCTTAATACAAAAGCAGCAGAAAATGCTGCCAAGATTTATCGTTACAACAGTAAAGTATTCTTTTTACCTGCTTGGGAAAGTATCTATATTAATGATGAAGAACGTAAAATGTCTTTTTCAGATGCAAAATTATTTGGCGAGAATGTTAAAGCGTTATATATTCAGTTAGGCTATACACTCATTGAAGTTCCTTGCCAAAATCCAAGCATGAGAGCAAAATTTATTATTGATAAATTAAATTAGGAGAAGCAGATGAATTCTTGCATAGCATTTAAAGCGGGGCTATTTTATTCAAAATAAATGGCAAAATTATTAATAAAATTCCTATAATAAGCAACCAGAATAGATTAGTGATAAAAATTGGAAAAATAAACAAAATGATCCCAGTAACGCTAAAGTAGAGAGATCTCTTTTTCCCATATGAGTAATATCCCATTCCAAGCGAACACAGTATAAGAGAAATAAGCATAACCGTTGGATCTAAATTAAACATTCTTTATTTTGTACCTATAAATTACGGATACGCTATGAAAAATAAATAGTTAGCAGGCTTTTTCAATGGTAGTGTCGTATTCAGTCTCTTGAAGATTGGATTCTAATAATTCGATCTGTTTAATACTTTTTCTTATATTTTTGACAGCGATCATATTTAAAAAAGCAGTGACAAAACGCGTTTTGGCTTGCGCGCTAGTTTCTAGGGTGTGGATTTCTTTTTTGAAAAAAATATCTATTTCTGTCAAAAAACTTTTGGTCTCTTTTAAATAATTTTGAACACTCTCTAACATGACTTAAATCCTTTTGAAAAAAAGTTATTCTATCTTAAAATGCATTCATTTACGAAGTCTCTTGTGTCTATTCGGTTCTCAGCTTATAGTTAACCCAGCTAACTTTCAAATCAATTACGCTTCGCAAAAAAAACTTGTTAGCTTCTGTGTTTGATGCGAACCTTCAAATTAAGCTACGCTTAAAGACAGTGTTCCATCAATAAGTGCCGAAGTCGAATAAACCATGAAAAAGTATTGCATAGCATTTTTATCTATTTTTCTCCTTTTTTATATTGAATATACCCTTGCGGCAAACAACATTAATTTTCAAGAAGCAAAAAAGCAAGCAAGGATTATTTGGAATGCGCATCGCATTACAGTGTATTGTGGATGTAAATATGATAAGCATCTCATCGTGGATCATAAAAGTTGCCATTACACGCCTGGAGACTCGAAGCGTGCAAAAAGGGTAGAATGGGAGCATATAGTGCCTGTGTCACGATTTGGTGCGCAGCGAGTTTGTTGGCAAAAGAAATTGTGTAAAAAGAAAAATAGAAAAAAATTTAAAGGGCGAAATTGCTGTGAATTGATCGATAAGCAATTTAGAGAAATGTACACTGATCTACACAATCTAGTACCCGTAATTGGAGAAGTGAATCAAGCCAGGAAAAATTATCATTTTGATGAAGACTATCCAGGCATCGATTTGGATGCTGTTAACTTTCATGGTTGTAAAATTGCTATTAGTGATCGTTATTTTACCGTTGTGCCAAAAGATGAAACAAGAGGATTAATTGCGCGAGCGTACCTTTATATGGCTGATAGGTATTCTATTGAATTGAGTACTCATGAAGTGGCGCTGTTTATGAGATGGCATGCAATATTTCCGCCTTCAGCGTGGGAGATAGAATGGAATAATAAAATCCATCAAATCCAGCGAAAAAATAATCGGTTTATTTCAGATTATTATAATGCAAAGAATGATTAAGAGTTATCTGGAATACTATATATCGATATGACTCAGTTCATGTTCAAGTAACCATTTTTTTCTGGCTAGCCCTGCACCATATCCACCCAGCCCACCATTGTGATTAATCACACGATGACAGGGGATCACAATGACAAATTGATTTTTGCCATTTGCATTAGCAACAGCACGATAGGCAGTTGGTTTGTCAATAAACTTGGCAATATCGTAATAGGACCGAGTCTTTCCATAAGGAATTTTTTTCAACGCCAACCAAACTTGTTTTTGAAAGGGTGTTCCAAAATAACATAATGGTGTATTAAAACGGTGTAACTTTCCTTTAAAATATTTTTTTAATTCATTTTCAATAGAAATTAACGGCGAGCTTTTTCCTGGAAAAATGACGGAATGGGTATTTTTTCTAAGACGATTAATTTCTCGTGTTAAACCACGCCAATCAAAAAATTCTAAAAGATAAAGATCTGTTTCATCTGCAATCCCCAATAACGATCCAAGTGGTGTCTCAATTTTTGTTGCATAGAGCATTTTACACTTGCGCGCTATGGGTAAGACGTTTTCCATTATTCCCGAAAATACGTCTTGAAAATCAGTCAGTGATTTAGTTTGTGTCTCGTTAGAAAATTTACTGTTATTACTTTTACGCATTGCTACCTGTCCCTTCATAATAATTACTTGTTGATTGAATGTTAGCTAATTTTAGCTTGAGTTTTTCTGAGAGTGAGTTTTGGGGAAAATCAGTCATTGCCTTTGTATCACTTATCTTTGGACTCAATATAATAGTTCAGGATGTACTTTGCACAGAGATATTGACATTTATTTTGTTATCTTTTCTCTGTGACGTTAAATCAACATTTGTTTGAATTTGTCTGGTTTTTCTATGTGGTGGACAAAAGAAATAGCAAATAAAATCAGTAATAGTTTTTATGGCTTTTCCCAGAAAAGTCCAAATTTGATTAAAGATTGTTTTCTGTTTTGTCGGTGACATTGTTAACTCCTATTTATATTTTGAGCAATAGTGGGAGTAATAACTTGATTTTTTTTCTCAATCTGGTTATTTTACAAGGTCTTTCGAAGCGTTGTAAAGAGATAGCTGACTGTTTTTGAATAGTACGGGTATAGACGGTGACTATTTATTTTGCGATTTATTTTGGTTTACCACTTCAACCTCATCAGAATCTTCTGCTGTTTCAGAGGGAATGCGCAATTTAGAGATGCTTTCTATCAGCACTTGGGCCTGACCCAGGCGTAGTTTATTAGTATTATATTTTTCATTTTTAACGGTACTGAAATCGGACTCCTCGCAGCGACGTTCAGCGAAATGAAGAGCAATGACACCGCAACTTACACTATCCTGCTGTTGTTGGATAGCATAGGTTCCTGTTGTTATAGTAAGTTTAGTTTGATTCTGATCTTGATATAAAGCGCGTAAAAAAGTTTTTATTTTATTGCAGTTTTGTGCGTGTGTGCTAAATTGATTAAAACCATCTAGCCCATGGATAGTGTAAGTATTATCTTTGATTTTTTCTATAATATACATATGCCAGTGTCCAGGAACATGCACAGGCCAGAAAATTATATTCGCGTTCTTGTATTTTTGACGTTGTTTTATACGGTCATTTTTTCTCTTGCTTGAAATATTTGTATGCTCAAGATTTTCCCCGACTCTTTGTAGTAATTTTTTAAATTCAGAATTACCTTCAGAATCTATAAAATGAAGGGAGTCCAGTACAGCGATTTTATTTTGGGGAAATCGTAAGACAAGAAGATTACAAAATAAATTCATACAGTCATCATCTAATTGACCATCATGATTTTTACAAATGGGGCCTAGCAGTCTTTTGGGGATATTGGGGTAATCCTCAGTATCAAGTTTCATAAATTCTTTATAAATTCCACGATGTTCGGCCATGACTTCATTTAGCTTAATTTGGAGTTGCAAGCCCTTTTGATTCTCATTTTCTGTCATATTATTTATATTATTAAAAATTAGGCTAGGTTTATCATCCTCTTCGTTTGTAAGATCGATTAGAATTTTGGACTCACTTTTTTTTCGACGTTTATTTGTTAATTTTGGCTCAATGTCAGTAAGTGTATTGTCGATAAGCACATCGTCGGTCAGTACTATCGTATTTGAAGCGCTATCTTCTAAAGATCGTTTGTTATTTTCGTTTTTTTGATAGAACGAGAAAATAAAATTGACGAGAGGAATTTTTTTTGCTGCTGAAATGATACCGTTTAGCATTAAACACTTCCCAGATAAAGATTAATTATACCTAAAAATTTATATAAGCTAGAATGATAACTTCTGCTGATTATTTTTGTCAAGTTTTCCCGATAGAAGGTGCTGATAGCAGGGTATCCTTAATACGGAGTAGAAATACTACTTGTACTTACACCGATTTATTTTTTGCGGAACGTCTTGGCTTTGTGTGTTAATTCATGTGTTGATTTAAAGAGTGATTCTTTCAAGAAAGCTGGCGTTTAGACTATTATCGTTCTCTATATCAGTATTATTTATAAATTGTAGAATTTTTGATGCCAATTCATTAACAGAAATTTCATTCTTCTTAGAAGAGTTTTTAAAGAATTTCATCAATGTCACCTTTGAAAAATATTATTACTCCATTTTTAAAATAAAGTGTAGACTGAATTGTTAATTGAAAATACTGTATTTGTATCCATTTAAATAGATGTTTTACAATAGATCTAATTTTTTCTGCTAGGATTTTAGATTTTAGCGGAGAGTAACGCATGAAAATCGATTATCAGGGCAGACGGTTTATCCGGCTAAGTATGCTTTTTCTCCTGGCAATTTTACAACACTGTGGAATATGTCAAGCTAATCAAGATCAGTGGGATACTTATTTTGCAAGTAAATTGCGCAACCCTCCTGAACAATTTATTGTTTCAGGATTAAGAGAAATTGCAACCTCTGGCAGTGGCAAAGTCGCGATTGATTTGGGATGTGGCATCGGCCATGAAACTAAATTGCTGCTACAAAACAAGTATAAAGTGATTGCGGTTGATGCAAATGCACGAGCACTTCACTATATGATGTTATTACCGGGTATGGCTAAGTATAAATCAAATTTAACCACAATAAATTCATCTTTTGAAACCTTAAACTTTTCTAACTTGCCTCAAGTTGATCTTATTATATCAAGCTTTGCGCTACCGTTTGTTCCCAAACAGGATTTTAAAAGAGTTTGGCAGAATGTCATTGCGACGATTAAGCCCGGTGGGCATATTATTGTTAATTTATTCGATCCAAATTATGAGTTTTACAATAATAAGGATAATATGTCTTTTCATACCAAAAGCGCAGCCTTGGCGCTTTTTAATGATTTTAACATTATCGATTTTCGCGTGGTTAAAAGTGCATCTTTACAGCAAGGGGAAAACAATCTTTACTATATTATTATTGCTCAAAAATTACCTATTTTGCAGAATCAACACTAAGGTTTTAGATACCGCCAAAATTTAGGTAATATGAAAATGCATAATACAACCCCAGTCAGACAAAGACATGCGCCCACCGTAATGGCATGGTGTGTTCCCAATTGAGAAGCCATTAATCCTGCTTGTGCATTCCCCAGCAAAGGGCCACTCATATAACTAATCATCTCAAGACTTGCCATTCTGCCTCGGATCTTATCTGGAATGGTTTCATTCCAAATAGTGACGCGAAAAATACCGCTCACCGCATCCGCAGCACCTGCTAGGATTAAAAAGAGTAAAATTAAATAAAGATGATGAGAGAACCCAACACAGGCCATCGCGACTCCCCATCCTAAAGCTGCGAGAATCACGGCTTTTCCATGGCGATGAATATTTTTAGCCCATCCACTAAATAAGGTTACAATCAATGATCCAATTGCAGGCGCAGAATAAAGCCATCCGATGATTTTACTCCCACCATAAAGCTGCGCGATAGCGGGAAATAAAGCATTTGGCATGGCAAAGACCATAGCCAAAAAATCGACAAGATAAGTGCCCAGTAATTCTTGCCGACTTAAAGCATAGCGGACGGCTTCCCTAATGCTTTCGAAACTAATAGGATTTTTATCACCTTCTGCGACATAACTTTTAATTTGCCTAAGCGCGATTAGGGAAAATAAGAAAGTCAAAAAATCCACAGCATAGGTCCAAGGTAATCCAAAATACGCAATGCATAAACCGGCTACGGCTGGCCCGCCGATGATACTGACAGAGCCTTTTAAAGACACTAAAATACTAGCGGCTTGGATCTCATGAGGGTTCACCACGCGTGGCACTAAAGCATCTAATGAAGGACGATGAAGTCCATTTAAAGCAGACATCAATCCTGCTACCAGATAAAGTAATTCTAAATACGGCTTAGCCATTAAGGCGTTCACCAATAGTATTAAACACCCCACACTCATGCCGATTTCACAACGGATGAGGAGCTTTTTTTTGTCCATCCTATCTGCTAACGCGCCGCCAATAAAGGCGGTAATTAAAAGCGGCACAAGCTCTACAATGCCCAATAAACCTACCATTAAGGTAGAATCAGTTAATTGATAGACCTGATAGGGGATCGCCACATACGTCAACATAGTGCCAAAAAGGGAAATAAATTGACCTGCATAGACATAGCGAAAATCGCGATTGGCTTTGAGGGGGCTTAAATCAATCCACATAGACTCTCTATTATGCTAGACTCACTCATAACATACTATAGTGGAATAACCCTTACGGATAAAGGAGTGTCAACCGTGCTGAATAAACCTAAAACGTCAAATGATGGGGCAACAATACGTGAACATTTAGCCAATGAGCGGACATTTCTCGCCTGGATTAGTACAAGCCTTGGCATTATGGCGTTTGGCTTTGTTGTCGAGAAGTTTTCAGTCTTTATAAAGGAAGTCGCCATTTTATTAGGGAAACCCACCTTGCATCAGGCCTCATCTGCCTTACAAGGCAGTGCACCTCTATTTGGAATAATCCTAGTTGTATTTGGGATTTTGTTAGTCATGCTCTCCTTTTTGAAATTTAAAATGATTGAAAAACAAATAGAACAGAACACTTATCATGCTTCCTCAAAATTAAACATTTTTTTGACGTTATTGATTCTTATAATAGGCATTTTATTAGTGATTTATTTGAGTATAAACATTTAAAAAGCGTGATTATACCATTATCACAATAAGCGCCTTTGTGAAACTCTGAAAAAACACTTAAATATCATATAGTTGCGATTGAATCTTAGGATGGGCCACTTATAGAAGCGCCATAAGTGGCCCATTTTGACCAATTGACATCCAAAATGGGCCGCTTATAATAACTCTATAAGTGGCCCATCCGAGTGAAATATGATTGTTGGCAGAAAGTCAGAACAAAAGAGCTTAGATAGAATATATCGCTCAAAGGAAGCAGAGTTCGTTGTTGTCTACGGTAGGAGACGTGTCGGAAAAACGTTTTTGGTGAGACAATTCTTTGCAAAAAAGAAATGCATATTTTTTCAGGCAACTGGTATTCACAAGGGTAATATTAAAAAGCAACTAACAAATTTTATTGAGATGGTTTCAAAAGTTTTTTTAGATAATGTTCCGCTGAATACACCTAAGAATTGGGAAGAAGCATTTAAAACACTCAATAAACAACTCTCAAAAACAAAAGGGAAGGTCGTTCTTTTTTTTGATGAACTTCCTTGGATGGCAACACCGCGATCAGGTTTACTGGAAGTAATCGATTATTATTGGAATCAGTATTGGTCCCATATGCCAAATCTTATACTGATTGCTTGTGGTTCATCTGCTTCTTGGTTAATTAAAAAAATAATTTATAATAAGGGTGGGTTACATAATCGTGTAACTTGTCAGATCCGCCTTTCTCCTTTTCAGTTATTTGAAGTAGAGCAATATTTAAAAAGTAGGAATGTAAAATTAAATCGTCAACATATTTTAGCGCTTTATATGGCACTTGGTGGAATACCGTATTATTTAAGATATATAGAGCCAGGAAAAACAGCGCAACAATCGATTCAAAAGCTTTTTTTTGAAAAAGAAGCGCCATTACATGATGAATTTAGTAAATTATTTCATTCATTATTCGAAAATGCAGAAAGTTACATAGAGCTTATTGAATTAATTTCCGAAAGGAAGCGGGGGATACGTCGCAGTGAGCTTAATGATATGTTGCAACTATCATCATATGGTGGTCGCTTATCAGCTCGATTAAAAGATTTATGTGAAACGGGTTTTATTGAAGAATATATTCCTTGGGGAAAAGTTAAAGGCGAATATTACAAATTAGTAGATGAGTTTTGTTTGTTTTATTTGCATTGGGTAAAAGAGCAAAAAATCAAAAGATTTTCCTTTGATCATTGGATGCAACAGAGTCAGAGTCCATCTTATAATGCATGGGCAGGTTACGCATTTGAAGCCGTTTGTATGAAACATATATATCAAATTATTGAGTCATTAAAAATTACAACAAGTTCTAGAGTGGGGACTTGGCAATTTTTCTCTGAAAACAGAAAAGAAGACGGTGCTCAAATCGATTTAATCATCGATAGAAGTGATAATGCAATGAATGTTTGCGAAATTAAGTATACCCAAAATCCTTTTGTAATTGATAAGCAATATGCTCAGATCTTGCGACAAAGAATGAAAATCTTTCAGGAAAAAGCAAACGTTAAAAAACAGCTTTTCCTTTCAATGATTACGACGAATGGATTAAAAGAAACGATGTATGCAGAAGAAATGGTGCAAGGCGTAGTGGTATTGGATGATTTATTTTGTGTTATTAACTGATGCGTGAAAAAATAGAGAAGCAAAGAGGAATAATAAGAAAATAATTTAGGAGCATTTTAATGCGTTATTTACATACCATGGTTCGAGTGTTGGATTTAGAAAAATCCTTAGATTTTTATATTAATAAACTGGGCTTACAAGAAATCAGAAGACACGAACATGAGCAAGGTCGCTTTACCTTGCTATTTCTTGCTACGGGCCCTGATGCCCCTACGATTGAGCTGACCTATAACTGGGATCAAAAAACGCCCTATTCAGTAGGGCGAAATTTTGGACATTTGGCGTATGAAGTCGATAATATTTATGCGTTTTGCGAACAACTACAGCAAAAGGGCGTGACGATTCTTCGCCCACCACGAGATGGCCGCATGGCCTTTATTCGATCTCCCGATGAGATTTCGATAGAACTCTTACAAAAGGGGGATGCATTGGCCCCGCAGGAACCTTGGATGTCCATGAAAAATTCAGGAGAATGGTAAATAGTCTTCCCAATTGAATTTTATGCGTCGTTGTCTTCATCTTTTCCCAACAGTCATGTACTAAAAGTACACTCCTGTTGTTCAAAGACTCGACGCCTAGCCTAAAATCCAATTGGTTTGACTATATAGTCTTCTCAATTGAATTCTAAACTTAATAAAAATGCATACACAAATGCTTTTTCACGATATCTTTCATAACGTCCTGAAACACCGCTGTGACCTGCTGTCATCGTGGTGCGCAATAATAATAAATGATTATCCGTTTTTAGTTCCCTTAATTTGGCTACCCATTTTGCGGGTTCCCAATATTGTACTTGTGAATCATGGTAGGATGCCATGACCAATAAATTGGGATAGTTCGCAGCATGAACGTTATCATAGGGGGAATAAGATAACATATAATCATAATAAACTTTATCATTAGGGTTGCCCCATTCGACGTATTCCCCTGTCGTGAGTGGGATATTCGGATCCATCATCGTATTCATGAGATCAACAAAGGGTACCTGGGCAATGATCCCGTTAAAGAGATCAGGACGCATATTCATCACTGCGCCCATTAATAACCCGCCGGCACTGCCTCCGATAGCATACATTTTATGCTGATCGGCGAACCCGTTTTTTTGTAAATATTCAGCGGTTTCAATAAAATCAGTGAAAGTATTTTTCTTATTTAACAATTTACCCTGGTTATACCACTCTTTTCCTAAATCACCGCCGCCTCGAATATGGGCGATGGCATATACAAAGCCTCTGTCTAGCAAACTGATGATATAAGGATCAAATGAAGGATCATCGGTAATACCATAAGAACCATATCCCTCTAATAAAAGCGGATTGGTAGAAGGTTTAAATTTGTCTTTACGATACACTACTGAAATGGGAATATTAACGCCATCTTTTGTTTTCGCAAAAACTCTTTGGGACTGGTAATTTTTAGCATTAAATCCGCCCAGTATGATTTCTTGCTTTTTTAAGATTTTGTGTTTAGTTTGCATATCAAAATCAAAAACGGATGTGGGTGTTTTTAAAGAGCTAAAAATGAATCTTATCTCGTGAGAAGACATCTCAGGAGTTTCTTCGACGGATGCCATATAGTCAGGCTCATCGAGTTTAAGTGTGTAAGGTTTTTCACGCTGATTAAAGGGGTGAATTTTAATCTGAATTAATCCTTGTTTGCGCTCTTCTAAAGAAAGAAAATGATCAAAAACTTGAAAATTTTCAAAATAGAACTCTGGATTATAAGCAATAAAGGGTTGCCAATATTGAAATGCAGTATTATTTAGATCACATTGCATCAATTTAAAATTAGGGGCATTATCATTTGTCCGAATAAGAAATTTGTCTTGATGGTGATCAAGGTAGTATTCTCTACCTTCTTGACGAGGCGAGAAGATTCGAAACGCTTTCTCTGGATGATTCGCCTCTACAATTTGATATTCAGAGGTATTTTTCTTGAAAGAACCTATCATCAAAAATTGTTTTGATTTTGTTTTTAAAATTTCAGTTTGATAAGTATTATCTTTTTCTTCGTAAACAAGCTTATCTTTCTCTGCAGGGAACCCTAGTTTGTGACTATAAATACGGTAAGAGCGTAAGCTAATGGGATCTTGCTTTGCATAAAATAGGGTATTGGAGTCATTCGCCCACTCCATACTAGGGGTGGTATCAACGATAGACTCTTTTAAAGTCTGTCCTGTGGTTAAGTCTTTAATGTTAATTTTATATTGTCTTCTTCCTTGCGTATCTTCGGCAAACGCCAATAAATTTCCATTTGGGCTAATTTCTAATCTTCCTACATCATAATAATTGTGATCTTTGGCTAATTGATTCACGTCTAAAATAATTTCTTCAGGATGATGCAGATCATTTTTTTTACGACAGTAAAGCGGATAGGTTTTATTTTTTTCATAACGTGTGTAATAATAATACTGTCCGTCTTTATAGGGAACCGTGCTATCGTCTTGCTTAATTCTTGCTTTAAACTCCTGATAAATTTTTTCTTGTAGAACGACAGTAGCTTGCATTTTACTTTGAGTATAGGCATTTTCTGCATTTAAATAAGCTAAAACTTCGGGATTATCTCGTTGATTTAACCAATGGTAAAAATCTTCTCTTGTTTGGCCATTTTCATTAATGATGTAACTTTGCTTATTAGCTTTTGGCGGGTGTGTCATATCATTCCCTTGCGCTGAAATGGTGGATATTGAAATGATGCACAACATTATTTTAGTCAATTTTAACATACCTATCCTTAGGGGTTTTCAGCCTGCTGGAATGTGATAATCTGATAAGGGATGATAAGCCTTTTTGGCCTCTGAATAGACAAATATTTGTCCTTGTTTAATATCAAAAAACCACAAATGAATTTGTAGTTCATTTTTCTCAACTTTTTCTTTTATCCACGGAAAAGTAAGACAATTATGATAAGATTGTTTTAACGCTGATTTTGCGTACGCGTCTACATCATGGATATTTTTTTTATCACTTTCGACTAAGGACATCCAATTCGTGATAAAATCATCTTGTGCTAGTTTTTCAGAATGCAATAATGCTTGTATACCGCCACATTGGCTATGCCCTAGTAAGATTAAGTGTTTGACTTTTAAAAAGCAGATCCCAAACTCTAATGCAGCACTGGTACCGTGATGATTTTTGTCTTTTTCACAAGGTGGAACGATGTTAGCCACATTGCGTGTGACGAACAAATCGCCCGGATCGCATTGCAAAATTAACGCGGGGTCGACCCTTGAATCACAGCAAGCAACCACCATAGTTTCGGGTTGTTGACCATAATGAGAAAGATATTGCATAATAGCACCATCGCCGATGGCGTATTTTTCCCGAAAAGCACGGTATCCTTGTAATATTTTGACGAAAGATAAATTCATCTGAGGTCATCCCCAAAAATATCTAGTTAACTATATTAGCATGATCTAAGTACAACAATTCTAAAAACTTCAAGAGGCCTTCTCATGTCGTTCTGGTTAAACAAAAAATTTTTGATATCACTACTTATAGGTGGCTTAGTTTTTTTTGCTTATAAGTCTTATTTTAGTGGCACGCAAGAACCGAAAACGGCCCTACATGCTGCATTGCCCGCAATGCCAGTGAGTGTAGCACAAGTCCTGGAGCGTGATATACAACATTGGAATGAGTACGCTGGATATCTTGTTGCAGCAGAACAAGTAGAAATTCGGCCTCGTGTAGCAGGATCCCTTGAAAGGATTCATTTTACCAGCGGCGCATTCGTGAAAAAAGGCGATCCGCTTTTTACGTTAGATCAACGTCCTTTTCAAGCGGAACTAGCACGGGCCCAAGGCGCTTTCGCCAGTGCAAAAGCGCAAGTTCAGCATAGTGCTAATGAATACGCTAGGGCTAAAAAATTAATTCAAGATAAGGTCATTTCCGAAAGCGAATTTGATTCTCGTCGCAATGCTTTTGATGTCAATACTGCGCTGTTAGAAAGTGCGAAGGCGGTATTGGAAACCGCGACGATTAATTTAGACCACACCCTCATTACCTCACCGATTACGGGCAGAATCAGTCGCGCTGAAATCACGCTGGGTAACCTAGTTCAACCTGGTGATCCTTTACTTGCAACGGTGGTCTCAGATTCTCCCATCTATGTTGATTTTGATATGGATGAACGTACTTTTTTGAAGTATCTAGCAGAAAATCAGACTAAAAATAAAAGTGTCCAAGATATACCCGTGAAGATGGTACTGGCTAGCGAAAACGGGCCCATATATAGTGGATATATCGAGTCTTTTGATAATCATCTTAATAGTAAAACGGGTACGATTCGCGTACGGGCCATTTTTAAAAATGAACAAGGACGCTTACTTCCAGGACTTTTTGCCAGAATTAAACTGGGTAATCCCCAAATGTCGTCAGTAATTTTAATTACCGATAGAGCAATAGGGACTGATCAGGACAAAAAATATGTGTTGGTGATAGAAGACTCACACAAAGTGGCTTACCGCGAAATTAAGTTGGGTGCTACCTTCGAAGGGTTGCGTATTGTGAAAGAAGGTCTACATCCTGGGGAAAAAATTGTAGTCAATGGATTGCAGCGCGCTAGACCTGGAATGGACATCGTTGAGCAAATAGTCCCCATGGCGGAAAAGGAATTGTCATGAATTTTTCTAGATTTTTTATAGATCGCCCTATTTTTTCCGCTGTGTTGTCTATTTTGATTTTTTTAGCTGGCTTTATTGCTATTTGGGAATTACCCATTTCAGAGTATCCCGAAGTGGTTCCGCCTTCTGTTGTGGTGCGAGCCAGTTTCCCTGGGGCGAATCCTAAAACCCTCGCTGAAACCGTTGCGGCTCCGCTTGAAGAACAAATCAATGGTGTAGAAGATATGCTGTATATGTCTTCGCAAGCGACTTCTGATGGACTTATGACGTTAACCGTCACTTTTAAAATTGGGAGTGATCCTGATAAAGCCCAACAGCTCGTCCAAAACAGAGTCAATCAGGCCTTACCCAGATTGCCAGAGTTGGTGCGTCAATTAGGCGTCACGACGATGAAAAGTTCCTCAGATCTTACCATGGTAGTTCATATCCTCTCTCCCAAAGGTCGCTACGACATGCTGTATTTAGGCAACTATGCGAGCTTAAATGTAAAAGATCACCTACGACGTTTGCCAGGGGTAGGGCATGTTGAAATATTTGGTGGCAGCGACTATGCAATGCGAGTTTGGTTGGATCCTGACAAAATCGCGGCCCGCGGGTTACAGGCAAGTGATATTATTCAAGCAATACGAGAACAAAATATTCAGGTGGCAGCAGGGGTCATCGGTGCGTCTCCCTCACAACCTGGGATGGATCTTCAGTTAAATATCAATACAAAAGGTAGGCTTCAATCTGAAGAGGAATTTAGCAATATTATTGTTAAAAGCTCTTCTGACGGTGCTATCACCAGACTGAAAGATGTCGCAAGAATAGAGTTGGGTGGGCAACATTATTTGTTGCGCTCAATGTTAGATAATAAACCTGCTGTTGCGCTTGGAATTTTTCAAGCTTCGGGTTCAAATACCATTGAAGTTTCTAACAATATCCGTAGAGCAATGGCTGAACTCAAAAGAGATTTTCCTGAGGATGTGGATTATTCCATTATTTACGATCCCACTAATTTTATTAAAGATTCTATCAAGGCGGTCGTCAAAACCTTATTAGAAGCCATCTTGCTCGTCGTATTAGTGGTTATTCTCTTTTTGCAAACCTGGCGAGCATCGATTATTCCTCTTCTTGCAGTGCCAGTTTCGATTGTAGGAACCTTTGCACTGATGTTGCCGCTGGGTTTTTCGATTAATGCTTTATCTTTATTTGGCCTTGTATTAGCAATTGGTATCGTGGTGGATGATGCTATTGTCGTTGTTGAAAATGTAGAACGTAACATTGAAGCAGGGCTATCGCCTAAGCAAGCTGCTTACCAAGCAATGAAAGAAGTCAGTGGTCCGATTATTGCCATTGGTTTAACGTTAATTGCAGTATTTGTGCCCATCGCTTTTGTAAGTGGCTTAAATGGACAATTTTATCGACAGTTTGCACTAACGATTACTATTTCAACGATAATATCAGCGTTTAACTCACTTACTTTAAGTCCTGCGATGGCAGCATTGCTTCTAAAACGCCATGATGCCCCCAAAGATCGTTTAACGATTTTTATGGATGCTAAATTAGGTTGGTTATTTAGGCCTTTTAACAGACTCTTCAAAAAAAGTGGAGAGCGTTATCAAATGCGAGTAAACGGCATTTTACAACATAAAGCACGCGCCATGTTGGTTTATTGCTTGTTGATTGGGCTCTGTGCATTCGTGTTTGCTAAAGTGCCAACGGGCTATATTCCACAGCAAGATAAACAGTATTTAATCGGTTTTGCGCAATTACCGGATGGAGCATCTTTAGATCGAACCGAAAATGTCATTCGTCGGATGTCAGAAATTGCTTTAAACACACCGGGTATAGAGCATGCCGTTGAATTTGCAGGGCTCTCGATTAATGGTTTTACCGTTAGCTCAAATGCAGGCATTGTTTTCGTCACCTTAAAACCTTTCCATGAACGTGGTAAAAATTTATCAGCTGAGAATATATCTCTTGCGTTAAACCGCCAATACGCTGGCATTCAAGAAGCTTTTGTGATGATGCTACCGCCTCCACCTATTTTAGGATTAGGGACGACCGGAGGTTTTAAGCTAGAAATTGAAGATAAAGCCGAGTTAGGGGATGAGGCACTCTATCAAACGATGCAAGCCATTCAAGGAAAGGCATGGCAAACGCCAGGATTGTCTGGCGTCTTTAGTAGTTTTCAAATCAATGTGCCGCAACTCTATGTCGAAGTCGATCGCACTAAAGCAAAGCAGCTGGGTATTCCAATTTCTTCAATATTTGACACCATGCAGATCTATTTAGGATCACTCTATGTCAATGATTTTAATAAATTTGGTAGGACTTATCAGGTTATTGCACAGGCAGATGCGCAATATCGTGCGCAAGCGGAAGATATTGCCAAGCTAAAAGTACGTAATGTGCAAGGTGAAATGGTA
>Ga0207052_10124_pt1 | contig 26234 bp, 22 predicted proteins | sample Alteio_BWMinCont_62_FD_153294 | JGI IMG/M metagenome (GOLD analysis project Ga0207052, IMG submission 153294) | Enriched cells from forest soil in Barre Woods Harvard Forest LTER site, Petersham, Massachusetts, United States -... | ecosystem: Environmental > Terrestrial > Soil > Temperate forest >...
TTATCGTGCAGCGATAAAGACAACTACAGGGGGTCCTTCGCTAAACGCTCAGGATGACGACGGTTTAAAAGTGGTAGCAGCGGAAGGAGTTTGGGCTGCGGATGCAGATGAGATTCTTCGCTTCGCTCAGAATGACAAAGTGGAAGAGTTGCAGAGTGGGAGAGTTACTGGGTACCCAGTACCCGCAGCACAACCACCGTCTCATCATCGAAGTGCTCCGTCCCGCCCTGGAAGTCGCTTACGGCTTTCAGGATGGCCTGCACGACTAACTGCGCGCTGCTGCGGTCGGCGGCTTTCAGGACGTTGGCCAGTCTTGTGTTGCCGAAGGTTTCTTCGTTGGCGTTGTGGGCGTCGGTGATGCCGTCGGAGATGAAGACGATGCAGTCGCCGGGCTGGGTGGCGATGGTGAACTCTTCGTATGCGGCTTCGCCGAACATGCCGAGAGGGAAGCCGGTGGCGTTGATGGTTGAGACTTCGCCGGCGGCGGTGACGAAGAGCGGCTGCGTGGAGCCGGCGTTGGCGACCTGCAGGGTCTGGTTGCCGTCATTCCACACGGCGTAGAGCATGGTGACGTACTGCGAGTCGAGCTTGCGCTCCTGCAGAGCGTCGTTCAACGCAACGAGCATGTCGGCCGGAGCGTGGTGCTGCAACGCTAGCGAGCGCATGATGCCCGAAACCAGCGCGGCATAGAGTGCGGCGGGCGCGGCCTTGCCGCTGACGTCTCCGACGGCGATGGCGACGCGCTTGCCGGGTTTTTTCTCGGAGGTGCCGTCGTCGGTGTCGTGCGCGTAGTCGAGAAAGTCGTAGAGATCGCCGCCGATGGAGCGGGCGGGCATGAACTTGGCGTACATGTCGGCGTGCGGCATGCTGGGCGCGCTGGGCGGCAGCAGGCGGAGCTGGACCTGGCGGGCCATGGCGAGGTCGCGCTCGAGCCGGGCTTCGTCTTCGACGATCATCTGGTAGAGCCGGGCGTTTTCAATGGAGATGGCGACCTGCGCGGCGAGGGTGACGAGCGTGGTCTGGTGCTCGGTGTTGTAGTAGTGCGTGCGGGTGTGCTCGAGGTCCATGACGCCGATGACCTTGCCTTTATAGATGAGCGGCACGGCGAGCTCGGAGCGCGTCTCGGGATTGGCGACGATGTAGCGCGGGTCTTTACGCACGTCCGGTGCAAGCACCGGAAGCTTCTCTTGTGCGGCGGCGCCGATGAGGCCGCGGCCTAGGGGGACGTTGTGGTCGCGGTGCACGGTCTCGCCGTAGCGGGTGGAGAAGCGGTGCTCGAACTGCTTGCTGGCTTCGGACCAGAGAACGATGGTGAACATCTGGTAGTCCACGACGCGCTTGAGGAGATGGCCGATGCGCTCAAGGAGATCGTCGACGTCGAGGATGCTGGTGAGCTCGCGGGAGATGTCGTTGAGTACGGTGAGCGTCTGCGCCTGGCGGGAGATGCGGGTGTAGAGGCGCGCGTTTTCTACAGCGACGGCCATGCGGGATGCGACGAGTTCCAGAAGACGCTGGTGCTCGGGCGTGAAGTAGGCGAGCTGCTCGGATTCGAGATCGATCACGCCGATCACTTTGTTTTTAATGATGAGCGGAACGGCGAGCTCGGAGCGGACCTCGGGGTTGATGTCGATGTAGTTTTCCTGGGTGCGGACATCGTGCACGAGGACGGCTTCGCGCCTCTCGGCTGCCAGGCCGACGATGCCGCGGCCGATCTTGACGCGGACACGCTCGGCTTCGGGCGTGTGGCCGATCTGGAAGCGGACGCGGAGGTCCTGGGTGCGGTCATTGATGAGCAGGATGGCGAAGATGCGGTAGTCGATGACGGCGCGGACGAGGTCGGCGACGCGCTGCATGAGGGTCTGCAGGTCGAGCGTGGTGTTCAGGGCGTCGGCGAGGCGGTGGAGGAAGTCGACCTGCTGCGGCTCGGGATGGACGAAGTTGCCGGTGGTGGAGAGGGTGATATCGCCGGCGGGGCGGTAGTCGCCTTCCAGGTGAGCCGTATCTTCGTGGTCGGAGTCGGGCTCTGCGCCGTCGATGCGGTCTTCGTCGCCGCTGGGGGCGTTGGGGTCATGCAGCGCGCGCGCCTGCTGGCTGCCGAGCCGCGAGATGGGCAGGGGAGACGACGGGTTTTTACGCTGGCGTGGCGGCATGGGGCATCAACAACTACGAATGAAACGATAACAGGATACGAGAGGTTAGGGATTAGGACCAGGGGTTAGGAAAGACGGTCGTCGCTACGCGACGATGTCCCACACTTGTGCAGCGGAAGCTTTCAACAGCATGGGTAACGCTGAATTCTTCGGGGTCCTTCGCGCAAGAGCGCGCTCAGGATGACACCCCCTCTTAATCAATGGCGGAATTAGTGGCCGCCCTGCTCCGGGGGCATGAGGCGGATGTCGGCGACGTTGCGGTACTTCTCGGCGTAGTCCATGCCGTAGCCGATGACGAAGTGGTTGGGGATGCTGAAGCAGACGTAGTCGGCCTCGATGGGATCGATGCGGCGCGCGGGCTTGTCGAGACAGGCCACGATCTTGAGGGACTTGGGCTTCTGCTGCAGGAACATCTTGCGCAGGTAGCCGAGGGTGAGGCCGGTATCGAGAATGTCTTCCACGATAATGACGTTCTTGCCTTCGATGGGGAGGTCCAGATCCTTGATGAGCTTGACGGCGCCGGAGGTGCGTGTGCCTTTGCCGTAGCTGGAGACGGCGACGAAGTCGAAGGTGTTGTCGACCTCGATGGCGCGCGCGAGGTCGGCGAGGAAGATGGCTGCGCCTTTGAGGACGCCGACGAGGACGATGCTCTGGCCGGCGTAGTCGGCGGAGATCTGCTGGCCGATGGCTTGGACGCGTTCGGCGATCTGTTCCTTGGAGAAGAGAATCTCCATTTTGGAGGCGGGGATGAAGTCAATCATGGCTTGTTTAGAGTAGCGCGTGAGGGGCTGAGGAAAAGCGGGGATCAGGCTATTAGCCTCTAGCTCTTAGCTTTTAGCTCAAGGCTGGAAGCTAAGAGCTAAAGGCTCAGGGGAAGGCGGCCTGCGGGAGCAGATATACTTGGTCTGACCATGTATCCCTTTATCCATATTGGCCCGGCGACGCTGGGTACCTTCGGGCTGATGCTCTGGCTCGCCGCTGTCTGCGCCACGCTGACGCTGCACTTCAACCTGAAACGCAACGGCATCGACGCCGATGCACTGAATATTGTGGCGTTTGTGACCATCGCGGGCGTGATCGGCGCGAAGACGTGGCATGAGCTGCAGGATGTGGCGTCGCTGAAGCTGGCTCTGCACCAGATTGCCGCGCCCGGGCTGCACCATCCGATGGACATGCTGGCCGGGTTCCTCCACTGGTTTCAGGCGGGGTTTGCGTGGTTCGGCGGGATGCTGGCCGGGATTGCGATGCTGATCTGGCAGGGGCGTGAATCGGGACTGAAGCCGCTGCGGATGCTGGACCTAGCTGCTCCGGCGGCAGCGGTGGGCTATGGCGTGGGGCGGCTGGGGTGTTTTACCTCGGGCGATGGCGACTATGGCATCCCGACGACGCATTGGTGGGGCGTGGGCTTTCCGCATGGCCTGGTGCCGACGCCTCCGGGCGTGCTGGTGCAGCCGACACCGATCTTTGAGCTGATTTTTTCGCTGGCGCTGGCGTGGTTTCTCTGGCAGCACGGCAAGAAGCTGCGGCCGGTGGGCGCGATGACGGGGCTGTATCTTTTCCTGAGCGGCATCGGGCGGTTCCTGGTGGAGATGATCCGCATCAACCCGAAGCTCTACTGGCCGAAGTCGGCGTGGGCTACGAGCAATGCGCAGGTCGCGGCACTGGGTTCGGTTGTGGTGGGTGCGGTGTTGATTGCATGGGCTTGCGGGAAGCGGGCGGAGCCTAGTCCGGTGGAAGAGGCTGTGGGGAGTCCTTCGTAATTTGTGGCTGAACAAGCTTAGTGAGATTCTTCCCCTTCGGCTTCGCTCAGGGTCAGAATGACAAATCAAAAAAATTAGATGCGCTTGAGGTACGCCTTCGCTTCGGCGAGTTCGGGGAAGAGTCTTTCATCGGCCTGGAACTCGCGGGAGTGGACGCAGCGTCTGCCGCCCTTCACCTTGACGGGGTGTTTGAGGTGGAGCATCTCGTGGTAGAGCAGGTACTCGACGGCGGCACGGGGCGTGTCGGCGCGGTCGAAGACTTTGCTGACGACGATGGTGTTGTGTGCGGCGTCGTAGTGGCCGAGCATGCGGCGGGCGTGCTGGGTGCTCCAGGTAAGCGTGGGGCGCGCCATCAGGCCATGGAAGAAGCGTTGATTTAAAACTTCGAAGACCTCATCGAGATCGTAGTAAAGGCCCTGCGCCGTGGAGATGCGCTTGCGGCCGCGCGTCTGGCGGATGTGCTCGGCCTGCTTGGTGATCTCTGTGCTGGTGGTGAAGCGACGGTAGCGGGATGAGTGCGCGGCGGCGATGGGCTTGCGGTAGAGCTTGGCGATGAGGATGTGCGCGATCGCGGTGAGGACGTCGGCGGGGGCGTGCTCCAGCAGGTCGGAGAGACGGACGTGCAGTTTGGCCTCTCTCAAGCGAATTGTAGTATTGAGGCTGGTGAAGCGCTTGAAGCGGATGTCGAAGGCGGGCATCGGCGCGCGGGGGCGGAGCTCGCGGTACTCATGCTCGAAGATGTCTTTGATGTTGGCCGTCGCAGCGCCGTGCGGCTGCTTTACGGTGCGGGGTTTTCGTGACTTCGCGGCGGGCGACGGCTCAGGCGTGCCGAAGAGACGTTGGAATAGAGATGGCGCGGTCACGATTGATTTGAGGTTAACATGTGCGGACGTGGAAGAGTGCTTTTAGCTTTTGTGCAGCGGAAGCTTGCAACAGCATGGGTGACGCTGAGCTCTTCGGGGTCCTTCGCGCAAAAGCGCGCTCAGGATGACACTTCCAGTAAAAATAATTATTTTTCATGGGCGAGGGCGACGAGGCGGTGCTTTGCCTCCCACGTCTCGTCGGGATACTTATCCGCCGCGACGGCGAGGAACTGCTTATAGAGGCTGCGGGCCAGCACGAGGTGGTGCAGGTGATCGTTTGCTGTGGCGCGGAGGAAGAGCGTGGCCGGGGTCTCGGCGGCGTACTGCAGGCGCTGGTCGAGCGCGGTGAGCACGAGGGCATACTCATTATTCTCTGATGCGGCAAAGGCGAGGGAGCCGGTGAGCTGCACGCGGTCGTCCGTAGCAGGGAAGGAATCGGGTTTGGCGAGAAAGAGGGTGTCGGCCTTTTGCAGCGTCTGCTGCGCTGTGCCGAACTTTTTCTGACGGATGAGGCTGTCACCGAAGGCGGCGAGAAGAGCGATATCGTCCAGCCTGGCGGCGAGCAGTTGCTGATAGAGCGCATCGGCGCGGGCGTCGCCGGCGCGGCCATAGATGCCGGCGAGCATGCGCGTGGTGGCGGCGTCCTGCGGGTGCTGCGCATGCACGGCTTCAAGAAGTGGCGTAGCCTTCTCCGGCTCATTCTGCAGCGTGTAGAGGCGTGCAAGCTGCGCGGCGAGCGGGTAGAACTCCGGATGCGCTGTGTAGGCGGATTGCAGCATCGTCTCAGCCTCATCGAGCTTCTGCTCGTGGATGAGAACGGACGAAAGAGCGTAGACGGTCTCAGGATCGCCGGGCTCCTGCGCGAGGACGCGGCGATAGGCGGCTTCGGCATCCGTGGCGTCACCGAGAATTCCGGCGATGTAGCCTGTCAGCTCGGTATCTTCCTTGGTCTCACCAGTCAGTTGGATGGCTGCGATCAGCTCGTCGCTGGCCTTTGCCGGCTCGTGGTCCGCGTGCAGATGCGCCAGGGTGCGCAGCACATCCGCCTTTGCAGCGGCGGCATTGGCTGCGGGCGTGAGCGTAGCGGCGGTCTCCAGTTCGGCGATGGATGCGGCGCGGTCTTTATCGATCAGCAGCATGCCGAGGCCGGCGTGGGCTTCGAAGCTCTTCGGATCGGCGGCGATGGCGGCGCGGTAGTCGGCTTCAGCGGCTGTCTTATCGTGCAGAGCCTGATCAACGTAGCCGAGATCGTAGAAGGCGCGGGCGTTTTTTTGATCCTGCGCTGTGATGGCGAGCAAAAGTTTTTTTGCTGTGTCGAAGTGCTGGGCGGCGATGGCGTCTTCGGCTTGTGCGATGGGAGTGGTTTCAGGCGTGGAGTCTGGCGGGCGCGTGCCGGCGGGAAGACTCTGTGGGTGAGCGGGGAGTGAGAGCATTGCCAGCACAAGCAAAATGCATACGCGTCGCGCGTCGATGCTGCGCATCGATGTCCCATATATGCGCGATGGAGCTGCGCCTATATGGGGCACCCGATGTATGGGTGAGTTCGGCTGCATGGGTAGAGAAGCAGATTCCGGCCTTCGCCGGAATGACAAACAAAATAGGTTCCTCATGCGGTGCGCGCCTTCAGGTCGGGGAGAACATCCTTGAGCCAGTGGCCGGTGTGCGATGCAGTATTCGCGGCGATCTGCTCGGGCGTGCCGGTGGCTACCACCGTGCCACCGCCGGTGCCGCCTTCGGGGCCCATGTCGACGACCCAGTCCGCGGATTTGATGACGTCGAGGTTGTGCTCGATGACGAGGAGCGAGCCGCCGCCGTCGATGAGCTTGCGGAAGGCGGTGAGGAGCTTGTTGACATCGTCGAAGTGAAGGCCGGTGGTGGGCTCGTCCAGAATGTAGAGGACGCGGCTGGCGACGCGCTTGGTGATGTCGCCGCGTGTGATGGTGGCGGAGCGTGCGGCGGCGAGGTGCGAGGCGAGCTTGACGCGTTGCGCTTCGCCGCCGGAGAGCGTGGTGGCGGACTGACCGAGGCGGACGTAGCCGAGGCCGATTTCGTCGAGCACGGCGAGCTTATCCACGATCTTGGGATGGCCGGCGAAGTAGTGCAGGGCTTCTTTCACCGTCATATTCAGAACGTCGTTGATGTTTTTATTTTTGTAGCGCACGTCAAGCACGCCGGATTTGTAGCGCGTGCCGCCGCACTCGTCGCAGGGAAGCTCGACGTCGGCGAGGAACTGCATCTCTACGGTGACGGTGCCGTCGCCTTCGCAGACGTCGCAGCGGCCGCCGGGAACGTTGAAGGAAAAATGACCTGCGGTGTAGCCCTTGCGGCGGGCATCGGGCTGCTGGGCGAAGAGATCGCGGATGGCGTCGAATGCCTTGATATAGGTGACGGGGTTCGACCGCGGCGTGCGGCCGATAGGGGATTGGTCGATCAGCACCACATCATTCAGATGTTGCGCACCGCTGAGACCGCGGTAGAGGTTCGACGGATCGGCACCTTCGGTGCGGCCGAGTGATTGCATCAATGCGCGGTAGAGAACCTGATGGATCAGCGTGGATTTTCCCGAACCGCTGACGCCGGTGATCGCGACCAGCATGTTCAGCGGGAGTTCGAGATCGACGTTGCGCAGGTTGTTGGCGCGCGCGCCGGTGAGCTTGAGGAATTCGCGGCCAGGGGTACGGCGAATCTTGGGAACCGGAATGGAGAGCTTGCCGGTGAGATATTTTCCCGTGATCGACGCGGGATTCTTGCGGACCTCAGCGACAGTTCCGGCCGCGAGCAGTTTGCCGCCGAGCTCGCCGGCGCCGGGGCCGAGGTCGAGGAGATAGTCGGCAGCGCGGATGACGTCGGGGTCGTGCTCGACGACGAGGATGGTGTTGCCGAGATCGCGCAGATCTTTCATGATGCGGATGAGCTTGGCGGTATCGCGCGTGTGCAGGCCGATGCTTGGCTCGTCGAGCACGTAGAGTGCGCCGACGAGGCGCGAGCCAAGCGAGGTGGCGAGCTGGATGCGTTGCGACTCGCCGCCGGAGAGCGTGGAGCTGAGGCGGTCGAGCGTGAGGTAGTCGAGGCCGACCTCATGCAGAAAGCTAATGCGCTGGCGGACCTCGTCGAGGACTTTGGCTGCGATCTCGGCCTGTGCGGGCGAGAGAACGAGCGCGTCGAAAAACTCCCGCGCGCCGGTGACGGTGAGCGCGCTGGTCTGGCAGATGTTCTGTCCGTTGAGCAGGACGGCGCGGGCTTCGGCGCGGAGGCGCTGGCCGCGGCAGTCGGGGCAGAGCGCGTAGCCGCGGTACTTCGAGAGGAAGACGCGGACGTGCAGCTTGTACTTTTTGCGCTCGAGTGCGGCGAAGAAACCGCGGATGCCGGGGAAGCTGCCGTTGCCCTCCTGAATGAACTCCTGCTGCGCGGGGGTGAGATCGATCCACGGAACGTCTGTTGGCACTCCTGCGGATTTTGCGGCGCGCTTCATCTCGCCATGCATGGGGCGGTACTTGGGCTTCACCCAGGGATCGACTGCGCCCTCGTCGAGGGTCTTATGCTTGTCGGGGATGATGAGGTCGGGGTCGAAATCGATGGTGTTGCCGAATCCCTGGCAGCGCGGGCAGGCGCCGTAGGGATTATTGAAGCTGAAGAGGCGCGGTTCGGGCTCGCGGTAGGCACGGTGGCAGTTGGTGCATTCGAACGCGGCAGAGAATCTGAGATGCGTGAGAGTGGGCGCGGGTTCGCCTTCCCGGGGGATGACTTCGAAGATGATCTCGCCGGATTCGCGGTAGGCGGTCTCGACGGCGTCGACGATGCGGGAGCGAACCTCGGCGCTGACGGCGATGCGATCGACGAGGACGAAGAGCGGCTGGGCGAAGTCGAGTTCGAGGAGCGATTCGGGCGTGGAGAACTCGACGATCTTATTGTTTTGGTAGAGGCGGTTATAGCCGCGCTTGCGCAGCTCGAAGAGACGCTCGCGGATGGCGTCGGAGATAGAGAGTTCCGCCGCGGCAAGTTCTTTCTTCTTTGGCTTGGCGACGCGCTTTGGCTTCGGCGCGGGAGCGTCTTCGGACGCTGAGGCCTCCTGCATGGGCGCGATGATGGGCTCACGGCGGATGATGGGGAAGAGAGCGTAGAGGCGCGTGCCTTCGGGCAGCGTGAGGACGCGGGTGAGGATCTCGTCGACGGTGTCGCGCTTTACTTCACCGCCGCAGATGAGGCAGAAGGTGGTGCCGCAGCGCGCGTAGAGCAGGCGCAGGTAATCGTATATCTCGGTCGCTGTGGCGACGGTCGAGCGCGGGTTGCGTGTCTGGTTCTTCTGCTTGATGGCGATGGCGGGGGCGAGGCCTTCGATGTGGTCGACGTCGGGCTTCTCGATGCGTTCGAGGAATTGGCGCGCATAGGCCGACAGGGATTCAACGTAGCGGCGCTGGCCCTCGGCGTAGACGGTATCGAAGGCGAGCGAGGATTTGCCCGAACCGCTGACGCCGCTGACGACGGTCAGCATGCCGTGCGGGATGTCCACGTCTACGCTCTTGAGATTGTGCGTGCGCGCGCCGCGGATGATGATGCTGTCGTTGCTGGGCGTTGTGGCGGCCATGAGTTGGGCAATTCTGCGCGGCGAAACTACTCCGCGGTTTCGGCTTGCGGCTTGAATATCTCGATCACCAGAAGGCAGGCGGCGATGGTGATGCAGCTGTCGGCGAAGTTGAAATCAGGCCAGTGGTAGTGGACGATCTTGACCTCGAGAAAATCGGTGACGTAGGTGTAACGGAAGCGGTCATACAGATTGCCGATCGCACCACCGAGAATGAGTGCGAAGGCGAGCGTGGTGAGGGTGAAGCGGCGGCCGGTGGTGACGAGAAGTGCGAGCACGGCGACGATCGCCATGATAGAGAAGGCTTCGAGCCCCCAGCGCAGGTGAATGGGGTTCGTCGACTCGGAGAAGAGCGAGAAGGCGGCGCCGGTGTTGAGCACATGCGTGATGCGGAAGACTCCGGGGATGATGGTGATGGCCTGGCCGACGCGCAGGTGCGCGTTAATCCAGAGCTTGGTGAGGCGGTCGAGCAGCAGGGCGAGTGCGGCGATGCCGAAGAGCAGGGGACGCGCGTCGCGGTAGGTGGGCGAGGTCATATGTTTATTCGGCTTCCTTGGTGTACGGGTTGAATCCAATTTCAGTGAGAGCTTCGGCGCAACGTGCGCAGACGGTGGGGTATTTTGCTTCGGAGCCGACGTCTTCGGTGTAGCGCCAGCAACGGTCGCATTTGGTGCCGGATGCCATTCGAACATCAATGGCAAAAGTCCCAAGTGGGCTATCAATTCGTCCATCATCTGCACTGGGGTCAATGAATACTCTTGAAACGCCAAAAAGCTCCGCTAATGAAGTCTCGTATTTAGTTAGAGTCTGCTGCATGGTACGGGTAGCACTTAGATGAACACTAGCTTCCAGCGATTTGCCGATTTTCTTTTGCTGACGCAAAACTTCTAATAACTCAAATACGGCTTTGCGTATACCTAAGAGAATTTCCCACTCCGAGATGATTTGCGCGCGCCCACCGGTAAAAAGATTTTCATCCGCAGAGAACTCAGCGATATGCACACTGGCTTCACGGCCTTCGGTATTCGGCAGTTGCGACCAAACCTCTTCCGCCGTGAAGCTAAGAATCGGCGCGACGAGCTTCACCAGCGCTTCGGCGATCTGCCAGATGGCGGTTTGGGCGGAGCGGCGGGCTTTGGAGTTCGGCGCGAAGGTGTAGAGGCGGTCCTTCAACACGTCGAGATAGAGCGCGCTGAGTTCGGTGTTACAGAACTCGTTGAGCGTGTGATAGACGCGGTGGAATTCGAACTCGGCGTAGGCCTTCTGGATCTTTGTGCTGACTTCGGCGGTACGCGCGAGTATGTACTGATCGAGCGGCTGCATGTCGGCGAACTCTACGGCATGTTTGGCCGGATCGAAGTCGCCGATGGAGCCGAGAAGGAAGCGGAAGGTATTGCGCAGCTTGCGGTAGTTGTCGCTGACGCGCTGCATCAGGTTCTCGCTGGCGGCGACGTCTTCGCGGAAGTCGACCGAGGCAACCCACAGGCGGACGATCTCGGCGCCGAGGCGCTTGGCGATGTCGACGGGGTCGACGACGTTGCCGAGAGATTTCGACATGGCGCGGCCCTGTTCGTCGAGCGTCCAGCCGGAGGTGGCGACCATCTTGTACGGCGCGGCATCGCGTACGCCGACCGAGCAGAGCAGTGACGAGTGGAACCAGCCGCGGTGCTGATCGCCGCCTTCGGTATAGAGGTCGGCGGGCCAGCGCAGTTCGGGTTCGACGTCGAGCACGGCGTGCCAGCTGGCGCCGGATTCAAACCAGACGTCGAGGATGTCCATCTCCTTGCGGAACTCAGTGTGGCCGCATCTGCATTTGGTACCAGCAGGCAGAAGGGATGCCGCGTCGTGGATGTACCAGGCATCTGCGCCTTCGGTCTTGAACTTTTCTACGACGCTGGCGTTGATCGTGGGATCGTTCAGCGGCTCGTGGCACTTTTCGCAGAGGAAGACGGCAATGGGCACGCCCCAGATGCGCTGGCGCGAGATGCACCAGTCGGGGCGGGTGGCGATCATGTTGGAGATGCGCTCTTTGCCCCAGGAAGGATCCCAAGTGACTTTATCGATCTCGGCGAGAGCGCGCTGGCGGAAGGTCGTCTCGTCCATGGGAGTCTCCATGCCGATGAACCACTGCTCGGTGGCGCGCACGATGACGGGCTTGTGGCAGCGCCAGCAGTGCGGGTAGGAGTGCGTGATCTCCGCGTAGCCGAGGAGTGCGCCTTTTTCCTTCAACAGCTCCACGATGACGGCGTTCGACTTGAAGACGTTGAGGCCTTCGTATGGCTCGCCACCGGTGTGCATCTGGCGGCCGGCGTTATCGACGTAGAATTTTGTCTCGAGGCCGTAACGCTTGCCGGTGGCGAAGTCGTCGACGCCGTGAGCAGGTGCGGTGTGGACGGCACCGGTGCCTTGTTCGGCGGTGACGTAATCGGCCAGCACACCGAGCACGTCACGGTCGAGGAAGGGGTGGCGGAAGAGAACGCGGTCCAGCTTCAAACCCTTGAAGGTTGCGATGGGCTTCGCGTCCGGCATGTTGCAGCCGAGCTTGGTGGCTTCGGCCAATGCTTCGGCGACGATGTAGACGTTGCCGTCGGTGTTCTCCAGCGCAACGTAATCGAACTCCGGATTGAAGGCGACGGCCATGGAAGCTGGGGTCGTCCAGGGCGTGGTGGTCCAGATGATGGTGTAGACGGGCTTGCCGGCGAGCGCTGGATCGACCGTGGCTGGATCGTCCTTGAGCGCGTAGCGGATGTAGACCGTGGGTGAGGTGTGCATCTCGTACTCGACCTCGGCCTCGGCGAGCGCGGTCTTGTCGTTCACACACCAGTAGACCGGGCGCAGGCCTTTGTAGACGAAGCCCTTCTCGAAGAACTGGAAGAAGGTTTCGGCGATGGCGGCCTCGTACTCGAAGGACATGGTGGAGTAGGGCTTTTGCCAGCGGCCGAAGACTCCGAGCCGGATGAACTGCTCGCGCTGGATGTCGAGGTACTTCTGCGCGTACTCGCGGCAGGCGCGGCGGACGGCGATGGGCTCCATCTCCAGCTTCTTGCGGCCGAGCTGCTCGTCGACCTTGATCTCGATGGGCAGGCCGTGGCAGTCCCAGCCGGGGACGTAGGGCGCGTCGAAGCCGGCCATGGTCTTCGACTTCACGACGAAATCCTTGATGCACTTGTTCAGCGCGTGGCCGAGATGGATGGCGCCGTTGGCGTAGGGAGGGCCGTCGTGCAGGATGTATTTTTCTCTGCCGGCGCGGGCGGCACGAATCTGCGCGTAGAGGTCTTGCTCCTGCCATGCGGCAAGGCGCAGGGGCTCGTTGACCGGCAGGTTCGCCTTCATGGCGAAGTCGGTCTGGGGCAGGTTGAGCGTGCCCTTCAGGGCATTGGGCTTCTTTTCGGGCTTGGGTGCGGCACCATCGTTTGCTGCGGCGGACATTCGATCTCCGGGAGTGCGTGTAGGACAAAAAAGCGCGTTATGCGCAAGCCTTTATTTTACCGTGTAGAGCGGCTCCGCGTTTACCCTGTCAACAAGCCCGGGCCGGAGCGTACCGGCGCGGATACCGCGTGCGCGACTTTGTGGCCGCTCTATCGTCTAACCATGTGGAAGACATAAGCCGAAGTGAGCTTGTAGAATGGCTGGCGAGGCGATGTGGCACGGGAAGCGCACTGCATCCAATAACTTCAGGAGAAGGACAGCAGTGACAAGAGCGGCAAACCGCCCGCGCTGCAGTTCAACAAAGTAACGTATGTCGAATGAAGTTTTGACGCCGCCGGAGCTGGATCCCAGCACAAATAACCCTGCGCCGCTGCACACCCTGCCGCAGGATGGCCGTCCCTCGTCCGACCACCTGGGCATCGGCGGCGGCCTGCAGGAAGAGGGAATCTTCGCCTCGCTGTGGGCCAACCTGCACGACGCCTTCTTCCCGCCAAAGCTCCCGCCGCTGATCCTGACCTCCAAGCCGATCGCCGTACCGGACCGCATGAAGGTGAAGCGCAGCCCGGCCTCCACCGCGACGGCCATTGTGATCCATGCGCTGCTGCTCCTGCTGATCGGCTATCTGCTGTACAAGGTGAAGGTAAAGTTTGCGCCGCCGGTGAAGGTGGCAACGGTGGACATCTCCACTCCGCCGATTGCGCCCATAGCCGCGAAGGCGATGGGCGGCGGTGGCGGCAATCGCGATATCACACCGGCCACGCACGGTACACCACCACCGCCGGTGAAGGTACCGATGGTGCCGCTGATGAAGCCGCTGATCGATAAACCCAAGATTGAGGCTCCGCCTTCGCTGGTGATGCAGCCGATGAAGATGCCGACCAATCCACTGAACATCGGTGACCCAAATGGGCTCAAGGTCGCAGGGCCAACATCGTATGGGCCAGGTGGAGGCGGCGGTCTTGGACCGGGCAATGGTGGCGGTCTTGGGCCGGGCACAGGTGGCAATACCGGTGGCGGCGTCTACAGCGTCGGCGGCGGTGTCTCCGCACCTACGCTGGTCTACGGACCAGAGGCTGAGTTCTCCGACGAGGCACGGCGTGCGAAGTACCAGGGCGATGTGGACGTCGTCTGTATTGTGGATGCGAACGGCAATGTGCAGAATCCGCATGTGCTCCGCGATCCCGGCATGGGCCTGGCCGCGAACGCTCTGGCAGCCATCAAGACCTACCGCTTCAAGCCGGCGATGAAGGACGGCAAGCCGGTCGCGGTGAAGATTGTGGTGGAAGTCGGTTTCACGATTTATTAGCTGCAATATGACATTATGCTGCTCAGCAGAGAAAGGCCCGGTTTTTCAGCCGGGCCTTTTCCTTTGGGCTAAAATTTCTCAGCTATAAATACCGTCATCCTGAGCGAAGCGAAGGACCTCAGTATTTCGCTCATAGCGGTAAGGAATCTATATGGAGCAAATGGCGTGGGTCTACATCATGAGCAGTCACCGAAAGGTGCTTTATATCGGTATAACAACCGACCTTGCCGTGAGAGTGGCACAACATAAGAGCGGCTATTTCGATGGAAGTTTCACATCTCGCTATAAAGTTGACCGGCTTGTGTACTTTGAATGTTTCGACCGTATAGTAAATGCAATCGCTCGCGAGAAACAGCTCAAGGGCTGGCTGCGCATTCGCAAGATAGCTCTCATTGTTGAAAATAATCCAGACTGGAAGGACTTGAGTCTGGAATGGGGACAGCCAACCGAGCCCTTTGATGAAGCGGCATTTCAGCGACGGAAATCCGCGAAATACTGAGGTCCTTCGACTACGCATCGCAAACGACGCGATGCTGCGCTCAGGATGACGGTATAGGCCGGTTAGGCGGTATGGGTAGAGCTATAAAATGCGCGAGAGCTGGTTCACGGCCAAGGCCGCGAAATAGGCCATGCCGGACATGTATGCGAACTGGATGATGGGCCACTTCCAGGTATTCGTCTCGCGCTTGACGACAGCCAGCGTCGACGTGCACTGCATGGCAAACGCGAAGAAGACCACCAGAGCGAAGGCTGCGCCGGGGGTGAGGTCTCCGCGGACGGCGGCCTGCAGGGTGAGGTTGTGCGTGGCGGGATCGGCGCCGTAGAGGGTGCCGAGCGTGCCGACGATGACCTCGCGCGCGACCAGCGACGAGAGCAGGCCTATACCGATCTTCCAGTTGAAGCCGAGCGGGTGAATGATGGGCTCGAAGAAGCGGCCCACGTCGGCAAGCCAGCTGGCGCCGATGTTCGAAATCACGCCGCCGTGCACCGGCAGAGCCGCCAGCGCCCAGAGGAAGACCGTCACCGCAAGAATGATGGTTCCGGCGCGGATAACGAAGACCTTCGCCCGGTCGTAGAGGCGCATCGTGATCGACTGCACCGTGGGCCAGCGGTACTGCGGCAGCTCCAGAACAAAGGGCGCCTTCGCCGTCTTGAGAACGGACGACTTCAGCAGACGGGCGGTCACGAACGCGGCGGCGAAGCCGAGGATATAGAGGCCGATCATGGCCGCGGCGCGCAGACCGATGAGGTGGGGAATGATCGCCTTGTTCGGGATAAAGGCCGCGATGATCAGCGTGTAGATGGGCAGACGGGCCGAGCAGGTCATGAACGGGGCGATCAGGATCGTCGCCAGGCGGTCACGCTTGTTCTCGATGGTGCGTGTGGCCATGATGGCCGGAACGGCGCAGGCATAGGCCGAAAGCAGGGGAATGAAGGCCTTGCCGTTCAGCCCCAGGCGCGCCATGGTGCGGTCCGCAATCAGTGCCGCACGAGCAAGATAGCCGGAATCCTCCAACAAGCCGATGAAGAAAAACAGGACCAGAATCTGGGGCAGAAAGGCCAGAACCGAGCCGACACCTTTCCAGACACCGTCCAGCAGAAGGGACTGCAGCCAGGGAATGTGGATGAAAGCGGCAAAGTACTCGCCGCCGCGCTGGATGAGGTCTGTAAACCAGTCGGAGAAGCCCTGGCCGAGGGTAAAGACGACCTGGAAGACGCCGATAACGATGGCAAGGAAGATGGCCGGTCCCCAGACCGGGTGCAGCACAATCTTGTCGATGCGGCGCGTCCATGCGGGCGATGCGGGGGCCTGGTAGTCGGAGCGTCGGCCGACCTGGACGGCCCAGTCGCGGCAGAGGCCGGGGTTCTGCAGAACGGGGAGCTGCACCATCTGGCGCTTGCCGCTGGTCTCTTCGAGGAAACGGTAGACGGCGTCGAGGCCGCTGGCCTGCGCGGCGGAGATCAAAGCAACGGGCGTGCCGAGCTCCTGCGCGAGCTTGAAGGTGTCGACGGAGCCGCCGCGTTCGATGAGCTGGTCCTTCATGTTCAGCAGGATCAGTGTGGGCAGGTTGAGCGAGAGGATCTGCGCGGCGAGCACGAGGTGGCGGCCGAGGTTGGTCGCGTCCAGTACAAGCAGAACGGAGTCAGGCAGTGGGGTGCCTTCCATCTCGCCCTTCAACACGCCGATGGAGACCAACGCATCTTCCGACTGCGCATTCATGCCGTAGATGCCGGGCAGATCGATGAGCGTGATGTCTTTGAGGCCGTGGCCGCCGGAGAGCTTGCCGGCCCGCTGCTCTACGGTGACGCCGGGATAGTTGGCGACCTTCTGCCGCATGCCGGTGAGCCGGTTGAAGAGTGTGGATTTGCCGGAGTTGGGCGGCCCGATGAGCGCGACGGTACGGACGACTGGCGACTGGTGCTTGCGGGGGCCGGTCAGCTCGCTGATCGACGTGGAAACCACGATTTTTTCGGGCTTAATTTTTGCTGGTGTGTCGTGACAACTCGCCATTATTTCGCCACCGGTTCTGCTTCGTCGAGCTTCACGAAGATGTGACGCGCCGTCTCATTGCGCAGGGCTATTTCGGATTGGTCGATGCGGTAGACGCGAGGGTCGCCGCCGGGAGCCTTGTTGGCAGCCGTTATGCCGACGCCGGGGAAGAAGCCCATCAGGCCGAGGTGGTCGGTCTCCTCGTCGCCAAGCTCGATGGAGATGAGCACAGCCGAGGCTCCACGGGCGAGCTTGTGCAGCGGAAGCAGGGCGGTACCGGGGTCGGAGGACTTGCTGGCAACGGGCTGAACGGCGGTCGTCACTGGGCGTCTCGCGGATTAGCTAGAAAGGGGACTAATCCAATCCTGATTCTAATTGGGACTGAATGGGTCGTCAATCAGCGTAAGTTCGCCTGAGACCGATGTATCGGAGTCGATACGTATTTTGTGGAGGGAGTTATGGTGCACCCGGAGAGATTCGAACTCCCGACCGCTCGGTTCGTAGCCGAGTGCTCTATCCAGCTGAGCTACAGGTGCACACCGTTGCAGGAAGCAACTTATCTAGGATAACGCACTTATAGGACTGCGGCAAATGCGCGCAGGTGCTGTTGTGGGTTCCGGTTGTAACCGCAGATTCCGCCACTACGAAAAAACTTACTTTGCGGGCGGGGGCGCGGCCTTAGCTGCCGCAGCAGCAGCGGCTGCCGCTTGTGCGGCGGCGATCTCTTCCGGCGTGGGCTGCGGCGGCAGAGTGGAAACGGCTTCGACGATGTTCAGGCCGGTGCGGGCGAGCAGGCCACGGATCGTCGGCTCGTTCATGCGCGTGGCGTCGTATTCGATGCGCACGGTCTTTTCGGCCTCGGAGAAGTCGATGCGGCGGATGCCGTAGACCTCGCGCAGATTGTTCAGCGCGATCATGGCGGATTCAGCCGGTGCGGTGCCGTAACGGTAGAGAACGTCAACAGTCGTCATGCTCTTGATGATAGCAAGATGCAGCGACTGCCTTCCATTCAAGGGAAAAGTTTAGGGTGAGGAAGCCTGACGCGGTATGGGTGACGTGGAGTTCTTCGGGATTCTTCGCGCCCAAGTGCAGGCGCTCTGAATGACGGCCACTAATAATTTTTAATGACGGCCACTAATTTTATTGGCTGGAACTAGAGCTTGCCTAGGTAATCGGCCAGTTCGGGGCTGGTCCAAACCTGGGGGCCGATGAACTTGCGGCGCAGCATGCCGTCGCGGTCGATGATGTAACTCTCGGGAAAGCGGAGGGTGCCGTAAAGAGCGTTGGAGCGCTGGGCGCCGTCGCGGATGGTGACGATGCCGGGCATGGGGTGGGCTACGAGAAAGTTGGCGTATGCGGTCGAATCATCGTCGGTGCTGACGGCAATTACGGTGATGGCCGGGTCCTGGCGGGCGAGCGCGACGAGGGTCGGCAGCTCTTCCACGCAGGGCGCGCACCACGTCGCCCAGAAGTTGAGGATGACGATGCGGCCGCGATAGTCGGTGAGGCGCACAGTCTCTGCGCCGTCGGTCACGGTGAATACAGGCGCGGGCGTGCCGAGCTGCTGCGGCTTGGCGCTGCGGTCGCAGCCGGTGGTGGCGAAGAGCACGAATGCGAGAGCAAAGACAGAGATTGTGTGTTGGGTACGCATCTGCTTTCTATAATACGAAGAGTGACCCCGACCGCCATAGCCGAACCGCTTCAGCTGAGCGTGATTGTGCCTGCGCGCAATGAGGCGGAGTGCCTGGGAGACTGCCTGGGCTCGCTTACCGCGCAGTCGAAGCCGGGTTTTGTGCTGGGGCAGGATTGGGAGATTCTGTGTGTGGACGATGCGTCCATGGACACGACCCGGGCCATCGCCAGAAGCTTTGCCGGCGTAACCGTGCTCTACGCTCCGCTGCTGGAAGAGGGCTGGACAGGGAAGTCCGCGGCGCTGTGGTTCGCGGTGCAGCAGGCGCGCGGAGCAGTCTTTTTGTTTACCGACGCGGACACCGTGCACGAGCCGGGCTCTCTGCGGCGGGCCCTGCACGAGCGCGAGAAGAACGATGCGGCGATGCTCTCCTACTCGCCGCGGCAGATCGTGCAGGGGTTCTGGCAGCGGGCGCTGATGCCACTGGTCTTCTCGGAGCTGACGGTGGCGTATCCGCCGAAGGTGGTGAGCGATCCGTCATCCCCTGTGGCTGCGGCGAACGGGCAGTTCCTGATAGTGGAGCGCGAGGCGTACTTCAAGGTTGGCGGCCACAAGGCCGTGGCCGGAACGGTACTGGAGGATGTCGCGCTGGCGCGGCGGTTCAAGCGCAAGGGCATGACGATCCGCTTTCGCTATGCGGCGGATGCGGTCTCTGCGCGGATGTACCGCAGCCTGAGCGCGATGGTGGAGGGGTGGACGAAGAATCTTGCTCTGCTATTCCCGCAGGCGATGCTGCTCGCTCTGATGAAGACGCTCGACCTGGGCTTGCTGATTGGGCTGCCGCTGCTGCTGTGGGCGCTGTCGCACCTGATGTTCCTGGTGTTGTGGCAGAAGCTCCTGATCGCGCTGGTCTGGATTCGCGTGCTGGTGCGTTACTTTATGCGTGTGGCGAAGTCGAACTTCTCAGCGCTGGATTGCGTGCTGTCTATTGCTGGTCTGCCGCTATTCATCGCATTGCTGATACGAAGCTGGATGCACCATACTTTGCAAAGGCGAGTAAGCTGGAAGGGACGCGAGTACCCGACAAGTTCTACGAAAGCGCGCCTCTAACTGCCATGATTCTTCTGACACGCAAAGCCGATTTTTCCGCCGCACACTTCTACTGGATCGACGAGTGGAGCGAGGAAGAGAACGTGCGCGCCTTTGGACTGTGCGCCAATCGCAATGGCCACGGGCACAACTACACTCTGGAAGTTACGGTGGCGGGCGAGGTGGACCCCATCTCCGGCTTCGTCGTCGATTTGAAGGCGCTGAAAGAGATCATGGAGCGCGAGGTGGTCGGCGTCTACGACCATCGCCATCTGAACCACGAGATTGCAGATTTCAAAACCACGCTGCCGACGACGGAGAATATCGCCATTGCGGTGTGGAAGCGGCTGGAGGGAAAAATTCCCGGAGCGAAGCTCCACCGCGTGCGCGTCTACGAGATGCCCGATCTCTTCGCCGATTACATGGGTGAGCTGTGAAGGCATATTTAGGGCGCAGATATCATTTTGTAGCCTCGCACCGTCTGCATACCGATGCGTACGATGCGGCGCGCAATCGCGATGTCTACGGCAAGTGCAATAACCCCTATGGCCATGGGCATAACTACACGATTGAGGTCGTGATGAGCGGGCCGGTAGATGCGAAGACGGGTATGGTCTGCGACATGGCGGAGTTGGACGCCTTCGCCGGTAAAAATGTTTTGGCCGTCTTCGACCACATGAATCTGAACACTCTTAAAGTTTTTGAGCATCAGGTGCCCACGGCCGAGAATCTATGTATTGAGGTCTACAACATCTTCAAGGGCTTCAGCGACGCCAGGCTGGAGCGTGTGCGCGTGGAAGAGACCAACAACAATTCGTTTGAGTACGCTGGAGAGTAGAAACCACCATGGCCGCGAAAGAAAACAAGAACGAAGAGTCACCGAGGATTCTGGCCGACGCGACCCCGCGGGAGATCTATGCCGAGCTGCTGAAGCGCTACGACAAAGACCCCACGCGCGATGGCCTGCTGCGCACACCCGAGCGCATGGAAAAGGCGATGGCCTTTCTGACGCGCGGCTATGAGCAAGATCCGGGACAGATACTGCGGGATGCGCTCTTCGACGTGGACTACGACCAGATGGTGATCGTGCGCGATGTGGAGTTTTACTCCATGTGCGAGCACCATATGCTGCCGTTCTTCGGCAAGGCACACATCGCCTATATTCCGAACGGTAAGGTGATCGGACTGAGCAAGATGGCGCGGCTGGTGGACGTGTTTGCCCGGCGCCTGCAGGTGCAGGAGCGGCTGACGCGCGAGGTTGCCGACGCCATTGAGGACGCGATTCATCCCCAGGGCGTGGGTGTGGTGATGGAGGCGCAGCACCTGTGCATGATGATGCGCGGCGTGGAAAAGCAGGATTCTTCCACCGTCACTTCGGCGATGACGGGCGTCTTCCGCGATCAGCAGGGAACGCGCAATGAGTTCCTGTCGCTGGTGCGCAATAGCAGCAATCGCTAACGCTGCATACAATCAAGGAGTGAACGGACTTTTAGTTTTAGATAAACCGGCGGGGATGACCTCGCACGATGTGGTGCGCCTGGTACGCCGGGCGACGAATGAGAAGTCTATCGGGCATCTCGGAACGCTCGACCCCATGGCGACCGGCGTGCTGCCGCTGCTGCTGGGCAAGTCTACGCGCCTGGCGCAGTTCTTCGGCCAGGCGGAGAAGAGCTATACCGGCACTATCCGCTTCGGCTTTGCGACGGAGACCTATGACGCCGAAGGTGAACGCGTCGGCGAGCCGCAACCGCTTTGTAAATCACTGGATGAGTTGCGCGCGCTGGCGAAGAAGTTCTCCGGCGTGATGGAGCAGATGCCGCCGGCCTACTCGGCCAAGAAGATTAACGGCGTACCCGCGTATAAGCTGGCGCGCGCTGGAAAGCCTGTACCGGTGAAGCCTGCGCGGATCGAAATCCTAAACTTTGAACTGCTCTCGCTCGACGGCGATACCGCGGAGTTTGCCATGCGCGTCTCGGCGGGCGGGTATGTGCGGTCTGTAGCCCATGAACTTGGCGAGATGGCAGGTTGTGGCGCGCATCTCGCAAGCCTGCGGCGTACGCGCGCGGGTGCATTTTCGCTCGAAAACGCTGTCACGATGGATGAGATGGCACAGTTCGCCGAAGCCGGGACGCTCGCGCAGCACATGCCGCATCTGCGCTCGCTGCTGCCGGAGATGCCGGCGGTCACGATAGACACTGAAACTGCGGCCCGCATCCGCAACGGCATGGCGGTAAATGTGCCGGAGTTCTCCACCTCCGAACGCGTGAAGATATTTTCGAGCCAGACGGAGCTGCTCGCGATCGGCAAGCGTATCGCAGGCACTCTGGTGCATCCTGAAATTGTTATGGGATGATTTTTCGTCTACGGACGGAGCATGGGTGTAGAGATCCTTCACTACGCTCAGGATGACAAAGATTAAGGTTATTTGTGCAACAGGGGCGTCAGGTACGGCAGAAAGTTCTTCGCCACCTGCTGATTGCCCTGCGCGGTGGCGTGAATGTTGTCCTCCTGCATGCTGCCGGGCACGCCGTAGACGCCAGTGAGCAGCATCGGCAACAGAGGCACGCGGTACTTCTTCGCCAGGGCCGGATAGATACGGTCGAAGCTGTGGATGTACTCCGCACCGTAGTTCGCCGGAAGGGAGATGCCGCCAAGCACGACGTGGATCTTTGCCGCGGTCAGCGCCGCGAGGATCTCATCCATATTTTTCTGCGTCTGTAAGACAGGCAGGCCGCGCAGGCCGTCGTTGCCGCCGAGCTCCAGGATAACCACCTCGGGCTTGGCCGCGAGTATGCGCGGGAGCCGCAGCAGGCCATCCTTGGTGGTGTCGCCGCTCACGCCATCATTGGCGACGTGGTAGCTGTAGCCGGCGGCATCGAGGTCCTGCTGCAGATAGTCGGGATAGGTCTCACCCGGGTCGGCGCCGTAACCCGCGGTGAGGCTGTCTCCAAAGCAGACGATCGCCGGGCGCGTGTCCTTTACCGCGCTGACGGCGGGCGCGGGTGACTGCACAACCGGTGCCGGGGCGCTGTGGCAACCGCAGAAGAATGTGAGTCCCGTGAGCAGCGCAAGCCGTCTAAAGAGGTAAGAACGCATAACAGCTTAGACTCTAACAAAGTGAATCCCGATGCATGCGAGGCAGGATTTGAGCGAAGCAATTGTAGAAGTGCGCGGGCTGACGCGCGTGATCCAGAACGGCGACCGCAGCGTAGAGATTCTGCGCGGCATCAACCTCAGCATCAGCGCGGGCGAGGTGGTCGCGATCATGGGCGCCTCTGGCAGTGGTAAGAGCACGCTGCTGGGCTTGCTTGCCGGTCTCGATACGCCGACGAGCGGCGAGGTTCTACTCTCGGGCACAAGCATCAGCTATCTCGCGGAAGATGCCCTGGCAAAGATTCGTGGGAAGCAGATCGGCTTCGTCTTTCAGTCGTACCAGCTCATCCCCACGCTGACGGCGCTGGAGAATGTTCTGCTGCCGTACGAGTTGAACGTGAGCGGCGAAGAGCGGGACGGTGTCGCTCGCGCCCGGCAGTTGCTCACCGCAGTCGGATTAGCGGAGCGAATGCATCATTATCCCGTGCAGCTCTCCGGCGGCGAACAGCAGCGTGTGGCGCTGGCGCGTGCGTTTGTGGCCCGGCCGCCGATCGTGCTGGCCGATGAGCCAACCGGCAACCTCGACACCGCAAATGGCGAGCACATTCTAAATCTTCTACTGGCGCTGAACCGTGAGCAGGGAACTACGCTCATCCTGGTGACGCATGACGCCGCCATTGCACAGCACGCCAGCCGCATCGTGACCATGCGCGATGGAGTTGTTGTGAGTGACAACGCTGCGGGTGCACGCTAGATGGCGACACTGCGCTGGGGCTCGGCCTGGAAGATTTCGACGCGCGAAGTGCGAGCCGCGCGTGGAAAATTTCTCTTCGTGCTGCTCTCGGTCGCGATTGGCGTGGCCGCGCTCACCGGCGTGCGCAGCTTCAGTGCGTCGTTCCGGCGCACGCTGCTGACGGAGGCGCGCACTATCATGGCCGCCGATCTCTCCGCACGCATGGCTGCCGCGCCCAGCCCGTCCGAACAAAAGCAGCTCGACACCATGGCGCAGCAGGGGCTGCGGATGACGCAGGTGACGGAGATGATCTCCATGGGCTCCACGGCGCGCGATCCCAATCCTGTGCTCATCTCGATCAAGGCCATCGACCCGGCGGAGTACCCGTTCTACGGCACGGTGAAGCTGAATCCCGCAGGCGCGCTGAGCACCATACTCACGGATGACTCTGTAGTCGTCGCGCCGAATTTTCTGGACCGCACACACGCTAATGTTGGCGATTCGTTGCGCATTGATGGCAAGGAGTTCCGCATCGCGGCTGTGATCCTGGATGAACCCGACAGACTCTCGAGCAATGTATCCATCGGCCTGCGTGTGATGATGACGCAGCGTGCTCTACAGGCGACCGGCCTGGTCACTCCGGGCAACTCGGCGACGCAACACTACCTCTTCAAGCTGCCGCAGCAGAATGATAGCGCGGTTGCTTCTGCTAAAAGTGCGCTGGAGAACGCACTGCCTGAGGCGATGATCGTCGATTACCGCGAAGCAAATCCAGCGCTGACGGAGGGTCTGGATCGCGCTACCGATCTGCTGAGCCTGATGAGCCTGGTTGCGATGGTGCTGGGCGCGATCGGCGTGGGCATGTCCATGCGTGCACACCTGCAGCAGCGGCTAGACAGCATTGCGATCATGAAATCGCTCGGCGCAAGCTCGCAGCAGATCATGCGCGTGTATCTTCTGCAGACGCTACTGCTCGGCGCGGCCGGAGGTCTGCTCGGCGTTCTGCTGGGGCTGGGCGTGCAGGGAGCACTGCCGCTCGTCTTCGAGCGGCTGGTGCATATCCCACCTAACTTTCATCTGGAACCCGCAGCGATTATCACCGGCTTTGCAACGGGCCTGCTGACGACGCTGCTCTTCACGCTGCCACCGCTGCTGGATATTCGCACCGTGCGACCGGCGAGCATCTTCCGCCGGAGCGTTGAAGAGAGCAGCAGCCTGCGCTGGCAGGACCGGATGAAACAGCATCGCGCGCAGATACTGGCTGCCGTGGTGATCTTTGCAGGGCTAGCCGCCATTGCGGCGACGCTGAGCGACTCGGCGCTGGTGGGCCGATGGTTTGCTGCCGGGCTGGCGGTTACCTTCGGAACGCTGCTCGGCGGAGCAGCGCTTTTACTCGCCGGATTGCGTGCGCTCCTGCGCGGAGCAAGGCTGCGCCTGCCGCAGCCGGCGCGGCAGGGGCTGGCGAATCTCTATCGCCCCGGCAATCAGACAGCAGCCGTACTGGCAGCGTTGGGCACCGGCGTGATGCTGGTGGCTGCGGTCTTCTTCCTGCAGCGGGCGATCATTAGCGACCTGCAGTTGAGCTCTGCCTCGAACCTGCCCAATATCTTCCTGCTCGATATCGCACCGGATGAACTGAACGGCGTGCGTACTTTGCTGCAGGCACAACCCGGAGAGCGCGGTGAGCCAGAGATGATTCCTATCGTGGCGGCTCACATCGTCAGCATCGACGGCGTTCCGGCGAAGCAGGTGAAGCTGAAGAATTTTTCGCGCCGCTCACTGCAGCGCATGCAGCTGAGCTGGTCTGACGCGCTGCCGCCGGGAACGCGCGTACTACAGGGAAGCTGGTGGCAGCCGGGAACACAATCGCCACAGGTCGCTATCGGTCCGAAGGAGGCGCAGCGGCTCGGCGTGCAGCTGGGTTCGCACATCGTCTTCGGCGCCGAGGACCAGCAGATCGATGCCGTCGTCTCGGCGATCATCAAGTCCGACGGACAGCACGGCTACAGCCGCATGGAGTTCATCCTGCCGCAGGCTGCGCTCGCCGGTCTGCCTTCCACCTGGTTCGGCGGTGTGCATGTCGATCCGGCGCAGGTGGCGGCAGTGCAGCGCACGCTGTATGCCGCATATCCCAGCGTGACGGTGATCGATGTGGCCGACGCCATGGAGACCATTCGCACACTCATTCTGCAGGTGACGCAGGTCGTGCAGTTTCTTGCCGCCTTCTCCATCTTCGCGGGCGCTGTGGTGCTGGCCTCCAGCGTGGCGGGCACGCGCTACCGCCGCATCCGCGAGATCGTGGTACTGAAGACGCTGGGCGCGACGCGCGGGCGCATTGCGGCGATCTTCAGTGTGGAGTTTGCCGTGCTTGGTCTGCTCGCTGGCGGCGTTGGCGTCTGCTTCGCGGTGCTGCTCACGCGCGTTCTGCTGCCGAAGATGGATATTGATTTCCACGTGCAGTGGGGCGCAGCAGCGGTGACCATTCTGCTGACCATGGTGCTCACCAACGGCGCCGGCTGGCTCGCGAGCTGGCGATTGCTGGGGCAGAAGCCGCTGGCGATACTGCGCGAAGAGTAGATAGTGCGCGCTGCCTTGACCCCGCTGCAGTGAATGCATACGATAAAGAGAGCGGCGCGTGAGAGCATCTTCTCCGGCGCTGCTGCAACGCGCACACCCGCATTGCCCTCTCGTTAAATGGTAGGACAGCAGACTCTGACTCTGCTTATCGCGGTTCGAATCCGTGGGGGGCAACCAATCACTACGCCTGGTGTGTGACCTGGCATGGCAGCGAGATGCCGGGACCGGCGATTGAGCGATTCCGTACGCCTGCTACAAATCCTTTTTCATGATTTCGTGAATTCGATTTACGAAACTTTTCAATGCGAAGACTCTCCATTTGACTGGCCGGGAAGTAGCTCGTACCGTGCAGAGCATGAACGGTCTGCAGCGCACTCTCACTGGATTTCTCCTGCTCACAACCTCCTCCGGCTTTCTTCAGGGGCAGGCAAAATCCGACATTCATGTCGACTGGGGTAAGGTCACCGGCGTCTCTCGCACCAATGCAACGCTGCAGGTGGTGGTTAGCCCGCGGATGGGGCCGGACTCACC
>Ga0207052_10125_pt1 | contig 26140 bp, 25 predicted proteins | sample Alteio_BWMinCont_62_FD_153294 | JGI IMG/M metagenome (GOLD analysis project Ga0207052, IMG submission 153294) | Enriched cells from forest soil in Barre Woods Harvard Forest LTER site, Petersham, Massachusetts, United States -... | ecosystem: Environmental > Terrestrial > Soil > Temperate forest >...
CGACGACGGCGTCTACGGTGGTCCAAGAGCTGATTGATCGGTTCGGCGTGCTGTCGACATCCTCGTAGCAGTTTTGAAAATTGACAAAGGCCCTGGCCCACAGGCCGTGGCGGGCCCAGGAGAACGAGGCGCGCAGCCGCAGGTCGATGGGATTGTGGTCGGTGCTCAACAGGTCGAGCCGCGGGATCGAGGGCGACTGCTGCTCGGCATACTGGAAGATACGTGTCGCGTTCACGCCGAACTTCCAAATGCTCTGCGCGTGATCCAGCTCGTATTGAACGGCCACATCGACACCCTGGGTCTCGAGGCTCGCGACGTTCTGCAAGCGCAGGTCGACTATCGCGCCGACTTTGGTGGTCGGGCAGTAGATGGCAACCCCAATGAAGCGGCTGTTTGCGCACACGCTGGCTTGCTCGGCGGGTGTCACGGGGCGCAGCAGCCAGCTCAATGAAGGGTCTTCGAGAACATTCGCGGGGAGGGACTTGGGATCGCTGATGCGATTGGTGAAGTAAGTATGGAAGTAGGTCGCCCCCAGCGAGAGAGTGGGCGCGTCGAAGGGCACCAGGCTGACACCCGCCGTCCAACTCGTGGCCGTCTCGGGCCGGAGTTGTGAGTTGTTTCCAGTCACGATCAGCGCCGTTGTTTGCGTGGTTTTCCCCGCCGGAAGAGAATACAACGTACTGACATTATTCACTTCGGAAAGATCCGGCAGGTCGGGAGCATGGGACAGTTGCGCGTATGTACCGCGCAGAAACACTCGCTTGGAGGGTGACCAGGCCACTGCGACTTGAGGAGCGGTCACTGAGCGCACATCGGTATAGTGCTCGTAGCGGACGGCGGAAGATAAATCGAGTGACTCGATTCCGTAGCGACTGTTGCGGGTGCTGACAATCGGGACACTGAGCTGGGCGAATGTCGACAGGGTGGTTCGGGCCAGATGAGAGGGAGCCACCGGTGCGGGTGTGGGCGACTCGATATCAGACTCGAGAGATTGTCGGCGATATTGCTCGTTCAAGGTGAGCAGAGCGTTTCCTCCCCATACCTGGAACAGGGCACGGTATGCCGTCAAATCCCCGGACTCTAGGCGTGAGTTCACGCTCGCGGATGCTTCCGCTCGAATCGCGGCCAACGTTGTGGGATTCGTATGGGAGCCGTCGCCAAACACATTCAGAGCCGTGCCAGCGCCGAAGGGTGCATTAGTGAGGGCCACGCCAGGACCGGGGACTCCGTTGACGTAATATTCGAGGGCGACCTGGTTTACCAGCCCGTCCTGGAGCTGGTGCTCACGCTCGTAGGCGTAGCTCGCATAAAGCTCCAGGTGGTCGAAGATACCGCCTTCGTGCTCCACTGCGGCTGTGATCTGTCCTGTGTTCAGGTCGCTGTGCGTGACCAACGGTCCTAAGTCACGGCCGAATCCATAGAACACGGTGACAGGGCCTGTTCCGCCGGTGGGATTGACGTAGTAGGGACTGCTGTTGGTTACAGTCACAGGAACCGCTTCTCCCTGCAACTGGGCTTCGGTCAGGCGGTGCCCGAGGAGTACGTCCAGGGAGAGGCTGGTCGATTCTGAGACTTCTTGGCGGACCGACAGCACGAGGCTCGACAGCTGTTGTCGCGGCAGCAGACTGGCGCCCCGGTATTGATTATAGAGGTTCTGAGTATTGGCAACGAGCTGCGCCGGATTCAGGTCAACACCGTTCTGTCCGCGGGGAATGGCCCAGGTTGTATAGCCCGGAGGAACATAAACGCCCCATGGCGTGTTGCCGCCCGTAGGGGTGTAGGTTTCGATCGTGCCGGGGTTGCCATAGAGGGTATCGAAGTTCTGGCCACCGAACGGGGCGAGGTCGCTCGTCGCCAGACGACGCCTGTCGGCCGGGAGTGCGTCGCGCTCATCGTATTCGAGCAGCGCGAACAGATTTCCCGAATCCCACCGGTTGCCGTACGATTGACTGAAGTGCTCTTCATAGGCGGCTCCTGCGGCGAGGCCGCCGACTTCCGCCTGTGTTTCGAATCCGGTATCCTGCCTCGTCACGAAGTTGACAATGCCTCCGATTGCCTCAACGCCATAGAGCGCGGTGGCCCCTTCCGGAATCACCTCCATTCGATCAACCGCGGCTAATGGCAAGTTGGAAATATCCGTGAAGGCACCGGCAGTACCACTCGGGGCAAGCCTTCGCCCGTTGACCAACACGATAGTTCCGTTATCCGACAAGCCGCGCAGATTCACTCCGCTGCCATATCCAGAGTTGGTTTCTGCCGCGCCTCCTCTTGTGGTGTTCTCATTGGGGCCGCCGCCAAAATTCTGAGGGACGGTGTTCACGAGTTGAGGGGTCGTGGTAAGCCCTGATTTTTCGATATCCTCGCGGCCGACAACGAGCATATCGATGCCCACTAGGTTCGGGATCTGTCCTCGTACCGCCGGAGACTCGATGATTACGACGGCCTGCTCGTTGGTTTGCTGCCCGTTTCCGGGCCCGAGGCTCCATGCGGGGCCAGCGCTACGCGCCTTGAACTCTTTCTTTCCGACCGGGTAGACGAGCAGGCTGTCCCTGCCAACAGCCTTGAAGGTCAGTCCCGTGCCGGAGAGGAGCTTGCGGAGCGCCTCTTTCGGTTTCAGATTTCCACTCACCGCCGGCGTGGTGATCGACTTGACGTCGTCGTAATCGTAGAAGATCTGCAGGTCGGCTTCCCGGCCGAGTTCGGTGATGGAGTTGTTTGCGGGTCCGGCCGCGATGTCGACAGGTACTGGTGTTGCGGCGCACGCTTGAGCAACAGTCAACACTATGCTGACAAATGCCCACGCAATCGCCACCGCCGCGGGCACTGTTCTCGAGTCACGATGCATGCTAAGTGACGGACCCAAAAGGATTTTTGGGGTATTTTGCGCTGAAGGATGGGGAACGGTCCACTCCGACCGGGTCTGGAATGACCCGGCCGGTGCACGGGACTGAGCGGGGCTCAAGTCAATAGCACTGCCAATCAACTGCGCAGGTCCGCGGGAAGTATTTCAACGTTGCACCACTGTGGGCCTCGGGGGAGTTTTCCCTCTCACACCCTCCCTGCGTACTTTGGTGTGGCATTCGTTGGATGAGATCTGTTTGAATTCTCTGGATATTTTTCTGGACGTCCGGCCAGGGCCTTACATTCCGGCAATAAGACCTTTTTATTACATTGAGGTGTGGCCGGAAACCGATGACAAAAAACCGCGTCAAGAGCGTCTTAACACTTGTCAGGATTGGATCCCAAAGAAGCGCGCTTCACGTCGCGGAAGTAGGTGTACTAACAAGTTGAAGTAATGCACACCGGGTGACTGGCCGCCAGTGGGTGGCGTCGCCAAGGGTAGATCACAGGCAGACCATCGCTCCGCGGTGGAGCCTCAGCCGGTTACGGCATATCACACTGGGTCGACGGTCGGTTCTTTGTCTTTTTGCAGGAAAGCGCGGATTGGATGTCAGGAACGCGCAGGGAGGCCTTGGGTTGGAAGATACTTAACTGCATGACAATTGAGTTATCGAATGAGTCACTTCAGAGGTCAGCGCCGGAATGGGAATCAGAACCGTTGGGCTCCCAAGGCGGCGCTTTTTGTGGCGCTGGCCATTCACCAATTGATGGGGCAGCGCCTCGAGCCCGCGGTCGATTTTACGGACGAAGCGGCGCTCTCGCGGGATACTACTGTGGGCCAGCGGTCCGCCGTCGCTCTCGAGGATCTTTCGGCCATCCATCTCAACACGGATACCTCGTTGACGATCAGCGACAGTCCGCGAAGTCGCAATGTTCTGCTCAAGAAGGGTGAGTTGTATGCCGACGTCCGGCACGACGACTTCAGGACGTTCCGCGTCAAGGTGGGGCACGCTTTGTTCGAAGACCTCGGGACTCAGTTCGACGTGTACACCGAGAAGCGCGCGACGACGATATCCGTTACGAGGGGCGAAGTGCGTATCCGCGAGCAGCACAGCGATGGGCGGGTGGGGGATCCGCTCGTCAGTACGCCAGCCGGCCAGAAACGTGAGGCTGTGATTCTCGAGCGAGGAGATCTGGCGTGGGTCTATGAGTCTGACGACGGGATTATCACTGTCAAAAAACAACCTCGAGATCTGGCCGAAGCCATGCGACGGGTCGAATGGTTGCGCGGGAAGCTCGCTTTTAATGGGCAGACTCTGGATGAGGTCGCGCATGAGTTCAACCGGTACAACCGGTCGAAGCTCATTATTGATGACCCCGCGATCGCTGGATTGAGGGTTGGAGGACGCTACCGTTTCAATGATATCGAGGCCTTCCTGGCGGCATTGAAGGCGAGGAACGAGGTTGAGGTGTCTGTCGTTGAAGCAGACAAGACGTACCCTCGGGAGATTCATCTCAATCTCAAGGCTTCCGCTGGTGGGGAAGGGCGCAGGAGGCGCCTGCGATAGCGGCGACCTGGGACGCTGGAGGAGGGAGCGCTCAGGATCTGGACAAAGCTCGCGAGTTGTTTGATGAGGCGCGACGGGTGGAGGGTCTCAGTGCGGAAGAACGCGGATTGCTCGAGCTGAATGACTCGAATGTGGACCTCTTCCGCGGTGACTTAGAGGAGGCTTTGCGGAGGTTAGAGCTGGCTGGTGTGTACCGGACGAGGGCACACTTCCGTTTCCTGGAGTTCTGGGAATGAAGAAGGCTGAGGTCTTAGCGATACGGGCGAAGAGCGCGGGAGGAGAACAGACGTAAGCGGCTACCAGGGGAAGAACACTTAGGCGAACCATCGATTTTAGCGATTTCCGGCGACGACACTGCGTGCGCATGACAGTCGTCCGATCGCCATGTCGCGATGCGGCATCTAATAAACTCCCGCGAGGCGTTGCAATTTCAAATCGACACGCTGTAGCCTGACACATAACTCCGCATAACAGGTGGTTCGCCGTTACTGAAGCTGGCGATCACTAATGTAAAGGGGTTGAGGGATGACCGAGGGTCCACCGCAGAGGCGGTGTTCAGAGTCTCCGGCACAGGACAACGCTACATCACGCTGGCGGAGTTTACGCGGTCGCTGCAGATCGGCGCGTGGCTTTGGATTCCCATCGCGTTTCCGCGCGAAGCCACTCCATCCAACGCTGGTGCTGCTGAGTGCCATCAATCTACAGGCGAGTGCCACGGTGAAGGTCCAATAATCTACAAGGAGAATCCCATGCTTCAGATCGCTGTCATTAACGAGTCCAGTGCCGACGCTATCTCCGACGCCGACGTCCAAAAGATGATCCCCGCGTTCGACACGCAATGGAATAAAGATCTCAACTCCGTATGGGGTGTCGGGGCCGCCACCTTTCTCTGGGTTCCGCGGCAGCAAACCCCACCCACGGGCTCCTGGTGGGTCGTGTTCCTGGATAACAGCGATCAGGCCGACGCGCTGGCCTATCATGATCTCACCAACGAAGGACTCCCCATCTCCAAAGTCTTCGTCAAGACGATCCAGGCGGACAAAACCAGTGTCAGCGTCGGCGCAACGCATGAGATCTGCGAAATGGCAGTCGATCCCTGGCTCAATAGTGCCTATCAGGATCCGACTGGCGTGTTTTGGGCGGGTGAGGTCTGCGACCCTGTCGAGGATGATCAGTACGGCTACACCCTCGGCAACATACTCGTCACGGACTTCGTGACGCCCAATTGGTTTGGACACCAGCACTCCAGGGGCGACATCGACTATCAACATCATTCCGCGGCGCCTTTCGAGGTGCTCACCGGCGGCTACGCACAAAAATTCGATCCCAGCAAGGGTTGGCAACAAGTGACCGGCTCCAAGGCCCTGCGCAGCTCCATGGGCGCTCGCGCACCAATCGGCTCTCGTCGCGAACGCCGCACCCGACATTGGAAGGAATGGCACCGCAGCGAACATCACTGGGGTTCGTAATTCGGCGTTATCCGCTCACCGGGATCCGCTTGCGGACAATTGCTGACCTTAGGGCCGCGCGACTCAGTCGTGGCTTGCGCCGTACAGGGAAAACCACGTCCTTGTCACCGACCTCATCTACGAAGCGATCATGTAATAGCTGTTCGGAAGCATGAGGTCGGGTTCAGGGTATGTGGCGCACTTGAATCCGAGACGCTGGTAGAGCGCCATGGCGGATGTGTTGGTGATGTGAACAAACAGGGAGCTTTCGGTGACGCCGAGGGTTTTCGTGCCTTCGCGCACGAGCATTCGGATCAGTTGAGTGCCGATGCCGCGGCCGCGCTGGGTCGGCGCAACGGCCAGGCGGCCGAGGTGGCAGCGGCCTGCGCGTAGGTAGAACTGGCCAAAGGCACACAGTTCAGCGGGGTCGCGGAGCAGGACGTAGGAGGGGAACTCCGCGAGCTTGGAATCCTTCAGAAAGGTCTCGGGCGTAAATGGGAAGCGGAATGCAGGGCCGCCCCAGACGCGGCAGCTGTGTTCGTCGGGAAACCACGTCATGATTTGCTCGGCGTGAGCTTCCGTCGCTTTGGTGACTTGTAGGCTGGGATTGTCCAAGTGGGGTCTCGTCGGGGCTTTCGGGGGTGCGTGCGGACTATTGTAATGGGTCAAGGCGGCAGAATGCCCGGCGGCGCTGCGCACGCCAGGGTGCTAGGACCTCCGCTGGCGACTGCCGGGAGGTCGTTTGGCGCGCCGCTGCCGGCGTCAAAGCTCGACTGCTCGCGGGCTTGGAAGGGCCGTGGGGTGAAGGTCGCGGTGTAAGTGGCGCCAGTGATGGGACTTTCGCTCGAGTGAAGGACGGTCGGGGATTGTTTTTGGGTGGGATGCCGACACGTTTGGGAAGTCGCCTAGCTTTAGACCATGCTTTGGGGCACGGCGCAATGTGCGGGCGCAATTGGGCCCGTGTCGGTGGTACGGGCGTTGGTGAGGGGTCTGGTCGACTTGGGGCTCGGACGTCACCCTACGGAGCGGGGAAAGACTGGATCGGCCCATCACTGCTGTTGTTCAGGCGCCGAACGGGCGTTGAGGATTGATTGTGAAAAGAAAGGACATGTTCGATGTCGTTATTGTCGGCGCGGGTCCAGCAGGGCTGAGCGCTGCCCTGGTGTTGGGGCGAGCGTGCCGGAAGGTCTTGCTCTGCGACAACGAGACTCCGCGCAACTGGGCATCCAAGGCGATCTACGGATTTTTGACCCGCGACGGGATGACTCCCGCCGATTTTCGCGAAGCGGCCCGCGTGGAGCTGCAGCGTTATCCCAATATATGCCGAGCCAAAGCCGAGGTGTCTGACGCTAAGAGGCTGGCTGACGGTACGTTTGCGATCCGGGCGGGACGGCGCACCGTCATTTCTCGAAAGGTATTGATCGCTACGGGGGTACTGGACAAATTGCCCGCCATTCCCGGGATTGAGTCCTTCTTTGGCACGAGTGTATTTCAGTGTCCGTACTGTGACGGTTGGGAGTTGCGTGGGGCGCGCGTAGCCGTTTACGGCAAGGCACGATCTGCCCTGGAGATCGCGCGCTCCTTGACGGGCTGGACGGATGACATTGCGCTGTGTACGAATGGGAGAGCCGGGCTTTCGGACGGCGACAAGCTCAGACTCCATCGCAACAACGTCCGCCTCTTCGAGCAGCCTATAACCGGCCTGCACGGCGCTGGGGGTAAACTCGAGGCGATCGAATTTCAGGATGGCGCTGTTCTCGAGCGTTCGGCGCTGTTCTTCGATACCGCCTGCATGGGGCGCTCACAGCTCGCGGTGTCCTTGGGGTGTCAGTTCAATCGCCGCGGCGGTATCCGCTGTGGGCAATATGAGGCAACCAGCGTCGCGGGCGTGTTTGTAGCAGGCAACGTCATCAAGGACGTGCAGCTTTCCATCGTCGCCGCCGGCGAGGGGGCGCGCGCGGCATTCGGCATTAATCGGGCTCTTATCCGAGAGAACTTCGAACGGCGAGCGCTGGGCGTGCCGCGCATCGAGCATCCGTCCATGACTCCGTCACCCACTGAACAGCCCCAAACGCACTGATCTCGATCAGCTTGACTCACGTCACGCATACGTTGCGGGTCTGACGCGCATCCGGGGCCATTGGCTCTGCGTGCCGGTGTGATGCCACATTCCGGCGAGCGGATCCAACTTCGCGATCCGCTCACGGCCGGCAAACGCATAAGCGCCCCTCAAGTAAAACGCGGTTCGTAATGCAATCACCGGTCCGATTCGGCCCGCCTGGTCCTCGAACTGTATTGACAGCATGGAGCGGCATTCGACATCAGGGCAGCGCTTCCCATCTAGGGTCCACGCCCCTTCGAATCGCGCCACCGGTTCTGTGCCGTCACCGAAAAACAGGGCGCCACCCCGTAATTCCAACGATTCCGCGGGACCGATTGTCCAGCTTGCACTCGAGCTCTTGAATCTCAGAAACAACATAGCGCCAAACCCCGTGCCGGAGGGGACTTGAATCGGCCGTCACCAACAAAGCCCATGCATCGAAAGGATGTTAGAACTTCGCAACCGGTGCGGGCTGTAAGACGAACCCCAGAAGGCGCGTAGGAAACGCCGTCTCGCCAACTTCACCCCGAGGAAGTTGCCGTTGAGGCGAACGGCGTGCCGGCTCAGGAAACACCGGGCAGTATGAATGTGAAGGTAGCGCCAGTGCCCGGGTGGGCCTCTGTCCAGATTTTACCGCCGTGCGCCTCGATGATGCCCTTGGCAATGAACAGCCCCAGCCCGGATCCTTCCTGGTCGCTACGGCGCGCTTGCCAGTAGCGATCGAATACATTCGCGAGCTGATCAGGGGGGATGCCCGGCCCCGTGTCCGAAACGGTCACTCGCACTTCCGTATTCACAGTTTCTGCTCGCACGAAGATACTGCCTCGCCCGGGGGTGAATTTGATGGCGTTGCCGACGAGATTCGATAATACCTGGAAGATACGATCGCGGTCGGCGTAGACGACGTCGCCATGCAGATCGGAAGTCAGCGTTATCCACTTCGCCTCAGCCAAGGGACGCAGGATAAGCAACGACTCCTCGACGAGCTCATTGATCTGGCACCGAGTACATTGCAACGTGAAACGCCCCGCTTCCAGTTTGGCAAGATCGAGCAGATCGCGAATGAGCGTATTCATGCGCCGCACGGCTCTTTGGATGTGGTCCACGCTCGATTGAATACGCCGCGAGAATTCTTCGCTTCCAGAGCCGACGGTTTGGAGGAGGACGGCGGCCTGCATCTGGATCACGCCCAAAGGATTTCTAAGATCGTGTGACAACACGGCGACCAGGTCGTCGCGCGCGCGGACGGCGCGCTGTTCGCGCACAACCTGGCGCTCGAGGTCGATTTCAACCGCGTCGCGGCGGAAATTCTCGGCGGCCTCCAGGTCCGGAGCAGCCCACAACGTGGAGTGAAACCGCACCTCCTGCTTCCATAGTTCAAATGAGCGTCGCGGGCTGATGCGCATGCTGCGGTCTGTCTCTACCGGCTTACGGGGATCGCCGCCCCAGTTGATGTTCTTCAGTACCTCAGGTCTGAACCATATGATTCGCCGCCGCGGCTCGCCCGGAAGCGCGAACGTCAGGATGCCGCTCGCCACATTCGCAATTGCCGCGCCGCCGGGGTAGAGGGACGATAAGGACGATGTTGAGAACGGTTCGGCGTCGGTACGCTCATTCAACCAATGCGTCAGCGCCTCGATTTCAGCCGAAGACGGTGTCGTTCCGCACGTCTGCAGCTCCGATCCGCGCAGAATAGCCGCGCCCTCAGCATTGACGAGGCTCAACAGTTCGTTCGGACTTTCGATGGCTCCCTCGAGCACCTCACCGGCACGCAGGGCTCTGGCGAGCTCGGTCCGGGTATCGCGGCGGGATAGACGAGCGACTTCCGCTTCGTGTTCTTCTACCGCCGCGATCTGCAATGACGCCAATCGCCCCAGGACCTCGCATGCGGATCTGAGCTCAAAGGCAACAGGGCGAGGTGCGCTGTGATTGACGCAGCTGATCAATCCCCACAGACGATCGCGCACAATGAACGAAATGCTCATGGAAGCCCGGACTCCCATGTTCGCCATGTACTCGAGGTGAACCGGAGAAACACTGCGCAAGACCGAAAGGCTGAGGTCCAGAGGGGTACCCGTATCGGGACGCAGGGTGGGAACGATCGGTACCGGGACGTACCGCGCGTCCGGGATGATGCGCAGCCAGTTTTTCAGATAGAGCTCACGCGCCTGCTTCGGTATGTCCGACGCGGGGTAGTGAAGATGGAGGTAGGGTTCGAGGAACGGCTCTTTCGATTCCGAGTCGACCGAGCCATCACCGTTGGCGTGAAATCGATACAGCATGACGCGCTCGAATCCAGTCAGATCACGGACCTCACGCACTACCGTGTCGCAAAGAGCCTGCAGGGTTCGCGCGAACTGCAATGATATGAGCGCGGGCCGCAGAGAATGCTGGATTGACTGGCTTCGAGTGGCGGCCGAGGTCGATTCGAGCTCCAGGATGAGTGCTCCTGCATGGCGATGAATGATGCCATCCAGGAGCTTGCCGCCCACTATCAGGCGCAGCGGGTTGACCTTTTCCCATTGCCCGTTCGCGACTGCGTTCTGAATGATCTGGAATTCGGAACCGTTGAGCAGCGAAGAGAGCGGTTGGCCGAGGATACCATCGACGGCTCGATCGAAGTATTCGCGGACGTTCTCACTCGTCTGGACTATCGTCAGATCGGGCTCTCGCAAGACCAACAGCACCCCGTGAGGTTGAATGGATGCGGGGATGTGGATAGGCTCGAGATCGCAATTCGTAAGATCGGCGGTTTCGGGGGAGCGCTCAGCGTTCATGATGGATTCCCTGGACACGAGCCCAGTTGGCGAGGGCACGGAAGGTTTCGCACGCTGACGTGACAATCTGCTCCACACGCAAACCTGATTTGCTGACCTGTTCCAACCACTCCAGCACGCATTTCCAGCGAGCGGCCGTCGAAGCGCCATCTCCGGCGAAGAACGCAGTGCCGCCGCGCTCAGTCAATTCCAACCTCTGCCGAAGGTGCCGGGTAATGACCTGACCGCCCAAGCTCGCTCCCTCCAGGACGTACAGGCAGCCGGCGAAGTGCTCCGGGGCGCGTAAATCGGGTAAATCGGCGCATGTTGGAAGCTCGGCGATCGCCTGCACTTCCCATCCCAGGGCGAGCAGGTCGCGCTTCAGAAGCTCGGTTCGGGCGCGCAGTGGGAATCTGAGTTCCGGCACGAGAGTTTTGAGCCGCTGCAGCCCCGCCTCCATCGGCCGGTAAAAGCCGTAGAACAGCGCAATGATTCGCGTGTAGCGGACCAGAGAGAGGTCTTCGCGTAAGAGTGCCAGGTGACGCTCAAGTTCGAGGTGGACGTCCCTTGTGGCAGATCGCAGTTGCGCATGTATTGTTGCAACCATAGGTTATCGGGACCACCCGGTCGCGAGCTGACGCTCCACAGGGGTGACAGTCTAAGTTATTTGCGCTCCCGCAAGGGCAGGAAATCCCGGCATGGGGTAGAGGACGCCGGTCTCCATGTGTGCTCACTGGTTTAAGAACGCAAGCGTAAGCGTGGATTTCATGGATGTGGCCCCGGCGGTTCAAGGCAGGACATCGACGCGCGTCGTTATGGCGTTTTCTTCGGAAAGCGTGGTGCCGACCTGGCGCCACACCGGGCCGGTCGCTGCTGCTGCGGGATGTAGGGGAGCATTCCCTCGTGCTAACAGCTCATAATGTTGTAGGAGAAGCGCTCAAGCGGCAGTCAAGCTGTTCGCTGGGGTGCGACGGGACCGCCCTGGAGCGGAGGGTGACAATGGAGTTGGACGGCCCGCACACATAGGTGAGTGTGATGGAGTGCCGATGAAGCTAGCCTGCGCGCTATGCCATCCTCAAACCCATCTCAAACGCCGGTCCCGTATTACCGGTGCCGTAACGGTCGAGTGGCATCGCCGGGACGGCAACTTGCTGCGGCTGAATGCCCATCTGGCCTTGACACCTGCCGGGGATTTCCCGATGACGGCCGGTCGCGAACTGTGGCTCGAGGGCCGATATAGGGAGCGCGGAGTGTCCGAGCCCTGGACGGTGCAATGGAAAATGATCGGTGGGTGAGCTGGCACTGGGGCGCGCTGTTGGCCCGCGTTTGTGGCGCCAGGGCCTTCACCGGAAGCTGACACCTGTCTTGGAGCTGTCGATGCCGGATTCAGCGCGTTTCGCCCTACACCGTCCCGAGTTTCTGACGCCCCTGCTGCGCGGAGAAGCCGCTATCGTCGCTCTCATGAAAGACAGCAGGCTGACTTTCGAGGGCGGCAAGACGCTCGTCGAATCCGGCACCGAGCATCCTTTCGTGTACCGCCTGATCTCGGGCTGGGCCGGGCGAACGCGTCAGTTGGCGGATGGGCGCAACCAATTCATTCTCATTTTTCTGCCCGGTGACTTGTTCGCCGTCAAAAGCATGTTCGTGAGGCGGCATACCGATGCCGTGCAAACGCTTTCCAAAGTCGTTGTGGAACGCATTCATTACCAAGAGTTATACAGGGCCTACACAGAGAGCCACGAGGTCGCTGTGCGGTGCACCTGGCAGGTCCTCGAGGAGGAGCGTCGGCTGCACAGCTGGGTCGTGGGACTCGGACAAGGCACCGCGGAAGAGCGCGTGGCGTTGCTCCTGTTGGATTTCCGAGGACGGCTGGCGCTATCGGGCACTATTGCAGCCGACGCGCAGACGTATCAGATGCCGATGACGCAAGCACAGCTGGCCGATCATTTGGGCATTACGGCTGTACACGTGAATCGGGTGCTGAGATCGTTCCGGGAGAGGGGCATTATGTCGGTGCGGGATGGCAAAGTGACCATTACCGACCTCGACGCCTTGTCCCGGCACGCGGCCCCGCTATTGGATACCTATGAGAAGTCCACGGCGCAGTACGTGGGGCACGCGGATGCGCCGGCCGAATCGTGAGTGAGCTGACACTCCCCGGGTCGGCCGCAGATGAAGCGCCCGCCTCAAGGGCGCCTCCATCTGAGACGACAAAACATCTGGCCTATGCGGAAGCCGCTCTGATGCTGATGGAAGGACTGTTGCAGCTCCTCATCTCGCGCCGGGTCCTCACGGCCGAGGAGATTGTCAGCACAGTGGAGGCGGTCATCGCCACCAAGCAGCAGATGATTATTGACGGCGAACATCCGGAGATTTCGCTGGTCGCCGCCGGTGTCCTCAGCATCCTTGCCAACAGCGTGGCTGCAATGGAAGTCGCCGACAACGGTGCGAGCTGAGTCGCAGGCGCAGGGCTGCGTGGGACGGCGGAGCCACCGCTCGCATAGGCTCAGCGATGGGCAGCTACGCAGCGGCGCGAGACTCCAACCAGACTGTTATCCGATCACCTATGTAAGTGCGCCCTGCCGCGGCGCCTGTTAGTTTCGTAGACCGGGTGGAAGTCATCCGGAACTTCAAACAGCTCGCTGGCGGCGCTGGTGGCAGCGCCGGTCGGTAGCGACTCACCTTTAAAGGAAAGACCAATGGGAACGAAGCGTAAATCGAGTGGGCGGTCGGGCAAGGAATCTCCGGATGCAACGGAACTCCTGGTACTGGAGCTGCAGGGAATTCACAGTGCGGAAAGTCAGCTGTCCCGCGTACTGCCACGCCTGGCAAAGGCTCTCGAATCAGAAGAGTTGGGCACGTTGATGGACGAGCGACTTGCCGAAGGCGAGCGCATCATCAAGGAGATCGAGGCGGTTTTTGAAGAAATGGATGAGAGTCCCGGCCGCAAGCAGAATGTGGCTGCCGAGGGACTGATCAATGATGCGCGCGAGCACGTGCAGGAGATCGAGGCGGGCCCGGCTCTGGATGCCGTGTTGATCGGCGCCATGCAGAAAACCGAGCACTACTGCATCGCCGCCTGGGGCACGGCCAGGGCGCTAGCCCAGGCTGTTGGACAAAAAACCGCTACCCGCGCCATGGAGCGCGCTTTGAAGGAAGGCGGCCCATTCGACGAGCGGCTCACTAAGCTCGCCGAGAAGGAAATTACGCCCGCGCTATTGGCGGCGCGGTCAGACGATGATGAGGCGGGCACCAACGGCGGCAAAGGCTCAAGCAGGAAGCGCGGATCGCAGGGTCAGGTGTCGGCATCGTGATTTGCTCAACGGAGCACACGTGCAGTTCTGTACGATAGGGTAACAGGGGTGATTCGGGCGTGCGCGCCTGACACAGCGCGATAGGGAGGAATGTTGAGGGATGTGGAGCGCGAAGGGGCGCGCTCTCCAGCCTTGCGGCTGCAAACGGTTGCAGCCGCTTTTTTTTGGGTGGCGTACGGGGCGCCGACTTCTGTCGGCACAGGAAAAACTTCTGTCGGCACAGGAAATGACTTCTGTCGGCACAGGAAAACAGGCGGTCTCCGGCGGATCCTTGCCCGACCGATCGACCTATTAATGTCAGGTTTCTGCAAGCGGTACGAATGGCCCTGGTGGGTCCAGGCGCTTGCGATGATCGCGATCTATCCCCGACTCTGTGAGGTCGTATAGCGCCGCTGGTGCTGACGTTGGCGACTTAACCCCGCGCTGAAATGTTAGCCGCCATGATAACCAGTACGCGCGTCAGCTCACCCACGGCATTCTCACTAACATAGGTTATGTTGTCGTTGGCGGCACGATTCTGACGGGTCTGTTTTCCGACATCACACACGTGGCGACGTCCTACATACATTGTCGCCCGCACAAGGTTTAATTTACGGCAGTGGCGAGGCAACACCGCCAGAACCGTACACATCATGCATGTTTGAGCGTAGCCGCTGCGAGATGACATCCCGCGGGCGGCACCCAGAGGAATACACATATGAAGAATCTGCCCATCGGCGCCTTGGCCGCATTGCTCGTCACCGCCGCCGCGCCGTACGCCTTCGCTCAGACCCCGGCGCCGTCGCCGGATCCGAGCGCAGCTTCCAGTCCGCATCAGCGCGATGTTACCGGCAGTAAAGCGCCCGAGTCCGCTGCCACCAATGGCTCCGATCCGGGCGATGCCTCGAGCCCTCACCAGCGAGCGACGGCCCAAGGCTCCATGCACAGTAGTACCGATGCCAAGATGGGGCGGCGGGACGATCCGACCGCGTTCGTCACAACGGCGGCCCAGGATGGTATGACGGAAGTCGAACTCGGCAAGCTGGCTATGGACAAGTCAAACAATCCCGCCGTGAAGCGGTTCGCGCAGAAGATGGTGCAGGATCATGGCGCCGCCAACGCGGAATTGTCGGGCATCGCTAAAGAAAAGAGTCTCAAGGTGCCGGCGGGCTTGGATGAGGAGCACCAGGGGATGGTCAAGAAGCTGGGCGCGAAGTCCGGCGCTGCCTTCGACGCTGACTATGCAAAACACATGACGATGGGTCACACGCAGGCCATCGCATTGTTTCAGTCAGCAGCGCAATCGAGCGACCCGGAGCTGGCTCACTTCGCGAAGAAGACCTTGCCGACGCTGCAGGAACACAAGCGGATGGCGGACAGTCTGAACGCCAATGTCGACTCCCCGACGGCGCGCGCCCAATGACCCGGAGTAGGAGACTGGCAACGCGCTGTATCGAACAGTTCACGTAACATGAACAGTCCACACTACAACACTGAGTCAGGGCGTTTCGCTTAAACGTTCTGGTATTCCGTAACTATTTTTCGAGGAACTCCGTATGTCTACTATTATTGGCGATTCCCACATTCCTATGACCTCGGCCGTCGGCAGCGAGAGCAGCCTGATGGAGAGGCCGCATATCCATCGGCGCATTTCCTGGCCCGCCATTTTCGGCGCAGTCATTCTCGTGATCGCCATACAGGTGCTGCTCAGCCTTCTGGGCGCTGGCATCGGGCTTGGAACCGTGAATACCAATGCCGGCAACACACCCGGCGTAGCAGTTCTGGGGATCGGGGCCGGTGTCTGGTGGATTATCAGCAGCTTCATCGCCCTGCTGGTGGGCGGCTATGTGGCGGGGTGGCTCGCCGGAATCGAGACGCGCCGGGACGGAGCTTTGCACGGGCTGGTCGCATGGGGAATCGCGACCCTGTTGAGTTTTTGGCTGCTGACTTCGGCGATCGGTGGGATTGTAGGCGGCGGGTTCTCGATGCTTCGCAACGTCTCCTCCGCCACGGGAAAGGGCATCAGTGAGGCGGTGACGCCGTTGGCGCAAGGGGCGGGCTTGAGTCCGGACTCACTGCAGCAAACGACGCAGGCTTATCTGCAGCCCACGGACGCCGATCCCACAACGATGAGCCGTGAGGATGCGCAGAAGGCAGTTGCAACGAATCTCGCCACTTATGCAAAGGGAGGTGCGGACGCCGGGCCAGCAAGGGAGCGGATCATCGATATCATGGCGGCGCAAATGAAGATCAGCCGGGACGAGGCGTCGGCTCGTTTCGAGCGAGCACAAGCTAAATTCGACGAGGCTCGAGCTCGCGCGGTCCAGGCGGCCAAGAATGCAGCGGATGAAAGTGCATCTGTTGCCTCCAAGACCTCGTTCGCGGTGTTTGGTGTAATGCTGTTAGGGGCGGTGGCGGCGGCCCTGGGAGGCTCCATGGCGAACCAGGGGCAGATGATGTTCGTGCGCAGGAGACGAACGACAGCTCGGCCTGCATAGGCGGTTTGTGGGTCGGTAGCCTTAATAGAGAGACGGGACGGGAGCTGGGCCTGGCAGAGGGCTGCGGGCAAAGGCTTGGCTCACCCCCGCGTGGAGGCGCGGCGGAACCTCGAGTCGGTGTGCGGAACCGTACAGACCCGATCCGACGGCTGGGACGACGATAGGGGAAATGCCTCTCATGGAATACAATGAAAAACGGCGCCTCGCTTGCCCGCCCTGCCATCAACGAGACTCAGCTGTGCAGACGCTTTGCCGAGGCCTCATCGAGGCGGGCGCTGTGGCAGTTGACGCATACGGCGACGCTATTCGCCGCACTCGTGTCGGCAATGGTCCACAGCGTTCATGCACACTGGGGCTATGGCTGGACACTGCTCCTGGCCATCCCTGCCGCGGGGATGTATGTGAGGCTGTTTATCATCCAGCATGATTGTGGCCACGGCTCATATTTCGGCAGCCACCGCGCCAACCGCTGGGTAGGCGCCTGCCTCGGCGTGATTACGCTGTTTCCCTTCAGCTATTGGAAGAGAACGCACGCAATCCACCACGGCACTTCCGGAAACCTCGATCGCCGCGAGTTTGGCGACATTCGGACCCTCACGCTAAGCGAATACCGGGCGCGCTCGCGATGGGGGCGCTTTGGTTACCGCCTCTACCGCAGCATGCCTGTGCTGTTGGGAATCGGGCCGGCCTATCAGATTTTCTTCAAACATCGGATTCCCTTCGATCTGCCTCTGTCCTGGAGGCGGGAATGGGTGAGTGTTCTGTTAAACAATGCGATGCTGGTAGCGGCCGTCGCGGCGGGCGGCGTGGCGTTGGGCTGGGGAACGGTGCTGCTGGTGTCCCTGCCGGTGATCCTGCTCGCCGGTGCCATTGGAGTGTGGCTGTTCTATGTTCAGCATACGTTCGAGAACACCTATTGGTCGCGGCACTCGGTGTGGGATTCTCATCGGGCCGCCGTCGCTGGCAGCACCTACTACGATTTGCCCCAGGTGTTGCATTGGTTCACGGGCAATATCGGTTACCATCACATACATCACCTGGCGCCGCGCATCCCGAACTACAGGTTGCGGGCGGCGTTTGAATCCGACCCGCTACTGCGACGCGCGCCAAGGCTCACGGTTCGTGCAAGCCTGGCTTGCGCGCGTTATAAGCTGTGGGACGAGGTTCAGGGGCGGATGGTGGGGTTTCCTGCGTGAATCGTCGGTGTGCACACGATCGGAGTCTGGATGTTCGTTAGGGCGTGGTTTCGCGATTCGGCGCATATCACGCGGCCCCCGGTCGAGGGCAGGCGGCCGCGATGCGCCGGGCACTCGAATCCGCGGCGATCCGACCCGAGGAAGTCGACTATATCAACGCCCACGGCACGGCGACTCTCGCCAACGACGCCGTCGAAACCGCGGCGATAAAACAGGTGTTTGGCGCGCAGGCGTTGCGCATTCCAGTGAGCTCCACGAAGTCCATACACGGGCATCTGCTCGGCGCCGCGGGGGCGCTCGAGTTCGTGGCCTCGGTACTCGCGCTCGAGCAACAAACGATTCCGCCTACCATCAATCTGCGTGTGCCGGACCCTGAATGTGACCTCGACTATGTGCCCGGAACGGCCCGAAGGGGTGTCGAGTTGGCTGCGGTCATGTCGAACTCTTTTGCGTTTTGGGGCACTAACGCGGTGCTGATCTGCCGCTCGGTTACGGGCTAGCCGGGGCCTATCTGCCGCTCGCTGCAGGGTGATCACGCTGCTTCTGGCCGCGGCGCAGATCGGAATTCGAGTCGCCTCCCGGGCACGCGTTGAGCAAGCACTTGCCTTCAGCGAACGGCCGCATCTCGCCATTGCTGGGGTTCAGGAACGAAACTTGCTCAGCCGTTTAACAGGTCAGGGCACCGCAGAGTGCACCTTGGGGAATCACGCCTGGCTTGTGTGCTTCGCCGTCTGCCGGAGGGTGCGCCGACGGTCGTGTCGAGACGTCAATTCGGCGAAATGCAGCCGGTCGGCATCAGGCGGGCCGCTGTGTTGCATGCCCTGGAACTGTTGTACGGCGGTACGCGGTGACATCGGCAACGCTCTGAAAACGGTGGGGGGGCTGTGGTGGCCGGTATGACGTGGGAAAACGCCGAGCCCTATTTGCAGCTCGCGTTCGCAGCGCTTCACATAGCTGTTACAACATAGCCTTTAGGGGTAGGCATATGGCTCAGACAGTTGAGAAGACCTCTGTGGCAAAGTTAGGCGCCCTGTTGCAGGAGCATGATGAGGCGGTCGTCCTCGGGCGGGAACTGATCCGGCTTTCGGTGCGCGCGCGGGTCGCCAACCGGATCGGGGAAGCTGTTGCAGCCGAGCAGGCCGCAGAGGACTGCATCGCGAAGGCGGTTCTACTCGAAGAGCAACTGAAGAGGGAGCTCTAGGGTCGCAACAGGTCTCGGGCAACTGGAAGAGTCGGCGCGGCAGCCCATTCACGGCAGCGTGCACCGCTGCCACCGGAAGTGAAGTCAGCCCTCTGTCCTTGCAACAGGAGATGATGTGTCATGACCACTCCGCTGGAGAAAGAGCTCCGCCGTGCCTTGAAGATCAAGGGAGCCGACTACGTTCTAACGATATCTCCGCAGGGACTGAAGCTGACGTTGAAGAGAAAGCGCAACGGCCTCGAGCTCAACTGGTCTGATCTCGTCGATGGGGAGGCGGCCCTCGTCACGGCCTTGAACGCGTCGTTGGGCCATTTGGATACCTCGGTCGCGGATGGCAATGTTACTCGCAGTTCATCCTCGGGGCGCCAGGAGGAAGGTTCGCCAACCCGGGGGCAGCCGCAGCGGGTCCCGAAGCCGAGATGAAGATTCCAAGCGGCGGTGAGGCGATCGGGGGTATTCAAATGAACCAGAGTCGTTCTAGCTAATCAGGCTTTGCCGCCGGTAGCTCATTGCCGCTGTTGGTATAAGCAGGGGGAACGTAGAAGTTCAGCGTCTTCAGCAACCCCTCGCCGGTGTTTTTGATCTTGTGTCTATCCTTGTGTTCGATGAGAAGTAGCGAGCCGGCCTTCAGGGTGACTCGCTTTCCGTTGACAGTCGCTACCCCTCGACCGGATATGACAAAGAGCCATTGATCGGCGCCTCGATGACGGTTCCGCGCATCTCCTTCGGCATCCCCGGGAGGAATGACCATCTCGGCGGCCTGGGAGCGACGATTGCCAAGCGACACCCGGAACCCCTCGCCGAATCTGAGTTTCTTGTGCTTCATTCAGTCGTCTCCAACAGCCAGTGTTCCATAGTGTCCTTCCGCGTGCCGCTACCGCCAGGCTCGTAAACGCACGAAGGGGCGAGAAGTTCGCAGGGGGCAGTAGGAAGGGGCTTACACGCATATAGGAGTCGCCGAAGCGCTCTACGCCCTTGGTAAAGCTATTGTGGGTTGAAGCGCATTGCGCCCATGGTGGGAGTCAGGTGGCAATGGCAACAGTGAAGAAGACAGCGCCCAAAGGAGGGCGCTCGAATGGAGCTCAGCTCACCGCCCGTAAGAACGAGCTGATGAGCGCGAAATAGACGCCTGGCTCACTGTCGGGTCGCCGGTGAATTTCGGGTGACTCTTCTGGATTGGGTACAGTGGCCCGCTATGTTGGTAACCGTGGCGGCTGCGTGGTGTGTGGCATCGCGCAGCGCCGCGCGCCGGAGGGCCGGGTTCTGGCTGTTTCTCGTCAGTAATGCGCTCTGGATCGTGTGGGGTTGGCATACGGGGGCGCATGCCTTGATGGTGCTCCAGGTCTGCCTCGCTGTCATGAATATCCGAGGCGAGCGTCGCAACGCGGGGTCGTGAGCTCAGTCGGGTTCGACCGCGATCGGCGCGGGTGCGGTTCTGGCAAGAGGCAAACTGCGGAATCTGGTTGTCGTATCGAGCACTCAAAGCCGCGCGGTGTTCAGTACTCAGTCCCGCCGTTTCTTCGACGGCTTGCGCGAAATGGGTGTGACGGTGCCGGCGCGTTTTGCCGACTTCCGCTCATTTCGCTCTGGCGACGCGTTCTTCTGCAGGCTGGCGCGCAAAGCGGCCATCAGATCAATGACGTTTCCTGTTGAAGCAGACGAGGTCGGCGCGGTAGACACCACTGCCTCGTGGCCTTCTACCTTCTCCTGGATGGCAGCTTGCACACGTTGTTTGTATTCGTCGACGAACTCGTTGGGATCAAATCGGGTGGTCTTCAAATGATCCACCAGCTGCTCCGCGAGTTTCATTTCAGCATCCGACACCGGAGCGGGCTCTACGCCGAGATCCTTGAACGCTCTGACCTCGGAATGGAAGTGCAGTTGGTGCATCGCCAGTCCTTCCTCCATGGGGCGAACGATCACGATGTGTTCTTTGCCGCGACTCACCCAACGGCCGAGCCCGCACTGTCCAGCCTTGCGCAAGGCTGTCGCGAGCAGAGTGTAGGGTTTGGCACCACCCTTATCGGGTGCCAGATAGTAGGTGCCGTCGAAGTAGACCGGGTCGACGGATTTCAGCGGCACGAATTGCATGATATCGATCGCCGCAGAATTTGCCTCCTCGAGCGTTTTGATCTCCTCGTTGCTGAACATCACGTATTGGTCTTTGGCGAATTCGTAGCCTTTCACCATATCGACGCGCTCGACCAACTTGCCGTCCGCAACGGCGATGTACTGTTGCTTGACGCGTGAGCCGTCCGTTTTGCGCAGGAGGTTGAATGAGATGCGCTCGGTCGATACGGTTGCCGAATAGAGTTTCACAGGGATCGCGACCAATCCGAATGAGATGGTCAGGGAGGCGATTGACCGGGTTTGCGCGGGCATAAATGTGAGTGTGTCACGCGGCCTTTGGCGGTCAATGTTGATGGGTTTGGAGAAGAGTTGCATAACACATTGGATCAGCGCGACTTTTGTGTTCGGCGTAGGACAGTAGGCGCCTTTATTTAGGAGTGGCTCTTACTTTCTTTCAAAGGCACGCCTCAGGTTAAGTGTCCAGGCGGCTTGTCTTGTCCGGATAGCGCGCCGCGTAGGCATACGCGACCATCGTGCCGATGTCGTGGGCCACGATGTCGGCGCGGTCGATGCCGAGCTTGTCGAGGACGGCGCGGATGTCGCCGGCCTGCGTCCACTTGTCGTAGCCGCCGGCAGGGTGCGAGGACAGGCCCATGCCGCGCAGGTCGGGCACGACGACGGTGTGGTACTTCGCGAGCTCGGCGGCCATCGGCGACCACATGTCGCCGGTCTCGCCGAAGCCGTGGATCAGCACGACCGCGCGCCCGCGGCCGCCGACGCGGACGTTGATCGTCGCGTCGGCGTTCACCACCTGCGAACTGCGGAAGTCGGCCGGGAAGGGCGTGGGCGCGGCGTGCGCCGACAGGGCGCCCAGCGCCAGGCTGGCGGCGAGGCCGGCCGCGACTCGGCGGAAGCGGCGGGAGAGCGTGAACGAAACGGTTGCGGACATGCTCGGCTCCTTAGGGTGCGGGGACGGGCATCCCGGATTCGAGAGCCCGGCAGAGTGACCCCCTGGGCGAACCTCGATGACGTGCTGACATTCGTCAAAGTGGGCCCAGTTCGAGAGCATCGGCTTGGCAGCCCGCTCATTGGGTATGCCGATCTCCAAACGCACCGATCTCGATCAGCTTGACGTGATCGACCTGCAGGCAGTTTCTCGGGGAGCAAGTAACGATCTTGTTAGGAGATGCGTCAGCGAGCGCTCCTCCGCCATTAACCGCGAAGAAACGCTGCATCAACTAGACGGGAATTCGCTCTCGCCAGGGGAAGTTTCCGAGAAAACCATTCCGCGGGTCGTTCAGGGGCGCGCAGTGAAACGCACTGTTTCCGCGCTGGAGATTGTTCGCCTCGGGACACACCTAATAGAGTGTCATCTGCGATGCAATTCGCATCGCACTGTCTCGCTGCAAATGAGGAGAGGACGCATGGAAGAATGCAGTGGTGAGTCTGACCGAAATGATTGGCGGATTCCCGCTCATCGGCAGGCCGTTCGGGTTTGGGCGGGGAATGGAACCGGCGCTACGTGCAGCTTTTGCGGCTGTTGCATCCAAGCGCACGAGATAGAATACGAGATAGAGCTCTCGCCGCCGTCTACAGAACGGAGCTTACGCTTTCACTTCCGTTGCCATCGCAGGTGGGAAGCGCAGAACAGACACGTCGATCAGCCATGACCCGTGCGTCGCAACCAAGCACCGGCCACGGATGGCAGGCGCGTCTTGACGGCGGCAAGGTTGTGCTGTCATTGAGCGGTAACTGGACGACACATGAAAGTATGTCGGGCTTCGATGCAGCGGCCGCCTTGCTGCTTCAACCCAAAGTGGAGGCAGTAGGATTTGACGTCAGCGATCTAGGGGACTGGGATACTTCACTCTTGGTGTTTCTGTTGACTCTGCGTAGCGCCTCGAGGCGGCGCCAGGTCCGCTTCGACCAGACAGGCCTGCCGGCGGCGGCCCGACAGCTTCTGGCACAGCTTTCGGATGAGCCAACGACGGACGATGGGGGGGCTCGCCGCGTCGGGATCATCGAGCGCGCCGGCGTCTGGACCCTTAGAAGGTGGGATGCCGCTATTGCGATCATACGGCTGGTCGGGGACGCCATACTGCGCACCGCCGCCGTTTTGGGGGGTAAAGCACAAACGCGCCTCAGCGACTTGCTTGACGTTATGGAGGATGCGGGAGCGGCCGCGCTGCCCCTGGTTGCGGTCGTCAACATCCTGGTTGGTGCCATCGTCGCATTCCTCGGGGCGTTACAACTACGCCGGTTGGGTGCGGAAACCGATATTGCCAACCTGGTCGGTGTCGCCGAGGTTCGCGAGATGGCGCCATTGATGACAGCCATCGTCATGTCAGGACGGACCGGCGGCGCCTACGCCGCCGAAATCGCTACGATGCAGGGAAACGAGGAGATCGATGCGCTACGCGCAACCGGAATTTCCGTTATGGATTACCTTATCCTGCCGCGCTTGTCCGCGCTCACGACCATGGTGCCTCTGCTCGGCGTTTACGCAGCCGCTGTCGGAATATTCGGTGGCTTCCTCGTCGCATTGGATTCCACCGATATCGTCTGGCGCGCCGGGCAGCATCGGTTGCAGACCAGCCCGACAGGTCGCTGGGGCGAACGACTCTCACTGGGTATCACGCAGGCGCTAGCCACCGACCTCATGGCGAGACTGCCGCAGGATCGCGTGGTATGGAGCGACCGGGAGCAGAAATCCGCTCGGGAGCTGCTCGTTGACGTGGAAGGCTTCGATTCGTGGCCTGACGGTCACTGCGTTCTGAGTGCGACATGGACCCTGACTGACGCGACCAACGGCGCGGTGCTGGGCGGTGCGCGAGAGACTTTCACGGCAGCCCCGGCCGGGGGGAAGACTGAGAGCGATGTCAGGGTCGTGGCAGGAATGGCGGATGCCCTGGGTAAGCTGGCGGACTCAATCGCATCGGCGGCCGCGGCGCACCACCTGACTCGCCGCGGTGCGCCCGACACCAACCCGTGATGGGAAACGGAAGATGACGTTAACGCAGATAGTGACCGACCCGCTGTTTGTGGCGGGCGTGGTCGGCGTCGCCGGGCTCTTCGGCGCGCACTATCGGCGGGGACGCAGTTCTCTCAAGCATTTCCTAATACGGCTACTGCTGTTTACCCTTTTTACAGGCCTGATGTTGGTCGGTGGCGTTGTGCCGTATGACCCGGGTGTGATGGTTGGGAGCAGGTTTCAGCGTTTTTTCGCGGGCTCGCTCGAGGTGGTCTGGTGGCTGGCTGCGGCGTGGCTCGCGGTCGGATTTCTACGCGCGTTCGTTGTATGGAGCCGTCAGCCGCGAGAATCGAAGTTGATTCAGGATCTGCTCGCCGCGCTCATCTATCTGGCGGCGACGTTCGCAATTGTCGCGCACGTTTTCGATTTGCCGGTGAGGGGCTTGCTGGCGACCTCCGGGGCATTGGCGATTATTATCGGCCTGGCGCTGCAGAGCTCACTGGGAGATGTGTTCTCCGGCATCGTTCTGAATATCGAGCGGCCGTACCGCGTCGGCGACTGGGTCATTCTGGATGATGGCATGCAGGGCTCGGTGATCGGAACCAATTGGCGCGCCGTTCATATCCTGACGGGAAGCCAGGATGTGGCCATCATCCCCAACAGCGTCATTGCGAAAGCGAAGCTCATCAATTGCAGCTCGCCAACCCGGCTTCATGGCGCCAGCATCCGCGTTAAATTGGAGCCCTCGCTGAGCCCCACCGCAGGCTGCCATCTGCTGAAGGACGTGCTCCTCGGCAGCACGCATATCTTGCGAACGCCCGAGCCGAGCGTCACGATCAAGGATGTGAGCGCGGAGATGATCGATTACGAGCTATCGTACTCGGTGACGGATTTTGACGCCGTAAGCCGGGCACAGAACGATCTGTTCGACCGGGTTTTTCGGGCGACCGCAGCGGCCGGCGTCCGCTTTTCACCCCGCTTCGCGGGTTCATCGCAAAGGGGCGACTCCAAGGAACAAGCCGCGTTGGGAATTCCCGAGCGGTTGCTGGAGGGGATCTCTCTTTTCTCGACTATGACCGCGGAAGAGAAGGTTGCGCTAGCCTCGCACATGGAGCGAAAGGAGTACCAGCCAGGGGAACTCATCGTCAAGGACAGTACGGTGTTGGACACGCTGTGCATCGTCAGCGACGGCGTCCTGGTGGCGTCGGAGGAGGACAACGGCCGTGAGATCGAGCTCGCTCGATTGGGTCCAGGAGAGTACTTCGGCGAGCTTGCACTGCTCACCGGTGAGTCATTGCCTGCCCGGGTCACCGCGCTCACGCGGGTCGTGATCTACGAGATATCCAAGGACGCGCTCGCGCCGCTCCTCAAGGCTCGCCCTAGCATCGTCGAAGAGCTGGGCCAGAGCCTGGCGAGCCGTCGGCTGGCTTACCGCTCTTTGCTCGATCACCATCGCCACGTGGAGCAGCACGAAGAGCGGCGGTCCGAGCGGCTCACCGCCGCTATCAGGCGATTGTTTGCCTTGCCCTGAGCAATCCGCCCGCAACGCGAATTAGATGGGTGAGGCACTGCCTTCCACTCGAGTTGCGCCTACGAGTCCCTGTTGAGCCTCGGCAACGGCGGGTGCGGACAGAAAGAGTCTTCGCAGTGGCTCTTCTTCCGGCAAGGAATTTGCCAGCCGCAGGATCGTCCCGCGACTGACTTCGCGGTGGGAACAGGCCGATTCAAAGTTTCCCGATTCCTCCTCGATGTGAGCCGCCGTCGCATGAACTCTCCAAGTCGCCAAAGGCACCTCGAAACCCTCCACCGCGGAGACCGCCTCTCCTATGTACTCTCGTGCGCGGGTGCGGTCCTGGTTTGCCAGGGCAACCCGGGCGTTGGCCTCCCAGGCGAGGCCGTGCCAGGTGCGCTCCGCGGTGGCAAGCGACAGGTCGAGAAACCGCTCAGCCTCCAACCGCGCGCGAGTGCGATCGCCCTTCGCAAGCCACAACTCGGTCAGACCTGCCGCGAGCGGCATGCGCCAATACCAGTCGAGAGACACCGTCTGGCGCTCCATCTCGCTCTCTACTGTCGAGAAGTCTTCGAGTGCGCGCGCATAATCACCCAAAGCCACTGACGCAGAGCCTGAGCAAATCAACGCGATGCGCAGCTGCATTGAATACCCTATTGGCGAGCCCGCAGCCGTGCGAAGCGCCGG
>Ga0207052_10126_pt1 | contig 25892 bp, 26 predicted proteins | sample Alteio_BWMinCont_62_FD_153294 | JGI IMG/M metagenome (GOLD analysis project Ga0207052, IMG submission 153294) | Enriched cells from forest soil in Barre Woods Harvard Forest LTER site, Petersham, Massachusetts, United States -... | ecosystem: Environmental > Terrestrial > Soil > Temperate forest >...
TAGTTTACCAAACATCAACACTGAGTCTCTAGACAATATTACCTCAAACTCTTTCAATGAATATCTCCAAGCATTAAACTATAAGATGGTAGATTTATATATTGGTGGTGATAGTAAAGAAATTAATAGTCAAATTCTAAGCAAAGACATGCTTACGCCTTTTAAACGTTTAAACACCATTTCTACTAATAGCAATTTTTCGACAGGAACACAATCCATGTGGCCTAAGGCTGTTCCGGGAAATTCTGTACGATATCTCGATTTACCTGTCACTGATTTTACGTGGTGTGCAATAAATTATCAAATGCCTGACTTTAGCCCCAATACTAGAGCTAAAACCTATATTATCAGAAATATTCTGAAGGATAGGTTTTTCAATTTTATTCGAAATCAGCCTAATCCTGATTATGTCGCTCAAATCATCACCGTAGGAAAGGGATTACAATTATTAATATTTTCACAGAATAAAAGCACTAGCGAAGTTTCTCAACTTATGAAAAACTTTGTTATTGATGAACAAAAACATTTAAACTGGTTTACTTTCTGGCAAGCAAAAAGGCGATTTCTGAATAAATTCGATTCGATGAACAATTTATCTTTCGTTAAATTGAACGAGGAATACTGGCATGATATCATTTATCCTGAACATGGAATCAATAACAGAGCAGTGCTTAGAGATGAGGTGAGAAAACTAAAATTTTCTGACATTAAAAAATCCTATCATGCATTGTTAATTGATCCAATGACCAAAAGCGAAATGGTGATCACTAGTTTTAATACAGTAGATAAAAATACTGATAGCTAAATTCAACAAGGTGGATAAATGTTACAATACAGTCATTTCATTGTTCTAGCAGTCTTGGCCTGTATCATTCTATTTTTACTTTACAATCCCAAAAAAATTAAATCTACTAAAAATAAATGGTTGATGTCCCTTTTGACTTTTATTACGCTTTTCATCTGTTTATCGCAATTTGTAATGTCTGATATTGGCTGGTTTTATAAAACTTTAATAACACTCTCTGGTCTGTTTATCCTAATACTCCCGAGTATTTTAGATAACTCTAGTAAAAAAGGATGAGTTTGCTATGAAGCCAAGGAATTGCAGCTAAACTTAGCTGCTACAATTTAGGTTTCTTCCATATAAACTGCAGTACCATAAGCTACAATTTCTGAGCAATTGGTCATCACCTCAGAGGTTATCATACTAACCCCTACAACCGCATTGGCCCCCATTGAAATGGCATGCTCTTCCATTCTATCCAGTGCATGATCTCTTGATTCTTGCACTACTTTAGTATATTCAGGGATTTCACCCCCAAATATGGTTCGTATGCCACCAATAAAACTCCGTACAACATTGGTACTGCGCACTACATTTCCATACACTAAACCAAAAGTTTTGGTAATTTTGAATCCAGAAATTTGATCTTGCGTTGATATCAGAATTTTATTCATAAATACTCCTTATATAAAGGCATTTTAGCCCGATTTCAATAATGAGTAAATATGCTATGTTTATCAAATAATCACTACCAAGTGAACTGAGTATATTTATATGACCAAACAAAAAATTAGCGCAATATGCCGCTTTCTCATATTCTTTAACTTCATGGTAATCCATGCAGCTTTTGCTGAAGAGTTAAAATCCAACCCCTATTGGAGTGCTTACTTTAATAAAAAAATGCATGATCTCCCTAGTGAGTTTGTTGTAGCAGGATTGAAAAAGCTTTCGCAACAGGGCAATAAAATCGCAATCGATTTAGGCGCTGGTGTAGGACATGAAACGCTTTTATTATTACAAAAAGGCTATAATGTGATAGCGATTGATGGAGAACAAAATGCATTTGAATATATGAATTTACAACCCGGTATTCAGAAATTTCATGCTAATCTTAGAACCATTGTTTCTTCATTCGAAAACATTGATTACACGACTTTACCCGCTGTAGATTTAGTCGTTGCAAGTTTTTCACTCCCCTTTGTCGCAAAAAAGGATTTTGAGACTGTGTGGACAAATGTTGTCAATAAAATAAAGCCAGGAGGGTATTTCATTGGCAATTTGTTTGATCCCGGTTTTACTTTTTTTGGAGAGAAATTTCGGCCTAAAATGAGTTTTCACACCAAAGAGCAAGCATTCAATCTATTTAATCGTTTCACGATTGTTGAATTTAAAGAAATCAATGCCCCATCAATAAACGATGGGACATATCATCACTATTATGTCATTATTGCTAAAAAGATTTAAAAATTGCACTTATTTGAAATTATTGGATCCTTTTTTTCCATCACTTTAGTTTTAACCTCTGATCCTATCGACGCCCACAAAAAAACTTTAATTTGATGATCAGGGGTTGTATTAAACGCCTTTAGTTTATGTGCTAATGAAATTTCTGGGCCCATTTCATGAAATAGATACGTTACTATATTTTTATGAGAAGAAACCGCAGCAGCAATTAATGCTTCACCTGCATCTTTGGCAGGAATTTTTGAGGGTGCATTTTCAAAAAGTGTGGTAAAAGTCTCAAATTGACCCATTGAAGCAACTTTCTTCAGCCTATCACCTATACCTTCATCAGAATAAGCGGTTGAATAGTATTTATTAAACGTTCTTTTCTGAAGCTTGGTATTTAAAAAAGGCGTGAATTGCTCCTTGTTATTACCAAGATTGAATATCATGATTTGTTGAGTTATTTTACTTATTCCGTTTTTCATTTTACTTCTCTTTGTCATTGATCAATATTGGGACAATATCATACTCCAAATGTTGCATTTTTGCACCATTCAAATGTAGGCTTAAATCTGTTTTAAATAATCAACAAGTTTTGAACATTTATAATCCTGAATATGTAAAAATGGATTGTCTAAAGAAGCCCAATTGTCGCCAATCCCAATAAAATCTATGTTGAGATCATCTGCTGCACGTTTATCCCATGCTTTATCGCCTACATAAAATATTTTCGAATAAGCTGATTTTTTGTAAAAGGTTTGCGCTCTTGCAATCGCAATTTGAATGATATCTTTCCGGTGAAAAGCATCATTGCTAGACGCCAGCGGAACATTATTGTGATATAGATTAGCTTTATTTAATTTTAATAATGCGGATTTATGCCAACCTCCTGTTGCAATAGCCACATCCCATCCAATGCTTTTGAGAGTTTGAAATATAAATTCTGCACCTGGTAATGAACCCCATAACGTGGGCGTTTTTATAAAGGCTTGATTGATTGACTCCACAAATAGTGCTTCCATTAAATGCTGTTCTTGCGCTGAAGGGCCACGAGCAAAATGATGATTGACTATTTCAGAAAAAACACCCGCATCGGTTGAGTATTGATACAAATCCCAGTTGGTATTAATTGTAAATTCTTTTTTCAAAGAACGATAGACGGCATCAATATAAAGTTCGTCCTCTAATTTGAAAGTGTTAATTAAGGTGCCATCTATATCAAATATAATAAGATTGTTCATATAGTCTTCCCAATTGAATTTTAGGATCTTCGCGTCTCTCGTAACAGTCAAGTCTGAGGATTGGACTTCAGAAATTCCCCCCATAAATCTAGACTACTTTGAAATGCAACACGCGTTTTCTCATTAATTAAAATAATGATGCCGATCTCTTCTGATGGAATAAATCCAATAAATGAAACGATGCCCGCAATATGGCCCCCATGAAATATCAATGGTTTATCTGGGCAATGCTTCGCTTTTAAAATACGCCAACCCAGCCCATAATAGGATTCTATTTCATTTAGGCTATAAGGCCATTTTATCCCCCATGCTCCCCAGCCCTCTATATCGCGATTAGAAATAATCGGCGTATGTAAGGTATCCAATATATTTGGCGAAATTAAATCAGATCGATAGCCAAAACTCAGCTTAAAAACTTCAATCATTCCGTTAAGAGAAGCAAAAACACCCGCAGCAGCTGGCGTTGCTTTTGGATAATAGGGTGGAAATGGCAATGATCGTGAAGCATTATTTTTATGACATCTTGTATGCGGATAAGCAATTTTCATGTCAACATTAATAGGTAGCACTTGAATTTCATTTGTGTTCAAGATCGTTCGCAATTTCGTGATAGCGGATAGAAAATCTTCATCATGCGTGTTCAATACTTCTTCAATGAGACTGAATGTCGTGTTGCTATAGGAATAACACGCTCCTGGGTTACATTTAGGTTTCTGTTGTTTAAGGAGATCTAATAATTTTGGCCGGCTTATCCCTTGTTCAATCTGACTATTGCCTGAGAATTGGTATCCCGTTGTGTGACTCAAAATATTTTTTAAATTCACCGCTTTTTGCTCAGAAGACACTTTTATCGTTTCATCAAATTGCAAAGATCCTTCTTCAATCATTAGCGCAAGTGCTGCAGCAGCAACGGGTTTTGATACTGAGGCCAGTGGGAACAAGGTACTAGACGTGATGGGATCAGCATTGTCTTTTTGATTCCCAAAGGTCGATTTATAGACAACTTGACCTTTAACTAAAACAGCGATTGCACCGCCTTGCAATTTATTCTGTTGCGATTCAAATTTTTCGATAAAGTCCTGCAACTTGATCGGTATTTCAGTCGCATAACCATAATTTGTAAAGGATAAAATCAAGAGGATTGAAACACTAATTTTTAAGATCAATGAGTGCATATTGTACGCTTATTTTAAATGATTATTTTATCTATCCTAAAACTCTGGTGTAATGTCTATGTACACACAACAGATGATTTCTCGGTAAGGCGGCAAACCTTGGAGAAACAGGAGTATATACAAAATGATTCTTTTTATCCTCTAACAAGAAACCGTTTTTTTATGACTGTATCCCCAGGGAAAGAGCATTTCAGTGTATTTACTCACTTTCGGATCCACCACTTTGTACGGAGTGTGATACATTTACTTGTATCGCAGCGTCTATGGAAAGAATGTTATGTCTAATAAGAAATATCCCGTACTACCTGAATTCGACAATAAAAGTTATCTTACTGAGTCTAAATACAAAGAACAATATGAACTTTCTGTACGGGATCCACAACGCTTTTGGGCAGATAAGGCCTTACAATTTGTGACCTGGTTTCAGCCCTGGGATGAAGTGTTAAGCGGCAGTTTTGACACGCTGGATGTGGCTTGGTTTAAAGGAGGGAAGTTAAACGCCGCCTATAATTGTTTAGACCGCCATTTAGCAGATAATGCAGCAACAACTGCCTTAATTTGGGAAGGTGATGATCCCAACGAAGTGTTAAAACTGACGTATTTTGAGTTGCATCAAAAGGTATGTCAATTTAGTAATGTCTTAAAAAAGCTGCAAGTCAAAAAAGGGGATTGTGTATGTATTTATATGCCCATGATTCCAGAAACGGTCATTGCGATGCTAGCATGCGCACGTATAGGCGCAATGCATTCCGTCGTGTTTGGTGGCTTTTCTGCGGAGGCGTTAATCGCGCGCATCGAAGATACGGATTGTCAGATCGTTATCACGGCTAATGAAGGTTTGCGCGCTGAAAAAATTGTGCCGCTGAAAATAAATGTGGATATTGCGCTGCAAAGTAATACCTCGGTACGACAGGTCGTTGTCGTAAAACGCACTGACAATCCTGTTGCTTGGAATGCAAAACGCGATCACTGGTATCACGATTTAATGTCTGAGGCAAAATCAGAGTGCCCAGCTGAAATGATGGATGCCACAGATCCCTTATTTATTCTCTACACCTCGGGTTCAACGGGTAAACCTAAAGGTATTGTTCATGCCACAGGCGGTTATTTAGTCTATGCCGCCATTACACATCACACTATTTTTAATTATCATCCCGGCGAGATTTTTTGGTGTACGGCAGATGTAGGCTGGATCACTGGGCACACTTATACAGTTTATGGCCCCCTGTTAAATGGTGGAACCACGTTAATTTATGAAGGCGTACCCCATTACCCAACCTTTTCACGATTTTGGGAAATAATTGATAGGCACCAGATCAATATTTTTTATACCGCGCCCACAGCGATTCGCTCTTTACGTAGTCAAGGTGAGGCTTTCGTCAAAAAATCCAGCCGTCGCACTTTGAAATTATTAGGTACCGTCGGCGAGCCAATTAATCCTGATGTCTGGGAATGGTATTTCGAAGTAGTCGGTGAAGGACGCTGCCCCATTGTGGATACGTGGTGGCAAACAGAAACGGGCGGCATTTTAATTAGCCCAATACCCGGCGCGATAGCCTTAAAGCCTGGCTCAGCAACACGGCCCTTTTTTGGTGTAGTGCCAGCCATACTCGATGAGGATGGCAACATGGTACCGGATGGCACCATGGGCAAGTTGGTCATTCAGCAGCCATGGCCCGGGATGTTACAAGGCATTTATAAAAATCGGGAACGGTTTTTCAATGCTTACTTTAAAGAATTTCCCGGCAACTATCTAACCGGCGATGATGCACGACGTGATGACGATCATGACTTTTGGATTACAGGTCGCAATGATGACGTCTTAAAAATTTCTGGGCATCGCCTGGGCACGGGGGAACTGGAAAATGCATTGTTACAACATGATGCGATTTCAGAAGCAGCCGTAGTGGGTGTGACACATCCGATTAAAGGTGAAAGCATTTATGCTTTTGTGATGCCCAAAGCCAACATCACTCCTTCAGAGCCACTAAAAAATGAATTGGTGCAGCACGTCCGCACGGCGATTGGCGGTATCGCCACACTCGATTATATTCAATGGACCAATAATTTACCAAAAACACGCTCGGGCAAAATCATGCGACGATTATTGCGAAAAATCGCCAATAATGACTTAAAAGAGTTAGGTGATACCTCGACGTTAGCAGAGCCACAAGTCATTGATGATTTAATTAAAAACCGTATTACGTTAATCGCAAAATGACAGTAGGTAATGATTTATTAGGGGCTTATAAATTTATTTATGATTCTGATATCAAAATCCCAGATCCTTTCAAAAATTCTTTGACAATTTTAACCCTTTCTTCCCGTGAAGGGACTGCTTGAGTGTCTATAATACTATAAGCAAAAACGTAACTTTGATCTGCTTTTTGTATCCATCCAACAAACCATGCAAACTGTTTATCCAATTCCGCTCCCGTTCCTGTCTTTCCATAATACTTCCAGCCATTCTCAAGCTCTTCCAGAAAAAGAATATTTTGTGTCATGTCATAAGCATGCTGTGAGAGGGGCAATTTTCTGGTGACGACTTTTTTCAAAAAAATTAATTGTTCATAAGGGCTAATTTTTAAAGAAGAGCTCAGCCAGGCTTGGGTTAAACCATTCCCTTTTCCTTTATCACCTGAAATATCTTGATTGCCATACTCAAATTGATCTACAAAATCACTGAATCGCTTCATACCGAGTTTAGTTGTTAGTATTTGCGAATACCACACTACCGAGTTAGACATCCAGGATTTTGGATAATGAGGAACTTGTTTTTCTTTGTCTGTAAATGACCATGTAGGATGAGTCTCATCTTGCAATATATTAGATTCATATCCCATAAGACTGAGCGGTATTTTAAATGTTGAACAAGGCGAAATGTGTGTTTCACATATTGCTCCATTTTTTGCAACGATTTCGCCTGTATTCGCATTCATTGCAATAAAGCAAGTTTCTTCTGCATAAAGACTTGAGACAAATAGTCCCACAACGATAGTCAAGAGGGTTTTTACTGAGTTCATTATTTACCTTGATATAAAAAATTAGTGTGTTACTTCTCCCACATCAATTTCATGGTCAAGACAATTAATGCAAGAATAAAAGTTAATGAATTCGCAATGATGAGCGAAGGCGATGAAAGTATTATCCCATAAACTAACCATAAAAAAACACCTGTTGAAAAAATAAGGTACATCCCAAGAGAAATACCTTTAGTGATCCGGGTTCGGTAAAGCTGGGCTACTTGTGGTAGAAAAGCAATGGTAGTGCAAAAAGCGGCAACTAAGCCTATTATTTCAGTAAAAATTGGATTACTCGGTCCCATCAAGATTTTCCTATTTATCGAATAATTCGGCATGTATTTCTGAAAAGTGGCTAAAATATTTTACCTCTTTTAAAATTTGATCTGGCCTTTGATCTTTGAGAATACCGACAACCGGTATCAAAGCACTTTGTGCTGCCCTAATCCCACTTACTGAATCCTCAATCACTAGCGCCTCATGTGGTTTAATCCCCGCTCGTGCTAAAGCGTTTTGATAGGGTAACGGATCTGGTTTGTGTCTCTCGCAATCTTCATATCCTATAATGAAATGAAAAAAAGAGGATATTTCTTCTAAACTCAACACTTGATTAATGACTTTTTGTACGGAAGAAGAGACGACACCCACAATAACCGATTGTGAAAGCCTTTCTAGAAATGAATTTCGACCTAACGGAGACTTAAAGCCCATTTTTGACAGCTCAAAAAATGTATTTCTTTTAAGCTCGAATAATAATTTTGGATCTTCCTTTAAGGCAAATTGCTCTTTAAATCGGATCGCTTGTTGCATGTCAGAGATGCCAACCAGACTTTGAAAATCAATTTCATTGGGATTTATTCCAAATTTGGGTAGAGACATTTGCCAAGCTTTAGTATGGGTCGTTTCACTAAACACCAATACATCATCAAGATCGAAAAAAACGGCTTTTAAATTAGGTAAAATAGAGGACAAGGTTGCTTGCATTGAGGCTCGTTCCAATGTTTTTTTGTTTGAGAAATATAGCATATTTTTACATAAACCTGAACAGCTACGCTTATTAATTTATCTAACCAACGCATATATTTGTATTTGCTTTCCGAATAATGTTAGAATCCAATCCAAGAAAAATTTCCATGCACTGTTTGACGAGCTTTTTTACTATAAAATTTGACTATGAAACGAAACATTCTTCCTCCAAAATTTTACCTTTCTAAAGAGATCGTCGCCTTAAGCCAAACATTGTTAGGTAAATTTTTAGTGACTGAAATTAATGGAGACTTGACAGCGGGTATGATTATAGAAACAGAAGCTTATAACGGTATCATTGATAAAGCTTCACATGCCTATAATAATCGTCGAACTCGTCGTACTGAAACCTTATATTGCCAAGGAGGCGTCGCGTATGTATATCTTTGTTATGGCCTCCATCATTTATTTAATGTAGTAACCGGCCCTAAAGATAATCCACAAGCAATATTAATTCGCGCGATTAAACCCACAGACGGTATTTCTATTATGTTAAAAAGACGTAAATTAACTGCTAATAAACCTTCTCAATTTACGCAAGGCCCCGGAACGTTGACACAAGCATTAGGTATCACAACGCATTTTGATGGGTTCGCGCTTACTGACAAGCCTGTCTGGATAGAAGACAGAGGGATAGTGATCCCAAAAAATGAGATTGTAGCAAGTCCTAGAGTCGGTATTGATTATGCGCAAGAACATCGTGACTTACCTTGGCGGTTTCAAATTTTCTCTTCCCCCTCGACTAGATGCTAACGCGTATATCGAGGCATTATTTGTTTTTGGATATCATATTTGGGTCAAAGTTTTCATTTTCTATTTTGGCCGTCTTCATTGGATGATGCGGGTCAATTTGTTCATTGAATAAAAGCAATGGATTAGTGGTTATATCGAAGCCTTTTTTTCTACGCTTAGGTACAAATAAAAAGTTTGAGGATTTAGGCCCTAAAACATCAATCTCCACTTCTTTCGAAGGGGATGCGAAAGTTTTGTTTAATATTTCAACAACTTGCTTTAATTTTTCATTCCCAGAAAAATCTTTTTGATAATGACTCATTCTACTTTGAAAATACTCAGTAAAATCATCTCTAGAAAATACACCAATTATATTGATATTTTCAGTATAAATTTTCATTAATAAAAAAATTTCAAATAAATAAGCATTAGCTTCTGTGTTAGGTATATTAGCAGCGCTATTATAAGCATGTCCTGTTTCGTGAATAACAATACCGGTTATATCTATCAGTTTAAAAGACAACTTCCAATTGGGCAAAAAAAGTTCATTACTTAATAAAATTGTTTTATTTACAGACCAAGGAATATTATCTCCTAATTGCATTTTTCCATATCTATAGGTTTTATTATTGATACAAATTGCCGGGTTTAATTTACCAAGAAAACTTTGTCGTTCTTTATTTTCATCAAAATCAATTATTAAGTCTGAAAGATCAACTGATTTTTCGCAGAGCCACCCTATACCTTTTTTTGCATTATCCTTACAAAATTCAATTAGTTTTGTTAAATCATCTTTATTTAAAATGTCTAAACTTTTAGAATTTATCATGATAACCCTCTCCTCTTTCTATTAGATATACTAGCATCTGTATCATAATGCTAGAGGGGGAGATAATATTTTGAAGAAATAAATATAGTTTATTTTGCACAAGTGAATAAAGTATTGATTTACAAGGGCTTTCAATAGGCTTGATCTGATAAATTTTTATAAAAAATTCGAGGGAAGTTGTCATCCCGAAATTTTGCACAGCAAAATATTTGAGACTGACTTTATTTTAACTGACAATAACGCGGAGGTCTTAAGATCTCTACGATTCCTGATCTCTAGGCCATCCATCCTTTTAAAGGGATAGTCTATCTTAAATTCTCTTATAAATTTGACATATAGATAAAGCTTATTTTAATATCACTTAAGAGAAAAAGCTAGTTAAATAGGTGGTATTGTAATGTTTACATATTTTAAAAAAATTCTACAAATATCTCGAAATATTATTAGCTTCTCTAGCGATTTCATATGGTCATTTACCAGGTATTTAATAGATTTAACTAAAATAAAGGTATCCAATAATCTTGCCTTATACATAGCAGCTGAAGTTGGTAATCTTCAAGAACTCAATCGGCTACTAGAAATACCCGGCGTGGGTGGAAAAGAATGGCCGACTTACAACAATAATGCAACTTTTTCAATTGCACAAAAAAAAGCAAAAATAAATCCTGAAAAATATCACCAGATTGTAAATAGATTATTACAAACAGGACCAGTGATCCAATATTTATGGAGTTGGGGTGGAATTTCTCCTGTTATTAATCGAAAAATAGACGAGTTCAACGGAAAAAATTTAATCCTCGGTTGCGGTACAAAAAACGGCTATAAATGTGATAGTCGCTGTTACCCTATGCATCCTTCTCATGAGTTCTATAGCGTTGATCTTAATGCGAGTAAAAATCCTGATCTAATTGCCGATCTGAGAGATACTATACCTCAGGAAATTTTACCCTATAATCATTTTTCATTTATTTTATTTGAAAATTTGGACTATGACGTAATGTACGATCAAAAAAGTCAAGCTTTGGTAACCGCTGCATTAAGATTAAAAGAAAATGGTGTCATATTACTCACAGGCATCAAGGGCATCAAACCAAGTGATGCCTTCAATAAACTCAGCGATAACGGCATTAAATATGGGAGAAAATTGGGACATTGCCTAATTTTAACTAAAAATTTGCAAAAAATAGATCTTAGGAATCAACCTGCTATTTTTTCAACTAATCTCCATAGAACATCCAATATTAATAAAGAGATAATTAAATTGAAAGATATAGAATCTTTGTTCCAACAGTTAAACACCAATACTAATAAAAAAACCCTCAACTGGTTCTAGCATGATATCGGAAAAAACGCATTTCTCGCGTTGGTCGCTTTTTTTAGCATGATTTTTAATTCACAATCGTCTTTAATGCATCATGCGCTTAAAGATATTACTCTCCATATCCCAGAAAAACAACTAATTAGCATAGTGGGCGGAAATGGTGCAGGTAAGAGTACCTTGATGAAGTTATTATCAGGTGAGCTTGCGCCTAGTCGTGGTACAATTCAGTTAGAGGGTACTTGTCTATCCAAGCTTTCTAAAACTCGTCATGCGCGAATAATGGGTAAAGTGCTGCAAGATCCGATGATGGGCACCTTTTCTGATCTTACCATCGAGGAAAATTTATCATTGGCGTTATGTCGTGGAGAAAAAAGAAAGTTATGGTTTGCTTTAGGAAAAAAACGAAGAGAATATTTTGTTGAGACCATGAAGCAATATGGCATTAGACTAGAAAATAAATTATCTACCCCAATGCGGTTATTATCTGGGGGGCAAAGACAAGCACTATCTTTGATGATGGCTATGCTCAATTCACCTCGGATCCTCTTGTTGGACGAACATACCAGTGCTTTAGATGCCAGAATGTCGCAAGAAATGATGTCTTTGACACATCGTTGTATTCAAGATAATCATCTCACGGCCATCATGATCACGCATGATCTCTCTCACGCCCTAAAGTACAGTTCGAGGATCGTAGTATTAAATTCTGGAACAATAATTAAAGACTACGCATTAGAAGCATTAAAAAAATTAACAATAAATGATTTACATCGTGATATAAGTGCTATGCCAGAACAGAGGGAGGACGACCCCTACCTTCAATTTTAGTTTTGTCAGCTTTCTAATATCTTCTATTGGCTTTACAAATAACTTGCGGTTATGTAATATTCCTAACTGTTTTAAGTAAAATTAAAGTGAAAAAAACCAAATGATTAATTTTCTCCTCAGACCTTTTATCCAATTGACATTTAATGCACGTGGCGCCTTTGGTTTTACGCCCATTCCATTCTCGATTCCTACGTGGATAGTAATAGGAATAATTTTAACGCCTAATCTATTATTAACAAAATTATTTATACAATCGGATTTTTTTAAGAATATTTGGCCATTTACACCTAGAAAAAATCAAAGATTAAAAACCGAACTCAATCGTTTACTTAACGAAAAATCCGCTTCGTTGATAACAAGGCCTAAAAACCAAATGCCTGTACTTTCTTATGAAACAATTAATCAACTTACCCGCTCAGGATTTCTTCCCATTCAAGATTCTACGCAAAAAATCCACAGTGCGGCAACAAATAGTACTTATTCTTTTTCCAATAATGAATTTTTAGGTAAAGGAGCCTTTGGAGTAGTTTATTTAGGACAAGATATTGCGACTGGTAGCTGGGTAGCCATAAAAAAACAAAGGTCTAAATCACTCGCTGATGAACAAAAATTCTTAATTGAAGCCAAGTATCTTTTAGAGCAAAATCAACTTCTTGGTTATCAACATGATGATAAAAACAAATGTTTTTATACTATTATGCCTCTTTTTGCCAAAGACGTTGTCAGATCATCCTCCCCAATTGTTGAGAAGATTGAATTTGCGTTAGAATCAGCTAAATCTATAAAAAATCTCCATGATAAAAGGAGAATTCATAATGATTTACATTTAGGAAATATTTGCTGGGACAAAAGTGAAAAAAAATGTCACTTAATAGATTATGGCTCTATGACAAAAAGTGACCATCTAGATGAAACATCAAGCTATGAAGTGGCTAGGATGCCTTACCATGCGCCTCCAGAATTTCATGTAGGGATGATGAATTTCAAATCTGGTGATGTCTATGCTTTTGGATGTATCTTAGCGTCCCTTTTTCCTGATGTCATTCAAGCAGATAAAGAATTTTCAAATTTTATTAAAGGTTTACAACATAGTTTGTGGTTTATGCGCCCCACGATGCAAGATGTGATTCATTTTTTACAAAAAAACAAGCAAAGGTTAATTAGCATAAATGATGTGAGTAATACTAACAATGATGCAGTTAAAAAAAGCTATGAAGAAATTAATCGCTATACAAACAAAGTGAATTCACTTGAAATAAAAATTGCCCAGGCAAAAAATATTGCTCCGCAAAATGGCTTTCTTAGATTAAGCTTGCTTAACAAGAAAAAGGCGATTTATAATAATTATATTTCTGATCACTATTCTCATATCGAATTTCCATCCATGACTATTCTAAAAACATTAAAGAATGAACTTGTAGCAAATAAAACAAAATTTGAATTATTTGTTAGAGCTAAAATTGCCCCTCATACCTGCCATGTAATTGAACTTCCTCCTCTCAATCATAATAGCTTTTTACCTGGATTGGATTTGTCAATCAAAAAAGGTCAAAGTCCTGTTAATGACAAATGTTTCAAAAAATTAGAAGATCTCAGGGACAAAAAAGGTATTTTGTATAAAAAATAAAATGCGTTTGTGTGCCTACGCGCATGAGATATTCCACCAAAAATAGTGGTACACCAAAAATTGCTCATCTAATAAAGCTTGTAACCTTAAAAAACAAATGATATATTGCGTTTGTTTAGAAAACTACTACAACTCATAGTCAAGAGAAGGTAAATTATGATAGGGCTTCCACGGATTGGTATAGAGGATTTTTTAGAAGAATTTCAAAAAATTCAAGATTTGGAAAAATTGCAAAAGGCATGTTGTGAGCTGGCATTTAATTATACGAATGCTAACGAGAAAGAACGTGAAGTCATCTACTTTCATGTAAATCTCAAACGCGCTTCGTATCTAAAGCGAAATGATGAATTTGCACGAAAAGCTCTTGAGATTTTAAAGCTTTATGCATCACTGCCTGATCCTAAACAACAGCCTAATCTTTTGAAACGAGACTACAATGAGGAATTGACTCTTACACAAATCATCACAATATTTGTTGAATTCGATAACGTCATAAACTCTAAGCAAGAACATCAATATAAAAATTACATACAATTCATACGAAATATTTGTGAAAAAACAAAAATTTTTTACAATAAATCTGATGTGGAAACACGTAAGGTTATCTTTGAGCGAGTGCAAACTTCCATAGACAATCTTGTGAAATTAAATCTAGACCGAGCAAATCCAAAAAGCATTGCAGCTCAATTGCTGAACATTCTTATGCTTGAATATCCACTATCGCCACCTGAGATTAATAAAAATCGATTTAAAAAATAATCCGGTCAAGCGTTCACAGAGCGCAAAAAAGTTTGAACGACAGCAAAAAAACGCTCGGGCTGATCATACGGAACCCCATGACCCGCTTCTGCAATCTGTACGATCTCCAAACGTTGATTGAGCCCAGCAAGTTCTGCAGCCATCTCAAGAGAAACTACCGAGCCAACATCACCGACGACGAGCAGGCTTGGAACATCGATAGTATAGATCAGCTGCACATAGTCAGGGTTCGGCGGTATCAAAACTTCGAACGCACGAATGCTAGTTTGAAATCGGGGAGGCTAGTCCAAGCTCATCGATCAGGCTCTCGATATCGGCAGCGAGATCGTCATAGCGGTAGCCGTGTTCTGGAGCGCTGGTGTTTCCATGGCCTCGCGCATCCGGCATGATAACGTCGAACTCTTCCTCTAACGCCTGCGCCAAAGGAGTCCAGCATGCCCCCTTTGTCATTAGTCCATGCAATAGAACAACAGGAGGTTTGTCGCCACCGGTTCGGTGATAGTGCACGTCAATCCCATTTGCTTTACAGATCTCTGTCGCCCAGCTAGCCATTCACTCCCCCATCAATCAAAGACTCAGTTTACAGGAAAAATAGTATAACCTCTTCTAGCTTATAAATTTATCCTTCACCCTTCTGTATCTGCACTGACATCAGCAATTTGAGTTTAAAACAATTTAGCTATCCTTTCTCCTGATTCTACCGCTGCTTCCATGGTCCCAAGCTCATCAAGTAGTGTGGCATGTTCTCCTACAAAGAAAATATGATCATTGATAGGAGAAAAAATTTCCTTCATTTCTATTCCTCTATAAAATACCCTTTTATCAAATTTATCCTGAAGTATCACATCGTAAGTGGAATAAGATCCTTTTGCGTATTCATCTTTAACCCAAGATTTGACAACAGGAATATTCGTTTTTACATAGTTAAAATCCGGTATTTCTGATGGTGTTTCTTCGTTAAAAAATGCTTTCTGAAACCGAATTTTCAACATTGAAAGCGCTTTATCAAATTCTTCTCGGCCAAACAAATTCATGCCATCATCATTAACAAAATACAAAATCAATAAGGTTTTATTAAAATTAAAAAAAGCACCCACTGTATCTGTAAAAATCCATCTTTCTTTTGAATCGATATTTTTTACAGGGGTAAGGATCTTACCATTAGTACCATAACGCACCTTTTTAATTGTTTCTAGTTTTTCCGTGCTGATTATTCTCGAGTCAAAAATAATATCTTGATAGACAGAACAAGGGATAGCCAGAATCAGTTTGTTACTTATAATTCTAGTTTCATCGGAAAAAATTAATTCTATTACGTTGTTATTGAGATAAACTATTTCTTTTAAAACCTTATTAAGATGTAGTCGATCATGAAGCTTTTCTGCTAGCTTAATAGGAACTATCGCATTTCCTTCTTTTAAGGTTTGCAAATGCAGAGTTTGTTTTACCGCAGTTGGGTGCGCTTGTGATAGCCCACCTGAGATCATATGTTCAAGCGTTCCGATGTTATGAGAATGCGAAGACAATAAGTGTGGCGGTAATCCTTCCCATGCATTGAGCATATAAGCCAACATACGTTTTTGAATCGATTGATCATCTACTATTTTATTTAAAACATCTTGCATAGAACCACTTCGCTGAGATAGCGTTTCCAGTTCTTTGGCAAGATCACTACTTTTAAACCTTGTTTTTGCAAAAATGGCATTTCGATCATGAAATTCCTTACCATCGTAAAATGAACCTCGAAACTCCACATCTTTCTCTAAAATTTCTAGATTTAACTCCTTAATCAAGGAAATTAAATGCTGTGCTCCACCACCGTCAGAAATATTTTGTGCTCCTAGCTCTGAAACAATGTAATTTCCATTCTCTTCTTGCATTAAAATAGTATGAACCCGTCCACCCACTCGAGGTCTTGCTTCATACACTTGTACATCATACCCTTTTTGATATAGGCGGTATGCTGTAGTGAGCCCAGCCAGCCCCGCGCCAATTACTACGACCCTTTCTTTTTGCTTTTCCATACTCAATTGACTTCCATTACTTATTGAAACAGACAAAATAATACTAAGTGTAAGGAGTGATAATATTAATTTTCGACTAAAAGGATACGCGTGGGGGATATCAAATTCCTCTACTGCCTGAGTATTTCGCATATTAATCCACAGTCGATAAGCGGTTCTTCATTTTAACATAGCTCTATTACATTTATCGCTTAAGGTAGCACCAATAGTCATTGTACTAATCAAGCTGACCTAATTGCAAAGCGTATTGAATGGTATCTATCATATTTAAATTACTTCCTACTGCTACTCCATTCTTAGATCCCTCAAATTTAGACGTTATGTCGCTAAAACTCAAAAATTTTTCTTGATTAACTTTCGACACATATTCGACACAGACATTTTGAGAATTTTGAAAAAATACTAAATCCTTGATTAAATTCCTTCTGCTAAGTTTTATCTTCCCCTATTAGATCTTAGAAATTTCTTATAAGATGTACTCTGATCGAGTTGAAATATCAAATCCTGGGATCCCCCCAATTAGTACTGATCGATTTATTGATGAGAGCCCACAGAGTGGAATTTTGGGAAGTGGTGATTCGTAATGTCTTGATTTATATAGTGGGCCCACTAGGACTTAAACCTAGGACCAAAGGATTATGAGTTAGAAAAGATCCCTTCTATTAAGCTTTATCTTCCCCTATTAAATATTAGAAATCTCTTATAAAATAATCACTTATTTTTAATTAGGCCTTAGTAAGCCAAATTAGGTTATTGGTTTATCTGCTTACAATGCGCTTACAGATTTTTAAAGGTGGCGAATTCGTTACCTTTAAAACTTAAGGTGTTTATTTCTGGAGTAAGAAGTTATGGAAAATAAAATTCAGTCTGAGAATCATATCGTTGTTTTTAGTGATCATACTATCCGTCGCGTATTTCACAATGATGAATGGTGGTTTGTCATAACCGATGTCATAACCGCATTAACAGATTCAGTTAACTCAACTTTATATCTTAAAGCGATGAAACGTAGAGATCCTGAATTAAACAAAGGGTGGGTACAATTTGTATCCCCCCTTTCTGTGCAAACCAGTGGCGGCAAGCAAAAGCTCAATTGCGCTAATACAGAAGGGATATTTCGTATCATTCAATCTATCCCCTCCCCCAAAGCTGAACCTTTCAAGCGCTGGCTCGCTAAAGTAGGCTATGAGCGAATTAAAGAGATTGAAGATCCAGAACTGGCCTCGCAACGAGCCAGAGATATTTATAAGCAAAAAGGGTATACCAATGCTTGGATCGAAAAAAGAATGCGTGGCATTCAAGTGCGCGCAGAATTGACTGAAGAATGGAAAAAACGTCATGTCGGTGATAAACCAGAATATGCCATTTTGACTGCTGAAATTTGCAAAGCAACTTTTGGTGTGACACCATCTGAATATAAAAAGCTAAAAGATCTAAAAACAGAAAACCTACGCGATCATATGACTGATCTTGAGCTTATTTTTACCATGCTGGGAGAAGCCTCGACCACCGAAATCGCACGCAACAAAAATGCGCAAGGCTTTGTAGAGAATCGCTCAGCAGCTCGTTCCGGCGGGAAAGTGGCAGGCAATGCTCGTAAAGAATTAGAATCTAAAACCGGCAAAAAGGTAATCACGAGAAGGAACTATTTGAAGCAAAGAGAAGTACTCATTGCAGAGAGGGATGAAGAATAATCGCAGCGTTATAAAAAATATTGAGAAAACAAATAAAAACGAGTTAGTTTTTATTGATAAATGAATTTATTTCATATTGGAAATACCCATGAAACTATTTTACACGAGTAGCGTTTGTTCATTAGCTGTCAGAATCATTTTGCATGAGTTAGGAATAACTTGTGAATATGAATCAGTCAATCTAAAAACCAAAAAAACAGAAAGAGGAACGGATTATTTGAATATTAACCCTAAAGGGTCCGTTCCTGCGCTACTAATAAGTAATGATGAAGTTTTAACTGAAAATGCGGTTATTTTGCAATTTTTGGCTGATAAATATAATGCAACTGAATTATTACCCTCTATTGGGGATATGAAAAGATACCGGGTTTTAGAATGGTTAAATTTTGTTAGTACCGATTTACACAGATATTGCGCGCCATTGTTTTGGTCAAAATTTTCAGAAGAAAATAAAAAGGATCTCTTTTTACCTATTTTAAAAAATAAACTGATCTTTGTGGACAATCATTTAAAAGATAATAAATTTTTAATGGGTAATTCTTTCACTCTAGCTGATAGCTATTTATTGGTGATCTTAATTTGGCTAGCCAAACTTAAAATTAAAATGAAAGAATGGCCAAACTTATTGCGCTATTTTATGGATATGCGGGAACGGCCATCAATCAGGCAAGCCATCGAAGAAGAAGGCCTAATGAACTTACTCAATGATTATGATAAAAATATTTAGGCTAGCACGAATATGAGCAACCAAAAACTTACTAAACGCATCGTAGACGCTGTCCAAAATGATGGTAGAGATCAATCCTTTCTCTGGGACTCAGAATTAAAAGGCTTTGGTCTACGCATCACCCCTACTCGCAAAACTTACATTGTGCAAAATCGAGTCGCAGGCAAAACCGTGCGAGTTACACTTGGTCTGCATGGTTCGCTAACCCCGGAACAAGCGCGCAATGAAGCCAAAAAACGCCTCGGAGAAATGGCAAAAGGGGTTAATTTAAATCAAGTTGATCGTGAAGCCAAGGTAAAAGGAGTCACCTTAGGACAAGCATATGAAGCCTATATTAACAGCCGCACTTTAACTGAAAACACACGATATGACTACGCAAAAGCCATGGAAAAAGGCTTTGCAGATTGGCAAAATAAACCCATTCAAAGCATTAAACGTGACATGATAGAAGCACGTTTTAATAAACTTAGTGAAAATAGTCTGGCGCAAGCAAACCAAATGTTTCGCTTCTTACGGGCACTATTGAATTTTGCTAAAGAAAAATTTACTTTAGGAGACGGTGAACCGCTGATCCCTTCTAACCCTTGCGATCGCTTAACGGCATTGAAAAAGTGGCATCGACTAGAGCGCCGTACTAGCTATATTGAACCCCATCAGTTAAAACCGTGGTTTGAAGCATTAATTTATAGGGAAGGCAGTGACACGGTACGGCATACAGTAAAGGATTTTTGTGCCTTTATTCTCTTAACAGGTTGCCGCGAACAAGAAGCCGCTAAATTAAAATGGGAAGATGTTGATTTAACAGCTGGATCTGTCACCTTTAGGCATACCAAGAATCATCGCACACATACGCTTCCAGTAGGAATTTGGCTTAAAGCCTTATTGATTGCGCGCAAAAATGAAGCAAGTACTCCTTATGTTTTCCCTGCAAATAACAAATTTGGTCATTTAAAAAATCATCGCAAGAGTATTCTCGCCATTAGAAATCAAAGTGGCGTAGAATTTACCTTGCATGACTTGCGACGCACTTTTGCGAGTATTGTTAATCATCAGTTATCGAGAAGCTTTAGTTTGTATACTATTAAGCGGTTATTGAATCATAGTGGCGATGTTACTGCAGGGTATATTCCGTTTGGGATTGAAGATTTAAGAGAGCCGATGCAATTGATTGAGACATATGTTTTGAAATGTGCTGGGTTGGAAGAAAGCGCTAAAGTTATTAATATTAATCAAGAAAAAATCTCTGTTTAAAGTCTTTATGAAATAGAAAATACTTATGACTCTTATAAAAAACATTGTCTATTATATTTCAAATCTATACGCAACACTTTGGTATTTTCGCTCCCCCCAAGAACTTAAAATCTCATCAACCAGTTTTCCATCACAGCTTTCATAGAATCGATGGGTAGCGTGTATATGGTCACATTGAATATTAGTTGTATTTTTAATCATGATTTGAAGTTTCTTGTCTTTTAGTTACTTTCCTGTGAAACAGATAAACAAGATAGCACATCAGCGCAGTAAGAAACGATAGCCCTAAACTAAACATAAAATCATAGAATTTATACTCAGCACAATCGGAACGTAGATAGCATGACAGCTCAATAGAAAAACATACCATCAACATTAGCACAAAAATAAGGCAACAAAATTTAAATGGCCGTATTTTTTTTTCTACTGCTGTTTGCGAAAAATAGCCTCCTAATAAGGAGGCTACTATTTCAAAAATAAATTGTATCATTATTGCTCCGCTGCAATTGCTTGACCTGCCGCATTGATAGCAGCAAAGCCTGGCCGCCAAACCACATTACCGATAATGCCACCCCCTGCTGCTCCAACAGCCGCGCCCCCTATTCCACCAGTAATAGCGCCAAAACCCGCTGCAGTAGCAGCACCCGGGACAGTCATAGGCTCATGGTGGCGATGCTTATTATAAGCATAGGTTGCTAACCCTATTAACGATCCTATAACAAAATTCAAAAAACCTCCATCTACTTGTATAATTTCTATCGTATCTAATACTCTCATCATCGGCTCCTTTTTATGATAATCAATTAACACTAGTGCGTAACCTACTTTTTAACAAATTAAGAGGGGGACGCCCCTTATCCTTTTTTCCTTTTGGCAATAGCACAATATTTTCTAACTCCTTTCTGTCAAATAGGGTTTTCGAAGGAGCAAGTAATCTAAAATGTCGGATTTCACGTGACATTTCAGGTGATATAGCGCCATACCAAATTGGAATTGCAGCTTGTAAAACACCCATGAGTTTTAAGCGAAATATAATGCGATGAACCTTACACACAGATTTATCCACCGCAAAAGCAATTTGTTCATAATTAAACGAACAAGAAAACGACAAGTTATTTGCACATTTGGTTGCGAGCCATAGCCACAAGACTTTTTCTTCCTCCTGTAAAAGAGGATGATTGATAATATTCTCGAGGCAAGCGAACCATTTAATAAAAAAACACGGTTTCGCCGCACAAATAATAGGCAAAGAGTATCCATTAAGCATGATCTGCTTCCTACTGATTTTTAGGTTAGAAAATAAACCCAATAACAAAAAAGGTTATTTTTTGTTAAAAAACCGTCAGTTGGCGTAAATCAAGCCTTGTGAATTGAAAAGAATGTGTTAGAGTGCACTTAGTCATGGGTGAAAAATTCCTCTTTAATTTTTAACTATTTTTAAGTTTCAAAATGTCACCCATTTTTTCTTCATAATCCTCTGAATAAGAATTAAAGAAAGCATTATTGAGATGAACATAGTTAACCCAATTGGCATGAATTGTCCATTATAAAAATAACTAACAAGCTCAAGTAAGGAGGCTGCTAGCAACAACAGAATTGCCTCACCCAATCCAGCAGATCTTCCTTTTGCGTTAGGCAATACCTCAAGAGAGGGTGGGTATAAGATATTAATCGGAAATACAGCACCAACAGAGAGCAATATCAGCACTGCAGTTATAATCATGGGATCATGAACCTTCAACACAGACAATGCCATTATTAAAATAGCGCTAAAAAAACAAATTCCTAACCCAAAATAAAGACACTGCATTTGTCCAAATATTTTAAAGATTAGCGGGCTAGCGATACACATAACTCCAAAAGTTAAAGCGAGTGATCCTTGATAATATCCAAAGTGACTCAGTGGAACACCCATATCTTCCATATACAAAATGGGTGCCATTCCCACAAATAACCAATAAGATCCCCTTAACAAGGATAATGATCCTAAAAATGTGAGGCATTTTTTTGATGTGAGCAGTGGCAAATAAGACTGGAGCGAAAGGGATACTGAATGATCCCCCTTCTTGTCAGGAATAGAAAAATAACTGGCCACTAAACAAAGCACCCCTAATCCCAACAGAACGGTAAAATTACCTCTCCAGCTAAAATATAGATTAACAAAGCTACCAAACACTGGAGCAGTAGCGACGGCAAATAGTTTTACACCATTTATCATCCCCATCATTCCAGCCTGCCTACCCTTCGCACAATCTTCTAATAATACCGGATATGAAAGAATCGCAGGCGCTGCAATACCTATGCCCTGTAAAATACGACCTAAAATTAACAGAAAATAATTTGGCGCGATTACACATAAAAGGCTACCAACCACAAAAATACATAAGCCTGAGATTAGAATTGTTCGACGGTTATATCTATCCCCTAAGGCACCTGCAAATAAAGAGCAGATACAAAATGCGATGAAGTTAGTGCTTAACGTCATTTGCACCATAACGGGAGAAAGGTTGAACACTTTTTGTAATTCAGGGAAGCTGGGGATAAATAAATCCATCTCCATGCCACACAGAACTTGAATAAAAAGAATCGTCGTAAATTTAAACATTGCATTTAATTTTATGTTCATTTTTCTGCTATCTAATTTTAGGAATCTTACGGATTCGGTCAACAACCACACTACAAACCGCTCAATTCAGTTCCAATATGCGATTCATTTCTCTTAATATATTCAATTATGCAGTTTCTAGACATAGTGCATCCATTACTCCTTCACTAAGGTGTTCTAAAGTTTCTATCGCGCTTTCATAGCCTATTGCAAATGTATTGTCATACACCATTGTATCGATAAATTCTTGATATCGCTCTTTCCAAATTGGCTTATAATTTAATAATGCCAATGATCTTTTAATTTCTGAAACTAAACAAGACCATGATAAGGCAACTCTAGGTTGCCAATTTTGTTCAGTGACAAATTCAAAATTAATAAGATTTATGACATCAGTTCTTGACGTTAGTTTTTACGTATTCTTTCTAAAACATTGCTTTTGTTTTCGTGATTATCCATCTTCATCGAATCAGTATTTGTACCATACCCATTGTTAAATATATAATGCAAGCCTTCTTTTGAAGGAATATGTGAATAATCAGATTGACTGAAAATTATAGATAATAACGGATGAGGAAAATGGGATTTCGTAGCATTATTGAATTTTCTCTTTAAATCTACAGTAAGATTCCAAGTTCTTTTGAGATGATTGAAAACTCTACTAGACCAGATAGGCACGCTTCTTAAATATTCCGCAACCTCGGAAGAAGCTTTTGCTAGTTCAATCACAACATCCCATTTTCCATTCCCAGCAGCTCCCTTTATTACCCAATTATTATTTGCAGTAATATTCTTTTTAACTTCTTCAAGAGTAAGAAGTTTTTTAACAATAGAAAGATATCCTCGACAAGCTGCCATGCGTAAGGCTTTATTATCTATTGTGGCAACATTAGCTTTAATATATTCATCGCAAAGAAGTTGATCAATTTCTTTTTGAATTTTCTCTATGTTAGCCGAGCCCATCTCGAGAACCTTAAAAAAAAGATCTAGTTTTTTCTCTTTATTTATTTGTTGCTGTAACACTGTTATTCCTGGAATAAAAAATTATTTAAAAGTTGAGTATATAATTTTGCATCTATAAGGTCAAAGAGTGATATTGCATCATAAATCTACTCTAAAAGTATACTTAAATACCTAACAATATCTACAAATAAGGTTAATCTTTAGAAAATTCAAATACCGCTTTTTTACCGCTCTTTGCTCCATAACAAACAGCCCATCGCTACTCGCGATTAATTCTGGTTCATGATATTCCCTTATCTCAGGGATCCCTTAATTTACTGACTTAACCCCCGCGAAACTAGCTCCTCTCCCTTGACATTCCTTTATATATTGTTAGAATTACAACTTATTTTGTAGTAGAGGTCAGTAATATGCGCCAAGATCCTATACCACTCATGATTGTTAAACAGTTTTTCAAGAAAATTACAGGATTTTTTCAAAAAATCATCAGCTTCCTTTTTAGTAAAACTGCAGCAATTAACCGAAATAAGCCGCTTGAAAATGATGATTCCTCCAACACAATCGAGCAACTTGACAATGATTCTTCAAATCTTCAAGAAGAGTCTATTCAAGAGAACTTCATAAACATAGTAGAAAAAAATGAACTTGATTCAGTAGCAATTGAAAATATTCAACAAATTGAAACGAGTAACGATGAATCTCCATTTTTAACATTTCCATTAGAAATACTTTCTCGGATTATTGAAAATCTGTCATTACAGGATTTAGGAAGAATTTCTCAAGTTTCTAAAAAATGTAATACGCTTATGGAGAATGAATATCTTTGGAAGCGATTGGCATTTAGAAAAGGAATCCCGCTTGTTGAAAATAACGACCCAAAGATCCTGTCTGCTAAAAATCAAATAAAAGAATGTTCAATTAAATGCCATTTTCATCAACTCATAATTGATTTATTTGGTAGTTTGGATTTGATCAATGAATTACCTATTTTAAAATATCCAAAACCAATTAAAAAATGGAATACTTATCTTAACCTGGATAATCTCGCCCCTGATCTTTTAAAAGGGAATAAGATAATGCGTGGAATAGGCATGCTGGGTGATAAACACGTACCATTTATTGCATTCTGTGTAAAAAAAGTTGAAGAACCAATCGAAGAAGCAGAATTTATCCAACCACAATTAGAGGCTATTGCTGTCTATTTCAATCCTCTGCATAACAATACCTTTGACCATGCTACTGGTTTTACGGTAGGCCGTAGAATAGGACCTGAACACACTTCTGCCGTTTCAGATCGGATAGAACATGGCTCCAGTCGTAAGTTTCAAGCTCTCAAACAGTTAATATCCGATCAATCCTGTAAAGGTGAGGCTATACACTATGAGCTTAATAATATGACTCTTATGCTTACGGACCAATCAGAATTTGATCTTGAATTAAAAGAGCGGAAACGCCTTTTAAATAAATAAATCACGTTCTATTCGTAAATTTAGTTTTCTTGCAATGTGGGCAAGGGACATAATAATGACGTTTATCAGAGGTTTCCCAGGCTTGATCGATACGACTAATGTCTTTTACAGTAGGGGTACTAGGGCTTGTCCAGGAATCTATAGTGACCAGGCTTTTTCCGAAGATAGTGGCGAGTTGTGCCTTATTGACGATTCGAAGTGTGTTATCAATGCTCATATTAAAATATTATAACCAATGAAACTGACTTATATTTACTGAATTACTTGACATGCCCTTTTACATTGTTAGAATTACAACTTGTTTTGTATACCTGAGATTTCCATGCACCAAGATTCAAAACCACTTGCAATGGCCAAACATTTTTTCAAAA
>Ga0207052_10128_pt1 | contig 25542 bp, 18 predicted proteins | sample Alteio_BWMinCont_62_FD_153294 | JGI IMG/M metagenome (GOLD analysis project Ga0207052, IMG submission 153294) | Enriched cells from forest soil in Barre Woods Harvard Forest LTER site, Petersham, Massachusetts, United States -... | ecosystem: Environmental > Terrestrial > Soil > Temperate forest >...
TAATAACGGCCAAGCACATTTTGGACACGAGGTATTGACCGGCTCGTTCCATAAAGCATATTTGCAATCTGGATAACGTCCGCAGGAATAAAATATTTTACCCGCACGAGAACGCCGTTTTAAGATTTTTCCTTGATGGCACTCAGGACAATCAACCCCAGTATCAGCAGGTTTTTGCAGAGGTTCCAGGTATTTACAATTGGGATAACCCGTGCAACCAATAAATTTTCCGTAACGACCGACTCGAACCTGTAATGCCGAATTACATTGCGGACATGTTCTACCTTCAACAACTTCGGGTTGGGCTGCTTCCACCGATTTATCCTCATCTAAACTACGTGTGTATTTGCATTCTGGGTAAGCCGTACAGCCGATAAAGCGGCTATGTCGCCCTAATCGAATTGACAAAGGCTTACCACAAAGCGGGCAATTTTCTTCTAAAGCTTCTTGAGTTACGTCTTTACGTTGCACCGTTTCAAGAATTTCATCGACCAAACTTTTAAAGGGGGCCCAAAAATCTTCAAGCAAAGGCACCCATTCTTTTTCGCCGCGTGAAATTTCATCTAACTCATCTTCCAATTTCGCAGTAAAATCATAATCAACATAACGCGTGAAATATTTTGTTAAAAATTTATTAACGATGCGGCCTACATCAGTGGGACGAAAACGTTTTGTCTCAAGCACCACATATTCACGATGCTGGAGCGTATAAATAATCGATGCGTAGGTTGAAGGACGACCAATCCCATATTCTTCAAGAACTTTAATTAAAGTCGCTTCTGAATAGCGTGGTGGTGGCTCAGTAAAATGCTGGTTGCAATTAATGTCTTTGAGCTCGACTTCTTCACCTTCTTTGAGTGGCGGCAAGATACGCTCTTCATCTTGATCCGCTTTTTTGTCATCTAATCCTTCTTGGTAAACATGCATAAAACCAGCATCGGCGATAACATGACCGTTAGCACGGAAATTATTATTTTTGCCACAAGCAAGATCAACGGCAACGGTATCGATGGTTGCATGAATCATTTGACAGGCAACGGTACGTTTCCAAATTAAGTCATATAATTTGAATTGTTCTGGCGAGAGAAAATCCGCAACCGACTCGGGCGTATGATAGACGGACGTTGGCCGTATAGCTTCATGCGCTTCTTGTGCGTTCTTCGCTTTTGTGCGGTACACGCGGGGCTCGTCGGGAACGTTATTTTTGCCATAACGTTTTGCAATGAGTTCTCGAATTTCCGCGATGGCTTCTAGTGCCAAATTCACCGAGTCCGTACGCATATAAGAAATCAAACCGACTGCACCGCCACCGATGTCGATACCTTCATATAATTGCTGCGCCGTGCGCATAGTTCGCTGTGCCGTAAAACCTAATTTACGCGCGGCCTCTTGTTGCAACGTCGAGGTAATAAATGGTGCCGCGGGGTTACGCTTACGTTGTTTTTTCTCTACTTTCGTGACAACAAGCTTGCCTTTGGCGGCTTTTAATAATTGTTTTTTAACATCGTCTGCCTGCTCACCGTTAGTAATGGTGAATTGCTCTATCTTCTCACCTTTAAAAGTTGTGAGCTTTGCGACAAAAGGATGGTTATTCGTTTGGGTATCCGCAGAAATATCCCAGTATTCCTGGCTGACAAATTTTTCTATTTCTTCTTCACGTTCAACTATCATACGCAAGGCGGGGCTTTGCACGCGTCCTGCAGATAAACCACGGCGTATTTTGCGCCATAATAAGGGTGATAAATTAAAACCGACTAAATAATCTAATGCCCGGCGCGCTTGTTGGGCATTAACTAAATCCATAGAAATTTTGCGAGGATTGTCTATTGCTGCTTGTACAGCACTTTTGGTGATTTCGTGAAAAACGACACGATGCACTTCTTTTTTGGTTAGCAATTCACGCTGCTGTAAAATTTCGTAAATGTGCCATGAAATGGCTTCACCTTCACGATCAGGGTCAGTCGCCAGATATAAAGCATCGGACTTATTCATTGCTTTAACAATGGCTGCAACATGCTTGGCATTTTTTTCAATGAGCTCATAGCGCATAGCAAAATGATGCGCCGTATCTACAGCCCCTTCTTTGGGTAGTAGATCTCTAACGTGACCATAGGAGGCCAATACTTCAAAACCAGGCCCCAAATATTTTTTGATGGTCTTGGCTTTCGCTGGCGATTCAACGATAACTAAGTTTTTTGACATATGTAATATCGTCCCTTAAGAGAGTCTAGTCTAAATCTGCTGCGGATATATAATTAGTGTAGTACATCAAATGCATCTGACAAGATCATGTCTTGCAGAAGTGATAAGGCGGACTTTTTGTCAGGCTGAGAGAATAATACCATCAAAACAACCCATTTTATGCGTCCCATATCGACATCTTTTGGATCTAAGGCCATGATTCTATCAATCACGATTTCACGGTTTATCGGATCCAAAATACCGAGCTGCTCAAGATAAAGTAAAAAGCCTTTGCCTTCAACACCTAAGCGCTCAGTTTCATCCGCCAAGAAATGCCGAATTGAAGCTGAAGCGAGCATGGGAGCTGATTCCACAACGGTCTGGAACCGGGTCAAACCTTCAAGCCAATCAAGCGCTCTATCTATTTCGCCCCGAGTAAATCCGACATTCTCAAGTTCAACCACAATAGTTTGATTATCCGCTTTCAACGAAACATTACTATCCATGTAATTCTCAAAAATAAACATTAATACTTCGAACATAATCACCAATTTCTTTAACTTAAATGACACGGAGCCCGGCGGAAAACCCGGGGATTCATTTATTTCCCTTGTGCTCCACCTGGGCTACAACGGACATAGCCGCCAGAAACACATTCCACGTAACCGCGTAATTCTAATGATAACAGCATGGATGAAACTTCGCCCGCAGTCAATCCACTTCGTTGCAGGACCGAATCCAAAGGAGTCGCATGATACCCGACATGCTTGAGGAATTCTCGTTCTTTTTTAACTAAATCAATAGGTTCGGAAGGTATAGATCGCGCTAGGTGTTCTTGGGAGACGGTGAAAAGCATCTCAATCTCCTCCAAGACGTCTTTCGCTTCCTCAACTAATTTGGCCCCTTGGCGTATTAAAGCATGACAGCCACGAGCCAGCGGATTATGAATAGATCCGGGTATGGCAAACACTTCTCTGCCTTGATTAATAGCCAAGCGCGCAGTGATTAATGAGCCGCTTTTCATGGCCGCTTCAATCACCAGCACGCCTAAGCTCAAGCCACTAATGATTCTATTGCGGCGCGGAAAATTTTTCGCATGAGGCAACATCTCAGGAGGAAACTCAGAAATCACGGCACCTTCTGTGAAAAGTGTTTCGGCTAATTTTTTATGGCTTGTCGGATAAATGCAATCTAAGCCTGAACCTATGACCGCAATCGTCTGCCCACGCACGCTGAGCGCACCACGATGACTGGCGGCATCTATACCTAAAGCGAGACCGCTCGTAATAGTCAAACCCGCAACGGATAATGCAGCTGCAAAATTCTCGGCAAGTTCACGTCCACATGAAGTCGGGTTACGTGAACCGACAATGGCAAGTTGCGGCTCACATAACAATGCGGGATTGCCTTTAATAAAAAGCACAAGTGGAGGGTCATTAATTTCATGTAAAAGGCGGGGATAAGCTTCATCATCCCAGCACAACAAGTGGCAATGGGATTGTTCGCACCATAATCTATCTTTTTCGACAGCGCGCCAATTGATTTGTTGCAATGCGGCAATGTCTTTTGCCTGTAAGCCTGCTGAACTAAGCTCCTGGGTTGGCGCTGAAAAAATTTCTTTTAAACTGCCAAATATTTCTAGCCACTGCCGAAACTTTGCGGGACCTACATTGTGAGCACGCGCAGCAGCAAGCCAATAAAGAATGGCATCTTCGGATGAAGACATTGATAACCTCTAGGGGGAAATAAATAAAATAAAGAGACAGGGGGATATTTTTTTTTCGTTCTTATACTATAGCGTTTTCACTGTTTAATGCAAGGAAAAAACCTGCTTTCGAACGCTCACGCTATTTCTTAATATATTTCACCAATACATCAAACAACTGCGCCGCAATATTCAAATTACATTGCTCATCCAGCTCTCGAATACACGTTGGACTTGTCACATTCACTTCCGTCAAAAAATCACCAATAACATCTAGCCCTACAAAATACAAACCTTTTTGCTTAAGCAGTGGCCCTACTTGTTTGCATATCCACAAATCACGCTCTGAAAGCGGTTGTGCGACACCATGAGCACCCGCAGCTAAATTCCCGCGCCATTCGCCCTTGCCAGGAATGCGCGCTAAAGAGTAGGGAACCGGCTCGCCATCAATTAACAGAATTCTTTTATCGCCTTGTGTAATTTCGGGTATAAATTTTTGCGCCATCATATAAACGGATTCGCGCGCCGTTAATGTTTCAAAGACGACCGGCGCATTATCATCATCCGGCTTTAAGTGAAAAACAGCAAAACCACCCATAGCCTCAAGGGGCTTACAAATAATATCGCCGTGCTCTTCATAAAATTCTTTGAGCAAAGCAATACTGCGCGTGACTAATGTGGGCGGGCAGCATTCAGGAAACCAGGCAGTAAACATTTTTTCGTTAGCATCGCGTAATGATTGGGCGCGATTGACGACAATAACGCCTTCACGCTCAGCTTGCTCAAGCAAATAAGTCGTATAAATATATTCACGATCAAAAGGTGGATCCTTGCGCATCAGTATCACATCAAGCTCAGCAAGCGCCATCTTCTGACACTCACCCAATGTAAACCATTTTTTTTCATCATGAAAAACGTTTAGTGCGCGCGCATTGCCCCAAGCTCTGCCATCACGCAAAAACAAATCTTTTTGTTCGAAATAAAAAATCGTAGCATTACGTTTGTCTGCTTCCCAGAGCATAGCAAGCGTACTATCTTTTTTATAATTAATGGCACCAATAGGATCCATTACTACACCCACTTGCATCATAGGGCCTCTTTATTTTTTCTGTTGATCTTTGATTTCGCGCGCGGCGGCTAACATACTTAAACGAGCGACAACACCGTAGCCATAAAAACGATTTTCACAGCTATCAGTCAGATTTTTCGGTTGCTCACAGCTTTTTGCAAAAGCGAGCGGTTCAAAAAGCATGCCTGGTGCATTGAGATTTTCATCGATGTCACGGTCTTTATGCACACGATAAAAACCACCAACAACACGCTCCCCCCACAAATACACCACGGGCTCGGCTACGGCATTTTCAAGACCCCACGTTTCAAAGGTATAAACGCCTTCTTGGACAATAACGCTATCGACGCTTTGACCGCCTTTTGATTTTGACATGTGCGTGCGCTGTTTTCTGTTAAGTGACAGCACCTCATCAACACTTTTTACCATCATAATTGCCATGCCATAGGTTCCCGCATTCGCTTTAATTACAACATAAGGATCTTGGGGAATATTATATTCGGCATATTTCTGACTGATTGCAGCTAATAATTCTTTTACGTGATCGGCAAGGGCTTCTTCGCCTTCCCTGCGCATAAAATCAATTTCGCCGCAATGCTTAAAGAGCGGTGCAATTAACCAAGGATCAATTTGAATAAGGCTTGCGAATTCGTTGGCGACTTCTGCGTAATATTGAAAATGTTCTGATTTTAAACGTTGACTCCAACCGAGTTCTGCAGGCGGAAGCAAGGGTTGTTGTAAGTTTAGCAAGACATCAGGAATACCATCAGATAAATCATTATTTAACAAAAGCACGTCGGGAACAAAGTCAGCTACGACAATTTTTTCATGCTGACGCTTGATAGGCTCAATAGTCAAGCTACCGCTATGCAGTTGAATTTCTAGCGGCGCAATCACCTCGGACGATAGCGAACCGATTCTCACTTCAAAATCAGCACCGGTTAAAATTTCATATAACGCTTGCACACTTTCCCAGTAAAATTTGTTACGGGTATGATTTTCTGGGATAATCAAAACTTTTTTTGCATGAGAAACGGATTGATGCAGAATACGTTTTGCAGCGTCAATCGATAATTTTATAAAGGCAGGATTCAAACGAATATTATTAAATCCCGCGGGAAACAAATTCATATCGACTGGCGCCAATTTAAAGCCTGAATTACGCAAATCCACCGAACCATAAATGGGGGCTTGCGTCAGCGACCATTGTTCGCGCAACCAATTCTCAATTTGAGTTTGATGGCTTAAGAATTTTTTTTCTAATAATTGCAACGGACCCGTTAATACCGTTTTTAAATGCGGGGTTTGATAACGTGTGATTTCCGCCATGATGTTTCCTTTTTTTTATTTCTAACAAGAGCTCGTTTTATTGTCGCAAAGGTAAGGCTCCTGCAGCGCTTTAATTTGGCTTAGTTCAGCAAGAAACTCTTTTGCATTCACCTCGCCCACGATTTGCTGATGCGTTAATAGAGCACCGCTGGCATTAAAAAAGATAATACTGGGAGGAGCAATGATGTTAAAGCGACTCAGCAAAGCCCGATCAGAAGCAGAATTTTTTGTAACATTGACTCTTAACAACACATAGTCAGTGAGAGAATCTTTGATCGCAACTTGATTAAATACTTTTTTGTCCATTACAATGCAGGACACGCACCAGTCGGCATAAAAATCTAAGAGCACATTTTTTTTATTTTTTTTTGCTAACTGTAACTGCACATTTAGCTCGTCGACATTTTTAACCACAGTAAATTGCTGGCTTAATAGTGCAACAGGCATACCTTGATTTGCGAGAGGATAAAATGGATCGGTGTTACCCAGAAATGCGCCGACCATTAAGATCCCACTATAGGTCATAAGAGCAACGCCAAAACCACGGTTCAAGTGCATTAGAAATCGTTTGGAGTGCGTCATTTGCCATAAAACAAGTGTCGTTACAAACAATAACACTGCCCATAAAACTAAAATGACAGCCCCCGATGCAATACGTTCAATCATAAGGATTGCCATTGCTAACATGAGAATGCCAAATAATTTTTTGACTATTTCCATCCATTGACCGGCTTTTGGTAATAACTTTCCGGCAGTAGTACCAATCAATAACAATGGTATACCCATCCCGATGCCCATTGATAACAAAGCCAGGCCGCCTAAGGCAACATTGCCTGTTTCAGCAATATAGGTCAATGCTCCGACCAGTGGCGCGCTCACGCAAGGCGAAACAATCAATGTTGACAACACCCCCATAAAAAAGACGCCGACATACGTGCCGCCTTCATGTTTATGGCTCCAACTCACTATGTGCCGCTGCCAACGGTTTGGCAGTTTCAATTCATAAAAGCCAAATAAAGATAAAGCAAGAGCGACAAACAGCAAGCTAAAACTCACAATAACGCTGGGTTTTTGCATGGCAACTTGGATACTACTACCCAGTAAAGCAACCGCCATCCCTGTCGCCGCATAGGTTAACGCCATTCCCATCACATAGGACAATGACAACCTAAATGCTTTATACGTACTCATTTCTTTATCGAAACCAACAATAATGCTCGACAGAATCGGTATCATTGGTAACACACAGGGTGTAAAAGCAAGTAATAAACCTAATCCCAAAAAGCTTAAAATGATAAAAAATAGATGCTGGCCTTGCAGTAAATCTGCAGCATATGATTGGTCAACTAAATGCGAGGAGGGTAATTTATTTCCTGCACTGGCAAGATAATCCGATAAATCACGCGGGCTTTTCACTGAGGCTAAATTAACTTTGAGAGTCTTTTTAACGGGAGGATAGCAAAAACCTTGGCTTGAGCAGCCCTGATAATGAATATTCACATCTAATATTTGATTCAAAGAACCCAGTAACGGTACATAAACAACAAGTTTGTCAAAGTATGCCTGGTACAGCCCATGCAAATCATCGCGTCTTTCAACACCCTCAGGGAAATGCAATGCGCCTAGCTCAACTTGGTTTTTATTTGGCTCAATATAAACTTGTTCGCGGTAAAGGTAGTAACCCGGCGCGATATCCCATTGCAATACCAGCTGATGATTCTGATCCAAATAAGGAGTCAATTCGAAGGCGGCATTAACAGGCAGTGGCTTTATGGCGGCGCTTGCCCATCCCACTGAAATAGTAAAACAAATCAATAATGTAACTAAAATTCTAGCCATATGTCTTCCGTTATTATTGGCACAGTTATCTTTATATTATAGTGGATTTTGACCAGGATAACTCGCTAATAATGTGAAGGATTTTGCATAGTTTAGCAAGATTTGACACTGTTTTTCCTGAAATTATAACCTGCTCGCGGCTCCGCTTTTGTTATAAAAGCTTGACTCTACCTTATATATCGCTATTATTTGGCACTCTCTACTTGAGAGTGCTAACATTAGCCCCCATATTAAGTACAAGTTACCAAATATATGGTGCTTATTAAGAAGTTAGTCATTAAAGCTAATTAGGAGAATCGTTATGAGCAAGACCCTGACAAAAAAGATCCGCCCATTATCAGACCGCGTTGTTGTTGAACCGCGTGAAATCGAAACCAAAACCGCAGGTGGAATATTTATTCCAGATACCGCCGACAAAGATAAGCCCATCCAAGGCACTATCATTGCTATTGGTACAGGCAAATATATTGAAGGCAAGCTCCAACCTTTACAAGTTAAAGTCGGTGATCGCGTATTGTTTGGCAAGTATGCTGGAACCAATATCAAGTTAGACGATACCGATTATCTCGTGATGCGCGAAGAAGACATCATGGGCGTTCTGGAAGAAGCATAAAATTTTTAGAACCAACTATTTTTTGTTAAATTTTTAAGAGGATACATTCTATGGCTGCTAAAGAAATTCGCTTTGCAGAAGATGCACGTCAACTCATGCTTGCTGGCGTCAACGGCTTAGCCGATGCAGTACAAATCACCATGGGCCCACGCGGTCGTAATGTTGTGATCGACAAATCTTTCGGCGCACCGACCGTGACAAAAGACGGCGTTTCTGTTGCGAAAGAAATTGAGTTCAAAGACAAGTTCAAAAATATGGGCGCGCAAATGGTTAAAGAAGTTGCCTCACAAACTTCTGATGAAGCTGGCGACGGCACAACCACTGCAACCGTATTAGCTCGACAAATCTTAATCGAAGGCATGAAAGCAGTTGTTGCTGGCTTCAATCCTATGGATCTGAAGCGCGGTATCGACAAAGCGGTTATTGCTGCAGTAGAAGAGCTGAAGAAGCTATCTGTACCTTGCAAAGACGACAAAGCAATCGCACAAGTCGGTACGATTTCTGCGAACTCTGATGAATCCATCGGTAAAATCATTGCTGATGCTATGGCAAAAGTCGGCAAAGAAGGCGTCATCACTGTCGAAGAAGGTTCAGGTCTTGACAATGAACTGTCCGTGGTTGAAGGGATGCAGTTTGATCGTGGTTACCTATCACCTTACTTCATCACCAATCAACAAAACATGACGGCTGAATTAGACAATCCTTACATCTTAATCGTTGACAAGAAAATTTCTTCGATTCGTGATTTGCTCCCAGTTCTTGAGGCTGTTGCAAAATCCGGTCGCGGCTTGTTGATTATTGCTGAAGATGTTGAAGGTGAAGCTTTAGCGACACTTGTTGTTAACCACATGCGCGGCATTGTTAAAGTTTGCGCGGTTAAAGCACCCGGTTTTGGTGATCGCCGTAAAGAAATGTTACAAGACATCGCAACATTGACAAAAGCACAAGTTATTGCTGAAGAAGTTGGCCGCACCCTTGAATCCACAACTATCAAAGATTTGGGTTCTGCAAAACGCGTTCATATCTCCAAAGACAATACCACCATCATTGATGGCGCTGGCGACAAAACAGAAATCGAAGCACGCGTTAAGCAATTGCGCGCTCGCACTGAAGAAACCACGTCAGATTACGATCGTGAAAAGTTACAAGAACGCGTTGCTAAACTTGCAGGCGGCGTTGCTGTCATCAAGGTTGGCGCTGGTTCTGAAATTGAAATGAAAGAAAAGAAAGCTCGCGTTGAAGATGCATTACATGCAACACGCGCAGCAGTTGAAGAAGGTGTTGTTCCTGGCGGTGGTGTTGCTCTTATCCGCGCACTCCAAGCAGTGAAGAAGCTAGAAGGCGCGAACGAAGCTCAAAACATGGGTATTCAATTAACCCGTAAAGCGCTGGAAGCACCACTTCGTCAAATCACAGCAAATGCTGGCTATGAACCTTCCGTTATCTTAAACAAAGTTGTGGAAGGCAAAGGCAGCTATGGCTTTAACGCAGCCACAGGCGAATACGGCGATATGCTTGAAATGGGTATTTTGGATCCTACCAAGGTGACACGTACCGCATTACAACGCGCTGCATCCGTTGCTGGCATGATGATCACCACAGAATGCATGATTACAGACTTGCCGAAAGATGAGTCTGATGCAGGAGCTGGTGGTGGCGGTATGGGCGGCATGGGTGGTATGGGTGGCATGGGCGGCATGATGTAATTGCTGCTTTACCATCAAAAACCCCGCTATTTAGCGGGGTTTTTTTTTGCTTTCTTTTAGCCCGGACGACACACTAATCCGTGGAAAATCACATCTAAACGCGCCAGCTCATGCTCTCATCTTCAAAATAATTCAACCACACTTGTTGTAGTTGTTTGACCTGCGCATCCTGCTTAAATAAAAGCATTTGCTTGCCATTCAATGGCATAGCAAAATGCCAATCAGTTCCTGCCTGCGCCTGACAAATAGCTTCGCCGTCTTGCCATTTTCCCGAACTCGCAACAGCTTTAAATTGGCTCGCTATATTCTTACAAGCGAAAGCCGCAAGCGATGTAGTACAGGCCATATTTTCAATACCCTCACCCGCTTTGTACATCGCGCATTGTTGACCTTGGTTTTCTACCGGAAAATTCGGTGCCCAGCTCCACACAGCCGCAGCTAACCTATCATCATCCACGGATAACATATCCATGGTTTGCCAATTAATGCCGCAATCTACCATGGTTTTTATATCAGCTGCCAATACCTTTCGATTTGGCGAAATAATACCGCTCAGCATCGTGCGATCTTCAAAAATCCGCCAAGGCACAGTGTGCTCAGGGTCATCATGAAATACGGTTGACGCAGAACAGTCAGGATAGGGAGTAAAATCATCGCCGATAGTTGAATCTAAAATCGTAAAGAGATGATTTTTGACATGGCCAATGCCAGCAAAGATATAATCATTCCAATTCAATTTATAACGATCAAGCTCTTCGTAATGTGCTTTATTATCATCGCAATCTTTGGTAACAATAATTAATTGTTTTCCTGCATTAAGCACATCTGCTTTGGATAAGGTTCCTGGAAGTGAAACGCAACGAGGTGCATCACCGTGCCGCTCACGCACGCGTGTAGGCTTATAAATATATTCTCCGAGATAATCTTGCAGATAAGATGCCAGACGCGGCTCATGGCCATCTAAAGCCACGCCGCGGTCGAAATAGAGGATAACAACTTCGTGTGGATTTTGTTGCAGCCAATCGCGCAATTCCGCTAAACCCTCTGTTACTGGCCTATCCTGCGTACTACAGCCCAGATGATTTGAAAGTGCATGGCTTAATAAAATATCCTTCCTAAAATGAGCGCCTAAGTACCAATGCACATCAAACTCTATGCTACGCATACCCATTTCAAGCTGATCATAAATAGAAAGAATTTGATTAGGATCGATATAGCGGATAAAAGGAATCTGATAACTAATTGCATTTTCTGAATTATGCGTTCCTAGGAAAGTTGATTGATTTAACGGCAGCTTAACATCCATCTCGCGCTGCAATTTAAGTGCTTTTGCAACCCATGTTTTTTTAAATGCTTGCACGGCAACTGAATTTTGATCGGCATGCACCATGCCGCTTAAAAAAAGACTGGCGATCAAACTCATTTTTGGCAAAAAACCCATGCTACACCCTCGTTATTTTAGAATAGGACATTATCCTAAATTCGGCAGTTGAAATCACGTAAAATGATAAAAGGCTGCGAATCTAATAGGACTATAGCTGGGATTTTTTTGCTACTCGCCTGACTCAACGATATTTTTTATGGTATTGATGAAGTACTCACTTGAGGTTTCAGATCTAATAAGCACTTTTTTTACGTCTTTAACGTATTCTTGATCGAGCTCTACCGCAGAAAAAACAATAACAGGCAAGCCAAGTTTACCTAATGCCGGCAATAGTTCCGTGCCACTGCCATCGGGCATTAACAAATCTAAAATGACCAAATCAAAATGCTGCTTCACTAAAATTTTTCGCGCTTTGCTAAGCGTATCCGCTTCTGAAATAGTAGCATTGTTACGTAAAATATTTGTAACAATATGACGAGTAGCTGGATCATCTTCAATATGCAAAACACTCAGTATTTCTTTATGAAGCTGACTACGCAACACCTCAATGGCTTGTATTAATTTTTTAAAATCAACAGGTTTATCAAACCAATCTATAACCGAGACTACATTGCCTTGCAACAAGGATTCGCCTTTTTTTGCCGAAACCGACACGATAATGACTGGCAACTTTCGGGTTTCTTCGTTACTGCGTAATTCTCTTATCATTGTAATGCCATTTTGATCAGGCATAACTAAATCCAAAAGCAGCGCATCATATTTTTTGGCTGAAAGTAATTTTTTGGCTTCCCTTGCAGTAAAAGCAATATCAACTTGAAAACCTTCCGAATTCAATAATTTTTCCAAATAGTTTGCTTGCTCTTCGTCATCTTCACAAACCAATAGTGTTCCTAATTTTTTCACTGAGGCTATCGATTTTACAGAATCGATAGCTATGAACTCATGCGTTACCGGCAAATCAAAATAATAGATAGTTTCACCTTTGTCCGACTGGTAAAAAGCTATTTTTCCCCTAAATTTTTCTATGATTGCTTTGCAAACACTTAGACTTAATCCCGTTGCCTCATCAGCGCTTGCGTCAGAGGAATTAACAGAAGGCCGTCTTTCAAAAATATTTTCATGAAACATTTCTGGTTTTGTTTCTCTTTTATCCTTAATTTCAACCCTAACCGTTGCGTCATTATCAAGTATTTTTATCGTAATCTCATCACCTTCCTCGGAAAATTGTTCGGCATTAGCAATAAGATTATGTAACACTTGAATTAGACGTAGCTGATCAACATTGACTTTTATATCTGGATAAGGCTCAAGCAAACGTAAAGATGTTTTTTGTTGCTCCGAATCTCTTTTAACTGAAGCTATAGCCTCCTTTATCATGTCGCCAATATTAACTTGCTCCAATAAGAACTGCACTTTACCAGCCTGAATTTTTTCTATGTCTAACATATCATTGATTATCTTAATTAATCGCTCTGAACTGCGATGCACTATAGCCAATAATTTTTTTGCCTGCGCAGACACGGGGCCAATCGCGTCATTTAATATTAAACGTAATGATTCCCGAATTGACGCAAGAGGCGCTCTTAGCTCATGACTCACGACGGAAACAAGCTCATTTTTTAATTTTTCTATTTTATTACGTTCACTAACATCGCGTATCACACATACCAACATGTTTTTTTCGTCTAAAACCATTTTTGAAATGGTGATTTCAACTGCAATGGTATCGCCATTTTTACGGATACCGACTAAATCACCGGCCAATTTGTTTTCAAAATTTTTGATCTTCGTGGCAATATTTGGAATAAGAGTGCTAATATTTTTCATTTTCAACTCAGAAGCGGTATAATCAAATATCGCCAACGTGCGGGTGTTAAACGTCAATATATGTCCGTCGTCCTCCATAGTCATTATGCTGTCGGATACAGATTCTAATATTGCCGTCTTATACCCTTCGCTTTCTCGTAATGATTTTTCTGCGGCTCGGCGTTGCACGAACAAACCAATTTGAGTGCCAACCGCACTCATCATTTTTAACATTGCCTCATCGGGTGCTTGGCGCTCCCGACCAAAAAATTCTAAAATACCAAATATTTTATTGTGCAAGGTCATTGGAAAACAAAATGCTGAATTTAAGTCATTCTCTTTTAATAGAGATGCATGTTGAATTTTCATATCCTTGGACGTATCAAAAATCCAAAGAGGCTGACCTGTCTGCCATACTCGCCCGGGAATGCCTACACCTAAATTAAACTGTGAATTGATTATGACTTTCCTTAACGCTTTTCCCTCGCGCAGGGAAGGCTGCGCCCAGGTCCCTATACAATAAATAACATTTGCCATCTCATCCACAATCCACAGCGAACCAAATTCCCATTCCAATTTTTCAGCAAGGTGGTGAGTTATTTTGTCGGCAATTTCCGCTATATCTTGGGCATCTGCAAACATTTGAGTTATTGCAAACTGCGCCGTTAAGCGCTGATCAGCTTTTTTTCGCTCGGTAATATTTATGATAGAACCCGCCATGCGAACTGGGTTACCTTCATCATCCCAAATCGCCTGACCTAAGCCACGAAACCACTGATAGCCTCCGGTCTTTCGACGCAATCTATATTCCGCTTCATAATGGGTATGATTTTTTAGATGATCCTCAACGAGCTGCCACACTCTATCATGATCATCAGGATGAAGAATTTTGTTAAATGAATCGAGATGATTTGGAAACTCAGCGTCTGAATATCCCAGCATGCTTTTCAGATAAGGCGAATAATAGACATAATTTTTTTCGATATCCCAATCCAAAACTCCGGTGTTACTTCCTTTGATAGCAAGCGCATACCGCTCTTCGCTCTCTTGCAAATTTTTATTATTGCGTATTAAATCTTTTTCTGCATTGATAACTCGACGCACCAATGGAATGACTTGCATACGCATTAATAGCAAGCCGATTAAAATCATCACCATAACGGTCGGAAATATAGTTCGCAAACTTTTCGTAATAGGCTGGTACAATTCCGCTAAGGCCATATGTACGACAAGCCCTAAACCTAAGCTATCAACAGGCGCATAGGCCGCCACGACACGCTTGTATTCATAATCATAAACATACATTAAACCAAGCGATCCTTTCAGCGCATTATGAATGGGCAGATCCTGATTGCTTTTTTGCTTTGGAATAAAATAAACGGAGTGATGTCGCGCCGAGAAACATTTTGCTTGTTCATTTAGCATAGGTTGACAAATTAGCATATCACCGCTATTGCCAATTACCTTGTTTTCTGCAAAAGCAATATCAACATTTCGTAGCGGCCATTCGACTAACAGCGTGCCAATTTTTTTATTTTGAAAAATAATCTCTGTGTAGATCAACTCATACCATTAATTTTCCCAAACAATATTTAACAACCCCGATGATATTTTTTTAAAAATACTAATGCCTGGCTGCTGGACGAATTTACCTGCAGATACAATTTCTTTCCCGTCCGAATCATACAAACTCGCGCCGACAAAACTTGTCGTTGCTATCATCTTTTTTAGTAGCTGTTGGCCTAGATCAATTGAATTGGGTGTTTTTGGTTTACCGTAAGCCAAAGCCTTGATCCATTGTGGATTGCTATGCTCGGCATTGATTTGGTTAATGCCTCTATTAATGTCCTGCATAAAAATTTCGTCGCCATTTTGGATATACTTCAGAAACAAATTGCGAATCTCATTATTTTCCTGACTGACAATACTTGAAAAATTTGCAAGTGTTACGGCGATGGCAATGCACAACATAATAGCGCTACTTAATAAAATAATTTTAGTCTCTTCGTGACCCCGGTATAAATTTTTCCACCCTTCCATCGAATGCCATACAGCCCATAAACCGATGCTCAAACTCAAAAAACATATTGCACTGGCCAATGCCATGCGCGTGTAACTGTACCAGCCATATAAAAACTCTAACTGCATTAAATAACCAGATAAGCCTAAAACACTTATAATGAATATCAAGAAAATAAGTATATCGATTCCTATCCCAATGCTTTTCTTATTTCCGTAGGGCAAATAAATTAAAACCAGACTGCTAAAAATAAAATTTATCGCAGCATTAGGTGACATTCGGCCGGGATGTAAGCTGTAATCCGTTTTAATCCAAAATTTCATAAAAAGCTGATCGATATGCAGGTCTATGTTAAACAAGTCTTCGCTTAAACTGAGTATGGCAAGAACGAGAACCAAGCTTGACAACACTGCTTGAATTTTTTGCGTGAATACATTTGGCAACATACTAAAAAGAAATGCAAAGCCGATTAACAAGAAGCAGACTGCCGCATTGAATGCGATGGGTATAATATCAGGTGAGTATTGAACTAAAATTGAAACGCCAGTTAACCAGCCCAGAATGGCAGCAAGGCCAACCATAATCGGCACCAAACCAAATACACACCACACTCGGCTCATCATACAAAATCCCTTCGATCTTGAAGATTCGTGCAGCCAACGAGGAAAGAGCGTGCTTAGTATTCATTATAATCTATAATGCTTATCCCTCGTGAAAAGACTAGCAATTTAGAATAAATTGTATTCTTTGCTCAGCGAAACGCGCATTTAATGATCGGCTATGAAACTGCTTTGAAGAGGGCAAAAGGTAGGTCAAAAAGAGTCGCAATGAACTCAATTGAAAAAGAAATGGGCGGGCCTATTATTGCCCACAACCAGCCTGAGATCATTAAGGCTATCAGAATAAGAAAAACGACTGATTCTAAACGCATAAAATGCCAAGACAATCGGCCGGGCAATAGACTGACCAAAATTCGTCCACCATCAAGTGGCGGCACTGGCAGGCAATTTAAGATAGCTAAAACGACGTTAATAATAATACCTGCGGCACCCATATAAGCAAAAAATACCCCAAACCAAATTTGTGCGCCCAGCAAAGCCATGCCAAGTTTTGCAAAAGCCGCCCACATCAGCGCCATGATTATATTAGTCAGTGGGCCTGCGGCTGCGACTAATGCCATGTCAACTCGGGGATTTCGTAGATTACGTGCATCGACTGGCACGGGTTTTGCCCATCCAAAAACAAATCCCCCGAGCATTAAGAAAAATAAAGGAACAATAATAGTACCAATGATATCAATATGCTTTACAGGATTCAGTGTGAGACGGCCAGACAAGCGCGCGGTTTGATCCCCAAACTTTGATGCAACCCATCCATGAGCAACCTCATGAATCGTGATCGCAAATATAATGGGCACAACCCAGACAGTGATTTTTTGTGTTGTATTCAAATCCATGAATCTATCTCAACATTATGGTCGCGTGAGGTATATACCTTGCACGGCCATAATTTGAGGTTTTTAGCGCCCAGATGTAGGTCATCTTGTATTGGAAAAAATGGGAGCATAGTTATTCATATGCGAGTATTTTTTCCAATGCAAGATGATCTGCAGATGGGATGCTAAAAACCTCAAATTATGGCCGTGCAAGGTATAGGATAGCAAAAGTTGCTAAATCGCGCACGCCCCCTTAGCAGACCCTAGTCAAAATTAATTTTTAGCCTTAGTATAGCGACACTGAACAACGGATTATAAGTATGTCTCTTATCTTTTACAAAACGTGTGCTGGAATGCTCATTTTTATAACCAGCCTAGTTTCAATAATCTATCCCCTGAAAGTCCGAGCCTATCCAAGCCATAACCGCTTACTGGAATTTGGCGATGCTTTAGCCAGCGGTATCTTTCTGGGGGCTGCACTTTTCTTTATGCTGCCGGATGCGATACAGGATTTTGACACGGCGCTGGGAAGCATAAGATATCCTTTAGCTGAGTTATTTTGCGCTGGCGGATTTTTATTTTTATTGTTTTTTGAACGATTATCGGGCACAAAACATCAGGAGCACGATCATACCGCAACATCCCTAATCATTGCGGTTATCATCATTATTCATTCTCTTATTGAGGGTGCCGCTCTGGGGGTTAATACAACATTTGCAACTACGTCAATAATTTTTGTGGCGATCTTCGCTCATAAAAGCTCCGAGAGCTTTGCGCTCGCCGTGATATTAAATCGCAGCACGCTTACGATGCGGCATATTATCATATTAATTGCGATTTTCTCTTTGATGACACCTTTAGGCATTGCCGCAGGAACAATGTTAACTTTATATTTACATTTAAAATGGGGCGTTTTATTAGCGGCAGGCTTCAATGCTTTTGCTGCGGGTACTTTTCTTTATATGTCAACTTTGCATCATATTAATCACCATCAACGTTCGCATGAAGGAGAAGGGCTGATTGAATACGCTGCTTTGGTGGGCGGGTTAAGCGTCATGGCTATTTTAGCTATGTGGAGTTGATTTTGTTAGATAAATTAGAGCGTCTTAAGGTAGATAAAGAATCATCGGTTGTAACCGTAACTTTGGAATCAACCAGGGTAGAAATAAGCAAAATGTTAAGAGAAAGGGATGTTTTGGTAAAAGAGCGTAACAAAATTCTCAACAACCCATTTTATTTCTTATTTGTAAAATACCGGAAAAAACTTCGCGAGCTTGATTCTCAACTTGATGAATCAGCTTTAAAAATTTATTCAATCGAATCAAAACAGCTTCTAAGCCAGCATGAGCTTGATGAGCTTGTTAAAAACGCAGAAATTCGATTAAGTAAATATACTTAATTTATTAGCTCAATATCAATTTTAAACTGGTTTTATTCAATTTCCTCGATTCTCTTTCTTAAATCGGCGGGAGCGACAAAGGTAAATGCCTTGCCTGTTTTCTGCTTCAACAACAGACCTAATTTATCCAAATTTAATAAATCATTTCGTGCAGTATCGTAAGTTACATTATGAGATTGACGATGGCTTTCAATTTGATAATGCATATTAGGATGTTTTAATGCGTGCTTGATAAGTGCAACTTGCCGATAATTCAATTTATTTTGTAAAGCATGATTTGTATACAGCAATCGTTCAGTTTCGCTGATTTCTTGACTTTGCTTATTGATATACTCATATAGTGCGTTTATTGCTTGTAAAATTACGTCAAGCTGATAGATGACAAAATAAGTCAGATCGTTTTCATCTGTTTCAGTATAAAGATAGGCGAGCGCATATTTTCTTGGAGATTTTTTGATGATCTCTGATATAGAAATAAATTCCATCAACCAATAATTCTGATGTGCCATAGACCAATAGAATAATGCGCGAGCCGTGCGTCCATTTCCATCTACGAATGGGTGATCATAAGCTAGCATGAAGTGTAATAAGATTGCTTTGATGACGGGATGAATAAAGAAATTATCTTGATCATTTATTGCATTTGCATATTTACATAATTTTATTAGTCGTGCTCTTAACTCTGTTGCCTTAGGTGGAGTATGTAATATTTGGTCTGTGTTATCCCATACATGAATATCATCTGTTGTCCGAATATTACCAGCAGTATTAAGGTCATCTAATGTATCTTTGGTGAGAATGCGATGCAGCTCTAAAATAATATCAACAGAGAGCGCTTCGTTTTTAATATCGCATACAAATCGCATAGCTTGGTAATTGTTATAAATCATTTTTTCACTCAAGTCTCGCGGCTTGCGTTTTGTTCGTAACATTTCTTTGGCGATTTTTCGAGTGGTGGAAGCACCTTCTAGTTGACTCGAGGTAATGGCTTCCTCAATGAGAGATTGCACTAAATAAGTGTCTCTCATCTGGGTATTAAGAACGGATGCAGGACTTTGGATGGTATTTCCTGTGCTGCGATCTATAGAATGCAGCTTGTGCAATACACTGTCTGTAGTTGCTAACACGAATGGGCTACCATTTTTATCCTCAAAAGGTAGATATTTATATATTGCCTTGCGGGCAAGTTTTATAACAAACCACCATTGCTCATGCGATAGTTGATTGGGTGTTGTTAAGTGTCGCAGCCTATCCCAGTGGATATATTCACCATTATTTGTGGTGGGACGAAAAACCTCAGTCATGCTGATGTTTTCCATAGCTAATTGATTAAAATCATATTTTGGCGGAGACATTGGTATTTTCATGAAATCCTACTCTACTGGGGGCTTATTTAACCTACCAATTCGATAAAAATTGGTAGGTTATTGGTAGTATAGTCCCGAATTTCTGAGGCAATCTACCAATTCGGTAAAAATTGGTAGGTTATTGGTAGTATAATCCGAATTTCTGAGGCAATCTACCAATTTGGTAAAAATTGGTAGATTGTTGGTATTTGAGATTAGCTATAAGCTTTGCTTGTGCGCACATAAAAACAATGAAGGGGTGTCTGCGCTCTTTAACCAGAACTCCTGATCAATTCAAGCTCTTGCACCGCATCACGTTCGTGGCGCAGTTCATCTAACGTCAAATTAATTTTGTCTTGTGCAAAAGCATCATGCTTCAAACCAGTCACAACTTTTAATTTTCCGTTTTCTGTGCGGCAAGGTAGTGAGAAAATTAAGCCTGCATCTACACCATATTCACCCTGCGAACAACGCCCAACCGAAAAACTTTCGCCAGGAAGTGTGTCGTGCACCAAATGGTAGACGGTACTCAATGCGGCATTCGCAGCCGATGCCGCCGAAGACGCGCCACGCACTTTAATTACTTCAGCACCGCGCTTTTGTACGATAGAAATAAAATCATTTTGCAGCCACGGTAAATCTTTAATTACGTCCGGTACTAATTTTCCATTAATTTTTGCATGATAAAAATCAGGATATTGTGTGGCTGAATGATTTCCCCAAATTGCCATCTCTGTTACGGCAGTCGTGTCAACACCCGCTTTTTTGGCTAACTGCGCGCGCGCACGTAGCTCATCAAGCGCCGTCATAGCGTAGAAACGATCGGTTGGCACATCCGGAGCATTATTCATAGCAATCAAGCAATTCGTGTTACACGGATTACCGACCACCAATACGCGAACATCATCTGCGGCATTATCATTGATAGCCTTGCCTTGTGACGTAAAAATCTTGCCATTTATTTTTAAAAGATCAGAACGCTCCATGCCTTCTTTTCGAGGCACAGCACCGACTAGCAATACCCAATTCGCATCGCGCATTGCCGTATTGACGTCCGATGTACACACCACATTTTTTAATAATGGAAAAGCACAATCTTCTAACTCCATCGCCACACCCTTGAGTGAACTCAAGGCAGGCTCAAGCTCTAAGAGCTGCAATTCAATCTCTGTGTCAGGACCTAGCATTTGTCCTGATGCCACGCGAAAAACTAAGGCATAGCCGATTTGTCCCGCTGCCCCAGTAATGGCGACTTTGACGCGTTTTTTCATTTTTTGCTCCTCAGCAACTATAGACTAATGCGCTATTCTATCGCAAAAGCCTGGTTTTAGACAAAGATGACGAGGTTTTTTTTGCATCATAATTTGACAATCAAGCCAAATTTTTGAATACTAGCGCCCATGCAAAAATTTAATGTGCCTACCCCGTTGGGCTTATATATTCACCTACCATGGTGTGTGCGTAAGTGTCCTTACTGTGACTTCAATTCTCATGAGTTGCGCAACGCGCTGCCTGAAACGGCGTATGTTGATGCATTGATTCAAGATTTTGAAGAACATCTCCCTGCCATTTGGGGGCGGCGCATTAGTACTATTTTCTTTGGCGGCGGCACGCCTAGTCTATTTTCTCCAGCAGCAATCGAGCGCATTCTGACTGAAATTAATGCTCGCTCGGCTTTTCATGCCGATATTGAAATTACCATGGAAGCCAATCCCGGCACGCTAGATGAGTCTCGGTTCACTGGTTTTCGGCAAGCTGGGATTAATCGCGTTTCATTAGGTGTGCAGAGCTTACAAGACGAAAAATTAAAAACCTTGGGGCGCATTCACAACCGCGAATACGCTTTGCGCGCAGTCGACATGCTTAAAAAAGCCGGTTTTGATAATTTTAATTTAGATTTCATGCATGGTTTGCCTAATCAATCCATCGATGATGCGTTAAGCGATCTGCGCGAGGCTATAGCCTGCGAACCAACGCATCTTTCTTGGTACCAATTAACTATCGAACCTAACACTTTTTTTCATCACCACCCACCCGCCTTGCCCGCTGAAGAAGTACTATGGGAAATACAAGAGCAGGGCAAAGCTTTGCTCACCGATGCGGGGTTTATGCAGTATGAAGTGTCTGCTTATGCAAAAAATAATCGGGTATGCGCTCACAATGTCAACTATTGGGAATTTGGTGATTATTTAGGAATTGGCGCAGGCGCTCATAGCAAATTGACACATACCGATAAGCAAATCATGACTCGCCATTGGCAAGTCAAGAATCCACGCGATTACCTTCATCCCGACAAAAAATTTGTGGCAGAAGAAAAAGCCATTTCGGAACATGAAGCAGTATTCGAATTCATGCTCAATGCCTTACGTCTAACCCATGGCGTACCGCTAACGTTATTTGCAGAACGCACTGGATTAACACTGGATTCGATTCAACCCCAACTTAAATTGGCCTATGAGAAAAAATTGTTAATCGATAACCCAAATATTCTTTGCCCAAGCGAACTGGGCCACCGATTTTTAAATGATTTAGTCGCTATGTTCTTGGGTCATGCCGATTAGCATGCCAAACAATAGCGTGTAAGTTAACAACCAGAACACATGCGGCCAAATAAATTCTTTGGTCAGGGCGGCCACACTTAACATCATCCATTGGGTTGATGGCACTAACTGTAGCAGGAAACCCAGATCTCCAGGGGTTGGCAAGCTGAAAGCACAGAACAATAGCAATGTATTAAGCATAATAAATGCCGCGCGTGCTCCTGCTGCGCTAAGGTGCTTACTCATTAAAATAGCCAACAAACCCATAGGCACGCCCCCCACTAAAGCTATCGTTAAAATAACGCATTGCTGGTATAACGTGAGTGCAACATCATGCTGCCAGACATTAACACTCATCACAAAAGCAATACTGATTAACGAAAATATCAGGCTTGAGAGAATACGCCCTACAACGGAAGGAACCATGGACACCGGCAATGTTCGACTTTGTAAATTCCATGCGCTGTGCTCTGCTGCCGTGAGTGAAATACCTAATCCTTGCAGCATGACGGTTTGTACGGCAAAATTGCAATAAACAGCATAATGACAAAGCCTTGCAAATGCATCGTCGTGATGCCCCCCAAATAGTAAAAAAAGCATGGCTGGAAACAGTAACGTAAAAAACAATGCCGATACATTACGCATCAGCTCAGTGACATAAAAAGCTGTATACACAAAAATAAGTTTTAACATGCTACCCCCCCCCACTAACTGAAAAAAAATGTCTTCAAGATTGTCGTTTGAAAATTGGCGCTGAATGTCAGCAACCGTACTATCCGCATGAATTTTCCCTTCATGTAAAACCAAGATGCGGTCAGCAAGACATTGCGCTTCCTCTATGTAATGGGTTGTCAGTACGATAACGCCATTTTCACGCGGATAGTTTTTAAGATAACGCCACAACTTTAAGCGAGATTGCATATCTAAGCCAACGCTAGGCTCATCAAGAAAAATAATGCGCGGATTACCTATAAAAGCTAATGCGAGCGCCAATCTTCGTTTTTGACCTTGCGATAACACGCGAATGCGTTTGTTTAAAAAATCTTGCAGCGCAAAGCTTTCAATCACTTCTTCACACGATTTTGGCGCTGGATAATGTTGCGCGACAAAAGCCAGCATTTCAGCTGGGGTTAGCACTTCGATAAATTCACTGACCTGAAGCACGACACCTAAATTTTTTCGTGCGTAAGGATTGGATGGCTCCAGACCATTCATATGAATCAACCCCACCGTGGGACGCTCTAATCCCAGGAGCATATTTATCAGTGTCGTTTTTCCCGCACCATTAATCCCTAATAAAGCAACAATAGAGTTAGCATAAATTTCGAAATTAATATCGTTAATGATGTCTTTTCCATTAAAGTTTTTACTGAGCGATTGAACTTGTATCAAAGTTTTCTGCATGGGTTTCTCCTGTTGCTAAATATAATGTAAAGCCATAAATATCAGTGAGTTCAAATGAGAAGGTATGCGCCAATATGGCGGCAATGAGTGAGGAAAGATTTTGATAAGATAGGGAGTGCGCCGCAATGGCATTAATGGGGGAATGTAAAGTATGAATATCAATATCACCTAGGGTAATGGGATGCGCCGTTACAGAAATAGGATCATTTTTTCCAAAAAAATATATTTTATGCTTTATGCTGGGAAATTTTTTTTTAGTCTGAGCGCAAAGAAAAATAATTTTCTTTAAAAGGGCTTCATCAATCATATTGATAGATAAAGTACTGCGCGGCATAAAATCAGGTTGAGCAATACTACGTACTGCACGCCAGCCTAAGGCTTCTGGTATTTCAGCCGTCAGCCACCATAAGCTTGCCTTTAGCCAATAATGGAAGGCGAGTTCCCATTCACCTTGTTTCTCATACAGCATGCCGTAACAAACATTGGCGTAAATAAAATCATTTTCTGTGACTTTGCCCCGGGCCGCAAAAGCGATATCATAATGGGCTTTTGCTTGAGGGAAATTGCCATCGGCTCGATGCAGCCGCGCTAAATTTATCGAATTAATATAAGTAATTTGCACACGCTTTCTTTTAGATTGATGGATGGCATATTGAATTTTTTTTTCAATCGTAAATGCATTCTGTATTTGACCGCTGAGATGTTGAAACAAAGCAAAAATATTTAACCGATACAAGCTATGCAAATCTTCTGGCAATGTATTCATACTCAATTCCGCACACGCAAAATAATAGCCTGCCGCATTCACTCGACGTGACAAGACATTTCCCCAAGCTTTAGTCAGGTAAAAAGACTTTAACAAGTTGGGATATTTTTCTAAAATGACTCGGGTCTCATTAGCCGCTTCTTCATAATATTGGGCGGCAATGCGCATAAACTGCAGTTGCACTAAACATAACTGCTTAAGAAAACCCGACGTTGCGCGCTTAATGCCTTGCTCTAACAAGCGAAAACCTACCGCTTCTGCGCCTAATTCCGCACACCGCCAGGCATAACTCATAATAGATTCAATTTCAATGGCATAATCAAAGCTTCGGATCGCAATAAAACACGGCCATTTCAAATAACGTTGCTCATGATTAAATAAAACTGCTAAACCATGATAGGCTCGATATTCAACATGCACATTGGGTATTAATTTTTCAAGATAATAAATCAAAATTTTGTTATCACGCGTCAACACATCTTGTGAATTTAAAACAAAGTTAACGCTTAAATCACTTTTTTTATTGATATATTCACTCATCACCTTGGCGAGCTTTTTCGCCATAATCAGAGTGATATCGCCGCAACATTCCAGTTCCACCCAGAGGTCGATTTCATTTTCATACGCCGCTCTATGAGGCAGAAAGTTTGAAAAAATCTCACATATATGGCTTTCTAACACGACATCATTAATATGCACTAACAAATCAAATAATAACGAATAGGGTAAATTACGTTTTTCACTCATACCTGCATAAATCACCATCTCGTGACTGATTGTTTTTTTTGAATTACTTTGCAACATAGCTACTCCTTATGGGAACGGGATGGGGTGCATAATTTTCATTTGTGAATTGATATTTAATATTTCCGCGTAATGATTTCTAATATTAAGAGGCTGCATGATTCCCATATGAAAATTATGCACCCCATCCCGTTCCCATAAGGAGTAGCTATGTTGCAAAGTAATTCAAAAAAAACAATCAGTCACGAGATGGTGA
>Ga0207052_10133_pt1 | contig 25172 bp, 18 predicted proteins | sample Alteio_BWMinCont_62_FD_153294 | JGI IMG/M metagenome (GOLD analysis project Ga0207052, IMG submission 153294) | Enriched cells from forest soil in Barre Woods Harvard Forest LTER site, Petersham, Massachusetts, United States -... | ecosystem: Environmental > Terrestrial > Soil > Temperate forest >...
ACTGGAGAAATCATTCGCGAGTGGCGACCCGAATGTTGTCTGCGAAGCGTTGTACAGCGCCGCACAGCACGAGCAAGATTGGAGATGGTCTCAAACACAATGTTTGAAGATGTTGAATCATGAGTCGCTTCTCGTTCGCTCGTCCGCTCTGATTACTCTCGGTGAGATTGCACTCTTTCGAGGAAATTTAGACCTTGATGTTGTCCTTCCAGAAATGAAGCGGTTTGAAACCGACCATGCTCTAGGACCTCTTGTTGAAGACGCGCTCGACAACATCAGGGCAGCGAATATCCGGTCGGCTAAAACCAAGTAACGATCCGAACTTATCCGGTAAGGCGACTTACCAGGCGCTTGCGGTAACATTTGAGCCCTGGTAGGCTCCGCGCCTATGACCGCAAAATTAATCAGCTGCTGCCTGCTTTTGATTTTGCTTTTGATGTTTCAGATTTTCAGGGCGAAAACGTCCCCGCGAGTTGTCAACGCAGCCGAAGAGCAAGCGCCCGTCATCACGATTCCTCTTCACTCGGGGAAGGCGGGCAACGCTGACGAACTCAAACGGCTATACGCCTTGGAGGACCAACTCATTGTTGCCATTAGAGAGTCGGGGGCGGGAGAGTATGATGGCAATGAGATTGGAGAAGGAGTCTTCACGATTTACATATACGGCCCGAGCGCAGAGCGCCTCTTCGCGGTGGTCCGACCGATTCTGAAAAAGTTCCGGCCACCCGCTGGTTCGTACCTAATCAAGCGATATGGCAAGCCTGGCTCAAAACAAGATCGCGTTGCTTTAGACAGCGACGATACCCCTCCAAAATAGCTTCTAGGCGCAATCCTGGTTGCCAAAACCACATGTCCGGTAAGGCGACTTACCGGGACTTAGCCCCGTGGTCCGACGATACTTGTGTGCCTGGAGCGCCACATCGTGTCGTTAGAGCGACAATTGATGAAGAGAATCATTCCTGTAAGTCTTTCGGAGTCAGCATGCGGCGCGGTGGTCTGATTCTTGCCAATCTTTTCGACAGATTGGTACATTTCTCCCAATCCTTCGCGGCGATCTAAGACCCGGCAGGTCATGACAGGAGCACGGGCATGTTACAAAGGTCAAAGTTCGCGACGGGCTTAGCCTTCCTCGTCTTGAGTTTGCTTACGTCAGACACTGTGTTTTCACAGGCCATTCCACGTGCGAACCCAGCACCGCATTCTAGCCTTCGTCAGGCCAAGCTGGTCTCACAACGAACTGGATGGGCCGTGGTCGACCAGCCTTCTGATCAATTCTCAGAAGATTCAGAGGGCACGACCAGCCAACACCTTTACTGGACTGACGACGATGGACAGACCTGGCGCGAAATCACCCCGAATCCGATGATGACAAGAAACCTCGGAAACATTTTCTTCCTGGACGGCACACACGGATGGGTTCTTGCGAGCGACGCGCTCGGTGAGGAAGAGGGCGCACGTTTCTATCTCTACTCCACTGAAGACGGCGGAAGGAATTGGAGCTCTCTGTTGTTGCAGAGGAAGATGTTCAATTTGAGAGACGACTACACCTTCCCGTCCCAAGTGTTCTTTTCTGATCCCAAGCATGGCTGGATCCTGTGGCACTGGCACATGATGAATAGCTCTCTGGACTCGCTTCTCGCGACTTCCGATGGAGGGCGCACCTGGAAACGGCTTCCCGACCCTCCCGGCGCTGGGCCACTGGATTTCACTTCCGCTCGCGACGGCTGGATGATCGGTGGTTCGCCAGGCCAGGAGGGCATCCCTGTCGTTGAAGACGACCAATTGTGGGTCACGCATGACGGCGGGGTGCATTGGAAAGCGATATCCGTTCCCTTGCCGGCAGATTCCCCTGCGAATGTTAGATTCAGCGAGCTGAAGTTCAACAGCAGGGGCAACGGAGTGGTAGGCGCGCAGGCCCCAGTATCCGACTACGTTGAGCGGTTTTTTAGCTGCGTTGCGCGTGGCGGTGGCAAATCGTGGCAGGTTTCTCAATTCGAAGCGTACGGAGCCAGTCCGTCCCTAGTGGATATGCATGTAATTTGGACCGTTTTCCACATGCCCAAAACGAAGGGCACGATTTTCGACCGAACCAGAACTCCCAATACGATTCGAATCGGCGACCGCGAAATCGCTCCCACAGTTCCAGATACACTGTCTCTCGAGGGCAGCCTTGGTGCCGTCGATTTCAGCGACGATTCGCACGGCTGGACGACTTTCTTCAATGGAAGGCCAAGCCAGTATGGCCTGCCGGGATCGGCTTTTGCCTCCTCGGAGTTACTCTCGACCACCGACGGAGGCAAGACATTTCAGACGATTGCTCCACCTGCGGCAGAAGAGCATCCGGTTGCTCCACCCGAACTGTATGTGTTGAACGGTTCCATTGTGCAATATCCGGCTCTGCCGCCACTCGCACTCCGGCCGCCGCCTATTTTACCGAATGGACGCGGTCAGATACGTTTTGCGCCCCCCGCGGGCGGCCCCACAATCATTAAAGGGACGGGCTTTCAACGTGAAAACACAGTGTGGATCGGCTCTCACCAGATTCAAGTTACAAGCAGCGATGGAAAAAATCTGCAATTCCTCATCCCGCTCGATATAGCTCCGGGGACTTACAAAATCTATGTTGAGAACAGCCACGGAAAAACAATTGAGACGCAAATCTCCATTCGATCACCGGAATCCCTCGCAATTTCAAACGTAAACAACGGACAAACAATCCATCCGGGGCAGGAGATACTCCTCACCGGATCCGGCCTTCTGATCGAAAACCAAGTGTGGTTCGGTAAGCAAGCAGTACCCGCGACGCTGATCATTAGCGGAGGCCCCATGCTCCAGGTCTTGGTGCCAACTTCGATTCCGCTAGGCCCCTGTGAGGTCTACTTCAGCAATGACATGGGAAACAGCAATGTCGTTAGAGTTGCGATCGATTGAGCCCGCTCGAAGGCCCAAGGGGAACCTATGGGAAGTCAGAGACGAGTTCCCGGACAGATTGTCGGCAACTCGAATGTTTTGGCAAGAAGTCGGGCTAGGTCCTGGTAAACGCGGTTACCGAACATCTCTAACAATGTCGGCCCTGTCAAACTCTTTTTGAACACACTTCTTTCTTTTTACCTGAAAGAGGTTTTCTCTTTCGTTCTCTGTTATTTTCTTTTTCCTGCATCGACGACCACGGCTCGCTGGTAATCTTTCGGTCGGTTTCAGTCCGACCCAAACATCTCTTCGATCCAGACTTCGACCATGATTACTTCTTCAAACTCCCTTTGCAGGGAGCGGGATGCCCCATCAAGTGCACGGCGTTCTACTTCGCGCCATGTCCGGTACCGAGCTGTCCCGCGTACGAACCGAACTCTAACGACTGCGAATACGCACAACCATTCCGCCACATCCAGTACAACCGGATCGCCAGCCGGCGCCCCATCGCTACTTTGGCAATGCTCTTGTGTCGACGCATCGCCAGGTGGATGTACCGACGTCTCCAGTCCGGATGGTTGCGCGCCGCTGCTTGGGCCGCCTCTACCAACAAGAAGCGCAACAAAGAATTGCCCTGCTTGCTGATGTGTCCTAACCGTTGTTTGCGGGCACTGGACTCTTCACACGGAATCATCCCTACGTACGTGCCGATTTGCTTGCCGCGTTGAAACCGCGTCGGAGTCCCGATGATCAACACATAGGCGAGTGCCGTAAGCGGACCCACGCCAGGATGCGTCATCAGTCGCAGCACCTCCGGTCGCTTCCTGGCTTCCCGCTCGGCGGCTGCGGTTAGTTCCTCAATCGTCGGATTCATGCGCTCCAGCAACTCCAGCAGCTCTTGCCGGCGTCGACTGGCCCAAGGAGCCAACGGGAGTTTCTCTAACAGTGCGCGCCCCTGTTCGCTGAACAGTTTTTTCTTCCAGCGATAGCCCTCGTTCATGGCCAACGCCTGCAACTGATTCATGATCCGCGTGCGCATCTGCACCAAGCGATGACGGTGCCACAACAGTTGTCGCAAATCTCGATTTTCCGGACCTGGTACCCAGATTTGCGGAAAGTTGTTTTCCCGCATCAGTCGCAGCAGGAGTCGGGCGTCCTCGCGGTCGAACTTCTGTTTCTTCACTCGCTTGGCCTTAATCTCCGCGGGATCGCCCATCCATACTTCGAACCCTAGCTCTGCCAGCAGTCGCTCGAACCAGCGCGAATATCCGGTAGCCTCCATGCCTACCCGCACGCGGATTCCTCTCTGCTGCAGATCCCGATAGAAGCGCTCTGCTTCCCCATCGCTGTGGTTCAGTTCTCGTTCGCCACACTCACCAGTCTCTTCCACAAAAAATGCAATCGCCTGAAAGCTCGGGTGGTAATCTACGCCTATAATCATCATGTTCGGCTCCTTTCTCCCGAGCCTATGGTCGTCGATAAACCACAGCTTACTCGGGCCAAGGAGCCGACATTGTTATGCAATCAAGTGGAATTTCCACCGGCGCCGCCAGAATCGTTATGCGTACCTCGCACCCGAGGATACGCTAGCGGCCGTAGAGCGATTCGATCAGCCCACGGAGGCTCCCACTGACACCACTACTGATACCAGCGCATTTCAGCAGCCAGCCGTACAACCGATTGTGTTGCAGTAAGTGATTGTCTCCGCTAGATTTGTACTGCCGCTGCCCGGGTGGCGGAATGGCAGACGCTGAGGACTTAAAATCCTCCGGGGATTTTTCCTCATGTGGGTTCGACTCCCACCCCGGGCACCATTTCCTCTTCTTCCTCTTGCATCGGTTGATCGCTGCAAATCTCCCGCGTGAATCTCAAACGGCGGAACGGCGGCTCAAGTTTGCACTCCTACCTGGCTGAGGAATCGTGAAACGAATTGCTCATCCCAGCCACTATTCCGTCAAGGACTTGGTGGTTCAATTCTTTCACGTTCACGAGGTCCAAAGCGGACTCTCTTGATTAGCCGGAAGGAGGCCTGTCGTGGCACTTCGAATCACGGTTGACATCTTCAGCGGACGCCCCAATCCCGTTATCGAGGTGCAGGGCCCCGAGGCTGACGAGATCTTGGGTCGGCTGCGGCCTAGCCGCAAGTTGGCGGGGCGGGGAGCATCAGAACCTGATCTGATTCTTGGCTATCGCGGATTGCTAATCGAACAAATCGGTGCTGTGTCGGCCGGCTTGCCACGCAGCTTTCGATATTTGCACGGCAATCTCTTTGGCTCTCGTTTTTCGCGCCGCGCCGAGGACGAACACTTCGAGGATTTCATCTCTGGAGATGCCGGTCTTCTTCGGGGGCTTTCGCTTGGACCGGGCTTCCCCGAGATGTTTCGGAAAGAAGTCGCGCGATCTAAAAAGGAACGCGCCGAAGACAAAGACAAAGAGCGCCACAAGCGGCGGCATCATCATCATTGTGAGTGCGGCCCGCTCTACGAGCCCGCCTGGTGGAATGTGCCGCAACGTCAGCCCTTCAATAATTGCTACAATTATGCGACAAATTACAGGACGGACACTTTCGCTCAGCCCGGCCTGGCCGCGGGTTCCATGTACACCGCGCTTAATTGTGCATCCGTAGGTCCGGCCGCAGTGAAAGACGACCTGATCAGCACACCGGGCGCCAACAACAAGTGCCCCAAAGAGGGGCATCTCGTTGCCTTGGTTATCTGGCCTGGCGTTGACTTTCACTGGTTCCGGAAAGGGCGGAATGGTTTTTGGAGCCATAAGCCGGGCGGCACTCCCGTGAGAAACGTGGATAACAGCAATCACCTGATCCCCGATCCGCGCACTGCCAACCGCAGCCCCTACACTACCTTTTGCACGTTCATGGTGGTCATGCATGGCCACATCAAAATCAGATAAGAAGACGGCTTCATGGATCGGCGGCGCGCTCATCTTTTCCGGGCGCCCCGACCCAACCTGGAGCGTTGCCGGTCAGGCGGCCGGGGAATTGGAAAGCCTATGGGCGGGCCTTCAGCCCTCAGTTGAAGACTTGCCTGCCCCTCCCGCTCTGGGCTATCGCGGCGCGTTTCTCCGCGATCCGGGCGGTCGGGAATGGCTCGCCTATGGAGGGACCGTAACCCTCAAAACGAAAAGCGCCGTTCAATCGCGGCTGGACCCGGCGCGCCAATTTGAAAAACTGCTTCTCGCGACCGCGCCCCCAACTCAATTACCCCCCGAGGTGTTGCGCGCCTTACGGGACGGGCAATTATGACGTCCTGATCTCCCGCGATGCCAATTCCTTCAGATTCTGGTGGCCCAGATGGTTCGCCGAATGCACGTGCCCTATATGGGCTGATGCGCATTCTATGTCGCCGAAGCTAGCACCCAGGGACCAAGCAGCGCTGCCCGCTGAGCGTGGCGTCCCAACCTTCTGTTGAGGCCCATTCCAGACACACTTGCAATCCTCAGCGTCGCGGAGGACTCCGCCAACCCGCTGCAAGCAAAGCACTTGGAGTTATCACTTGAGAAAGAGTACCGACCCGCTATAATGGTTTGGTTGCGCTGGCACTGTTTTTTCGTGCCTCGCCTGTCATGCCCTCGCGCCACGCGGTCCTTCTAACTCTTTCCCCTTCCATCCCTCCCTATCAGTTACCTTATTGCCAACAGTTAGCGTCCGTAAATCCTTTAGATGCAACACTTGCACGCCCCCTCGCAGGTGCTGCAAATAAACGACTTACGAAAAACATAAGTCCTGTAGATGCAACACTTACAAAAAACCGGGAGTGGGAGGCGCTGCTACCTTCCCGCGCTCAGAGCCGCTCGGAGTGGGGGTGCTCCTCTTTTCCCATCGGCACCAAAATTCGGTCGCCACTGTGTTTTCAGCCACTTACAAATTGCCCATTTTCTATCCCCTTTGTTTTGACATTCATCCATCGAATGGGTGGTAGGGGGTCCCCAATGAAATCCCTGAAGTATTACTTTAACTTTCTGAAGTATCGGCCACCGTTCCCCGGTCCTCTGACTCGCGCCTATCCCTCTGAGACTGTTCATTACTCATTGGCAAGAAAGTTCGACGGCAGCACCCCAGTTCTCCTACAATCCTCCCGAGTACAGCCAGCTGGTCCAGCTCTGGGATACCTGCGGAGGAATGCGTGACTGCAAGCGACACGTTTGACCTGATCGTGATTGGCTGCGGGCCCGCCGGTGAAAAGGGCGGCGCCCAGGCCGCGTATTTCGGCAAGCGCGTCGCCGTCATCGAACGCGCCGAGCACATGGGCGGCAGTTGCATCAACACCGGCACGGTCCCCAGCAAAACGCTTCGCGAATCTGCGCTTTACTTCTCCGGCTTGAAGCAACGCGGCCTCTACGGAATTGACTACTCGCTGAAAGAAAATCTCACCGTCCACGACTTCATGCACCACGAGCGCGAAGTGGTGGACATGGAGCGCCAGCGCATCCTGAAAAATCTCGCGCTACACAAGATCGAACTAATTCGCGGCCAGGCCTCCTTCGAAGATTCGCACACCGTCGCTGTTTCGGGACCGAATGGCACGCGCCGCCTGAAAGGCGATGTCATTCTCATTTCCACCGGTTCCAAGCCGCATCGCCCCTCGGAGATCGCCTTCGACGACATTCATACCTTTGACTCGGACACGTTTCTGCAGATGGACCGCATCCCCAAGAGCCTCGCCGTGATCGGCGGCGGCGTCATCGGTTGTGAATACGCCTCCATTTTCAAAGCCCTCGGCGTTGACGTCACTCTCGTGGATGGCCGCGATCGCCTTCTTCCATTTCTCGATAACGAAATTTCGGATCGTCTGCGTGACCGCTTAGCGGCGCTCGGCATGCACTTCTGGTTCAACGAGCGCCCCGTTAAAACCGAAAACTCCGCAACCGGGGTTCGCCTCACCATGAAGAGCGGCAAAGTCCTCGCAACCGACGCCGCGCTCTTCGCCGCCGGGCGCCGCGCCGCCGTGGACGGCCTCGCGCTGGAAAAAACCGGTCTCTCCATCAACGACCGTGGCTACATCGCCGTGGACGAACACTATTGCACCGCCGTTCCCCACATTTACGCCGCTGGTGATGTGATCGGTTTTCCCGCTTTAGCTTCCACTTCGATGGAGCAGGGCCGTGTCGCTATCTGCCACGCCTTTCACCTGAAGTATAAACAGCGTGTCGCCTCGCTTCTGCCCATGGGTATCTACACCATTCCAGAAATTTCAGCGGCCGGCGAGACCGAGGAATCCTGCAAGGAAAAGAAACTTGATTACGTCGTTGGCCGCGCTCTTTACGAAAATAATGCGCGAGGGCACATCACCGGCGACACCGCAGGCATGCTCAAACTCATCTTCGCCCGCGGCGATAGAAAACTCCTCGGCGTAAGCATCATCGGCGAAATTGCCACCGAACTCATTCACATCGGCATGATGGTTCTCGACAACGGACTTACGATCGACGAATTCATCGAACAGGTTTTCAACTATCCCACGCTCAGTGAAACCTACAAATATGCCGCCTACGACGGCCTCGGCAATCTCGCCGGCCACAAACTCCGCGAGGGTTAATATGGAGTGCGCCAAGTTTACCCTGACCCGGTCGGGGCCCAGTTGCCGCTCTTACGATGCAAAAAGTTGGTGACAATTCGATGCCTGGAAAAACATCAAATCTCCGAGCCGTTCCTGCTGCCGCGATTCTTATCATCGCGAACTTCTTAGCTTTCGGCATCTCCCCGCAAGCCGCAATGGCTCCAAAGAGCAGCCAGAACTTCTATCTCGGCTTCGACCGCAACATTTACCCCGGTGACGCGGCGCTTCCTATCCTTCGCAAATCCTTCACGTTCGCTAGTTATTGGCTGAGCCCGCCCCCAGGAGAAAAAACAAACAGTTGGCGCGGCAAGCGCAAGCTCTTCCTTGCACAGGGTTTTGGTTTTCTCGTTCTTTACCGCGGCCGCGATAGCAAGGAGTTCAAAAATGAAGCGGGAGCCATCGCCAAAGGAGTTCAAGACGGAAAAAATGCCGCAGCCGCCGCGAAAGCCGAAGGCTTTGCTCCCGGCACGATCATTTTTCTCGATATCGAAGAAGGTGGCCGGCTGCCCGCCTCCTACCACGCCTATCTTCGCGCGTGGCACGACGAACTCACAAAAGCAGGCCTTAGCTCCGGCGTCTATTGCTCCGGCATGCCAGTCAAGGAAAGCCCTGGCTTGACCATTACCACAGCAGATGACATTCGCGACAACGCCGCCTCACACGACTTCACCATCTGGGCCTACAACGATTCGTGTCCGCCATCACCCGGCTGCGCTTTCCCGGATACCCCGCCCCCGCCTTCATCAAGTGGAATCGGCAACGCTGCCGTCTGGCAATTCGCGCAATCGCCGCGCCGCAAAGAGTTCACCGCGCGCTGCCCTGCGAAGTACGCACCGGACGGCAACTGTTACGCTCCGAATGACACCGCGCACAAATGGTTTCTGGACGTGAATTCGGCGGCGTCCCCCGATCCCTCCGGCGGCTCCAAATGACTGCCTTTCAAAAACAAAACGAGGCGAGCTCGCGCCCGCCTCGTTCGACATACACCGCTGGAACCACTATTTATATCTGGCCCATTCCCCCGTCCACGTTGATCTCCACGCCCGTGATGTATGACGCGTCTTGCGATGCCAGGAAGGCCACCGCTCCGGCTACTTCCTCCGGCTGACCAAATCGCTTCATCGGAACCTTGGCAATGATATCTTTTGCGAATTCATCGATCGCCTCTTGTGGAAGCCCGGTTTTTCCAAAAATGGGCGTCACGATCGGCCCCGGAGCAACGGTGTTCACGCGGATGCCGCGCCCCACCAGTTCCGCCGCTGCCGTCCGCGCGAGCGAACGCAGCGCCGCTTTGGTCGCCGAATACGCGCTGGCGCCCGCCGTGCCTTTGCGATCCGCCACGCTGGTATTCAAGATGATGGACGCGCCGTCATTTAGAAACGGCAACGCCTTCTGGATCGTGAAGTACGCTCCCTTGATGTTGATGTCAAACTGTTCGTCGTACACGCTCTCGGACGTATCGGCGAGTGGCGCGAACTTTGCGACTCCCGCGTTCACGAACAACACATCGATTTTGCCGAGCTTCTTTGAGACTTCCGCATACAGCTTGTCCACCTCCGTGAGCTTGGCCACGTCTGCTTGCACTGCCACCACGCCATTTCCAATTGTTTTCACCGCTTCATCCAGTGTTTTCTTGCTGCGGCCGGAGATGGCAACTTTCGCGCCCTCTTCCTGTAGCCGCTTGGCCGTTGCCAGCCCGATGCCGCTGTTTCCGCCCGTAACCAGTGCCACTTTCCCTTCGAGTCTCTTCATGGTCGTCTCCTGTTTAGTTCGCCTTATTCGGGAAGCCTTTGCTGCTACCCGTCTTGACCCGCTTCCCCGGCTTCCTTCATTTCGATAGTTAGATGAACATCGAAACATTCGGTTGCATGATTGTTTGGGCGGATTTTGCTGCTGGGGCCTCTCTGGCGGGACGAGGAGATGTCCGTTACACTTCGGGGAGACCTATGGACCGCGCTCAGGTGGAAAAAATATCGAAAGCTCTGGCCGACGAGACGCGCCTTAGGATTCTTGAAGCTATCTCGAACAACGACCACATGAACTGTGGCGAGATCGTCTCGATGCGCGGGGTTACTCCGGCAACGGTTTCACACCATTTAAAAATTTTGAGCGAAGCTGGACTGATCGACTGCCGCCGCGAAGGACAGTTTGTTTACAGCCACGCTGTTCCGGAAACCATCAAGGCCTACACACAAACCCTGACCAAAATGGCCCACGGCAAAAAATCAGCGCCTCGCAGATAATTTCGGGATTCAGTCGGTGGGATTTCTGGGGAATTTGAAATAGGGAAGCCGCACGCCCTGGTCCATGATTTGATCGGCCCGAATATTTGTCGGTGCTTCGAGTCCTGCCGTTCCGCCATTCGTCACGTAGTCGTCTTCGTCTACGCCGTCACCGCTCACTCCCAATCCGCCCACCAGAGTGCCGTTGCGATACAAGCCCGCGCTGCCAGGGAAGAAAACGATTCCGCTCTTGTTCGAATTCGCCGCTCCGCTTTGGAATCCTTGCGTGCAGGGATTTGCAACATCCATCGCATATAAACTAAAAAATGGACCGGCGCTGGAACCATCGATTCCCGGTGGATAGAGCGGCTGTGCTCCAAAACTGATGGTGCGATTCGTGACCGCGGTGCCCATCGGCACGCCGTTCAGGTCGGCTGCCGTTCGTGAAGCGCTATTGAAGTACACCATGTTTCGCGCCTTGCTTGCGGCGACGTCAATGCTGAACACCGTGGAATCCTGCATGCGCCGCAATCCAATGATGGTTCCATCCAGATCCGCGACGGCGATCACCATCCGTGCTTTCGAACCGAGCGGCAATCGAATCGCCGCGCGCGTGGTGTTGGCCGTCGCTTCAGCATTGTTTAGAATGCCCGTTACATCAGCTGCGCTCAATCCTCCCAATGGCCCTGGCGCGGGAGTGATCAAGTCGCCTTCGGGCGGCTGTCCCTGGCTGTTTGCGGGAGCGACCAAGAAACTTCCCGTACCTGCAACCGGCCCTCCGGAAAAACCGGAAGGCAGTGAAATTTGATCCACGAAAGGCAAGGCAATTCCGCCAATGAAAACCACTCCAGGCGCAGCGGGCGTCGGGCCAAAATTGTCTCCCGGACCACCGCGCTGCGTGGTGCTGCCGGCGAACGCGGCATATTCCGCGACATTCAGATTGCTAGAGGAAGTCACGACACCGATTCCGCCAACCACAACATTTTTATAGAAAATGGGAACGCCGCCGGGATTCACGTCGGCTGCATTCGAATCGTTGATGTCGGCTTTTCCTGTGAGAATTCCGAGCCCGAATCCGCCGCCAAGCGCCAGCGACGGAGGAATCCCGTTTTCGAACGCTGGGCTATTGATCAGCGTGCAGCCGCGATTCGTGTTTTCGATTCCGTAGAGATCCGCAGGCGGCTGGTTCGTTACGCCGGGCGGAAAATGAATCCCGCTGATGAAGCGCACGGTGCGGGACGAGAGCGGAGCTTGATCATTACTGAAAAAAGCGCCCGTCCGCGCAAGCGCCACAGCCACATCATTTGCGTCTTGCGTCTGCCCGAAATTTCCAATCGCCGTGGCCGGGGCGTTTTGCGTTCGAAAGACTCCCAGCACAAATCCCGCGCGGTCCACCACCGCGACCACCATGTCCACATTCACCGAATTCACCGCCGCCGTCACAACATTCTGTACGTCGGCCACTTGCAGTGCCTGCACCGGCGGAATGATTGGCGGCGCAACTGTTGTGCCGCCACCGCCTCCGCATCCGATCAACAACATCAACAGCGCCCCGGCGATTCCCAACGCCAGAGCCACGCCCAGCGCCAGCGTCTCCTGGCGGGCTTGCAGCGCGTGCCGGGATTCCGCCGGCTTTCGCAGTGTGTGAACAATTTTCATCGTGGGAGTACATTTCTTCGTATCACAGTCATTCAGGAGCGCTCAACGGATTTGCCCGCCGCTTGCGGCGTACTGGTGAATGGCGGAAGCGTCAGAGCGCGTTATCGAATGTGTCTCCCCGCTGGGGAAAACTGTTGCTCGTTGCTTCTCGATATTGTTATCTAGTACGCGATTCCGATTTTTTCAGCCATTCATTTAGGCCGAGCGCATGAACTTCTTCTCCCCGCGGCGAGTGCGACGCGCGTTCTGCGCGGCTTGCTGTTTTTCGTTCCTTTCTTCCCCGCCCGGCGCTGCAACTCCGCGGCAGCAGACATCCACGCCAGCGCAGAGCCCCGCAGCGCAATCCCACGAACAAGGTTCCCCCACGCGCATTCCTCGCCAGCAGGCGCAAAACACGGCCGCGCTCGATGGCATCGTACGCGATGCAGGCTTTTCCAACATCGCGCTGCCCGTCCCCGGAGCCGCGCTTACGGTGCGCAATCTGCAGTCCGGCCGGCTCTTTTCCGGCACTGCCTCGGCGGAGGGCGTTTTTCGGTTGTTCCCCTTGCCACCAGGCCATTACGAACTTCGCGTCGAAGCCAAGGACTACGCGCCTTTCGTTCTTTCCGATGTCGCTCTTCAGCCCAACGAAGTACTGACTCTGGAAATCTCTCTCGTAACCGCCGCAGCCATGGAAGCGCGTTCCCGCCTCCCGCGTCTCCCCGAGCTAGGTCCCGCACTTTCCGCCGAAGGGCAACCTTCCTTCGGCACCTATCGCGAGTTTCGCCATCGTCTCGACTCCGATCCCAGCTACATTGAAAATATTTCGCCGGACGCGCTGCCTCCGGTCGCCGACATCTACAACACCGTTCCCAATCGCTGGGCTCTCGAGCAACCCGACTATCGCCGCTATTCGCAAAAAGGCGAATACATCTATACCAAGCCCCACTGGTACGATCCTTTCAACCGCAATCGCTTCAAGGGCGATGAGCCGATCTGGCCGGCATTTCTCGGCCAGCAAACCTTTCTGAACATCACCGCTTCCTCCGAAACTTTTTTTGACGGCCGCCGCGTCCCTTCCCCCAGCAACGTCAGCGCGGAGCGCCCGGGCAGTTCGGGATTCTTCGGGCGCGGCGAGCAAGCGTTCTTCGATCAAACGCTGCGCTTCAGTTTTGATTTATTTCATGGCGATGCTTCCTTCAAGCCTGTGGACTGGCGCATTCGAATCACGCCCGAGATCAGCCTGAACGATTTGGATGTGCGAGAACTGGGCATCGTAGGCCCCAGCCCTCGAAGTGGAACCAATCGCTTTGACGATCACCTCGGCCTGCAGGAAGCTTTCGTCGAAGTGAAACTCCACGATCTTGGCCCCAACTATGATTTCATTTCCGCGCGCGCGGGCATCCAGCAATTCAACGCCGATTTCCGCGGCTTTCTTTTCGTGGACGAGCAGCCTGCGTTGCGAATCTTCGGCGATCTCCATTCCGATCGCATCGAATACAACGTCGCCTATTTTCATCTTCTCGAGAAAAACACCAACAGCGGCCTCAACACCTTCGACCGCCGCCATCAGCAGGTGGTCCTCGGCAACGTGTACTTGCAGGATTTCTTTTTCCCCGGCTACACGGCGGAATTCGTCGGCGCGTGGAACAAAGACGATCCCAGCCTGCACTATGACGACAACGGTTTCCTGGTCCGCCCTGCGCCCGTCGGCAACGTGATCAATCAGAATCCGGGTGCCGGCCCGATTCTTCATGGCATCCGCGTCGGCTATTTCGGCTGGCTGGGCAGCGGCCACATTCGCCGCCTCAATCTCACCCACGCTTTTTATCAAGCCGTGGGAGAAGACACGTTCAATCCCATCGCGGGAAGGCCCGTCACCATCAACGCGCAGATGGCCGCAGTGGAACTCTCCTACGATAAGGACTGGATCCGCTACCGCGTTTCGACGTTCTACACTTCCGGCGACGCCAATCCTCGCGATGGCCGTGCACGCGGCTTCGACGCCATCGATGATCTTCCCAATTTTGCTGGCGGTCTGTTCAGTTTTTGGAACCGGGAAGCGATTCGGCTCCTCGGTTCCGGCATTCTGCTCACCTCGTCCGGTAGCCTGATTCCATCTCTGCGCTCCAGCAAAGAAGAAGGCCAGGCCAATTTCGTCAACCCCGGCATCTTTATCGCGAATGCCGGCGCCGATTTTGATATCACGCCCAAGCTGAAAGGCTTTGCGAATTTTAACTATCTCCGCTTCGAACGCACCGAGCCGTTGGAATTCATTCTTTTTCAGTCTCCGATTCACCACACGATTGGCGAAGATTTCGGCGTCGGCGTCGAATACCGCCCGCCGCTCTCGGAAAACGTCGTCCTCACCGGCGGCGCTTCCGCCCTTCAGCCCGGTCAGGGTTTCATAGACATTTATACGAGCCGCACGCTGTTCTCGCTTTTCGGCTCGGTAAAGCTTACGTTCTGAGATGCGCGCATCATGACCAACAAACGCCTACGCGTTCCCTCTCCTCTGCGAGTTCTCAGCGCACTCGGCGTCTCCGCGTTATCTTTATTATTCGCTCTTCGCTCCGCTCCGACCGCTTCCGGCGCTCATCCATCGCGAGACGCATCGCCAAACTTTTTCCGCGGCCAATCCCAGGAAGAAGCCGACCGCAAATCCGCTGGCTGCATTTCCTGCCACACCTCGACCGATGAGCCGACGATGCATCCCACGAAGACCGTTCGCCTCGGTTGCACGGATTGCCACGGTGGCAACGTCTCCATTTCCCTTGCGCCGGGTACCGCACCGAATTCTGCCGAATACAATTCCGCGAAAGAAAAGGCGCACGTCCAGCCGCGTGATCCTTCCTTCCGAAATCGCTCCGCGCTTCCCGAGCGCACCTACACCAAGTGGCTGAAGGAATCCGCGGAGTACATCAAGTTCGTCAACCCCGGTGATCTGCGTGTGGCTCCGGAGACGTGCGGCACATTGGGCTGTCACGCCACCGAAACCCGCGCTGTGTCTACCAGCATGATGACGCACGCCGGATTGCTGTGGGGCGCCGCGCTTTACAACAATGGCGGCTATCCGACAAAAAATGCACGTTTCGGCGAAAGCTACGACCGCGATGGAAAGCCGAAATCCATCAAAACGTTTCCGAGTCCCACTCCAGAGGAGACGCGCGCCAAGGGAGTCCTTCCGGAACTCGATCCTCTTTTTCGCTGGGAAACTTCGCAGCCCGGGAATGTCTTGCGGGTTTTTGAGCGGGGCGGGCGCAAGAAAGCGGAAATCGGCAATCCCACCCGCGAAGAGGATCCGGGGAAACCCGATGACAAACTCAGCGACCGCGGGTTCGGCACGGAGCTTCGCACCGATCCCGTTTTTCTCGGCCTGCAGAAAACACGTTTGCTCGATCCGATTCTTTCTCTGCCCGGCACCGACGATCATCCTGGAGACTACCGCGCAAGCGGCTGCACCGCATGCCACGTGATTTACGCAAACGACCGCGATCCGGCGCACTCCGGCGCGTACGCGGGATTTGGGCACTCCGGCTTCAGTGCCTCGTCCGATCCCACAATTCGGAAAAATGAATCCGGCCACCCCATCCGGCACACGTTCACGCGTTCCATTCCGTCGAGCCAATGCATGATTTGCCACATTCACCCCGGAACGAATATGGTCACAACGTATTTCGGACTCACATGGTGGGACAACGAAATTGACGGCGACAAAATGTATCCGAAAGAGCAGCGCAATCCCACTGAAGAGCAGCGCTACCAATCGTTTGTGCGTAATCCCGAAGGAGCAGCTGTCCGCGGATTGTGGGGCGATGAAAAGTTTCTGGAAAATGTTGGCAGCGCGGAATTCAACAAACAATTGAAGGCTACACAGTTCGCGGACTTCCATGGTCATGGCTGGGTGTTCCGCGCCGTTTTCAATCACGATCGCAAAGGGAACTGGCTCGATAAAGACGGCGGGAAAATCGCGTTCGATGATCCAGACCGCTTCGGGAAGGCCGTCCATCTGGCCGACATCCATCTTGAAAAAGGGATGCAGTGCAACGATTGCCATTTCGCACAGGACAATCACGGCAACGGAAAAATCTACGGCGAGCCGCGAGCCGCAGTGGAAATTGATTGCATTGACTGCCACGGCACGATTCGAAAGAAAGCGGCGCTGATCACGTCAGGGCCCGCAGCGCCGGAAGGCGGGCGACATTTGGACACGCTGCGCACGCCGTGGGGTTTGCGGCGATTCGAGTGGCGCGGCGACAAAGTGATTCAGCGTTCGATGTCGGAGGAAAATAAGGAATGGGAAATCGTTCAGACGCTGGACACGATTACTCCCGGCAACGTGCACTTCAGCATGAAGTCGATGCGCGCGAAACTGCTGAACAAAAACGGTGTCGTTCCCTCGCAAATGCCCAGCGATGACGCAACCCTCGCCCATGCGAATAGCAGTATGACTTGCTATTCGTGCCACACGTCGTGGACGCCCACCTGTTTCGGCTGCCATTTACAGATGACTGCAAATGCGCGTAAGCCGATGCTGCACAACGAAGGCTTGCTCACGAGAAATTACACCAGCTACAACTTTCAGGTTCTGCGCGATGACATCTATATGCTGGGCGTGGACGGCACGGTCACCGGCCACCGCGTCGCTCCCGCGCGATCGTCTTGCGCGGTCTTGGTGAGTTCGCAAAATGCCAATCGCGAGTGGCTTTACTACACGCAGCAAACCATTTCCACGCCCGGTTTTTCCGGCCAGGCGTTTTCCACGTTCGTGCCACATACGGTGCGCGCCAAAGAAACGAAGCAGTGCAGCGATTGCCACGTCTCCGCGCAGAATGACAATAACGCGTGGATGGCGCAACTGCTGTTGCAGGGCACCAACTTCATGAATTTCATGGGCCGCTACGTTTACGTAGCCACGGGCAATAAAGGTTTCGAAGCGGTCGCCGTCGCGGAACACGATGAGCCGGAAGCCATCTACGGCAGCGATCTACAGCGCGTCGCCTATCCGGACAATTACAAGAAATTCCTGGAGCATCACCGCGAACTAAGCACCGCCGCAGAACACACGGGCAACGTCCTTGATATCCAGGCTCGCGGCGAATATGCCTATGCCGCGACGGGACCGGGCGGTCTTCGCGTCTTTGACATCGCCAACATTGATAACAAAGGGTTCTCAGAGAAAATGTCCACCGCGCCGGTTTCGCCCATCGGCCAGCGTTTTTACGTTCCGACGAAAAACGCTCTAGCCGTTGCTTCTCCGACGACGCTCGGTGTCGATCCACTGCGGCAGCCATTGCCGGAGAACGAGGAGCAAGCCATCCATCTGCTGTATGGCTTCCTCTACGTCGCGGACAAAGAAGAAGGACTCGTGATCATCGGCGACCCGAGTCTCAAATCGAAAAGTCCCGGCGTAGGCACGCTACTCGACGGCAATCCTGCCAACAATTTCTTGAAGCGCGCTTTAGCTTTCAATCCCGGCGGCGTGCTCACAGGCGCGCGCCGCATCTCCATCGTCGGGACATACGCCTACGTCCTCACGGACAAGGCGCTTGTTGTGGTAGATCTCGATAATCCGCTTGCTCCGCGCGTGACGGCCAACATCGGTGCGCCCGCGCTCAACGATCCTCGTGGCATCGCCGTGCAATTCCGCTACGCATTTGTCGTGGATCGCGACGGCCTAAAGGTTCTCGACGTTACCGATCTTTCCCAGCCGAAGCCCGTCGCAAATGCGCTCGTTCCTGTCGAAGATGCTCGAAACGTTTACGTCGCTCGCACGTACGCGTACGTTTCGGCAGGGAAGCAGGGAATTGCGATTGTTGACGTTGAAAAACCCGACGCGCCTAAGCTGGATCAAATCTTTAGCGCAGAAGGCCAGCTCAACGACGTGAACGACGTCAAGATTGGAATGGTTGCAGCCAGCGCGTTCGCCTTCGTTGCCGACGGGAAGAACGGGCTTCGCGTCCTGCAAATTCTCTCTCCGTGGGATGACTCCGCGCATTTTTCGGGATTTAGCCCGCGACCCACGCCTAAACTCATTGCCACGGCCCACACGCGCGGCCCCGCGCTGGCCATTTCCAAAGGTATTGATCGTGACAGGGCGGTGGATGAATCCGGGAACCAGCTCGCCGTGTTTGGTCGGCGCGGCGCTCGCCCGCTCAACCGCGCGGAAATGCGCTCACTCTACATTCATCCGAGCACGGGCGAACCCTACATCGTCACAGACGACGCTGTGGAGCAGCCTCGCTCCACTTCGTCCTCATCGACATCCTTGCCCTCGTACTCGTCCTTCTTCACTCGCGCCCGAGAGTGGTTGGACTCTTTTTACTGAGGTCGCTGCCATGAAACGTCGTAGATTCCTCTCTTCTACCGTAAAAGCCGCCTCGGTCGCGGCTTATTCTCAACTCCTCCCGCCCGAGCTTCGTGCTTTCTCTTTTCTGCAAAGCACTACGCCGAAGACCACTCCCAACAATTCCGCGCGTCCCCAGGTCGCGCTCACGATGGACGATCCCACGCTCTCACTGGGCTCCATCGTCCGATGGCAGGAGGCCAACGGACGCATTCTGAAAGCGATTTCCGCGAAAGACGTCCGCGCCTCCCTGTTCGTTTGTGGGATGCGTGTGGACGACGCCGACGGCGCCAAACTGGTTTCCGCCTGGGACCAGGCGGGCCACCTCATCTGCAATCATTCCTATTCACATAAATTTTATGGCGAGCAGACCAGCTACGCCGACTTTGCCGTCGATTTTCTGAAGAATGAAAAAGTAATCGCTCCGTATCACAACCGCACCGCGTTGTTTCGCTATCCGTTTTTGAAGGAAGGCGACACCGCGGAGAAGCGCGACCGCTTTCGCGCGTTGCTGAAGGAGCGCGGCTACCGCGTCGGCCACGTCACCATTGACGCTTCCGACTGGTACGTCAGTCAGCGCTTCGTCGACCGTCTCGGGAAAGACCCGAAGTCACCAGTCGCCCCTTATCGTGACTACTTGATCGGGCATCTCCTGGATCGCGCGGCGTTTTACCGGCAGCTTGCTCTGGACGTGCTGGGCCGCGACATTCGCCACACGCTGCTGATGCATTTCAACCCTTTGAATGCTTTCGTGCTTCCCGACGTGATGGCGGCCTTCGAGACTGCCGGGTGGCAATGGATTGACGCTTCGCTGGCGTTTGAGGATCCCGTTTTTCGCAGCGAGCCGAAGACAGTTCCTGCCGGGGAGAGCCTGGTCTGGGCGCTGGCAAAAGAGACTGGCCGCTTCGAGGACCGCCTCCGCTACCCAGGCGAGGATGACGTCTACGAAAAGCCTAAAATGGACGCTATTAGGCTTTAGTTGGCAACCCCGACTTCGGCTTCGCCGGATCCATTGTCAAGGTAGAGGGCCCCCCTCTCGTCGCTTGGTTTCTCCTCTTCTTCGCCCCTAGCTATGTCTTTCTGCCTACGAAACTTGCTGCATTATGTTGCGTTCTGGAACGCCCATCTCCTTTCCTTTTAACCTTTTATAGGTACGGCACATCTAATCAAGGTATAATGAATCGTTCACACTTTTAACGCATAGCACCCATCAAAATAATTCGTGGGGCACCTGGGGAGTAACGCGGGTATGGTGTTGGTAGAGAGGTTGCGGGAGGCTTCCCAGGGCGGACTCGCCAAGAAAGGCAGCAACAGGAGTACTAGTACATGACCAAACAATTCTTACTGGCCAGCGATTTCGACCAGACGCTCAGCTTCAACGACTCAGGAGTGGTGCTGAGCGAACTCATCGGCTTTAACGGCTTCCATGACAAGGTCAAGGGCCTGGCGGAGATGAACCTCGTCCAACAGGGCGCGGAGCTCAGCTACCTGATTCTCCATGACCCGGATTTCCGCCGCGTGCGCCGCGAACACCTCGCGGAAACCGGCAAACGCATCCGCCTGAAGAACGACGTCGCGCTGTTTGCGCGCGCGCTCGAAAATCTTGCGGACGGCTACAAATTTCATTTCAACGTGATCTCCGCCGCGCCGCAGGAAATTATCCAGTCGGCGCTCGAGGGCATCGTTCCCCCGAATCGCATCTTTGGCACGCGCTTTCGCTACAACGAAGCCACCGGCGAAGTGGATTCCATCATTCGCGCCTCGGCCGGCTGGGGCAAAATCACCGTGCTCGAGGAACTCCGCGCGAGCCTCGGCATCAGCCACGACCAGATCATCTACATGGGCGACGGCAGTTCCGATATTCCCGTGATGATGCACGTCAATCAATATGACGGGCTCACGATCGCCGTCTCCGAAGCCAAGTTCATCACGCGCGTCGCCAAGCGCACCGTCATCAGCGATAACGCCATGAGCGTGCTCGTCCCGGTTCTCGAAAAAGTGTTGCGCTGGGACTCGGCGCGCATCCGCCGCCTGTTCGCTTCCTACGGCCTGACGCTGCTCGAATGGGACAAAATGCGCACCGACCGGCTCACCATCCAGGATTCCACCGAGCATGTGTCTGTCGCCGAAGCGCCACAAATCAACGCTACCTCAGGCGCGTAAACGTTCCCTGATACAAGGGCGGCCCGATCGACTGGGCCGCCCTTATTTTTTCTGTATACGATCGTACCGGCGGCCTTCGGCCGCGCATCTTCTTTCTGCTATCCTTTTCGCTTTCCGGAGGCGCTCATGTCCAAGAAATCCATTCTGATGCTTGTCGGCGATTACGTTGAAGATTACGAAGTGATGGTCCCATTCCAAGCGCTCCTGATGGTGGGCCACACCGTTCACGCCGTCTGCCCCGGCAAAAAGTCAGGCGAATCCGTCCGCACCGCTATCCACGATTTCGAGGGCGACCAAACCTACTCTGAAAAGCGCGGCCACAATTTCGCTCTCAACGCCACCTTCGATCAGATCAAGCCTGAAGAGTACGACGCCCTCGTTCTCCCCGGCGGCCGCGCCCCCGAATATATTCGGCTGATCCCGCGCGTCATCGAAATCGTCCATCACTTTTCAAAGGCCAACAAACCCATCGCATCCGTTTGCCACGGAGCGCAGATTCTCGCAGCTGCCGGCGTCCTGGAAGGGAAGAAGTGCAGCGCCTATCCCGCCGTCGGTCCCGATGTCACCCGCGCCGGCGGCACGTACGTCAATCTCGCCATGACCGAAGCCATCACCGACGGAAATCTCGTCAGCGCGCCAGCCTGGCCAGCACATCCAGCCTGGCTCGCGAAATTTCTCGCAGTCCTGGGCACACGCATCGAGCTTTAACGAATATTTTTATTGTTGTTGCTGCTGTTGCTGCTGGTGGTCAAGCGCCAAACTCGAAGCCGAGTTCAATGGTTTGGATCGTATCACCATGACGGGCGGCAATTCCTCTGGCTCCGGCGCATCGATCGGGGCGACCGACACAAGCACGCTCAATTCGCTAGCCGCCTCTCCCTTGTACACGCCGCGCGTCGGCGGAACATCGGCGTAGTCGCGCCCCACGGCCACGCGAATATGCCGCTCACAGCCCGGCAAATTGTTCGTCGGGTCAAACGCCACCCATCCCATCTCTCCGAGATAAGCCTCCACCCACGCATGCGTCGCGCCGGCCGGTGAGCGGTCCTTCACTTTGTCCTCGTGGTACAAATACCCGCTCACATACCGGCACGGAATTTTCAGCTGCCGCACCAGCGCAATCATAATGTGCGCGAAATCCTGGCAAACTCCCCGCCGCGCCTCCAGCGCATCATCAATCGGCGAATCCACTTTCGTCGTGTTTGGAGCGTACTCGAAAGATTCATACAGTTCCGTATTCAATTCCTGCAGCAACTCCAGCGGATTCCCCTGCCGCCGAAGCTTCAGCTCAGCCCGCAACTTTTCCAATAGCTCCGTCGGCCGCGCGAAATGGCTGGGAAGCAGCATCTCCCAGTAATCCCCCTCCGCCACGCGCTCATCAAGCTCTTCCCAATCGCATGCATAAGTGGCCAGCGAAGGCGTCGGCGGCAGAACCTCCACAATCGCCTGCGCCGCCACTTCCACCACCTCATGTTGCCCCGGAATATCAAAGTGGTGCACGGCGTTCCCAAAAAAATCCCTATACACCATGATGTTGGCCCGCGGAGTCACGTCGAGCGAAAACGAAAGACAACGCTGCCGCATATCCGTTCGCGGCTGCAGCCGCACCTCCATCACGCTTTCCCGCACCGCCGGTTCATACCGAAACCGCGTGATGTGCCGCACCGAATACGCCATATCACTCCGTTCGAAAAATTACGACGCCATCTCCGACTCAATCGGATAGTCAAAATAAATCTCGTGAATCGCGCTGTGAATCGCCGCGCATTCACTCCGCACATTCTCCAGATACGAGTGCGGCCCCTGCCCCATGATCTCCTCGATCTGGCTGAAGCTCAGCTGCGCCCGCAGCCTTCCCGCAATGCGCGTCGGCGATTTCTCCCGCCGCTCCGTCAAGTCTCCGATGACGTGCAGAGCCGCGTTGATGCGGTCCACCGAAAACCGCACCGAATGCGGAAACTCCGGCGTCAGAATCAGGAATTCCGCCACGCGCAGCGGCCGGATCTCCGCCGTATACGCTTTGCAGTACGCCTCAAACGCCAGGCAGCTTCGCAACAACGCCACCCATTCCAGGTACTCCGCACTTTCCACCACTTGATCCGCCGGCTGCGCATTTCGTTTGAAATGCGCTTCCATCAACGAAGCCAGCGTGTCCGTCCGTTCCACGTACCGCCCCAGCTGAATGTACTGCCAGCCTTCCCCATGGCTCATCGTCGCATCGGTAATTCCCTGAAAAAGGTGGGCGCCCTCCTGCACCGCCCTGAAAAATCCGTGCGACTTCAGCATCCAAGCCTCATCCGGATTCGTCTGCATCACATCCAGGTACAACCGGTTCAGTTGCTCCCACATCTCCGAGCTGCATTGTTCCCGCACGTGCCGCAAATTTTCCCTCGCCGTCGCGATGCACGACACGATCGAGGACGCATTCGTGCGGCTGAATACCAGCGCATTCATCAACTTCGCCGCGTCCACCGCGCCCTTCGCCCCCGGCGCATGCAATCCTTCCAGCAGAAATCTCCAGCGCCCCGCTCCCGTTTCCGGCGATTGATCCAGCCACAGTTGCAACTCCACGTCCACAAGCCGCGCGGTGTGCTCCGCGCGTTCCAGATACCGGCTCATCCAGTACAAGCTGTCCGCCACGCGCGAAAGCATCCCGGCCTCCCGCCGGAATGTTTTCATGAAGTAGTTTCTCGGTGGCCTCATCGTTCCCATGCTTTCTCAGCCAGCCTTGCGTTCAAAGCTGGTGATTTTCGCCACGCGGTCCTCACCGTTGCCTTCCCGCAGCACCCAGGTATCCTTGCTCCCGCCGCCCTGCGACGAATTCACCACTAGCGATCCCTTGCGCAGCGCTACACGCGTCAGCCCTCCCGGCACCAGCGTCACTTTCTCACCCATCAGGATGTACGGCCGCAAATCAATGTGCCGCGACTCGACTTCGCCATCAATCAGGCAAGGCGCGCAAGACAACGACAGAGTCGGCTGCGCGATATAGTTCCGGGGCTCGGCCAGAACCCGCGCGCGAAATTCCTCCCGCTGCTGCGCCGTACTGTGCGGACCGATCAGCATTCCGTAACCGCCCGATTCTCCCACGGCCTTGACCACCATTTTTTCAAGGTTTTGCAGTACATGATTACGGTGCTTGCCGTTGGTCATCAAGAACGTGGGCACATTAGGCAGAATGGCTTCTTCGTTCAAATAGAACTTGATGATCTCAGGCACGTACGCATACACCGCTTTGTCATCCGCCACGCCCGTCCCGATGGCGTTGGCCAGCGTCACATTTCCCGCTCGATACGCATTGAAGAGCCCCGGAACTCCCAAAATAGAATCCGGCCGGAAGCACAGTGGATCCAGAAAGTCGTCATCCACCCGGCGATAAATCACATCTACCCGCCGCAGGCCCGCCGTGGTTCTCATGTACACCACATTGTCATGCACCAGCAGGTCGCGCCCCTCCACCAGCTCGATGCCCATCTGCTGCGCCAGAAAGGTGTGTTCGAAGTACGCGGAGTTGGATACGCCAGGGGTCAATAAAATCGTCGTCGGATCCTGCCGCTACTGGCAATTTTCCGGCGTCAAGCTCCGCAACGTAGCCAGAAGAGCCTGCGGGTAGTGGTCCACAGGCCAGACGCCGTAATCCCGGAACATCGTCGGGAACACGCGCTTCAGCACCTTGCGGTTCGCCAGCATGTACGAAACACCGCTGGGCACACGCAGATTGTCTTCGAGCACCGCAAAGCTTCCGTCCGGCAAGCGCACCAGGTCCGTCCCGCAGATGCTCACATACGTGTCTCTCGGTACGTTCAATCCGCGCATTTCCCGCCGGAAATGTTTGCAGCTGTAAACCAGCTCCCGCGGGATAAGCCCTTCCGAAAGAATCCGCCCTTCGTGATAAATGTCCCGCAGGAACATATTCAGTGCCGTCAAGCGCTGCGTCAGCCCCTTCTCGATTTTTGCCCACTCGATGGAAGGAATGATCCGCGGCACCAGGTCGTTCGGAAAAATCTTCTCCGTCCCCTCCTTGCTGCCGTAAACGGTGAACGTAATGCCCTCGTGCAGGAACGTCAGGTCGGCCGCCTGCTGCCGTTTAAGCAGCTCCTCTTGCGGCATCCCCAGCAGCGTCCGATGCAGCGCCTGGTAGTGCTCTCGCGGCACACCCGGAGCGCTGAACATTTCGTCATACGCGGTCTCATACTGATAGCGGACAAACGAGGGTTGCACTCGAATTCGTGAAGGTTGGGCCGTGGCGGTCATCGAACTTTCCGCAACCCGGCAGGTGGCCTGGTCACCGCAGGCCGCTTAGTCGGACGCACATTC
>Ga0207052_10135_pt1 | contig 24991 bp, 17 predicted proteins | sample Alteio_BWMinCont_62_FD_153294 | JGI IMG/M metagenome (GOLD analysis project Ga0207052, IMG submission 153294) | Enriched cells from forest soil in Barre Woods Harvard Forest LTER site, Petersham, Massachusetts, United States -... | ecosystem: Environmental > Terrestrial > Soil > Temperate forest >...
GCACTCGCTGAATAGATACAAAAAAAGCTTAAAAATCAATGATCATTTTGTGCTTTGTGACGCATGTAATGATCTAGCAACACGATAGCAAACATAGCCTCAGCAATAGGAACAGCTCGTAAGCCCACACAGGGATCATGCCTGCCGGTAATAGATATTTCAACAGGTTTATCATACTTATCAATCGTTTGTACTAATTTGGGTATACTCGATGTGGGTTTGAGAGCAATGCTAGCCGTAATAGTCTGACCTGTAGAAATCCCGCCTAATACACCACCTGCATTATTACTCATAAATCCTTGTGGTGTTATTGCATCACGATGTTCTGAGCCTTTTTGAGTGATAGATGCAAAACCCGCACCGATTTCTACCCCTTTTACCGCATTAATTGTCATTAATGCATGAGCAAGATCCGCATCGAGTCGATTAAAAACAGGCTCACCTAAACCCGCGGGGATGTGACTTGCTTGAATTGTAATGCGGGCACCGATGGAATCACCTTCCTTTCTTAAATCTTGAATATATTTTTCTAAGCTGGGAACCAAATTGGGATCGGGACAAAAAAAAGGATTATCGTCAATGGCACTTAAATCAATAGGTTGAATTGAAATAGAGCCTATTTGTGCTAAATATCCTTGAATTAAAATACCTAACTTTTCAGACAAGAATTTTTTCGCAATAGCACCGGCTGCGACCCGCATTACCGTTTCACGTGCCGAGGCCCGCCCGCCACCACGATAATCACGGATGCCATATTTTTTGTGATAGGAAAAATCGGCATGTCCGGGGCGAAAAACATCTTTTAATTTTTCATAGTCACTTGTGCGCGCATCCTCATTTGGTACCAGTAAGCCAATAGGCGTGCCTGTGGTCATACCCTCAAATACACCGGATAAAATGTGAATTTTATCCGTTTCTTTGCGTTGCGAGGTGAAGCGGGATGTCCCTGGCCGGCGGCGATTTAATTCATGCTGAATATCTTCTTCCGACAGTGCTAAGCCAGGAGGGCAGCCATCAACAATGCAACCATAAGCTGGCCCATGGCTCTCACCAAAGGTTGTGACGGTAAATAATTTTCCTATGGTGTTGCCAGCCATTTTTAAGCGTCACTTTTTAAAAGAGGTTGCAGGTCGTTAACTTGTTTTGCGGTCAGCAAAAAAACTCCGCCGCCACCGCGTTGGAATTCAAGCCAAGTAAATGGAATTTGGGGGAATTTTTCTGTTAAAGCCTGTTCACTATTGCCCACCTCGACGATCAGAATGCCATGCGGCGTTAAAAATTTTGGCGCTTTCAGTAAGATTTGAATCGCAAAATCTAAACCGTCATGACCTGCTGCTAAGGCTAATGTGGGTTCATGCGCGTATTCTTTTGGCAAACTTGCCATATCTTCCGCGTCGACATAGGGTGGGTTACTCACAATAATATCGTATTTTTTGTCGGTTAAAGCAGCAAATAAATCCGATTCATACAAATGGACTTGGCTCTCGACATTGTGTCTGAGGGTGTTCATTTTTGCAACAGTCAGTGCTTCTGCGGAAATATCACTTGCATCGACTTGACTATAGGGAAAGGTTTTGGCGCAGGCATTAGCAATACAGCCGCTTCCTGTGCATAAATCTAAGATTTTTTCAATCTTTTCAAGTTGAATCCAGGGTTGGAACTCTTGTTCAATCAATTCAGCGATGGGTGAACGTGGGATTAAAACGCGTTCATCGACATAAAAAGGCAGTTGCGCAAACCAAGCTTCATGAATAAGGTAGGGAACAGGGACCCTATCAGTAATGCGCTGCACTATGAGTTTTTGAAGCTTTTCCCGCTCTTCATCTGTAATCCGCGCTTCAAAAAAAGAGGGGTTGATGTCGTGAGGCAAATGCAGCGAATGCAAAACTAAGGTAAATGCTTCATCTGCAGCATTTTCAGTGCCATGGCCATAGTAAAGGCCGGATTCGTTAAAGCTACTGATGGCCCACCGAATCATATCCCGTATGGTTTTCAAGTTTGAGGTGTTCATTGAGTCTCTTTATTATTTAAAAGGGTATCCATTCAGCGAGTTCCACTGAACTAATCGTGCCCGTGCCCGATTGCGTGCCCGTGCCCGTCTTTTCCCATCAATTGTAACTGATTACATTTGGCGGGAAAAGACGGGCACGGGCACGCAATCGGGCACGGGCACGATTAGTTCAGTGGAACTGGCCGAATAGATACGATTCAAAGATGAATTATCAAAATACCCTGTGTATAATCCCCCAAAAGCACATAGGTCACAGCAATGAAACAAAAAACCATATATCGAGTTACTTTCCTCAATCAAGAACGTATTTATGAAGTTTATGCCCGCCAAGTCAGTCAATGCGACTTGTTTGGCTTTGTCGCGGTTGAAGAGCTTGTTTTTGGCGAAACGTCCTCTGTGGTCGTTGATCCTGGGCAAGAGCGTTTACGAAATGAATTTAACGATGTTAAGTGCACTTTTATTCCTATGCATTCTATTGTGCGTATCGACGAGGTCGAAAAGGAAGGCATAGCAAAAATTACAAATATCAATAAAGACAATAACGTTAGTCACTTTCCTTCCTCCATCTATAACAAGCCGCCAGAAAATCTTAACTAAGGATACGGTATGCCAGCGGATATTGGCCCCATAATTTTTGATGTGCAGGGTGTAGCTTTAAATGCCGAAGATCGCGAAATTTTGCAGCACCCGTTAATTGGCGGTATTATTCTTTTCGCGCGCAATTTTGAATCGGCCGCGCAAGTCACACAACTTTGTCAAAGTATACGCAAAGCACGTAAGCTCCCTATTTTAATTACGGTAGATCAAGAAGGCGGGAGAGTGCAGCGTTTTCGCAATGATTTTACCACGCTACCCAGCATGGGCAAAATTGGAAAATTATATGAAAAGTCGGGACAGGCTGGTTTAGCGCTTGCTGAGATTTGCGGTTGGTTGATGGCAATAGAATTATTAGCAGTCGGAGTTGATTTGAGTTTCGCACCGGTACTGGATTTAGATAGTGGTGTGAGCCAAGTGATTGGAGACCGCGCCTTTCATGCTTCGGGTGATAGCATTTTTGAACTTGCCAGTGCATTGACGAAAGGCATGCGCGACGCAGGCATGTCTGCAGTGGGAAAACATTTTCCAGGTCATGGTTCGGTCGAGGTGGATTCCCATATCGGTTTACCCATTGATCATAGAGATCTTGAAAAAATTGTTGAAAAAGATTTGGTACCCTTTATCAAGATGATAGATTCCGGCATGGAAGGTTTAATGGCGGCACATATTTTATTTCCCAATGTCGATAGCATGCCAGTCAGTTTTTCACGACATTGGCTGCACGATATTTTACGCAAAAAAATGCATTTTAAAGGCATGGTCTTTAGCGATGCTTTAGATATGCATGGTGCAGATGTTGCGGGTGCGTATCCAGAGCGTGTGGAAATAGCGTTGTCTGCTGGTTGCGATATGACTTTAGTTTGCAATAGCCGTGCGGGCGTAATTAAAACATTAGATAATTTGCCAAAACAATTTCATAGAGTTGCGAGCGATAGGTTCGAAACAATGCGCGGGAAATTTTCTGTTGTTAACAAAGGATCGCATCCTGCTTGGCAAGAAAAACAAAAGCTATTTTATGTCTTAGAAAAGCAGGCAGAATAGTCTGGCTGGAACCACAGCCGTACCCGCAAGATCACCACTCCTACGATTTTTAAGCAGCCAAAATTGGCACTACATAGTAGAGTCTGGCTATAATTAGAGCCAATCTTTAATGATTTTTACTATAATTTCAGCAATAGCTTTATAATAAAACTCTAGGTGAAACCTTTTAAACGTACTATTTAAATAATGATAGTCACTTTCTAATGGGCACTTAAATGAAGATATTTACCCAGAGAAAATTTATTAATACCATGCTATTGATTGCTCTATTTGTTTTAGCAGCAACCGGCATTATAGCTTATCGACAAATACAACGATTAATTGAAGCAAATGCATGGGTGGTTCACACATATCAAGTGATAAAAAAAACGGATCAAATTTTATTATCTCTAACCGATGTAGAATCTAAAATATTATATTATTCTATTTCAAATAATAAATTAACTATTCAAGATATTCCGAACATTTTAGAAGTAGTTAACAAGGATTTTATTTCTATACAACTGTTAACCAGAGACAATCCAAATCAGCAAAGGAATTTAGTTAAATTACAATTCTTAATAAAAGATAAATCCGAATTGATACATCAGGCTATAAATAATTCTTCCGGTTCGGATACAAAAACTTCTATAGCGTTAATGACCAGCCAGAAAAATATTAATTTAAACCAACAAATTTCACAACTTATCGATACCATTGTTGATGCTGAATTAATTTTATTAGAAAATCGTACTGTGTACTCTCGTTTAAATTCAGAAAAAAGCAATGTCGCAATAATCATCACCGGTATTTTAAGCGAGTTACTTTTTTTACTTAGTATTATTTTATTAAATTACTATTTAAATAAGAAGGATAAAATAGAGTTAAAACAAATTGAAACAGAACGTGAGCTAATAAAAACAAACTATAAATTACAGGAAAATGAAGAGCGTTACAATTTAGCAATTAAAGGCAGTAAAACTGGTTTATGGGATTGGATAGTCGGAACAGATCAAGTTTTTTATTCTTCAGACTTTAAAAATCTACTGGGTTATGAAGAGAATGATTTTCCTCATTTATTTTCATCTTTTGAAAATATTTTACATCCGGATGACCATGACAGAGTTTTATCGTTAGTAGCGGCTCATTTGAAAGATGATGTCCCTTATATTATTGAGTATCGGTTAAAAAGAAAATCAGGAGAATATCATTGGTATCAAGCGATTGGGCAAGCGATGAGAAATGAAGATGGCCTTGCTGTACGTATGTCTGGAACGCTATTAGATATAAATGAACGCAAGCTGGTTGAGAAAATGAAAAACGAATTTATTTCTGTGGTCAGTCATGAGCTTAGAACCCCATTAACATCTATACATGGAGCTATTGCGTTGCTAGCAAGCGGAGAGATAACCGCATTATCCAGTGATGCAAGTCAACTATTAGATATTGCCAAAACGAATTGTGAACGCTTAATACGTTTAGTTAATGACATGCTCGATATTGAAAAAATAGAGTCTGGAAACACAAAACTTTCTTTGGTTAAATGTGAGCTGAATAAAATTATTGAAGAAGCCGCCGATGCTAACCAAGCTTATGGGAGCCAATTTTCTGTTAAAATTAAAGTAATAAATAGTCGTTCTCCTATATGTGTCAATATTGATCATGATAAGCTCCTGCAAGTTCTAGCAAATTTAATTTCTAATGCAGTTAAGTTTTCCCCTGCTCATGATGAAGTAAAAATCATGATTGAAGAGCAAAATAATAACATGGTTAGAGTGTCAATTACCGATAAGGGCAATGGAATTCCCGTGGAATTTCAAAAAAGTATTTTTAATAAATTTTCGCAGGCTGATTCATCATCTAGTAGAAAACAAGCGGGTACAGGATTAGGATTAAATATTAGTAAATCAATTATCGAAAAAATGAATGGGTCTCTTAATTTTATAACTGAAATAAATAAAGGCACGACATTTTATTTTGATTTGCCTGTTGGTGAGAAGATAAAGAAAAATGAAATTCAACAACATCTGGGTAAATCCAAAGCCCTTATTTTGTATGTTGAGGACGATACAGATTTAGCCAAGATAATTTCCACGGTGCTTCGTAATGACGGTAATCTAGTTAGCGTCACAACGCTTAAAGATGCCCGAAAAGAGTTAAAAGCACACTCTTATGACTTAGTGATTCTCGATATTTTATTGCCAGATGGCTCAGGAGTAGAATTATTATCCTCTATTGGAAAGCGAAACATACCTGTAATCATTTTTACTGCTTATGAAATACCAAATGAATATTTACATTATACAAATCAAGTCCTGATTAAATCAAAAACTTCTAACCAAGAGTTATTAAATGCAGTTAGAGAAGCTATTGCTTAGGAGATTTTATGTCCCAGAAACTCTTAAATAAAATTTTAGTCGTTGAGGACGAAAATGATATTCGTACTATTTTAAAATTCACTTTAGAAAGGTTAGGACATTTCACTGTTTTATATTGTAGTTCAGGAATAGAGGCATTAGAAAGCGCAGAAATATTTTCCCCTGATTTAATTTTATTAGATGTCATGATGCCGGGTATGGATGGTATTGAAACTCTCAAAGAATTACGAAATAAGCTACCGTTAAGGTACACTCCAGTAATTTTTATGACTGCCAAAACTCAAGCTGACGAAATAGCGAATTACAAAAAATTAGGGGCAATCGATGTTATAACAAAACCATTTGATCCCACTCTACTCGTAGAAAGATTGTGGGCTATTTGGAAGGAAAAAATTAATGAGCAATAATCATCAAGATATCGATGATGAGTTTAAGGCATTATGCCAAATGTATGGGGAGAGTTTGCCAAAAAAAATTCAACAAATTCAAGTCGCATTTGCGGATTTATCTTACCTTTGGGATATGAAAAATTTTATAGAGCTGTCATCTTTAATTCATAAACTTAATGGCTCAGCAGGCATTTATGGATATAAGCAGATAAGTGAAAAATCTGGAAAAATTGAGCAAACTCTTTCGCGCTACGATTATGATATTCCTGCTGATCGAAAAATCATGGCTGAAATTGAAAAGCTGATCTTAGAAATACAAAGCATAGTTGATTCTCAGACTCTAGAAATACCATCAATCATTTTACAAACAATCCAGATGAATTTAGTGTATTTGCTACATAATACCAATAGCAATGCATTTGAAAAGTCCTGGTCAACAAAATTAGCTGAGCAAGCAGCTATCTATGGATATGAAATTGTAACTTTTGACGATATTGAGTCTTTATTCGATGCCTTAAAAAATAAGACTCCTTTAGCCTTACTCATTAACTTCGATTTACTTTCTAATCCATTTGTAGTTAATCTTAAAGACATTAACTTACACGATATTATCAATTTATATTTTAAAAAAATCCATACCATTTTTATTGCTAATAGTGGTGAATTTGAAAAGCGTTTGCATGCCGTAAGAATGGGATGTAAAAGTTATCTCTTAATACCTTTTAATACTGATGAATTAATTGCAGAGTTGGATAATTTAAAATTTATGTGGAATGGAAATTTTAGGGCTATCATTATTGATGATGATCCTGAAATTCTTAAATATCACTCTAATTTACTTGCTAACGCTAATATTGAAAATAAAACGCTTACGTCTTATATAAATCTAGAACATGAGATGCATAACTTTCAACCTGATATTATTTTGCTGGACTTAAATATGCCGAATTGTAGTGGCATAGAAATTGCTGCTATCATAAGGCAGCAAAAATCATATGAAGATATTCCTATTGTATTTTTGTCGACAGAAGAAAACCGAAATATTCAATTAAGTGCGATGAGCGTTGGTGCTGACGATTTCATTACAAAGGCATCAGATCCAAATTATTTGATTCAAACTATCAGAAATAAAGCGAGCCGCTACAAAAAATTAAAATATATTTTAACGAAAGATAATTTGACGGGCGCTTTTAATTTCAGATATATCTCTAGAGAGATTGAAAAATATATTGAAGGCTATAAAAATAAAGGAAAAAATTTTTTAATTTGCGTTACAAAAATTGATAATATAGATTCCATTATAAGTTCTTATGGGTATCCTGCGAGTGATCAGCTATTAAAGAGTTTATCTGTCTTATTAAGCAATCAATTGGATTCATCTAGGATTATTGGACATCGGTCTTCTGACAAATTTTTAATTATATTTCCTAATGTTTCTATCGATGAGGTTAGGATTGAGATGCAAAAAATTCAAGAGAAATTTTTTTCCACTTTACAATATGCAGATGGCAATGCCTATGCTTCGACTTTTAGTATAGGAATGGCGCTCTATCAGAATGGCTATTCTATTGAAAAATTAATTGAAAAGGCTGATAGTGATTTAGCTGTTGTTTCTTCTAAAAAAGCAAAATATTAAACTCGTACTCGAACTCCTCCTAATTACTAGCATCGATATCGTTTACATTAATTCTTTCGTAATGGGTTTTAATACGCACTGAAAAGCGGTATCTTTCGTACTTCCCGCTAGTCGCTGAGTGCGGCTGAGCACATTTTGTACCAACCCTTGAGTAGGCTATGGGTTGAACACTCGGGGATTTGTTTCCCGTGAGATGGCAGAATATTTGAATTATGGCAACACAGATGAGGGTAATATGGAAAAGACAGTGAGTAAAATGCAAGAAGTGATTAATTCAGCTGAATGTCTTTATAGTTTTACTGATATCGAAATGGCATTAGACAATATGGCAGAAGCGATTACAGAAAAATTGAAAGACCAAAATCCGCTAATTATCTGCGTGATGATTGGTGCCTTAATTCCCACGGGCCATTTGCTCACACGCTTAAATTTTCCATTAGAAGTTGACTATATTCATGCTACGCGATATCGCGGTGAAACGCGTGGTGGGGATCTGCATTGGCTTGTTGAGCCTCGACAAAGCTTGAAAGGTCGAACTATTTTAATTGTAGATGATGTCATGGATGCGGGTCTGACATTGGCGGCAATTATAGATTACTGCAAACAAATGGGTGCGAATGTCGTATACACTGCGGTCATGGTTAATAAAGAACGCAAACGAGAACCCGGTGTGAATTTTGAACCTGATTTTAATGGTTTATTTGTTTCAGAAGACAAGTTTTTAGTGGGATTTGGTTTAGATTACAATGAGTATTTACGAAATTTGCCCGGCATCTATGCCGTGGCCGACGAACACCAATAACGAGGTTTATTTAATTAAAGGCTGTTGACACTTTTTTAAAAATTAAAAGAAAAGGATTTAAAATGACAGGAACTGAGTGGTTTATTGTTTTTATGTTTAGCTTTGGCGTACTGGCATATCATCGTGCGTCGTTAGTCGTTTGGACGTTGAGCTTTTTTCTGCTCACGGTTTTTTTAAGCGTTTTCCATTCGGTTGCATCAGGATGGATTATCGCAACATGGATAGTGCTAACTCCTATTTTTGCTATTCTTAATTTTTTCCCTTTGCGGCGTACGTTGTTGACTCAACACATACTGACGTTTTATCGCCGCGTCATGCCAACTATGTCACGGACAGAAAAAGAAGCGTTAGCTGCAGGTACGGTTACCTGGGAGGGTGATTTATTTTGCGGCGCACCGGATTGGCAAAAATTATTAAATTTACCCCAAGCAAAACTATCAATTGAGGAACAAGCTTTTCTCGATGGCCCGGTCGAAAAACTCTGTTCTATGTTGGATGACTGGGATATCACGCATACCCGTGCCGATTTGTCCCCTGCAGTTTGGCAATTTCTTAAGGATAATGGTTTTTTTAGTTTAATTATTCCTAAAGAATATGGCGGCAAACAATTTTCTGCCTATGCGCATTCACAAATTTTAACGAAAGTGTACGGGGTCAGCAGCACAGCGGCGACTACCATTGCGGTGCCAAATTCATTAGGGCCTGCTGAATTGTTATTGCATTATGGTACCGAAGAACAGAAAAATTATTATTTGCCAAGGCTTGCATGCGGCGAAGATGTTCCTTGTTTTGCATTAACGGGGCCTGATGCGGGATCCGATGCGGGTGCCATGCCTGACACGGGTATTGTTTGTTGGGGAGAGCATGAAGGCAAAAAGACATTAGGCATACTTTTAAACTTCAATAAACGTTATATCACTTTAGCACCTGTTGCGACCGTGCTGGGTTTGGCTTTCAAGCTTTATGACCCCGAACATCTGATTGGCAAAACTGAAAATCTTGGCATTACCTGCGCGCTTATTCCGCGTAATACACCTAATGTTATTATTGGCCGTCGTCATTTACCCTTAAACATTGCTTTTCAAAATGGTCCCATCAAAGGTAAAGATGTTTTTATTCCGATTGATTGGATAATTGGCGGTCCAAAAATGGCGGGACAAGGTTGGCGCATGCTAATGGAATGCTTAGCAGCAGGGCGTGCCATTTCTTTGCCAGCAAGTGCCACGGGTGGAGCAAAAATGCTTTCCTATGTGACTGGCGCTTATGCTCGAATTCGCCGTCAATTTAATGTTCCGATCGGACGTTTTGAAGGGATTGAGGAGCCTCTGGCGCGTATTGCCGGCGGCACTTATGTTATCGATGCCGCGCGTACTTTTGCAGCTGCAGCCATTGACGCGGGTGCTAAACCTTCTATCGCCTCTGCTATTATAAAATTTCACACCACAGAACTTGCCCGTACTTTAGGTAATGATGTGATGGATATTCATGGTGGTAAAGGTATTTGTTTGGGGCCCAAAAATTATGCTGGCCGCGGCTACCAAGCGATTCCGATTGCAATTACCGTCGAAGGCGCGAACATTTTGACACGAAGTATGATTATCTTTGGTCAAGGTGCAATGCGTTGCCATCCTTATATTTTTGCAGAATTTACAGCAGCTAATCTGACTGATGAAACGATGAGATTACCGGCTTTCGATAAAGCAATCATTGGGCATCTGAGTTTTACGCTGAGTAATTTTGTTCGCGCACTATTTTTAAGTTTCACTAGTGGGCGGTTTGTCATTGCTCCCAAAGGCAAAACTCATCGTTATTTCCAGCATGTCACACGATTTAGCGCAGGTTTTGCATTGATTGCAGATGTCTCTTTACTCTTGTTAGGCGGGGCGCTGAAGCGAAAAGAAAGCATATCCGCACGCTTAGGCGATATTTTGAGTTACTTATATCTTATTTCTGCGACACTGAAGTTTTATCATGATCACGATAAATATGCGGCAGAATTACCACTGGTTCGTTGGGCTTGTGAAAATTATTTGTATCAAACACAGGAAAAATTTAAAGAGCTCTTGCAAAATTATCCTAATCGTTTTGTCGGTATGTTACTAAACTTTGTTCTTTTCCCGTGGGGTAAACATTTTGAAAAGCCTAGCGATAAGCTGACACATAAAATGGCGCAATTGTTATTGGCGCCGACAGATTTGCGTAAGCGTTTAGCCGCAGGAATTTTCGTATCACAAGTCAAAAATAATTTTGCCGTGATCATGGATGATGCTTTGGATAAAGCCATCGCAGCTGAGCCGATTGAGAAAACAGTCAAGACGGCTCTAGCTGAAAAAAGAATTTTCGGTAAAACCGCAATTGAACAAGCACAATCTGCTTTAAACGAAAAAATTATTTCACCTGAAGAATATAATACCCTTATTCTTGCCAGCGAAGCTCGGCAAGCTGTTATAGCCGTTGATGATTTTGCCCCGGAAGAATTGAGCCGAGAGGGATTGAAGAGCGAAAGACCTAATTCGCAAAGTATTCCTCATGTGGAAGGGGAAAAAAACACAAGAGGATAACATTCGTGAATACGGCAAAACGTCAAAATCTAAACGTTTCTAACAGCGGATTATTTGTTTATTTGCTTGCAATGACGGGCATTTTTTCTCTTTTAGAGTTCAGTTTTGCGACGCAGGGCAGCGGCTTATATTTGGCGGACTTTAAATTAGTTGCCGACCATCTTCGTATCCCTACGGTTGTTTTAGGTGACATCTTCTTTTATGTTTTTGCGCAAATTTTTGTGCATGTCACCTTCACTTTTTTGATTTGGGTCCAAGCTCGAGGCATTGGAGCCGCTTTCCATTATTCATGGTCACGTATCCAAACACTGGGATTTTCGCTTTGGGTTGTGGCGCTGATTACCGCTCTGTTGGCAAATCAATATTATTTTCCTAATTCGAAATTCAGCTCTCTTACTGAAATGCTTGTCAGTCACGCCATTGCGATAAAATTGCTTATGCTTTTGTTTGGTCTAGAGTTTGCAATTTTTATAATAGCAATGGTTGGAATAGTTTCCTATTTTTCAAAATATTTATGGATCATCTCGCCGTTACTTTTCGCTGCGCTTTTTATTCCTCTCATTGCGCCTGTACATCATCCTATACTAGCAAATGCAGCATCCGCTGAAAAACCCAATATTATTTTAATTGGAGTGGATTCCTTGCGACCTGATTTTCTCGGCTATTTTGGTCGAGGAAAAAATGTGACACCGCATTTAGATGCATTTTTAGATGAGGCCAGCGTGTTTTCTGAAGCGTTAACTCCACTGGCGCGAACCTTTCCTGCTTGGGTCAGTATCTTAACGGGAAAATATCCTAAAGTTTCTGGTGCCCGCACTGATTTGGCAGATCAAACCCATCTTAATAAAACCGATGCCTTGCCCGCTATTTTGCAAAAAGCAGGTTATGAAACGATTTATGCTATGGATGAGACGCGATTTAGTAATATTGACTCCGATTTTGGGTTTGATCACGTTGTCACACCGCCAGTGGGCTTTAATGATTTTTTGCTGGGTACCTATAATGATTTTCCACTATCAAACTTGCTGATTAACACGAGAATAGGACAATGGCTTTTTCCATTTAGTTATTCCAATCGTGCAGCCTATGTGACTTACGATCCGAATAGTTTTATTAAACTCATGACACCGGTTTTAGCTCAGTCACACGATAAACCCGTTTTTCTAGCCGTACATTTTTGTTTGCCGCATTATCCTTATTTTTGGTCTGGATACTCTCCCGCTGAGACGCCTAAAGCTAAAGTGCATTATCGTGCGACAGTGAAAAAGGCGGACGAACAAGTTAATAATTTATTAACTATTTTAAAGGAAAAAGGTTTATTAAAGCACGCGATTGTAGTGTTGCTTTCGGATCATGGCGAAGCTTTGGAATTTTTTGGCGATAGAATTACTGAAAGTGATGCCTATATTGCCGGAAAAAATAATCCAAAAAATACTATTCCGATATTTTATCCGCCGACATTTGATTTTGAAACAGTGAACCAATCGGCAGGTCATGGCACAGATGTTTTAGGCTTGCCACAATATCATTCCGTATTAGCGTTTCGTTCTTATGGCTGTTGTCAAATCAAGCCCAGCTTAATCTCAGGCATTGTCTCGTTGTTAGATATCAAACCTACGATACTTGATATACTAAAAATCTCAAGCTCAGAAAATAATGGTTATTCCTTGCTTGAAACCCTGCGCCAAGGCAAGTTAATCACAACGACACCAAAAGATTTCTTTATGGAAAGTGATTTTTCTCCAGAGGCGGTGCGAACGGTTCATCCTGAAACGCGAAAAATATTATTTCAAGGTATTGATTATTTCCAAATTGATCAGAAGACTGCAAGGCTCACGGTGAAGCCAAGCATGAATGAGATGATAAATAGTAGCAAACAATTCGCGGATATCTATGGCTCGTGGATTTTAGCCGTTTATCCGCAAGCTAACAAAAAGATGATGCCGATACTCGTCAACTTGCAAACAGGTCAATGGACAGATGATCTAGAAACAGCTTTTGCCAATAACTCACCTGCAAGACATATGCTAGGTGCACTCAACACATTCTTTAGCACCGATCTGATTAATCTCAAGATCTGATTTTTTGCTTATCATCAAAGTTTTGCACAGGCTGAAGCTTACGGGCATAAAATCCAACAACTTTATGCTTGTTTCGTTCTTTAAATTTCAACTTGCTGATAAATAGAGAAAATTTACTTATGTTCAGTTTGTGTTCTCAGACAACTAACTCAGCAAATTGTGCTACTTAGCCTACTTTTCACAAGGTTAGTCACAGAGTTATCCACAGAATCTGTGGGTAACTCTGGAAATGGGTAAAAAGCTTAGCTTTGCCATGATTTTTTTATGTCCTAGCATTAGTTGTACACAACAGCAAAATTTATACTGCCAACGCAATCCCAGAAGAATTTTCATGGCGAGCATAAGCTTATTATTTTTAACTATCTGATTATAATGCAAAAAATTACAATATTATGTATCAAAATGAGAAGGTGCTGAAAAGTTATAATGAGATGTAGGCCCTTTGTGTATAGGTTAATAACAGACTTATCCACAGAATCTGTGGGTAAGTTTGTGCTTGAAGTTTATTCGCAAAGAACACTTAAAAGGCAAACTTAATAAAAAAGCTAATTTGGCACCAGCCAGTCGTGCTAAATTGACTGCGTACGAGAGTTGTACACATTTATTTTTTTCACTGACTTTTAAAAGTACAAATTATAAAAAATGAAGAATCCAAGTATTGCTCATCTTAATTGATTGATAATACTTGCCATTTGCATGTGTGTGATTTTTGTTCTTGACACAATTCCTCAGTGTTTTATGCTATTCAAACGAGTTACCGATAGGTTAATCACAGACTTATCCACAAAAAATGTGGGTAAGTTGACGGGATGCAAAAAATGAAGATGGATCATTTTATAAGTGATAATGTCATTCGTTTATTAAAAATAACGCATCCTGAGGATACCCAGTTAATTGAAAACATAGGGGCATCTGAGCTTTCAAGCTATCTTGTCAATATGACACAACAAAAATGGCTGCGTCCGGCAGGTAAAGAAAGATGGGAACTGAAAGATAGCCTCTTATTGTCAGCACGCCGAGATGAGATTATTCAGCTAGTTGAAAAGCTCGGATTTGTGCAAGAAATTAAACCTTCTCGTCAAGAATATGACTCAGTTCTGCTTTTGGGCGCAACAGATAAGAACTTGTTAGCCCGCATTCACTATTTGAAAAGGCTATGGGATGCCGGTCTGCGCTATAGAAGAGTCTATTTATTGACAGGCAATGCAAAAATTAAACATAGTCTAACGGATTTTAAAGCCCTTCCAAGCGTTATAGCAAACAATAAACTGGAAACAGAGGCTGAGCTGGTTATTAAGGTGTTCAAGCACATTCACTCTGATACCGGAATTGATCCTGAAGTCATTCAAGTTATTGCGATAGAAAAACAACATCGACCGAACACAGAAGACACACTACTAGCCTGGTTAGCAAATAAAGTAAAAGCAAAAAACCTTTTGATTGTTTCAAATCAACCCTTTGTGCTTTATCAAGATAGTGTGACAAAAAGAGTGCTCACACCCCTGTATCAGCTCGAAACGGTTGGTGATTGCATGTTTTCTAATACGCCGATTGTCGTTATGCTCGATGCTATTGCAAGATATCTCTACGAATGTTCTTTCGTTGTTGATTAATTTTTAAGACAGGCGTGCTCCGTCTTATCCACAATTTCTGTGGATAATGTTGTGATTAACTCAGTGACAACCTGGTAGAAGCCCGTAAACAGTGGCTTGGCAAGGTATGAACATTTTATCGCCGTTCATTCCTTAGGGCATCTTTAGATCGCGGCTACAAGGATTTTTTTGGTGAAAAACAAAAAAGCTTTCGATAGAAATTCATAATCTGTTTTTGCTTTAGAAAAAAAATAGCATATACTTTCACACTGATTAAAAAGCAGGTTTTTACCACTAGAAAAAAGATAAGGATCGTAAATGGCTATATTGGATGTGGCAATTTTACTGGCGATAATATGGGGAAGTGCTTATTTTCGCGCGCCAGTGTGGCTTTGGACAATGATAGTTGCAGTAACATTGCTGCTTGTATCTGTTTTTGGAAAATTAAGCATCATTGCTTTAGCCGTATTTTGGTTATTATTTATTTCTGCAGCTTTATTTGCAAACCTGAAAAAATATCGCATTAAATATTTCACCACAGCTCTCATCGCAAAACTTGAAAAGCGTATGCCGGCTATCAGTGTGACTGAGCGGGAAGCGATTGACGCAGGAGATGTCTGGTGGGAAAAAGAATTATTTTGTGGGCGCCCCAAATGGAAAAATTTATTAAAAATACCTGCACCCAAATTGCGCGCAGAAGAGCAACAATTTATAGACAACCAAGTTGAAACATTGTGCGGAATGATCAACGACTGGGATATTCTACACAAAGAACGTGATCTTCCTGAAGCGGTTTGGAATTATCTTAAAACAGAAAAGTTTTTTGGCATGGTCATCCCTAAAGAATATGGGGGGCATGGTTTTTCTGCATTAATGCATTCAACTGTCGTACTTAAAATTGCAACACGCAGCATTAGTGCCGCGGTGGATACCATGGTTCCTAATTCGTTGGGACCGGGTGAATTAATTTTGCATTATGGTACACAAGAACAAAAAAATTACTATCTGCCCCGTCTTGCGCGTGGCGAAGAAATTCCTTGCTTCGCATTAACATCGCCTGAAGCAGGCAGTGATGCCGGTGCTATGGTTGACACGGGGGTTGTCTGCAAAGGGACCTATGATGGTAAAGAAGTTTTGGGCTTTCGTTTAACATGGGATAAACGTTATATCACTTTAGCGCCTGTTGCGACCGTATTAGGTCTTGCTTTCCGATTATTTGATCCGGAGCATTTGTTGGGTGATAAAGACGATATCGGTATTACCTTGTGCTTACTGCCAACTTCTCATCCTGGCGTCCAAATCGGGCACCGTCACTGGCCTTTAAATTTAGCCTTCATGAATGGTCCAACTCGCGGTAAAGATGTCTTCGTGCCGCTAGAATGGATTATAGGCGGAGCAGAAAAAGCCGGCCAAGGCTGGCGTATGTTAATGGAATGTTTGTCTATTGGTCGTGGAATCTCATTACCTGCATTAAGCACAGCTTGCGGAAAGCTATCTTATCGCAGCACGGGTGCTTATTCTTATATTCGCAAACAGTTTAATACCTCTATTGCAAACTTCGAAGGTGTCGTTGAATCCTTAGGTTATATTGCCGGTCACACGTATCAACTAGAAGCAACTCGAATGATGACTGCCGGTGCCGTGGATTTAAAAATCAGACCCGCTATCACATCGGCTATTGCAAAATATCATATGACCGAAAAGGCGAGAAGGATCATAGAGCATGCTATGGATATCCATGGTGGTCATGGTATTCAACTGGGGCCGCGTAATATTTTGGGGCCTGCTTATTTAGCTATGCCTGTGAGTATTACCGTTGAAGGTGCAAATATTCTCACCCGTAACCTGATTATTTTTGGTCAGGGTGCTATTCGTTGTCATCCTTATGTTTTAGATGAAGTTGAATTGTTTGCATCAACCGATGCAGGACGAAATGAAAAATTAGATAAAATATTGCTGTCTCATGTGGGATATTTCATCAGTAATATGGCTAGAACATTTTGGATGGGCTTAACGGGCGGATTTTTATTGTTTGCACCGGTGCGTGGCGCAACGGCAAAATATTATCGCAAACTAACCCGTATGAGCAGCGCATTAGCTTTATTTGCTGATACCAGTATGATGCTATTAGGCGGTGATTTAAAAAGAAAAGAAAGACTTTCTGCGCGCTTAGGCGATATCTTAAGTGAGCTTTATCTTGCATCAACGGTTTTAAAATATTATCAAGATCAAGGCAAACCCGAGTCGGATCTTACTTCGGTAAGATGGTGCTTGGAAACCAGCCTTAACAACATACAAATCGCTTGCGACGAAATTTTTGATAACTTTCCAGTGCGCATCGTTGGCGGCATCTTACGGTTTTTAAGCTTTCCTTTTGGTCGTGCTTATCTAAAGCCGCGCGACACCCTTCATCAAGCCATAGCTGCACAAATGATTGTACCTTCGGAATTTAGAGACCGCCTTACTCAATATTGCTACATAGGCAACTCACCCGATGATCCAGTTAGACGCGCAGATAGAGTGATGGACAAGCAAATTGAATTGGACGAACTGTTAAAGAAATTTCAAAAATCATTACGTAATGGTAGTGTTTCTATCCAGGGGGATTACAATGAGCGCATAGGGGCTGCCTTTGAAGCTGGCGTTATCACAAAAGAGGAAGCTAGCGCGCTGCGTGAGTTTGAAGCCCTGCAACACGAAGTTATCAAAGTGAACGAATTTTCATTTGATTTAAATACAATTATCACCTAAGCAATCATAGGATACCTTTATGGAGACGAGAAATGAAAAACGGGAAGTGTACATCGTTGATGGCGCACGGTCCCCATTTTTAAAAGCAAAAGGTCAAGCAGGACCATTTTCAGCTTCTGATTTGGCTGTCGGTCTTGGGCGTGAACTTTTAGCAAAACAACCTTTTTCTCCCGAGGATTTAGGCGAAGTCGTTATTGGCTGCATGATGCCAAGTCCAGATGAAGCCAATATTGCTCGCGTCATTGCGTTGCGTTTAGGCTGTGGCAAATCGATGCCAGCCTACACGGTTCAGCGTAATTGTGCATCAGGCATGCAAGCGCTTGACAGTGCAGTCAAAGATATTGAAGAAGGTAGACACGACTTAGTGCTCGCTGGTGGTACTGAAGCAATGAGCCGCGCACCCTTACTGTTCAGTTCTGAGATGTCCAATTGGTTAGCTGGGCTTGCGGGCGCCAAAAACATCACTGGCAAACTTAAACAATGGGCAAGATTCCGTCCCAGTAGTCTTAAACCTATCGTCGCTTTATTGAGAGGATTAACCGATCCTATCGTGAATCTGACTATGGGACAAACCGCAGAAATCTTAGCAGACAAGTTTACTATTTCACGTGAGCAAATGGATGCTTTCGCACTAGAAAGTCATCAACGCGTTGCGTGTGCTTACGACAATAATTATTTTTCTGATGTATTCCCTTCGTTTGATTACAAAGGCAGTTATTTTGTCGCTGATGATGGCTTGCGCCGTGATACGACAATGGAAAAACTCGCAAAATTAAAACCTATTTTTGATAAAAAATTTGGAGCGGTAACCGCGGGTAACAGTTCGCAGGTCACTGATGGTGCTGCCTTGTTACTCCTTGCCAGTGCTGATGCGGTGAAAAAATTTAATCTTCCGGTTTTGGCACGTATTGTTGATACGCAATGGGCAGGTTTAGAACCTGCTGAGATGGGCTTGGGGCCGGTTTTTGCATCCACTGCTTTATTAAAAAAACATGAGCTTACCAAAGACGATATTGATTATTGGGAAATTAATGAAGCCTTCGCGGCGCAAGTTTTAGGGTGTCTTGCTGCGTGGGAAGATGCAGACTTTTGCCGTAAGAGCTTAGGTTTATCTGAATCATTTGGCCAAATAGATCGCGCACGTTTGAATGTCGATGGCGGTGCAGTGGCTTTAGGTCATCCGGTGGGTGCAAGCGGCGCGCGAATTGTGTTGCGTCTAGTCGAAATTTTAAAGCGCAAAAATGCCACGCGCGGTGTTGCTACAATTTGCATAGGTGGTGGACAAGGCGGTGCAATGTTAATTGAAAATGTTTCTGAGGTGATGTCATGAGTGCAACTTATAAAAACTGGCGGCTAGAAACAGATACAGATCAAGTCCTGTGGCTTTATTTTGATAAACAAGGTGCTTCTGTCAATACGCTTGACCGAAATACCATGGAAGAGTTTTCTCAGATTGTTGATGAGCTTAGCATTGATAAAGCTCATGTAGGCGTCATTATTGCATCGGGGAAAAAGAAAGGTTTTATTGCTGGTGCCGATATTTCTGAATTTAATAAATTCAAAGATATCAATGAAGCGATCGAAGTGCTAAAACGCGGCCAAGATATTTTTGCAAAACTGGAAAAATTAACGATTCCTGTTGTTGCCATGATCGATGGTCCTTGTGTCGGTGGCGGCATGGAGTTAGCGCTAGCATGCCATTATCGTGTTGTGGAAGAAAGTTCGCAGACGCGTTTAGGCTTACCCGAAGTTAAATTAGGCATACATCCCGGCTGGGGTGGGAGCGTACGCCTGCCTAAGCTTATCGGCGCACCTCAAGGTTTAAATTTAATTTTATCAGGCCATACCGTGAGCGGCAAAGCAGCGGCAAAATTAGGTATTGCGGATGTATCTGTACCACGTCGTCATCTGGTGCAAGCCGCAAAATTTTATGCATTGCAAAAACCTGCTCCTCATAAAGCTACATTTTTGCAGTCTTTGACGAATACAAAACCGATTCGCTATTTGCTTGCAATGTATCTTCGTCGTGAATTGAGTGCAAAAGCGCGTCCCGAGCATTATCCTTCTCCATTTGAAGTATTAAGTAATTGGGAACGTTTTGGTGTGGAAGGACCCGTACCTTATGATCGTGAAGCACGAACTTGCGGAAAATTATTTTTTAGCGATACCTCACAAAATTTAGTGCGTGTATTCTTCTTGCAACAGCATTTGAAAAGTTTAGCAAAAGGCACGCAATTTGATGGTAAGCATGTACACGTTATTGGTGCGGGCACCATGGGTGGCGACATTGCTGCTTGGTGTGCGGCGCAAGGATTTACGGTAACGCTGCAAGATCGCGAACCTAAATTTATTGCACCTGCTATTAAGCGCGCATACGCTACGTTAAAAGACAAGTTCAAAGAACCCTACCTCATTCAACAAGCAATGGATAGGTTGTCTCCCGATGTGCAAGGTTATGGTATTGCAAAAGCCGATCTTATCATTGAAGCCATTTTTGAAGATTTAAAAACGAAACAAGATCTTTTCAAAAAATTGGAAACAGAAGCCAAGCCTAGCGCAATTTTAGCCACCAATACTTCAAGTATTCCGCTTGATGAAATCAATACGGTTATGCAGAATCCAGAGCGTTTAGTCGGTATTCACTTTTTTAATCCCGTTGCTAAAATGCAGTTAGTGGAAGTGGTTAAAGGTCAGCGCACTGATCCTGTGATTGTAGAAAAAGCAATAAGCTTTGTTCGTAAAATTGATCATTTACCCTTGCCTGTTAAAAGCAGTCCTGGATTTTTAGTCAATCGAATTCTGATGCCTTATTTGTTAGAAGCAGTTGCGATTCTGGATGAGGGTGTTCCAAAAACGGCAATTGATAAAGCGATGCTTCAATTTGGCATGCCCATGGGTCCAATTACTTTAGCGGATACGGTTGGTTTAGATGTTTGTTTGTCGGTTGCAAAACATCTCGGTCAATATTACCCGAGCACTGTTATTCCTAAGGCATTGACGGATCTCGTCGAACTGAAAAAATTAGGTCGTAAAACCGGTAAAGGTTTTTATGTTTATAAAAATGGTCATCAAGTCAGACCCAATGAAAACTATGACAAGCCTTTAACGGACATTTCAGATCGTCTGGTTTTATGCATGTTAAACGAAGCATTTGCTTGCTTGCGTGAAGAGGTTGTAGCAGATGGTGATTTGCTGGATGCGGGCATGATTTTTGGTACCGGCTTTGCGCCTTTCCGGGGTGGTCCAATACATTATGCTAAAGCACAGGGTATTCATGAGTTGTTTCAGCAGTTTGTTAAGCAGCAACAAGCCAAAGGCGGAAAAGCTGCGCCAGTGAAAGAATGGGAGCTGACCGAAGCTTAATATTGTAGCGTAATTTGTTGGGTTTCGCAAAAAACGCTCAACCCAACCTACCAATTTATGTAGGTTGGGTTGAGCGCTCTTTGCGAAACCCAACAACGCTTCGCTACTTTTTCCATTTGATATTACAGCCTACGCTGGGCTTTTGATCTTCATTAACATTTTTGCCTGCTAAAATTGCATCTAACGCATCGGTTAAATCTTTGCCTGTAACCAATTTGTTGTTACCTGGCGTTGCTTCATCAAATCTACCGCGATAGACACAAGAAAGCCCGCCATCAAAAATATAAAAATCAGGCGTACACGCTGCCATAAATGCTTTTGCAATTTCTTGTGTTTCATCGTAAAGGTAAGGAAATGAATAATGATTTTTTTCCGCTTCCTGTTTCATTTTATCTGGGCTATCTGCAGGATAATTTTTAATATCATTCGAGTTAATTGCAACAAAACTACAAGCTTTAGCTTGGTACTTTTTTGCAATCTCTACGATTTTATGTTGAATATGTTTCACATAAGGGCAATGGTTACAAATAAACATAATCACGGTTGCTGTTTCGGATTTCAATGCGTCTAAAGAAACAGTTTGATTCGTCACGGTATCAAATAATTTAAAGTTGGGTGCTTTCGTGCCAAGTGGCAGCATGTTTGATGGTGTTTCAGCCATTGCGGTTCTCCTTTTTTGGCGATAATAACATAGAGGTCCATTTCTCATATAAAAATATTGTTTTGTTATGCAATTCAGGTATCCTTAAAAATCCACAAAATACCGCTTAAAAAAAGAATAAAAAAGCGTCTTAAAAATTGAAATATATGTTCAGATTAAAAGGAGCAATGTTTATGGCGAAGCGTTTTGCCGTCAGGCAATTAGTCAAACTGATGTGTTTAGGTGGCATATTTTGTGCTTCATCTAGCGCTCTAGCTTCAGCTTTTCAAATATGGGAGCAGGATGGAGCAAGTGTCGGTAATTACCACGCTGGCCGGGCTGCGATTGCGAATGATGCAACTACTGCATATTATAATCCAGCAGGTATTTTACGCATTCCTAATCAACAAATTGTCGTAAGTGATGTCGGAATTCTAACTGATATTAGATATCGCGGGACTGTTGGTGTTTCAACCAATATTACCGGCGCAGGTATTTTTCCAGTAGGGCCACCCACTAATGTTACAGCACAAGGCGGCACATTTTCTCAGGCGCCCGATTTGCATTATGTTGCACCGATTAATAATTATGTGGGATTTGGTTTAAGTATAGTCGCACCTTTTGGTTTAAGAACGGATTACGGTCGCACCAATGCAGCCAGTTTTGCTGCCAATCTTTCCTCGTTGCAAGTAGTCGATTTGACCCCCTCCTTTGGTATTAAAGTCTATAGAGGCTTATCCTTGGGTGCGGGCTTAGATGCTGAACGTATGAGCGCTGAGTTAAGTCAAGTTGGTACGATTGGCACAGGAACCAATTCAGATGCTTACAATAAAGGCTGGAGTACAGCATACGGTTTTCATCTAGGGGCTATGTATCAGTTGATGCCATCAACACGTTTTGGTTTGACTTACAATTCGCAAGTCGTTCACCATCTCAGAGGAACAAGTCGTTTGGTAGGTCCCATTGCCAATTTAGCAAATGGGGTTCCATTAGGAACACCAACATCAATAACCTCAAGAACAGCTAATGTTCATCTTACCTTACCTCCTTTTACGACATTGAGTGCTTTTCATCAAATTAATGAACGTTGGGCAGTCATGGGTACGGCAATTTATACACAATGGAGTGTTTTTCAAAACCTTACATTAAAAAATGCTGCAGCGGCCAATGCCATTATTACACCATTTGGACCTCTACCTGTTCCCAGTACCACGACAGTTATTAATGTTCCTGAACATTATCGTAATACCTGGAATGTTTCGGTAGGCGCAGATTTTTATGCAAATGAAAAAATGACCTTAAGAGGCGGGGTAGGGTATGACCAATCACCGGTCAGAAGTACCTATCGTGATCTTCGCGTTCCTGACAATAATCGTGTTGCAATTGCATTGGGTGGACATTTCCAAGCAGCAAAAACACTAGGTGTGGATTTAGGCTGGACACATTTATTCATGGTTGGTACAACCACTGTGAATCCGCCGCCACTAGCAACCGGTGCGCAAATTGTTGCAGTAAACGGAAAAGTGAATGCTAGCGCAGATGTATTTGGTGCCCAACTAACTTGGGATATTGTTTAACAGTTTTAGGGTCTAAAAAAACCCGGGTTAACCGGGTTTTTGTTTTATTTTGAAATAGCAATTTGAAAGCCGCTTGCAGAGAAATGGTATGGACCTGTAACGCTCACACCGGTAATTCCTGTTGCTGTGTTTATAGTAACTGTTGCAACAGGCGTGCCAGCACAATTTCTGTTCATGAAAACTTCTGCATTGCATGATGTCTTGTTAATCCAGCAAGCTCCCTCAACGGTTGCTTGTGGCACAACGTTTGTGGCACCCGGTTCAGTCACACCCACGCTACCTAAAACGGTAGAGCAAAATCCGCCGTTAATGCGTGATGTGGAGGGTAGGTCGGTGCCATTAACAATCGTCAAATCCGCATAAGCTGGCATGGCAGCTAAGCCTGCACTCATGACTAGAGAGCAAAGCATTCCCAATTTTGTTAGTTTCATTCGTATCTCCATTGTAAATAAAATAATGCTGTGGAAGCATAAACAGGAATAAATAGAATAACAAGGAATTAATTTTGGTGAAAAAAATCTACGCTGTTGCTTAATTGTTGGGTTGTTTTATCGGTGAAAATTAAACCTAACTTTGTGCGTCGCCATAAAATATCTTCTGCTGTTTTAGCCCATTCGTGCTTCATCAAATATTTGACTTCTTGTTCATAGAGTCCTGCAGAAAAATCTTCGCCTAAATCGGCTATGGAATGCACGCCGTCAAGCAACACATTGATATTTGCGCCGTATGTTTTCACATAACGTCGTAATAGTTTTGGCGGCAGCCAAAGATACTTTAACTTCATGTCCTCGACAAAAGTTTGAAAATCAGATTTGCCGATATTCCCGCCAGGTAAAGGCTTTGTTGCGGTCTGAGATTTTTTTAAGTGAGGGAAAAAACGTTTTAACTTATCAACAATTTCTGCGGATAAATAACGATACGTTGTAATTTTTCCGCTAATAACCGTTAGTAAGGGATGCGTCTCTGATAAAATGTATTTGTAATCACGTGAGATTTTCGAGGCTTTTATATTATTATCTTTTTGTAAACATCTGACTCCTGAGTAGGACCACACAATATCTTCAGGTTTAATATTTTTCTTAAAATATTGATTCACACTTTCGCATAAATAATTTTTTTCATCATGAGAAATCGTAACGCTATTGAGGTTATGGGTAAGACGGATATCAGTGGTGCCTATTAACGTAAAATCATCATAATAGGGAATAACAAAAATCACGCGCTCATCCGAATTCTGTAAAATATAGGCGAAATCACCGTCATAAAGTTTCGGAATAACAATGTGGCTTCCTTGAATTAATTCAATCGATAGGTTCATGTTTTCTGGAAAAATTTTATGTTGCGTCTCGTCTATCCACGGTCCTGATGCGTTCACTAAAAATGTTGCATGGACAAAATATTTTTGATTCAAGCGATGATCGAAAAGTTCTATGTGCCATTTAGCCTTTTCTAGTGTTGCGGAAAGAAAACTCGTGTGCGTGACAATTTGAGCGCCATGGTCTCTTGCAGACATTGCATTAGTTATGACTAAACGTGCGTCATCGTCAAAGCAATCGTAATAAGAAAAGCCTTCGTTGGCATTTTTTAAGGGTG
>Ga0207052_10137_pt1 | contig 24676 bp, 18 predicted proteins | sample Alteio_BWMinCont_62_FD_153294 | JGI IMG/M metagenome (GOLD analysis project Ga0207052, IMG submission 153294) | Enriched cells from forest soil in Barre Woods Harvard Forest LTER site, Petersham, Massachusetts, United States -... | ecosystem: Environmental > Terrestrial > Soil > Temperate forest >...
AAACAATCCCTTAATCAGCGCGATAACGCACAACTCGTTATTTTTGAATATTTTTTGTTCCATATAAAACCACTTTTCATCCCAATAGATGACTTGTGTGGTGAGGGTAAATTTATCAAATAAATTTAAAGATTTGAGAAAATGGATTTTAATACTCCCCACAACGGGCAACCACTTGTTTTTTCGAATGGGAGTGAGTAACCCTAAGACTCCCATCAACTGAATGCGTCCTAAATCCATTATCGTTAAATATCGGCCGTTGTTGACATGAAAATTTAAGTCAAGATCATTAGGATAAACTCTAAGGGTTAAAGAGGCGATATCCAAAGGATTTTTTAATTTTGGCATGCTTGACAATCGAACGAGCAACCAGATCAATCTAAAATATAAATTCATAATGTTTTTCTAACAAGGATGCTACCAATAGAATATCCTGCGCCAAAAGAACAAATGAGTCCTAATTCGCCAGGTGAAAAGTCGTGGTGATGTTGATGAAAAGCAATAATCGATCCGGTAGACGCAGTATTGGCAAATTCTTGTAAAATAAGAGGGGCTTGTTCTTGATTTGCGTCTTTACCTAAAATTTTTTTCATGATTAATTCATTCATATTAATATTAGCTTGATGTAGCCAGTAACGTTTTATCGCTTGAGGCGTCAGGGACAATGATTCGAGATGTGCTAAGATATGTGCCTCTACAAGGGGGACTACTTCCTTGAATACTTTACGACCATTTTGTTTAAAATATTGGGTAGGTACCATTGCTTCATTGGCTTCCAACTCAGCATGATTGAGAAATCCACTATTGTTACGAATATTGTTAGAGAATTGGGTGCCAAGTTTAATCCCGACAATTTCAAAGCCTTTTTTCTTCGCGGTGGTGCTTTGTTCTAAGATCAATGCAGTACTGACATCACCAAAAATGAAATGTGAGTCTCTATCTCGATAATTAATATGGCCGCTTGAGATCTCTGGATTCACGACCGCGATACATTTATTTTGGTTACTTAATAAAGCATTGTGGGCTGTTGAGATGGCAAAAGTTGCGGAAGAACAAGCGACATTCATGTCAAAGCCATAACCCTGACTTCCAAGGTGATGTTGAATTTCCATCGCCATGCCCGGATAAGATCGCTGTACGTTCGAGCAAGAAACAATAATCCCATCGATTTGGGCAGGAGATTTTTCTGCCTTTTCAAGCGCTTGTTTAATGGAATGCAGCGCCATTTCACACTGTAAAGAAGGCACATCATCAGAACGTGTTGGAACAAAGGGGCGCATTCTTTTAGGATCTAAGATCCCAGCTTTATCTATGACAAAACGGCTTTTGATCCCCGAGGCTTTTTCTATAAAACTGGCACTAGAATGCTCGAGAAGGGAAAGTTGACCCTTTTCGATCTCTTCTTTATGTTCATCATTATAATTATCGACATAAGTATTAAAACTATTGACTAATTCATCATTTGAAATTCTATGAGGTGGGGTATACAACCCTGATCCTGTGATGACAATGCCTTGGCTCATAACTTACCTATAGTCATTTGATGCGAATCGGGAAGTATACTCTTTTCACTTCACTTTTAGGAGTTCCTGTCTCTTCCAGGGCGGGGTTTTTTTGATTTCATCCAACTCACGGCGTATTCTGTGAAAGCATTTTTCTACGGCTGTGGTTAATTGATGTAAGCTTTCTAAACGAAGTTCTTGCACTGCGGTCTCAAGACTCAGGCAATAGTAGGAGAATTCAACGGCCCCAACCTCTAAACTGCGATGCCGTAATTCTCTTGCCGCACCTTGAAAGTTATTTAAATTTTCTTCTTCCAGTGCTCGATAGAGATTAGCGATTTTCTTTTTGGCATCGCGTAAGTAGAGATCGATTAGTTCACTCATCTCTTTTTGAAATTCTTGTTGTAGATCACGTAGCATCGATATTTTGATGAGTCCAGACACAATTGGTTACCTTACTTAATTCTTGTAATGGATTAACAGCATAGTGTATGTGCACGCAAATGTAACAGAAAGACCTATTGTATGCAAGATCAGGTAGCCTTTTAAAAAGGAGCAAAACATAGGAGCAAAACATAGGTTGGTTAAGTAACCAATTTATGCTAAAATTCAACCATGAATAAATTTATCCAAAAACTCTGTGAATTGGTCAAAGAATTAGGCTGTGAGGGCGAAGTCCCCGCCAGGCCACCTATGACAGTTTCCGCAAAACGTCTCAGCTTAGAAGAAATCGCCCGCCTACAAGTGTTGATGGGATCTAAAAAGCTATTAATGACACTTGAGTTGGGGGCTGATCCTAACGCGACGGTAAAAGGTATTTCATTAAGAGAACTTGCGGTGAGCTTACAGCACTTGGATCTCGTCAAATTTCTCGACATTTATGGTGCAAAACCTTAATATTATTTTTCTTTTCTTTTTTTATTTTGAGGCGATTTTTTTTCAACACGAGGTTTGTGATTATCTTCTTTATTCAGACTTTGATATTCACTCGTAATGGATAGGGATCTTTTATTGCGGGTATTTGAGGTATGATCGTCTTTATGTTCCATTTCAATTGCTTCTTTTAATCTTTCTTCTAATTCTAAGATCACATCATTTATTGTAGGTCTATTTTTATAATTAGCATTTCTCATTGCTTTAACACATTTTAATTTTAACCCTAGCATTTCTTCTAAAATTCGACCCAATGCAAAGATATCACTATAACGCGAAAAAAAAACATGTTTATTGAGAACCATTTTATTTTCTTCCAAATGACAAATTTCAGGTGCTGCAATTTTTAGATGGACAGGGCCCCTATCATGCTCTATAAACAGTATTGCCCCATCTGGAGGATTCAAAAATCCCTTTTGAAACATTGCATTTAAAATTTGTGTTCTATATTCTGCAAGTGAAGTTTCTGAGAGACTATCAGAGGGTATTTGAATATCCTTCAATTCTTCCTGCACTATATTGCCATCGGGTCTGCGAAAGATCACTCTCAAAGTAGAGGTGTTGTTATCACAGCTAAAATACATTTTACCCAATTTTGGCTCTTTATCCTTGTCTAACTCAGAAAGTAAACAAAAATTATACTTCAGTTCTTTCGCCAATCCAAAATCAGCGAGATTCACTTCAATGGTATTTTGTTTTATATTAACTAAAATATTTCCTTCATGTAAATCACAATGAATTTTCCCCTTAGCATGCAATCTTAATGTTGCATTTAATATACCTATTGCTATCATAGTTTTTTGAATATCAGATAGCTCAATGATAAGCATTTTCTTTTTTAATAAAGAAGGCACATCTTTTGTATTTGATTTTATCCCTAAGATATCTTTTAATGATCGACCGAGATACTCAATAATTTGATATCTTTTCTCAATCGTTTCATTTTGTTCAAGTAAGTTTCCGTGTATGTTTCTTTTGCTAGGGGATTGAACAGTAAAGCCGCCATGATATCTATTTTCAGCTTTTTCAAAATTTTGCTCTTTTTCGTCTTCCTCTTTATTTTGTCTCAATGGGGGTTGCTTATTATTTTTAATCTTTCCTGTGATCTTAACTGCAACGTAATTTCCATCTTCATCCACTGCGAGTTTAACTTTTCCAAATTTTCCCATCCCTAAATATTGGCTATTATTAGCCAAGCAAAATAATTTTCGACGATTTTCTTTTTCGCTCATAATGGATAAAAAAGAATGATTGAAATTAAAATCTTTTTTACGTAACTTAAAATTAATATTGTCCTTTCCAAGCATTAATTGCATCTTTTTTGCTTCTTCCCATTCTTGAGGGGAAACTTCTATATTGATTTCAATCTGAGCGGTTCTATTTTTTGATTTTATATCAGAATTTTTATCTTCATTCAATGACGTGTCATCAATGCTTGATTTATGATCATCATCATAATACCCATCACTATTAAAATTTTTACTCATTTTAAACTCCTTTTTTATCTCAAATCAAAAGACTTGAAAAAACTCAAAGTAGTTCAAAATGCGTGATATTACACATGATATTTCTCTGAGGGGCTATTTTATAATGGATGTCGACATTGCATATCATATTGCGTGACGAGCAGTATGGCAAAAGCCCAAGGTCCAAAAAAAATTAAGAACAGTGTCGAAAAAATAGATAAGAGGATATCAGGAATATTTAGGACTGCATGTGGGAAAAAATGAAAAACGAGAGACGGTAAATAGGCTAATAAAAAAAGTGTTAAGATTGCTAAGAAAGAAATAATATAAACGCTAAAAAAAACACCTTTGGTTAACATGTTACTTTTGTCAAGCGCGCTATTGGCATCGAGTTGATCCGTAAAAACTAAAAGGGGAGCAAAAATATTTTTTACAAAAGCTGCAAATAGGATAAGCACGGATATGCCCATCCATGAAAGTAAAAATAGTGATGAAAAATGATTGATCTTTAAAACAAAATAAATTCCTATACAGGCGCCTAGTGTAATGGCAGGCAATAACAACATTGACAGTAAACAGCCTATTAAACTTAAAAATCTTTCACAACCAAAAATAAATAATTGCCCATAGGCAAAAGAGTGTCCTTTTGCAATATTATCCATGATTTTAAAAATGAGGCCCAATAATGCGGGGAGAATGATTAATAATACAACAGAGATTTGTTGATGGTTTGCGGCATATTTCCCTTGGAGAAAATGGCCTCCAAAGCGCATAAAAACCCCCATTAGCCCAACGAGACCCGCGATAGGTAACACGGGTAGCAGGCTGATGCGATAAAGATGGCTAGCTGTTTTGATTAAGGGAAGCATGGGCATACATAGAGCCTTAAAGTTTTCAAAATGCTAAAACAAAGTGGAAAGAGTATATAGGATCCCAGATAATTAATTTGGGAAGTGGATGCATGTCCGAAGCCTGCTCTTAGCAGGCAAGTTCAGGAACGAGCAAATTAATTATCTGGGATCCTATAGATTAAATATAGCTAAAATTTGTGGCGTTGTTATAATCTTCAATGCAGTGAAAGCGTTAAAATTAAGATATTAAACTGACTTGGCGGTGAAGATGAAATACCCGGATCTCTCTCAGGTTGCAAGACTGCTTATTGCTTGTCCAGATAAACCTGGGATCATCCAAAGAGTGACGACCTTTTTAAAAGATCATGGTGCGAATATTACAGATTCCGATCAGCATTCTTCTGATCCTTCGGGCGGCACTTTTTTTATGCGATTGGAATTTCAAACCCCCCATCTAGATTTAACCGATAGAAAACTGGAAGCAAAGTTTAAAGAAGAAGTCGCACTCCCTTTTCAGATGGAGTGGCAGCTCCATTATGCGACCCACTTTAAAAAAATGGCGATTTTTGTTTCTAAATATGATCATGCGTTAATGGAAATTCTATGGCGTTGGTCTCGTCACGAAATACCCATCCATATTCCTTTTATTATTTCGAATCATCCGGATCTTGAGAAGGCGGCTGCGTCTTTTAATGTGCCTTTTCATTATATTCCGATGTTGCCTAATAAGGCGCAAACTGAAAAAGAGATATTGAGACTTTGTGAAAATCAAGTAGACGGCATTATATTAGCGCGTTATATGCAAATTTTATCAAGCGAATTTATACAACATTATCCGAATAAAATAATTAATATTCACCATTCTTTTTTACCGGCCTTTGTTGGCGCAAATCCTTATCAACAAGCTTACGATAAAGGCGTGAAATTAATCGGCGCAACCGCCCATTATGTAACAGAAGAATTAGATATGGGGCCGATTATTGCCCAAGATGTCGTGAGAGTCTCGCACCGTTTAAGTGCGGCTAAATTACGCGAACTAGGCCAATATGTCGAAAGAACGGTGTTAGCACAAGCCATTATCTCGCATGTTGAAGATAGAATCATTGTGGATGGTCATAAAACTATTGTGTTTGACCTGCAGTAATCGGAGTCAGCCAGGGCTCAGTCACTAAGACCTCACATAACTTGTCTTCAAAGATTTTCAGGCTGTTATCATTGGTGGATTGATTGATCATTAAAGAAAATAAATAAGAACGATTACTATTGCCTGTAAAATAACCTGATAATGTCGAAGTCCCAATCGCGCTGCCTGTTTTTGCGACAATCTTTCCTGTCAAGCTTTTGGTTTTCATCCGATTTGCCAGGGTGCCATTGGTTCCTGAGACACTTAAAGCATTATAATAATCTACAAAATTGGGATCTTCACGCATTTGATATAGCAATTTTGAAATCAATAAAGGCGAAATCAAATTATAGCGAGATTGGCCTGAGCCATCGCTGAGTCGTGTTTGTGAAAATTCAAGTGGTGACTCGCGGGTTAAAATTTCTTGAATTGCTTGGGTTCCTTTTTGAAAAGAGCCCTGACCAAAAGTAGCCAGTCCAAGGGCTTTGGTCATACTTTCGGTATAAATATTGTTAGAATCTTGTAAGACTTTAATTAATAATGTTTTTAAGGGTAAAGATCGTTTAATTAAAATAACGGGTATTTCAGGTTGGGCGGCACTAAAAACAACTTGTCCATTGAGCGTAATATTAACTTTTTTTAACGCTTGCAAAATGGCAGCTTTGGCAATGAGTTTAGGATTATCTAAGGCGAATTCAAGTGTCGTAGGGGTTTTTTCTATCGCCCAGCAACCTGTCAGCGTAATTTCATTGTTTTTAACGGTCGCGTTTAAAGTGCAGTTTTTTTCGGAATCTTCAAAGGACACGGCTTTGACTACAGATTGAATTTTTAGGGGAGGAAGTGATTGGTCAGATTGTTCAATTTTCAACAGTTCGTTTAGCGCTTTTGGTTTGTTGACTTTTAAACGGATCTTATTTTCATTCAAAATAATGGTAGTGATTGGGGCAGAGTAATACCAAGCCAAAGAATCTGAAGTCCAGCCTGGGGCATATGGCATTGCATCAAACGAGCGATCATCGACTATGACGTTACCCTTGATATGGTTTAATCCCGTTTCTTTTAATTGCTTGGCAAGAGAGTCAATATCCTCAATGGTTAAAGAGGGATCCCCACGAAAGATGATCGTCAGATTATCTTCAAGCACGCCATTTTTCATTTTTTCAAGCGGTGCATGAATACTGGTTTGGTACTGAAAATTAGGCCCAAAAAATTTTAAAGCCGCAGCCGCAGTGAATAACTTGGTATTACTGGCAGGATAAAAGTTATCCTTAGATTGGTGTTCATACAGAATCTTGCCAGAATTCAGATCTTGAATAATGAGTCCAACGCAAGCATTTGGGATATACTGCTGAATTAAACTGTGAAAATGCTGCTCAAGTAGAGGATGCGCACTAACTTTGCATGCGACTAAAATAATCCCAAGAAGCCCGATTTTCATCATCTTATTCATAATGGTCAATTTGACATTAAGAAATTTAGGTTGTCAACTTTTTTAATCGTACTGTTTACTAGGACAGTCCGCGCCGTAGCTTTAGCGTAGACGGATTGCTCGAAGCTCGCTGCCTAGCCGAAAACCCATGTGCTGTGACTATAACGTAAGTGACAATGGCTGCAAGAGAAACATAAAAAGGGGGACCTAAGATCCATTGGAATTGAGTCATTAAGTATTGCGCGACCATGGGGGCAGTGCCTGAAAAGAGTGCAGCAGAGACACTCCAAGCAAAGGAGATCCCTGTGTAGCGAAGGTGAGGAGGAAATTGATCATACATCATTTTCACCATTGGGCCACAGACCATGCCATTTAATACCCCATAGAGTATCATCGCCAGGGTGATGAGCAGATAATTTCCGGTGGTACAGAGTAAAAAAATGAGGGGTGCACTAAGTGCAATCAGCAAGAGACCTGCGCGATATTGACGATAAGCGTCAGTGCAATCTGCGATAAAAGCCATGACAGGGATCGCTAGCATCACAATAATCTCGCCAAAAATAGCAAATAATGTTGCATGATGCGTGACCAAATTCACTTGCTGTTTTAAAAAAACGATAATATAAACATTGCCAATATAGACAAAAATGCCAGTAAATGCCGCAATGGCTGCTGTAAATAGAAGAGATTTTTTATATTGAGATAATACTTGTAGAAGCGGCATCTTATCAGGAATACTATTAGGTAGAGATTCACTCACCTGGTTTCTTAAGACGAGTCCAATAAAGCAGCTGATGCCACCTAATAAAAAGGGAATGCGCCAAGCATAATCTGGTGCAAAAGGGAGCGTTGTAAGTAGAGCGGCAATGCCCCCTACTACCATCCCACCTGCAGCCGAGGCACTGATCCAACTCCCTGCGACCGCAGGATATTTTGAACCAATTTTTTCGATTAAAAATATCCCCGCACCATTATATTCTCCACTAATCGCTATGCCTTGAAACATTCTCAAAATCAACAAGAGCATAGGGGCAAACACTCCCCAAGTTGCATAGGTAGGTAAGCAACCAATACAAAAGGTAGCAATGCCCATTAAAAAAAGAGAAGTCATTAATGCGGGCTTTCGGCCCAACTTGTCGCCTATATGGCCAAAAAAAATGGCTCCTAAAGGACGCATAAAATAACCCATTGCAAAAATGCCAAAGGTTTTTAATACCGCAATTTGTGAACTACTTTCAGGAAAAAATAATGCAGAAAGAGGGAGTGCCATATACCCATAAAAAGTATACTCCGCCCATTCTAGTAGCGTGCCAATTGAAATGATGCTAATGAGAGATTTTTTTTGCATTAGCGCTTCCTTTCTTCTTGTGGTAGGGTTTCTTTAACAAAAAAGGCAAAAATTAAAGCAAGCACCATACAAACGGGTAGTACCAGCGACGCGCGTTGATAATCTGTCCAATCTAATAGTTTTCCTAAAATTGGCATTAATACTGCGCCTAATAGTACTGAAAACATATTAGCAATCGCCATGGAGAAACCTGCATTTTTTCGAGCATGCAGTTCACCTGCCGCGGCATAACTTGCAATAAGTCCGGTATTGGTTAACCCATAGAAAAATAAGAGCGCCATCATCAAGGAGAGAGGCAAATGAGGAACATAAAAAATGAGCGGTAATATAATCAATCCCATGAGTGCGGAATAGATCATAATAGGTCGACGACCAAACCTATCTGCCAGATAACCCGCTATCGGGCCACCGATTGCCCACCCTACAAATAATAAAGAAATAGCATAAGAGGCGGTATAAGGATCCGTATGGTGAATATGGCGAATAAATTCCTGGCCCCATAATTCACCCATCGAATCCGTAGGCGCATAAACAAAACCAGCGTATAAGGCATTTATCCAAGTGTATTTGTTTTTTAGCACCTGTATCACTTGAGAGAGCGTGGTGTGTGAATGATGGGACTCAAATTTTATATTATGATGATCATCAGGATGATTCCTCACAATCCCAAAAATGAACACGGATAGCACTAAGAAAATAGCGGCGTAGAGGTAAAATGTATAATGCCAACCGATGGCATGATTAATGTGAGGGACGATCCCGTTTCCAAAAGAAGCACCCAGCATACCCAATGCCTGGGTAATGCCCACTAACAATGCAAGCTTTGCAGGGGGAAACCAGACAGTGATCAGTTTAAGTGCCCCAATAAAAGCCGTCGCAGAGCAAAATCCTAATAATACACGAGAAAAAATAGCCGCATCAAAAGAGGTTGCTTGTCCGAAAAGAAAGCAGCTCAAGCTACAAATCAATACAGCCAGGGTTAAGAGTAAACGAGAGCCAAATCTATCTACCAAATAACCAATGGGCATCTGCATGAGAATATAAGGAAAGTAAAAAGAAGCGCCTAGGATACCGATGTCATAATTATTTGTGTTGACAAAGGCGGCATGTAAATCATCAATAATTTGGCCGGGGGTGACTCGCACCACATAGTGGGCGAAAAAGAAGAAGGCAGCCAGTGCCCATATCATCCACGGCATAAATGAAGCAACTTTCTTTTGTTTTAACATACAGGACCGTACACCCATAAAGAAAGGGACAATTATATGTGAATTAAAAAGCAATGACACCCATTAATGATAGTTATTCAACAAACACTATTGTGCGGGTTTTTAAAAAAAGCGCAATATGTTAGATTGCACCCCGTGTTAAATAAACTAACAAGAACACTCCAAACCGCTTTTTTATTTGTAGTCTGCGTGATTACTCAGCATGCTTTTGCCCTCACCCTAGACTTAAAGCAGGCTATTGATTATGCAATGGAAAATAATCTCTTGTTAAAGACATCACTGCTTGATAAAAATGTGCGGGTGCACGAATTAAGAATACTAAAACAAAAATTCGCACCAAAATTTTCTTTGAATCTAGCCTTGAGTGTCCAAAACGAAGATTATTTTCACGAGGACTTTAATGAAAAAAAAATTCACTCATATCCCTCCATGAAAATGCTTTCCCCAATGGGTACGCAAATAGAAATTTTTTCAGAACAAAATGTAGGCAGTGAAAAGGGGCAGCATTCAATGGGTAATGCCTTAAGAGTGGTGATTGAACAGCCTCTTTTGAAGGGGCGAAAAAAAATTGTGAATACTTGGTCCATTGAAAATGCAACGCTGCAAAATGAAATTGAATCGCTTTTATTAAAACAAATGGTAGAACAAACACTTTATCAAGTGATATTAACCTACCATGCTCTGGAGTTAGCGTTAGAAAACATCACATTACAAAAAAGATGGGTAACAAATTCAGCGCGCTTTCATGAAAATCTGCAAACAAAAGTTTCTTCAGGCCGAGCGCCTAAAAGCGATCTGTCTTCTTCACTGTTACAAGTGAGGCAAGCACAAGGCCAGTTAATGCAGGCTAATTTTGAATATAATCAGGCAATGAGAAAATTTAAAGAACTCATTGGGATAACAGAAGAATTCAGTATTATTCCTCATCAAAAACGGCATTTAACCTCTTATCCAGAGGAGTCTGCAGCGATGCGTCAAGCGATTGTCGATAATGATATTGAATTGAGAATTTTAAATCTAAATAAAAAAAGAATTAAAAAACAATTGGAAGTGCTAAAAGATCAACAATTGATTGATATTCGGCTAAGAGGAGATTGGACAACGGGCCGTTATCATATTTATGGTTTAAATAGTAATGATCTAACTTGGAATGATAGCACAAATTTTAATTACCCTTTTATTCATCAAAATGGTAATTATTCAGCGCATTTATTGGTTAACATTCCGCTTTCAGGAAGGCAGGAGCGCTATCATCCTGTATTTGCGGCTAAAATGGAACTTGAAAAAATAGAACTGGCAGCATGCCAACACCAGCAAGCGCTGCTTGAGTATATCAATGGTTTGCTAGAGCAACGCTCGCTGAAAAAAGAGCAGATCAATTTATCAGTAGAATCCGTTACGCTCGCAGCACAAAATTATGAAAATGCGGTACTAAAGCTTGAAGCCGGGCGAACTTCACTTTTTGAAGTGATGCAATTACGAGAGCATCTTCAAGATGCAGAATTAAAATGCAATATGGCAAAAATAGCTTACTTAGATTTGCAAACACAATTAGAACTCAATGCAGGATTGTTGGAAAAAAAATGGTTAACAACTTAGTTCCTTTTATCATTTATATTTTCGTCTGTTTTTGTCATACCGTGAGTGCAAAAAATGCCAATGATCTGATCATGCAATATGATGGGAAATTAGTGCCTTACGAGAGTATGGAAATCATCAGCCCTTATCATGCCACTATTCATAAAAAACACGTTAATTATGGTGATCAAGTTACAGCGGGACAATTACTATTTGAATTAACCTCAGCAGAGTTAACTGAAAAATTAGCTCAAGCCAATATTGAGCTGATTGAAGCAACTTTTCAATTTGAAAAACAAAAAAATTGGTTACAGAGCCATGAAGTATTACAAGCGAAATCGAATGTGAATCGTGCATTACAATACACTCATCATCAAGAAGCACGTTATTTACAAACCCAAAAATTGGTTGAAGCAGGTGTCGTCTCAACAGAAGAGTATTTATTAGATAAGCGTTCTTATGAAGAAAGCCGCCAGCAAGTTGAAAATGCAAAACGCTATTATATTGAGGTGAAAAAAAATGGAGATAAAACGCATCTAGCGCTGGCTAAACTGCGCTACGATCAGGCAAAATCTCAAGTAGAGTCTTTAACCAGAAAAAATACAAGTCTTAAAGTGCTGGCGCCTATTAATGGGGTTGTCTTAGCGCCGACAACCCCTACCAAATCTGAAGGGTCCATCTTATCTAATAAAAAAGCTTTGCGAGAAGGAGAATCGATCATTCAAATCGCTTCTCAAGAGAGATTTACCGTTCGGATAAAAGTCGATGAATACGATATTATTCATCTGAAGAAAGAGCAAAAAGCTGAGATTACGCTTCCTGCATTAGGGGGTGAAAAATTAAAGGGGAAAATTTTGTCACTGTATAGCCAGAGTGAAGTCAAAGAACCTCATCATGCTGCACAGTTTGAAGTCAATATTTTGCTGGATGAAGTTCCACAAAATCTAAAAGAGAAAATATTGTTAGGGATGTCTGCTATTGTGAATTTAGGTTGAAAAGAAAATTTCATGAATTTGATTAAACTTGAAAATATTACAAAATTTCATCCTAAACGAGAAAAGGCGGTGCTTGAAAATTTGAGTTTATCAATAAATTATGGTGAATCTGTTGCGATATTAGGCAAATCAGGCTCTGGGAAAACCACACTTTTAAATATTATTGGTTTACTGGATAGTCCTCAATCAGGACATTATTTTTTAGAAAGCAAAGATGTCTCACAGATCACGAAAAAAGAGAAGGCGTTGATGAGAAATTTGACCTTTGGTTTTATTTTTCAATTTAATCATCTGATTTCACATTTATCGGTTTTAGAAAATTGCCTCATGCCTTTACACTATCGTGGTGATTATGCGATAACGCAGTGTGCTGCTGAAGATTGGCTACAGGCCTTAGATCTAACAGCATTAGCGCATCGTTATCCGCATGAACTTTCTGGCGGGCAGCAACAACGGGTGGCGATTGCTAGAGCCTTAATAGGGCAGCCTAAAATTATTCTTGCCGATGAGCCAACCAGTGCACTGGATATAACATCAAAAAAAACAGTGCTAGATTTATTATTTGCATTGCAAGAGAAACATAAATTTACCTTTTTACTGGTGACACATGATAATATGGCGGCAAATTATTGCCAACGAAAATTTGAATTGGAATCCCCTGGAAAAATGAAGTAATGATAAGGTTTTGGATAAAAGAGGCAACGGGGCTTTTTCGATTTTATAAAGTAAGATTTATTTTTGGTTTAGTCGGAATAGTCTTAGGAATTGCCGCAGTTTGTGCTTTGGTGAGCGTACGGTATTGTGTTGATCAAAATAGTCAACAGCTATTAAAGAAATATGGAGAATCACGTTTTGTTGTTACCCTTGTGCCTTCAGGGAAACCATTTTCTTATCAGAATATAGTTAATTTTTCGCGGGAACTGCTACCTGAATTTATCGTCATGCCCTATCAAATATTAAGCATAAATGCTTTTTATCACTTTAAAAAAATGGATTCCATGATAGTAGCGTCAGTTGCAGAACTCTTTTCTACTATGCAGTGGAAAATTGCTAAAGGGAGTATTTTTTCTAGCACACCTAATAATAAAGCCGTGGTAATTGGGCAAAATATTGCGCTGGGAAAGCAAATAGGAGAAACAATCAGCTTAGAAGGAAGTTATTACGAAATAATTGGCATCTTGGAAAAAACGGATTTTAACCCGCTGTTAGATTTTGATCCCAATCAAACCATTTTTGTGGATATTGGTTTAATACCCAGGCTGCAAGGACGACAAACTATAGATTCTTTTATTGTGCAAACATCGTCGAATAATTTACCTTTGCAAGAAAAAAAATTTACCGACATTATTGAAAATAAATTACCCAAAGCTTCACTCTTTTATAAAGATGCCTATGTTTTTCAAAAAGCATTTTTACAACAAGTTGTGATGACCGTGAAAGTGCTGGGGATGGTTGCTGTTATTACCTTAGTATTAGGCGGCGTGTCTATTTTAAATTTATTGATGGTGTTGATTAATGAACGTCGCAAAGAAATTGGAATTCGCCTGGCTTTTGGGGCAACCCCTTTAACCATAGGCACGCAATTTTTAAGAGAAACTCTCATGCTATGCACAGCTGGCGGTATTGGAGGCATGATTCTGGGTAACCTAGGGGCGATTATTTTAGTGAAGCAACTAGGCATTACTTATTATTTTGCAATTGGGTCTTGGATCATCGGATTGCCGGTGGCTTTAGGAATAGGTACGCTCGTTGGCATCGTGCCAGCGATATTAGCGGCTAAATTGGATCCTGCTAAATTATTAAATTAGGGGTGTATACTTTTTCCATTTTGGAATTTATGCTTTGTTGCCTGCGCTTGCTCACCCCAGTCGTGTATTAAATGTACACTCTTGGGGATTCGTTCGCTTGGCGCCTCGCCTAAATTCAAAATGGAAAGAGTATATAGTTGCCCCCTAATATTATTTTTTTCTTTTCTTCAGATTTAGGAAATTATTTGCCTCTTTCTTCAATTCTTTTACTTCTCTTGTTGAGATTTTTTTACGCTTTTTCTCAACCATTTGTGGAGTGAGTGCTTGAGGGCTTTCTATTATTTCTATGGGTGATTTTTTTTCTTTTAATTTTTTCTCTAATGCATTTAGACTGAAATGGTCAGAATTGACAATTTCGATTGCAGCATGGATCTCTTGTATATTCATCTTTTTTTCATCAATAAACGCAATGATAGAATCGATTAAGGTGGCATTTTTTTCTGCTTCTGCGTTTAATAAATTTAAAGTGCTGTACGATTTGCAAAAAACACTAGAATTATTCATGTTGACACTAACTTTTAATAAAGTATGTATAAATAATGCAGGTAAATACACCTGAAAAAATTCTTCTTTTACTAACTCCTCTACGAGATCTTTATTTTGGCACAAGCTTTTTAAATAAAGATCAATATAGTGGGTATTTTTGGTTTCATGTGCAAGTTTGAATTTTTCATATTTTAACAGTGGAAACCAATAAGGTCGAATATCAAAAAATTTTGATAAAACTTCAACATAATTGTGTTCAAAAGCGTACTTAAATGCAGCGACTTCTTGATCACCACATTGTACGGTTTTTTCGAGAATAAGTGCCACATCGTTTGGTAAGTTGTGTGTTACGGCGTGTGTCAGCGCTTGCGCTAAAAGAAGATTGCGCTGTTCGAGCTTGGTGAGCAAGTTATCTGTGGATAGACATTTGAATAATTTGATAGCGTTGATATAATCAAGTTTCGCTATTTCTGTATATTCTGGATAGAATTTAATCATTAATTGCTTTGCGAGATTATTATTCAAAACAGATTTAAAATATTTATTTACTAGTGGTAAGTTGTAAAAATCTTTAGGATTATCAAGAAAAGTTAATAAATATTGTGTCAAAGGTATGCGGAGATCCGAAAAGCCAATCATTGTATATACTCCAATATTAAAATTACTTAGTTAGAAAGCTAAGGTTGGCATTCTATAGAATATTAATCTAATTTGCAATTAAAAATAATAAGAATAATAAGAATAATAAGAAGTTTTCGCGTGATTGACACAATTTTTTTTCTAGGTTAGTATTCTGTCTACAAATAGGAAGATATAGGCATATATGCAACTTAGGTAAAAACATGAAGAATGGCCCATTAGAAAACCTTCCAAATTTTATTCAAGCTAAAATCCTTTCGACCTTATCGAAAGAAGATCTAAATGCAATCCGACTTGCGAGTAAAGGATGTGCAAGATTAACGAATAAATCAGCACAAAAAATGATTGATCTCTCTTTTCAACATGAGAAAGAGGAAAATTTAGATGATTACCACAAACGCCCCGTAGAACTCCTTGCAAGATTACGCCTAGCACGCCAGAAAAAGGCTGCAAACGTTATAGAAATAATGAAGGGTTACGGTGCTGCTGGATTGATTACGCAAGAAGAAGTCATTGAGATTCTAAACAAGAAGCACAACAACGAGAAAGCATTCCGCTTGGTACCATTAGATGGAGTTGTTGATGTTCTATTAAAACAGCATATATTAAACGCGATCGTTGTTGGAAATGGTAATCAAGATGGGCTTGAAAATATAAAAATCAGTAGTTATTATCTTAAAATGGGTGTTAAGATCGCTTGTGGGCTAGGTCATCATGCTTTAGTGGATAGCTTGATTAAGCAAAATTCAATTTTGTTTCGACCCCGTGATTCTTTTAGTGCACCTTTAAATACTGCAGCGCGTTACGATCAGATCAAAATCGTTGAGATGCTATTGAAAACGCGCTATCTAGATAAAAGAAATTTTGCACAAAAACTGGTGCCCTGGATACTTAATGCCATACAATGGTTGCTGCTAGCTTTTTATTTTACGCCTCCGGCGTTTACTTTTGTCACCGCGGGATTATTTATTGGTTCTTTAATACTCTCTTATGTGACACATCCCTTATGCAAAAAAATCAACAATCCTGGGATTGAAGTCGAAGTGCAGTTAAAGGCATTAGTTCAAGCAGTGAAAAATCGCGCATTTAGACCGGCAGAACTTTTATTAAATAACATTCAGAAGGAACTTTTTTACGTCACATGGAGCCCTTTTAAACGAAAAGTTTGGATGAAAGAACGTATACAGATGGGACAATCTGCTGTTAATGCCGTATTTGATTCGCAGCAATATTATTTAATTGCTTTATTTTTAGACAAAGTTCCTGCGTATTGTGAAGTGCCAAAGAGATTTAAAACAGCCATTGAAAATGGGGATAAGAAATTGGTTGCTTTATTTTTAAAACGTGCGAGTAACAAATACCTGACTGATGAAATGCTCAATGATGCACTGTTTATAGCGAACGGTTCTCAGCATAATGATATTGCGCATCTTTTATCGCAAGATATGGAAACGAGAAAGAATAGGCAGTTTACAAATAGAGTCAAACGATTTTTCTGTGGGAAGCCAGAAGATAAAATGAAAAAGCAAGCGCTTGAGAAAACGCCTTCGCAACATTTTCAAGTTGAGGATAATCCAGAAAATTCACATTTTGAATCAAAAAATGAGAATTCATCAAATACAAAGAACCATTCTGACCAAATTACAAAAAATGACAAAATTGCAGAAAACAACACAATTATAGAAAACCCAGAAAAAGAGACACCCACTTCTTTAATGGACTATGTTTCTGATAAGTGCAACCTATTCTAGGGCGATTTTTTACTCAAGATTCACCTCAACACTCAGTTCTTGATGGGTGTGGGGTTGTGCCTAACCGCTAGCCAAGCGGTTAAATTTTTTGTTTCTTCTTCAGAAAAAACTAAGCCTAATTTTGTCCTGCGCCATAAAATATCTTCGGCAGTTTTTGCCCATTCATGCTCAATAAGATAATTTACTTCACTTTCATATAATTCATGACCAAAATGAAGGCCTAATTTTGTTAGCGGATCCGTATTTTTCAAAATATCATACGTTTGTGAACCATAATTTAGTGCATAACGCTCCATGAGGGATAATGGTAGCCAAGGATAAGTGTGACTTAAAGATCCCATAAAGTGCGCAAGATCTTTTTCTTTAATATTTCCTCCTGGGAGTGGGGTAGTAGCTGTCCAGGGAGGTGATACATGAGAGAAAAAGGGCGCTAACTTATTGACAGCTTTTTCAGCTAGCATGCGATAAGTTGTCAATTTTCCCCCAAAAACATTTATTAAAGGCAATTGATGCTGCGCATCGAGATTAAGTTCGAGTTTATATTCTCGGTTAATGGCTGATAGTTTACCGGTATTATCTTCCACTAAAGCCCGTACGCCTGACCAGGAAGAAAGTACTTGTTTGGGTGAAATCGCATGCTTAAAATAGTCGTTGACACAATCACATAAATATTGTATTTCTTGCGTGCTGATTTTGACTAAATGAGGATCCCCTGAAAATTCAATATCTGTTGTGCCTATTAGCGTAAAATCCCTTAAATAGGGGATAACAAAAATAATTCTCCCATCTTTATTTTGTAAAACATAAGCTTCTTCTCGATCATACAGTTTGGGCAATACAATATGGCTCCCCTTGACCAACCGTAATTGATATTGGCTGTTGAGATTAAGCTTATCTTTGATAAAGGAATCGCACCAGGGCCCAGTCGCATTGACTAACGCTTTGCTTTTAATGTGTTGCTGTTGATGGTTTAAGAGATTGAATAGCGCTACTTCCCAATGATTTTCGCTTCGCTTCGCACTAATACATTGTGTGTTAGTGAGAACCGTTCCGCCTTTTTGACGCACACGTTTGGCATTTTCAATCACCAATCTGGCATCATCTGTAATACAATCGGAATAAATAAATCCACTATTAATAGCACTCTTTATAGGATTACCAAGATTGCTGGCAGTAAATTGAATGGCTTTGGATCGTTTAAAAGACAAGCTAACACCCAGTAAATCATAGAGACACAAGCCAAGACGAACTAGCCAAAAAGGGCGCACCTGCTTATTGAAAGGTACCACAAAACGCAGTGGATGAACCAAATGCGGAGCAGTTTGAGAGAGAATCTTGCGTTCTTTGAGTGACTCGCGAACCAAACCAAAATGATAGTGTTCTAAATAGCGAATACCCCCATGGATTAATTTACTGCTGGCAGAGGAGGTAGCACTGGCTAAATCATCTTGTTCACAGAGTAAAACCGATAAGCCTCTGCCTGCGGCGTCTGCGGCTATTCCCACACCGTTAATGCCGCCACCCACGACGACGACATCATAAAGTTTTTCTTTGCTGTTCATAAAGGTAGACTAGCAGAGAGTCGCACTGTATTCGAATTGGTTATTATACTGAATTACATTAAAGAGAAAATGCATGATAAGATACCTTGTCCGATCAGACAACCCAGCGTCGCATTTATTCAATGTACAAATGATTATTGAAGCGCCTTGCCCTAAAGCACAAGAGATATCCTTACCGAATTGGATCCCGGGGAGTTATTTAATTCGTGATTTTGCTCGCCATATCGTCTCAATCAAAGCACAAAATTGCAGTATCAAAAAAAGTTCGAGTAATATTTGGATCTGTGAAAATATCACCGGGGCTATCACACTAGATTATGTTGTTTATGCCTTTGATATTTCAGTAAGAGGTGCTTACTGTGGTGAAAATCATGCTTTTTTTAATGGGTCGAGCCTTTTTTTACAAGCGCATGCTAAAGAGCATGAAAAATGTGAAGTATTGCTAATTCCCCCCAAGCGTCAAGAAAATGCACCCTGGAAAGTCGCCACAACCTTGAAAAGTCTCGATGCGCCTTGTTGGGGTTTTGGCACTTATTATGCTGACTCTTATGAAGCGTTAATTGATCATCCTGTGATGCTTGGAGATTTTCAACTTGAAGAATTTAAGGTGCATGATATTCCGCATGCTATTGCTATTATGGGTCAGCATGAAGGGGATATAAAGCGATTAGCAGAAGATGTCGCAAAAATTTGCCAAACCCATTTGGATTTATTTCAAGATACCCCCCCTTTTGATCGTTATTTATTTATACTCACCGTCACCAAAGAGGGCTATGGGGGGTTAGAACACCGCGCCTCGAGTGCGTTGATAACGCAAAGAGCCGCTTTTGAGAAAAATGCGCAAGGACCCTCTCGTGCTTATATTGGGTTATTAGGACTTTTTAGCCATGAGTATTTTCATGCCTGGCATATTAAAAAAATAAAACCCAGCGCTTTTATGCCTTATGATTTAAATCAAAAAAATTATACCCAGCAGCTTTGGGTATTCGAGGGGTTTACTTCTTATTATGATGATTTGGCCTTAGTCAGATCAAAAATTATTACAGGTGATAAATATCTTAATCTGCTTGCAGAGAAACTGACAAAATTATTGCGTAACCCAGGGAAAAACGTGCAAACACTGGTAGAATCTAGTTTTGATGCTTGGATTAAATTTTATTGTCCCAATGAAAATTCCATTAATGTTGAGGTGAGTTATTACCTTAAAGGATCGCTTGTGGCTTTAGCCATTGATATTTTATTGCGAGAAAGCGGCAATTTATCTTTAGATAATATCATGCGCACCCTCTGGCAAGAATATGGTAAGAAAGGGATTGGAGTCCCAGAGGGGAAAATAGAAGCATTGTTACATGCATTGGGCAATGAGGATTTATCAGATTTTATAACCACAGCGCTTTATACAACCCAAGACTTACCTTTTAAAATGCTTTTAGAAAAAATGGGTCTTAGTTTAACGTTACGTCAAGCGCAAAGTTTAGAAGACTTAGGTGGCGTACTCAATCAGAAATCCGTTGCAATAAACCAGGGAAGTTTAGGAATAAAATTTACCAAAAACAATGGTCGCGTTATGATTCAGTCAGTATTCACAGGGAGTGCAGCGAGTGAGGCAGGCTTGAGCGCGCAAGATGAAATTATTGCAATCAATGGGATTAAAGTTGATGAAACAAATATCGAAAAAATTCTGAATCGATTAACGGCGCATCAAAAAATTAGCATGCATCTATTTAGGCAAGATGTGTTACAAGAAAAATTAATTATTATTAAAGAAGCATCTATAGATACAGCTGAAATTAGTGTGATGTCTACAAGTGAAGAACAAAAATTAAAATTAGAAATGTGGTTGCATTTATAAATGGACAGACAACAAACTAAAGCAGAAAATCTGCCGAAGTTAATTTATCCAGATCTACCGATTATGGCGAAAAAGCAAGAAATCAAAGAGGCGATTTTGGCGCATCCTGTTATCATCGTCGGCGGTGAAACTGGCTCTGGCAAAACGACACAGCTTCCCAAAATTGCTTTGGAGGCAGGTTTAGGAATAAGGGGAATGATTGGCCATACGCAGCCTCGTCGGCTTGCCGCCAGAACTATCGCCATGCGAATAGCGAAGGAATTAGAGTGTGTTTTAGGACATGAAGTGGGGTTTGAGGTAAGATTTTCCAAAAAATGCAACCCTTTAACTTATATTAAAGTGATGACCGATGGAATTTTGTTAAACGAAACCTATTTTAATCCTTGGCTAGGGCAATACGATTGTTTAATTATTGATGAAGCACATGAGCGAAGTTTAAATATTGATTTTCTATTAGGGTATCTTAAAACACTATTACAAAAAAGAAAAGATCTCAAAGTGATTATCACTTCAGCGACACTTGATCTTGAAAAATTTTCACGTTTTTTTAATCAGGCTCCTATTATAGAAGTCACTGGTAGAGGATATCCTGTTGAAATCAATTATTTATCTGAAGAAATTTCTGAACAAGAGGATCCCGTTTCAAAAATAAGCGACTGTGTCGCAAAAGTCTTGTCTCAAGGCCCAGGGGATATACTCGTCTTTCAAAGTGGCGAAAAAGAAATCCGAGAAGTCGTTGAAGAATTAGGTAAGCAGTTTAGCAATGTGATACTCCTACCCTTATTTGCAAGACAAACGGTGTCAGAACAACAAAAAATATTTCAAACTTTTAATCAACGTAAAATTATCGTGACGACGAATGTTGCAGAATCTGCGATTACCGTTCCTAATATTCGTTTTGTCATTGATTCAGGTTTTGCCAGAATCAGTCGCTATAATTATCGTAGTAAATTACAACGCCTTCCAATTGAACCTGTCTCTCAAGCCAGTTGCTCTCAACGTGCGGGTAGGTGTGGACGAGTCGGCCCCGGAATATGTTATAGACTCTATACGAAAGAAGATTATTTACAACGCCCCGCTTTTACTGAGCCAGAGATTTTAAGAACACATTTAGCAGGGGTTATTTTAAAAATGTTGTCACTTGGCGTGAAGGAGATAGAAGCTTTTCCCTTTATTGACTCACCGGATACGCGTTATATTAAGGATGGCTTTAGTTTATTGCAAAGGTTATCCGCAGTTGATCAAAATAAAAATATAACAAAAATTGGCCGTACGCTGGCGTTACTTCCTCTTGAACCAAAATTAGGTCGTATGATTATTGCTGCTAATCAGTATGGTGCATTAAATGAAATCCTCATTATTGTGAGTGCGTTAAGTATTATTGATCCCAGAGAGCGTCCTGTCACTAGCACAGCACAAGCGGATGAAAGTCATGCTAAGTTTGCCCATGAAGATTCTGATTTTCTGACTTTTTTAAATTTATGGAATTTTATCTATGAGCGAAAAAAAAAGCTCTCGCATACCCAATTTAGAAAATTATGTTATCAAAATTATCTTTCTTATCTTCGAATTTGTGAGTGGTTTGATGTGCATAGTCAGTTAAGGCTTTCAGCCAAAGAATGTGGATTTCGAGAAAATCAAATCAAAGCCGATTTTAGTGCAATACATAAATCTATTTTAACAGGGATCCTCGATGGGATTGGTGTTAAAGAAGACAAAAAGGAATATTTAGGTGCAAGGGGAATTAAATTTTACATTCATCCAAATTCTATATTATTTAAAAAGTCTCCGTCTTGGCTGATGTCATGTGAGAGGGTACACACGAGTAAAACTTATGCGCGTAATAACGCAAAAATTGATGTCAAATGGATAGAGGAAATTGCTGCCCCTTTACTTAAAAAGCAATATGTTGAACCTTATTTTTCAGTATCAGAACAAAGCGTCGTTGCGTTTGAGAGAGCGACGTTATTTGGGCTGGATATTTATAATAAACGTAAGGTGAATTATGAAAAAGTTTCTCCTAAAATCGCGCATGAAATTTTTATCCAGCAAGGCTTGATAGAGGCACAGATTAACACGCGTTGTACATTTTATGAGAAAAATCAAAAAACGATTCAAGCATTAATGAACCTAGAAAACAGAATTCGCCGAAAACAGCAATTATTGGATGAGGGATTAATCACTCGATTTTATGCTGAGCATCTGTCAGCATCTATATCCTCAACAAAAGCGCTTGAAGCCTATTTAAAAGATAAAGATGAGAATTTTTTGGGTTTTTCGCAATCTGATATTAGTTTGTCTGAGATAGCAGAAGATTTAATGCAAGCTTATCCGTCTTCTCTTAAATATAATAACGAAACATTTTTACTAGAGTATAAGTTTGATCTACAGGCGAGTGATGATGGGATCACTTTAAACGTGCCCCTTCATGCTTTGGGAAATTTAAAAGATCAAGATTTTTCATGGTTAATTCCGGGGTTTTTGGAAGAAAAAATAATTTACACCCTAAAAGCGCTTCCAAAATCACTCCGTAATAGTCTGTTGCCTTTAATGCAACATGTGGCGCAAGCAAAGCAATGGCTCCTTAAAAACAAAGGGACGTTTGAAGAAAGTTTACTGCAATACGTTCAGCACGTTACGGGTTTAACCTTGTCTTTAGAAGTATGGAAAAATGTGAATCTTCCTGCGCATTTAAAAATGCATTTTAAGGTGATTGATAATGAAAATGAAGCACATTATGGCGATAATTTAACGCTATTATACGAATTATTGAAAAATAAAATTTTACAAAGCAATGTTGCTTCTCACGTTTTAGAAAGGCATCATATTGTAGCATGGGATTTTTCCTCTTTACCGGAAAAAGTCACCATCAAAAAACATCAGCTTGAATTCACTTGTTATCCTGCGTTAACCGATGAGAAAGAGAGTGTGAGCATTCAGTTATTTGAATCTTTACACGAGGCTTGGGAAAAGCATAAATTTGGACTTGCAAGAATATATCTGTTACAGCTACCTGAAGCGATAAAAAATTTTAAAAAAAATATTAGTCCAACAGATAAAAAACAAATTAATAAAAATTACGTTGATTTTGGTACTTTTGAGATGCTGATTGACGAAATATTGTGTTCAGCGGCTTTACATTTGTTTGTTAAAGAGTGCTATACGCGAACACAGGAAGACTTTATAAAAAATTTACGCAATCAAAAAAATCAATTTTTAATTTCTGCTATCAGCGTATTAAAAAATGTGAATGAGATCCTGACACAAAGAATGCTGGTATTGACCGCGTTGCAAAAAATTGAAAAAGCGTCTTATGAACCTTCGGTGCTAGATATTAATAAGCAATTGAAAAGTTTATTCTCTTTACATTTTATCAAAGAAACCCCTTTGCGGTGGTTACAGCGTTATCCTGTTTATCTAAAAGCCATTTTAATGCGGCTAGATAAGTTGCCCCGAGAGGTGAATCATGATTTGATGTTACAAAAAGAAGTGAATAGTGTTCAAAAAGCGTATCTAAGTAAGGTTTCTGACGACCCGTCAGGGGCATTTCGGTGGCGAATAGAAGAATTTCGCATATCCCTGTTTGCACAGTCTCTTGGAACGATAGAGCCTGTTTCAAAAGTACGATTGCTGAAAGCATTAGAAAATTTATAGTATTAAAGAAGGAACGCAAATGAGTCTGCAAGGTAAAACCGCTATTGTGACAGGTAGCACAAGAGGGATCGGCAGAGAAATCGCCTTAATGTTGGCACGACAGGGTGCCAATGTTGTCATTACAGGCAAGACAACCGAACCCCATCCTAAGCTTGAGGGGACTATCTATACGGTTGTCAATGAAATCGAAGCCCTTGGGGGCCACGCGCTGGCGCATCCCTTAGACGTCAGAGATGACGCTGCTATTTCGGAAATGGTTCTCAAGACGCATGCGCACTTTGGGGGGATTGATATCTTAGTCAACAATGCCAGTGCCATTAGTATATCTTCTACCTTAGAAACTCCGTTGAAGCGTTTTGATTTAATGCAGGCAGTGAATGTGCGTGCGACCTTTGCTTGCTCACAAGCTTGTATTCCATATCTTAAAGAATCCAAGCAAGGACATATCTTAAATTTATCCCCACCTTTAA
>Ga0207052_10139_pt1 | contig 24557 bp, 19 predicted proteins | sample Alteio_BWMinCont_62_FD_153294 | JGI IMG/M metagenome (GOLD analysis project Ga0207052, IMG submission 153294) | Enriched cells from forest soil in Barre Woods Harvard Forest LTER site, Petersham, Massachusetts, United States -... | ecosystem: Environmental > Terrestrial > Soil > Temperate forest >...
CGAGGAAATATCGGCGGGATGGACGGCCATGAGTTCTTCCCGGGAATATCCGGTCATTTCCAGCGCCCGCCGGTTTACTTCCAGCACCCGCCCGGTCTCGATCTCGTGCACAAAGATGGCGTCGTTGGCTTTCTCAAAGATTTCCCGGTAGTTGGCCTCGGAGGCTTTTAAGGCTTGCTCCCTCGCTTGAATCTCCGCGAGCATTTGGTTGAAAGCGTCGGTGAGTAGCCCCAATTCATCTTGGCCGAACTTCTTGGCCCGGACGGAAAAATCCCGGTGGTGGGAAACGGCTTTCGCGATTTCGGCCAGGGCCAGGATAGGCATGGAAATTTGTTTTTGCAGCATCCGCGAAAGCAGGAAAGCCACCAAGAGAGAACCCGTGATGATGGCCGCCGCGAGCCAGGCGTAGGCGTGGTAACGGTCGGTCAGGGCGGACAAATCGGACTGGAGATAAACCGTGCCGAGTGTCCGGTCGCCCTGGACGACGGGACAGAAGATATCCAGGTGCCCGCCCCGGTAGCCCGTTGCGCCGGGCCCGGCGGGAAAAGCGCCGGTTGGCGCGTCGGCCGGATACTTGGCGAATAGTTTTCCTTTATCGTCATAGAGGCATGCGGCCACCACCCTTTTGTCCGTTTTGAGGGCGCCAAGCACGTCGGCCGCATCGGCCGCGTTTTGGAAGGCAAGGGATGCCGTTGAGTTGGCGGCGATGATCTCGGCGCGCGTACTGTATCCCTCGATCATGCCCTTACGCAGCGTGATGATTTCATAAGCGATGAATGCCGTACAGGTCAGCAGGAGCACTGTGCCGCTGGTCAGCAAAAGGGCCGTCATCAATTTTCGCCGGATAGGCATGTCACTCAATAGCATGGTCAATCCTTCCCCGGCCCGGCGATCTCGGCCAGCCGCAGCACTTTGGAGCTGATGGTCAGGTTGGTGCGCTTCAAGGCTTCCAGGTTTACCCTGAAATGAATTTTATTTCCTTCCGTGACAAAGCGGATGATTCCGCCGTTTTCGATGAAACCTTCGGTGTCGCCGACCGTGAGGATGTTTCGGCCTTTCAAACCGGCGAGGATCTTTTCCATCCCTTCGCTTTCGGATCGGCTGATGAACAAAACCTGGCAGCCTTTGACTTCCTCAATGCCGCCATAGCGCCGGATGACCAGCGGATGGCCGTCTACTTTTTCGCCGCGCACGGTTTCATCCAGGAAAGAGTCGAAGGGGTCGGCGCCCAAAACGCCGATGCGGAACGGCTCATCGGCGCGGGTAAAGGCGGTGGTGGGCCATTGGACGAATTGCGCGAAATTAAAAAGAAAGACGGCCTTGATTTGGTATTCCTTGGAAATCGCCGTTTGCGCCGATAAGGGCTGCCCACCCGCCGGCAGCAAAACCAGCAGGATAAACCAGGCTCGGAGTGCCGGCCCCCGCTTGGATGGGATCAAAACTGGCATGTCACCTTTCCGTAAACGCCGCGCGCGATTTGTTCCTGCGATGTGTCGGGATAACCCGCTTCAACATGCTCATTTTGCAGGAGATTTTGGCCGGCGGCCGAAAGCTCGATGTTGGGCGTGATATGCCAGCCAAGGCGGATATCCAACTCGGCGTAAGCCGGTATGGTTCCGGGCACGGTCCCGCCGAGCTTGCCGTTATGGACGGTGTCGATCCACCGGAAAGCGGCGTCCAATTCGGTCTTGCCGGGCAGATCCATCGAGGAACGCAAAAAGACCTGGTTCGGCGGGTCGGCCGTTTCCGCGAGCCCGTTGGAGAGGTCCAATTGTCCCGGAGCGGTCCAGATGCTCTCCCAAAGGTGATCATAACCGGCGTGCAGGCGCCACCAATCGAGCATTTGATAATCCACCGTGAACTCGAGCCCGTAGGTTTGTCCCAGGTCGTTATTCCCAAAGTAAAGCGGCACGAAGGTGACCGGAGTGTAACTCAGGCTGCGCAAATTGGTGTAATTGTTGAAAAAGGTCGAGAGGGAGGTGGAAACTTTTGGGCACAGTTGGGCGCGGTAACCCAATTCGTAGGCGACCAATGTTTCCGAAATAAAGCTATTGCTGTTGTCCAGGAACTGCCCATAAGCGGGGCTGGGTTCCTCCAGGCTTCGGTCATAACGGGCGGGCGTCCGGACGGCCCTGGAGACCGCGGCCCAGAGCATCTGTTTGTCGGTCATGTTCCACTGGAGCCGTCCGCCGGGCTCAAATTCATAACCGGTGTAGTCGTTATGCTCGATCTTGCTGCCGATGGTGAATATCAAATTTTCCGTCAGCTTGTTCTCGTCCTGGACGAAGCCGCTGAATAAATTGAGATTCAATGTATTGGGGAAAAAAGCCACCACCGGCGCGTCCTGGACCACATCGTTCGTGAACCGGTATTCCCCTCCCCAAACAATATGGTTGGACGGGCCCAGCGGAAAGCGGTCCTGGAAATTCACGTCGATGGTATCCAGGCCGTCCCCCAAGGGGCCCGCAGGGACGGAGCCGCTGGATTGGAAGGGCACCGCCAAATTATCGCGGGAGTAGTAAACCTGAAGGCTCATCTCGTCGTCGCCCGCGAAGGTGTGGGTCCAGCGTCCCAGGAGATTGCCGCCGCTGGCGTTGCCCGGCGCCGAAGGCGTACCCTCGCCGCCCGGCAGGGTGGTGGTATTACCGGCGTAAATATCGCCTTGCAAGGTGAACTGATTGTCCGAAGAGCCTCCGGCGTCGATGCGGAATCCGCCCTGGCCATGGTTCCAGGCGTCCATCGCGCTGGTGCCATCCGTGTAAGTTTCGGGCGCCTCGTCAAAATATTTTCCGTAGACGCGGTAATAAATATCAGGGGCCAGTTTGCCGCCGTAACGCGCCCCGGCGAAATCCTTCAATTGGATCCCCGCGCCGGTTTCCACATAGGCGCCCTGGGTGTCCTTAGCGCCCTTGCTGGTGATGTTGATGACGCCGTTGACCGCGTTCGCGCCCCACAGGGTGCCGCCCGGGCCGCTGATGACCTCGATACGGTCGATGTCCTCCAGCAGGTAATCCTGGTTGTTCCAGATGACGCCGGAGAAAAGGGGCGTGTAGACGCTCCGCCCGTCGATCAGGACCAGGAGCTTGTTGCTGACGGATGAATTGAAGCCGCGCGCGCTGATGCCCCAACTGGAGGAAGTAACTTGCATCACCTCCAAGTTATCCGCGAGCCGCAAGGCCTCCGGGATGCTGGATGCGCCCGAACGGCGTATTTCATCGCCGGTGATGACATCAAGCGCGGCCGGCGCCTGCCCATAAGGTTCCGGTTGCTTGGACACCGAGGTGACATCCAAATCCATCAATTCCTCCAAGCTCAACTTTTTCAAAACGCTAGGGGAAGGGGTTGTCTCCTCCGTTTGGGCGAAGGCGTGGCCGGCAAAAAGGAGGGCCAAGATGGGCAAAAATAGATTTTTTAGACTTAGGGTCACAGGAATCCTCAGATGAAAATGAACCAATTTTTAAAAGAACCTTGGGTGGATGGGGCAGCATCGCTTTGAACCGCAAGAAAAAACCCTAAAGAATTAGGGATTTTCAGGTTAAACACCTGCGGTTTTACTTGTTTGAGGATAAACCGGTAGTTGGATTTTGTAAAACGAAAATATGACATTTATGTTTCTTTTCGTAAATCCGGACGGAAAAACAACAGAATAAGGGAACCGCATTGCAAAATTAAACCAACCCTAGTTTAACGCCATTTTGCTCAGGTTAAGAAAAGGGCCTGGCCATTTCCAAAAAAAGGATAACGGTCATTAAACCTGTCCTGCCTCCAAAAAGTATGGGTAACCAGGGCAAGGAACCACTACTTTCAAATCTTCCGGGCCGGTTCTTTCACTATCAAACCGGCAACTTCGGGTCCCAGGGCAAAAGGCCCGGTTTTTCCTTCTCGAAATAAACGTGCCTGTTTTCTGTCCGTAACATACCCGCAAAGGGAGTTTTCTATCTTCTTGATTGATTTCCATCTCATTCCGGCATCAGATAGTGCTTGGGAAAAATCTCGTGGGAGCCGCCGAATGACCGAATCCAAAGTCCTCAAAAAATTTTTTGAGGAACAGCACCGAAAATTCAAAAAGAGGACCTATTCGATCCCGCGGCTTACCCGCGTGGAGCACCTCATCCATTCGAATCACAACGAGTGGTTGAGGCATAAGGTTGAGGCTGAATCCGCCGTTTCCCACACCTCGGGGAATCCGCGTTCGAACGGTAAAATTCCTCCAAAAACTTCTTAGAATTCCCGGCAAAACGGAAAAGCGAACTTTGATGAACGCGGATAAACGCTGATGAGTCTTTAAACCAAAGAACCATCGGCATCCATCCAAGTTGCAATTTTGATTCTTGTTGGATAGCCGGGTCTCTTAAACGGCTTTCCCGCATTGGGGACAGGCCAGCCGGCTGGTAAACCAATGGGTTCCATCCCGCACGTGGTCCGGGAACATTTCCAGAACCATTTCAACTTTACAATGGGGGCACTGGTACCCCTGGGTAAGGCCTATTTCTTCCTGGAACTTGGCGGCCTCCTCCCCTCCCGCTGTCACCGGTATTTTGTAGGGGGCGCCGTCCTGCATAGGCTCGAAAAGGATCAATTGGCTCTTGATCTTGCTGAGGATCTGCCGGGGAGTGTAGAAACCCTTGATGGTGTAATCGTTGGCCCCCATATCCATGGCTTTTTTGACGTTGGCTTGTTCCCCCATCACCGAGAAAATGATCACCGGTATGGCCTTCGTTTCAGGGTCTTCCCTCATCCGGTGGAGTACCTCGAACCCGTCCACCTTGGGCAGTCCCAGGTCGAGCAAAACCAGGCTGGGCTTTTTTTCCTTGGCCAATTTCCATCCGGTTTCCCCGTCCTCAGCGCAAATTACCTGATAGCCGGCGTCGGCCAGGAGGTCTTCATAAATCATGCGGAATCCAACCTGGTCTTCCACGATTAAAATCGTTCCTTTGGAGTTCATGCGGCGGTCCCTTCCTGTTCCTTCAATTTCGGAACGACAAGTTTGAAACAGCTTCCTTTCCCAACTTCCGAGGTCACCGTGATATCACCCTTTTGAATCTTCATGAAATGCTTGGAGATGTAAAGTCCCAGCCCCGCCCCCGAACGATGGGCTTCCTTGCCCAATACCCGGTTCTTGGTGAACAACCGGCCCATGGTATCATCATCCATCCCGATACCCGTGTCCTTCACCTCAATCACGCCCTGGTCCCCTTCGGTCCCGATCCGGATGGTCACTGTCCCCTTGTCAGTGCATTTGATGGCGTTGTTAATCAGGTTGCGCAGCGCTTCCACCACTTTGTCGCGGTCGGCGTAAAGCTTGATGTTTTCTTCCATTCCTTCCAGGTGGAGGCCCAAGCCTTTTTCGACCATAATTTGCTCATAATCCCGGATCGCCAGGGTAACCACATCCCTCGCCGAAACCGGTTTGAGATCAGCCGAAACGACTCCCCGGTCGATCTTACTGGCGCTCAAAAGATCGCCGATCAACCGGTAATTTTCCCGGCCGATCAGCCGCATTTCCCCCAGGTAGCGTTTTTGCCTGGCGTTCAACTCCCCGGTCAGGCCTTCCAGCATGTTCTCGATGAACCCGTTGATTTCGGCCACCGGTGTTTTCAACTGGTGGGAAACCACTGAGATCAGGTCCAATTTCATGTCCGCCACGGTTTGCAGTTTGCCGACAAAAGCATTGAAAGCTTCCGCCACCTCCCCAATTTCATCCTTTCCCACAACCTCCAACCGCTTGGTCAGGTCCCCCTCGCCGCGGGCGATATCCTTCATCCGGTCCACGACTTGGCGCAGGGGTTCGGTGACATAATGTTGGAGGCGGGAAGCCACTAGGAGGGAAATAAAGAAGGCAAGGAGCCCAACAAAGACCGTTACCATGGAATAATTCACCAATCGGGCCTGCATCTCCTCCATGTCCGATTCCAAGTAAAGTATCCCGGCTTGTTCGGTTCCCAAAAAGATATCGTGGATAAGTTGCACTTTTCCACCTCCAATATGGACGCTGTCGGCGCCCGTTCCGCCCGCCTCGGTTTGCGCGGGCCGGCGGGGAACGTAGGCGGGAACGTCCTCGTTCCCGGAACGGTAGGCCGCGAAAATCTCCCCCTGGGAATTGTAAAGGACCCCCAACAGGATGTGGGGATTGGCCTTGAGGGAGTCCAGCAGGCCCTGGGCGGTCTTCCGGTCATTGAAGGTGAGGGCCGCGGTACTGTTGTCCCCCACAATCTGGGCCAGGTTGGAAAGGTTTCGGATCATGACCTTGGGGAACGAGAACCTTTCGTTCAGGATGAAAATCAGGCAGGCCGTCAACAGGGAAATAAGGGTGGTTATGACGGTAATGACGGTGATTTTCTTCCTCAAGGGCATATCCTTGAATTTGAAAGGATTCATGGGTCACTCCGATTTGAAAATTTTCGCGACTTGCAGTAATTTCGAGCTGATGGTTAATTGGGCCCTTTCGGCGGCTTTGGGGTTGATGGCCAGGGTGATCCTTTGGCCTTCCTGGTCGAATAAAATCATTCCTCCTAAAAGGGGGAATTTCTCGATTTCCGAGACCGTCAGGACCGGAGCCCCCTTGAGGACCCGTAAAATGCCGGGCAGGCGGTCTTTTTCGGAATAACAAATGAAAAGGACGTGGCACTTCCGCAACAGTTCGGCCTGCCCTTCATCGAAGCTCTCGAAGCGCCTGATGAGTACGGGATGTCCCTCCAATGTCTTTCCCTTGACCATGTCATCCAGCGTGTCCCCGAAAGGGTCGTCCCCCAGGATCCCCATGACGACGGCGCCCTTGTCGTCGTCATAAACCTTATCCGGCCAACTCACGAATTTGACGAAGTTAAAAAGATAGGCGGCCTTGACCGCGTATTCGGAAATCTGCCCGAAGACGGGTAAAGCGGTTGCCAAAACGAGGAAGAAAATGAACCTTCGAAGCTTATTCACTTTTTACCCTTTTCTTCAATACCTGGCCGTGATTTGGCCGAAAACCCTAGGCACTACATTCGTCGCGGTGGAAGCTCCCGTGACCACGAGGGTTTCCTGGTGGGCCCCTTCCAAATCCTGGCCCCAAACCGAGACTTCCCAGTTGGAGGAGGGTTTCCAGGTGGCTCCCAGGTCCCAGCGGACATACTCGGGAGTAACGGTGGAACCAACGGAACTGGCGGCGGCCGGAAGGAAAGTCTTGTCGGTAAAGTAAAAACCCGTGTTGAGTTGTATCTGCGGCGCCGGGTCGAAGGACAACCGGGTATTGAACAGGTTGTGGGGAGGCGGGGCTCCCACGAAGGCATCACTGGACCGGAGCATGGTTTGGTCGTAATCCTGGTAGGAATAGGCCAGGGAGGCCTTGAGGGAATCCGTGATCTCCCATTTGGCCGAAAGCTCGACCCCGTAAATCGATCCGCCATCCGTGTTGTATTGGACAAGCTCGTCGATGATTTGGCCCCCCACGGGGGACGGAAGTGTATTAAAGGCTTCGGAAAAAGTAACCACGCTGTAATAACGGTTATAAAAAGTGGCTAGGTCCACGGAAAGATGGGAAGTCACGTCGGTCCGGTATCCCAATTCATAGGCGACCATGTCGTCCTCTTCCAGGTCGGGATTGGGGATCACCGCGCCGTAAGAAGGCCCGCCGGGCCCGCTGGGAAAACCATAAAAATAGAGATAGGCCGATTCCTCGAATTGGTCCGGGACCCGCACGACCCGTGAGACGGAAGCCCACAGGCTGTTCTCTTTGTCGGGGGTAAAGAGCAGGCGCGCCGAAGGCATAAAGTTGGGCGCGTCGTAATCGCTTTCCAACTTGACCCCGGCCGTGAAGGTAAGATGGTTTTCCACTAGGGTGAGTTTGTCCTGCAGGAAACCGGAATAAGTGTTCTGGGAAATTTGGGAGGGATAGTAAAAGGTGTCGATAAGGTTGTATTGGTCCGAATCGTTCCTGAAATCCCCTCCCCAGGTGATTTCGTTCCAGTCGTTCAAGTTAAAGCGGTGCTGGAATTGGGCGCCGGCTACGTCGCGCAACTGGGACTGGTTATCATTGGTTTTGATGCTGACCTGGTCGTAATTGGCCTGCAATTGGATTTCCGAACCGTCGGAAAAGCTGTGGACCCAGCGCGCCAGGATATTGGCGTCATTGTCCAGTTTCGTATTGGGGTTGGAGAGGGTTTGCAGGTTGAGGGGGTTGAAATTGGTTTCCAGGTAATCAAAATGCCCCTGTTGGAAATCCCCCTGCAAGGTCAGGGTATCCCGCTCGCCGTGATAATCCGCCCGGAATCCCGCGCGCTGGGCGTTCCACTCGTCATTATTGCTGGCGCCCGTGCCGGGAATTTCGGAGGAACCCACGTAGTCCGTTTTGGCATAAATCCTATAGTAAAGGTCATCGCCGATCTTCCCGCCGTAACGCGCGGAGCCCATCCCTCGTTGTAAATTACCGCCCAAAGCCGTGGCGTAAAGCCCTTGGGTGACCTTGGAATCCTTGGTGATGATGTTGATGACTCCGTTGACGGCGTTGGCTCCCCAAAGGGTTCCGCCCGGGCCCCGGATGACCTCGATGTGGTCGATATCGTCCAAGAGAAGGTCGAGTTCTTTCCAAATCGTCCCTCCGATCGACGGGTCATAAACGCTGCGGCCGTCGACCAGGATCAGCATCATATTATTGAAGGGGGCGTTGAATCCCCTGGTACCGATCGCCCAATTGCTGGCGTCCTGCCGGGCGACCTGCATGCCCGGCACCATGCGGAACAGGTCCGCCAGATGGGTGAAGCCGCTCCGCTGGATATCCTCGCTCGTGATGACATAGATGGCCGAGGTGGCGTCCCTCAAGGATTCGGATTTCTTGGCCGAGGAGGTCACCATTACGTTCAAACCCGTCAGGCTTTCCAGGCTCATTTGGGATAAATCGGTAACCGGTTTGGAAACCAGATCGGACGGAATGGCCGTCAAGGCAGGTTTTTCCTTCAAATCCGAATTGGGAGGATTGGGGTCTTCCGCCTTCGGGCTTTCCGCGTTGGCCGGAATGAAGCCTTGAAGTTGGATTGCCGCAATGATCAACAGTCCTAAAGTTAAAATCCGGCGCACTTCCCCATAGTTTGAATAAGGACGCATAGCCCCTCCTGGTTTTTTTACTTGCCGCTTCTTGATATTCAGTCAGGAGGGAGCAAATATTTGTCGAATGAATGTTTGAGCCTTTAATAAAGCAAGAGAGATGCCAAGAACTTTACTTTCAAAATAACCCAGATGGGGAAAAACATGCTTCATTTGAACTGTTCAATGGGTCATATTTACCCACCGGAATTTTTCCCCCGCTTTATTAAAGCCCCTTCCTGGGGTCATAGCTTTGAGTGGGCTGGAGCATCCAGTATAGCCGGATTTCGAGTCCGTCCATGGCAATCCCTAATTTCCGTCAATTGTTATGCAATCGTCAAAGGGATGAAAAGAGGGCAATTTGAACCTTGAAAAGTTTGGAATCTTGGAACTACGGCCTTGAGTCCATGACGCCGCAAGATCTTCTGGATTCCGAAAGGGAAAAGGACGATCAAAATGATCGTCCTCGGGCTCATCGGGGAGCGGCACACCGCGGGAAGTTTCCATACCGCGATGTGGGTAAAACATTTCGAGTTTTTAACTTCGGCATATCGCTGACGCGTAAAAACCCACCCGCTTTGCTTTCACGCCTCCATTGCGGAAAAAATTTCCAATGAATTTTTAGAATTACCATCAAGTCCGCCCTGACCTTTTTTCTTTGGAACCCCTAACTCGTTCCTTTCAAGTGGTTCAAAACCCTTTCCCTTTCAATCCCGAAGAAAATCCTTCGCAATTCGCGCTCGTTTCGACTAGAAATTCCCTCAAAACTCCTTGAGTTCAGGCTTTCGGCTGCCCTAAGATCAATCACTCTGGTAGAAATTCTCAAGGGTTTTCAATCCGCTGTTTCGGGGAGTATCCATGCCGGTTCCTTTGCCTCACCATCATCACCACCATCATCACGCCGAAAAACATTATGGTTCGACGGTCGCCCTGAGGGATTTCGTCATCGGTATCTCCGATGGCCTCACCGTTCCTTTTGCCCTGGCGGCGGGTTTGAGCGGCGCCGTTAACAGCAACTCCATTATTCTGATCGCGGGGTTGGCCGAGGTCGTGGCCGGGACCATTTCCATGGGATTGGGCGGTTATTTGGCGGGCAAGACCGAGATCGAGCACTATGAGGGCGAACAAAAACGCGAGGCGAAAGAAGTGAAGGAAATCCCCCAGGAAGAGGAAAAAGAAGTAAAGGAAATCCTCGCGACTTATGGAATCTCCCCCGCCTTACAGAACCAGGTCGCCGATGAACTGGCGAAGGACCACACGAAATGGGTCGACTTCATGATGCGTTTTGAGCTGGGCCTGGAAAAGCCCGATCCCCGTCAGGCATTCCTGAGCGCTTTCCGAATCGGCCTTTCCTATGCCGCCGGTGGATTGGTCCCCCTTTCCGCCTATTTCTTTTGGAAAACACCACAGCAAGGTCTCCTCTATTCCTCCATCATTACGGTCTTATGCCTTCTGACATTCGGTTACTTCAAAGCGCATTTCACCGGCCAGAATCCCTGGAAGGGCGCCGCTACCGTGACCGCCATCGGCATCGCCGCCGCCGGGGCCGCCTTTGGGATTGCCCGTCTGATCAACGGATGAAATTCCTAAAATCCATCCCCCCAACCGTCTTTTTGTTGGGCTTGGCCAGCCTCTTTACCGACATTGCGGGCGAAGGAATTTATTCCATTCTTCCTTTATTCCTGACGACCGTTTTGGGCGCCGGGCCCCTGGTCCTGGGTGTTATCGAGGGTGTGGCCGAATCCACCGCTTCCCTTTTAAAGGTCTTTTCCGGAATCTGGACCGACCGGACGAAAAAAAGGAAATCCCTCATCCTCTGGGGATACGGCCTCACCGCTTTTTGCAGGCCCTTCATGGCCCTGGCCCGGATTTGGCCCGTGGTTCTCGTCCTGCGTTTTATCGACCGGATAGGAAAGGGAATCCGGTCCTCACCGCGGGATGCCTTGATTGCCGATGTGACCGACCCTTCCAACCGGGGCGCGTCCTATGGCTTTCACAGTTCGATGGACAATGCGGGCCAATTGGCCGGCCCTTTCCTTGCCGGGCTCCTCCTCCTCCCGGTCATCGGCCTCTCCCTCCGCAACGTCATTTTTCTCTCCATCGTTCCGGGTTTAACCTCCTGGCTGATCCTCTGGGGTATCCGGGAAAAACCGGCGGCCCCGCCGGGGCGCGCGAAGACTTTAAATCTTTGGAAGGACTGGAAAAAGCTGGGCGGAAATTTCAAACTTCTTTTGGGAATACTTTTGATATTCACGCTCGGGAACTCGACGGACGCTTTTTTGATGATCCGCCTTTCCCAGGTCGGGGTTTCGGCGGCCCACGTCGCCATGCTTTGGGGCTTGAACGGGGGAGTTCGGATGGTTTCAGCCCTTTTCGGCGGTTTCTTTTCGGATAAAACCGGCCGTAAACCCATGATCCTATGCGGGTGGTTTTTTTACGCCCTCATCTACCTGTCCTTCGCCCTTTTCTCCCAGCCTGCCGCGGTCATCGCCATCTTCCTGGCTTATGGAATTTTTTATGGCCTCACCGAGCCTTCGGAAAAAGCCTTCGTGGCCGACCTGGCGCCGGTTTCTTTAAGGGGAACGGCCTTCGGCTATTACAACCTCGTGATAGGGCTGGGGGCTTTACCGGCGAGCTTGCTCTTTGGCTTCGTGGGCCAACAGCGGGGGTTCCCCGCGGCCTTTACCCTGGGGGCCGCCTTCGCGGGTCTCGCGTCTCTCCTGCTGTTTTTCGTCAAGAAATCCCGGACTACTCCATAATCTTCAACAGGAACATGATGCCCACCCCCGCCAGGATGGCCAGGAACTGCACGAGGGCCTTCACTGTTTTGATGTCTTTGTGAAGCTGGGGCACCAGGTCCGATCCCGCGATATAAATGAACCCGCCCGCCGTGAAGGGAATGAGGATATGGATAAGGGAGTCCGTGCCCCTTCCCGCCTGCCAGGCGATCACCCCCCCCGCCACGGCGGCTAATGCCGTCATGAAATTCAGGAATAGGGCCCGGCGCCGGGTAAAACCCGACCTCACGAGGATGCCGAAATTACTGAACTCGTGGGGTATCTCGTGCAGCATGACGGCCAGGGAAGTCGCCACTCCCAATTTGACGCTTACGAGATAGGAAGCCCCGATGATCATTCCGTCGATGAAGTTATGGGTCATGTCCGCGACCAGGTTTAAATACCCGACGGGATGGATTTCCTCGTGCTCGTCCGAGTGCTGGTGCCGCCATTGAAGGAAATTCTCCAGGACGAAGAAAAGAAGGATGCCCCCCATGACCCAGAGGGAGGATGAGGTGGCTTGAGCCGGGTCTTTATAGGCTTCCGGGAGAAGATGCAGGAAGGCGTCGCCGAAAAGGGCCCCTACAGCCAGGGCCACCAGGCCGAAAACGATTTGGTGGAAAGCCTTATGGCCTAAGGAAAACAATGAGATGCCGATGAGCGATAACACGCTCACCACCGCCACGCTGGTTAACATATAAAGGAAGACCGGGGTCATAGGGCCATCACAGTACCCGGCTTTGAGGGGTGAATCAACCACAACTTACGCGGGGGAAATCCGCGTTTTTTAAACAGTTTGAAAATTTAAATTTTGTGGAACAGGGAGTTAACCGAGCGGCCAAGCCCATTGGCGATCTTGCAGATGGTTTTGATCGTGGAGTTGATTTCACCCCGCTCAATAAACCCGATATGCCGCGAATCCAACCCGCTTTTTTCCCCCAGCTGTTCCTGGGTCAAACCCATCTTGAGGCGGGCTTTTTTTACGTTGGTTCCGATTTTCTTGAGTGTTTCTTCTATCCGCATGGGTGCCTCAAAGTAATCAATAAATTGCCGGGTTGCAACAAAGTACAATTAGTATTCGTGCCTAAAATGGGCCCGAAGCGCTTTTGTCACCCGATTTAAAACATCGAAAGTTGAGAGGCCTGCTGAAACATCCGGGGGCAGGTGGTGGGGCTTGGCCAGCCGCCCTACCGGGGTGAAGTCTCTTCATCGTTCGACCTAACTTTAGGGTAAGCCTCAAAAATATTTTTTTAAAGCCCGGGGCGAAGATTTTATTCACACATTTTTTAAGGCATTATTCTTTTCAGGGTCCCCTTTTTCTTAGGCAAAATCCGAAGGGACCCTCTTGCTTTTTCGATCCTCGGTTAGCCAAGCCGGAAGCCCTATTGCACCGTCCTTACCAAGCCTCGAAAGCCCGGGAATAATTTATTTTTTCACCCTTGATATATCCCCCCCGGCTCCCAATGATGACGCCAGTGCTCCAAGCAAGGCCCGGAGGGTTGTATGAAACCACTTTCCTTCATTTCAAACGAAGATCCCCGAACGAGTTCTGAGGTTGTGAAAAAAATTCAGCCCTACCCCAACGAAGGGCTGATGGACCCCTATTCGCAGGCGGTCATTTACGCTTCCGAAAAGGTGTCGCCCTCGGTCGTTAACATCGACCTTTTCCAAAGGGACCGCCGGCGTGAATCCCCGGATTCCTTGCATAAGGCGGGAAGCGGGTCGGGATTCCTCTTCACTCCCGATGGCTTCATCCTGACCAATAGCCATGTGGTGCATGGGGCCCGGGAAATGGAAGTCACCCTCTTGGATGGCCAGGCCCACCAGGCCCGCTTGATAGGCGAGGATCCGGACAGCGACTTGGCCGTCATCCGGATGGACAATAACGGCTTCCAACCCGCCGTCTTGGGGGCTTCACAAAGCCTCCGCGTGGGGCAACTGGTGGTGGCCATCGGAAGTCCCTTAGGTTTCCAAACGACCGTCACCGCGGGTGTGGTGAGCGCGCTGGGAAGATCCCTGAGGTCCCGTTCAGGACGCTTGATCGACAACATCATCCAAACCGACGCGGCCTTGAACCCCGGCAACTCCGGCGGCCCCTTGGTCAATTCCTTGGGTGAGGTGGTGGGCGTGAACACCGCCACAATCCTGTCGGCCCAGGGGCTTTGTTTTTCCATCGCCATCGACACGGCCAAACGGGTGGCCATGCAACTGATGAAGTACGGAAAGGTCCGCCGGAGTTTTATCGGCATCGGCGGCCAAAACATTGATTTGCCGAGGAAATTTGTCCGTCATTTCAAGCTTGCGATTGAAAAAGGAATCATGGTATTGGCGGTGGAAAAGGGTGGGCCAGCCGAAAAGGCGGGTGTCAGGGAGGGCGATGTCATTGTGGGGTTTGAATCCGAGACAGTGGAAGGAATGGACGACTTACACCGGCTTTTAACCGATGGGCAAGTGGGAGTGGAGTCCGGCCTAGAGGTCATCCGCCGTTCGGAAAAACTGTTCCTCAAGATCACCCCTGGGGAATCCCGCAAGAATCCCCAAGAAAATGAATGAGGCGCCCATCGGTCAAGCGTAAAGAGTTTCGGCCTTTTCCTTGATCGGCTTAAGCGCGGCCCCTTTTTCTTCCATCCTGGCGATCTCCCCGCCCACTTCTGCGATCGCCTCAAGAATGGGGCCCAATTTATGGCCCAAGGGCGTGAGCGCGTATTCGACGGTGGGGGGCGAGGTATGCATGACCGTCCGGATGATTACCCGGCGTTTTTCCAATTCTTTCAACCGGGTGGTCAAAACTTTGGCGGAAATAACACCCAAGTCGCGCTTTAAATCCCCAAACCGGCGGCCCTCCAACCGCAAATACCAGAGAATTTGGGGTGTCCAGGCCCCGGCTAAAAGTTTCAGGCTGGTTTCCAAAGGACAGCCCAGGGGGGCTGGTCCCGATTTATTAGGCCGATGTTTGATCACACTTTTCTCCTTGGGGTAACGTCTAATGGAAGCGTCAGCAGGTCTCGACGGGAGGCGGTTACCAAAAAGTACCTACTTTCTTTTAGTAAGCAACTTGATATATAAACCCAACTCGGATTTAAATCAACCCTTGATAGGATTCAGGGTTGGACTTCGACCGAGCTTGGTCGAAGCCAAGGTGAGGGACGCCCACTCATAAAAAATGGCGGAATCAAACCATTTGAAAGGAAGAAAGAAAATGAGTAAGAAAATTTTTATGCTTTTGGCCGCTGTCGGTTTTTTAGCCGTTACTTCCGTCAATGCCGCCGAATATGGGTTCGACAAGGCCCATTCCCACGTGGGGTTTTCGGTGAAACATATCCTGAACAAGGTTCGGGGCGAGTTTAAGGATTTCGACGGCTCCTTTACCTTTGATCCGGCCAAGCCTGAGTCGGCCAAGGTCGATGTCACCATCCAGGTTTCCAGCATCAGTACCGACAACGACATGCGGGATCATCACCTTCAATCGCCCGATTTTTTCGATGTGGGGAAATTTCCCACCATTACCTTCAAAAGCATCGGCGTTGCCAAGGGCGAGGGTGACAACAAGTACAAGGTTACCGGCGACTTGACTATCCACGGCGTTACCAAACCCGTGGTCTTGGACGTCGATTATATGGGCGAAGACGCCATGCCCATGGGTAAGGATGGAAAGACCACGGCTAAAATCATCGGTTTTTCCGCCACCACCAAGATCGACCGCACGGATTTCGGGTTGGTCTGGAACAAAACCCTGGCTAGCGGCAATTTGATGGTGAGTAACGACGTGGAGATCACACTGGACGTGGCCGGAATGGACAAGGCCAGCCTGGAAAATATGAAAAAAATGATGGCTAAGATGAAGAAGGAAAAACCGGCGGACAAGCCCGCCGACGCTCCCAAAAACTAACTTTTCGCCGTAAAGGCCGGGCGCCAAATGGCCCCGGCCTTTTCTTTTTAAGGGCTTTTCTTTCCTTCACTCCCCTGGGAAGGTAAAATAAACCCGGGTCAGAAAGAAGGGTTCCATGTCGGAATTTGAATATCAGCCGAATGACGAGGTTTTTAACCTATTAACCCGCAGGGTTGGAACGGTTATAAACGTGAAAGACGTCACGTCCAACCTTTCAAACAAGAAAAAGTATGTTCGGGTTCACATACTTCCTTCCCTTCCCGATGAAATCTGGGCCGTGGATGAGATCGCCCTTTGGATCCGCCAGAAAAAAATGATGCTGGAAGATAAATAAAACCCTAGCAGGCTGCTGAAAAAGTAAAATAGAGCTACAAAGCAGCCTGCCTACCCCTAAAATTCCGCGGGAATTTGGGGGTTACCTTGAATGTTTTCGGAAAAAGTCCAGCGTAGCGGGACTTTTTCAGCATCCCGCTAATCTTCACCACGAAGTTCACGAAGAAAGGGCTGAAAAGATCAGATTTAAATCAAAAAAATCATTTCGATTTTACTTAGTAAACTTCGTGTTCTTCGTGGTTAGAAAGATTATTTTCTTATGAAAAAATCCCATTTTTCACCCGCTTTTTTCAAGTTCCTTCGGGATTTGAAAAAAAACAACAATCGTCCCTGGTTTCTCGCCAACAAAGAACGCTATGAGTTGACCGTTCGTAACCCGCTCTTGGATTTTATCGGCGAGTTGGGCCCTTCGTTAAGGAAGATCAGCAGGAATATCGTGGTCGATAACAGCCCCTCGGGCGGTTCCATGTTCCGCATTTACCGGGATATCCGGTTCTCCAAAAATAAAACGCCCTATAAAACCCACGCTTCCGCCCATTTTCCCCTTTCCCGCGGCAAGGATGTCCATTCGCCGGGTTATTACCTGCACCTGGCTCCGGAGGAGGTCTTCAGCGGCGGGGGCATTTGGCATCCCGAGGGGCCCGTGTTGGGCCAAATCCGGAATTACCTCGTTAATCATCCCAAGGAATATAAGTCCATCCTGGCGGGTAAGGTTTTTAAACGCTTTTGCACCCTGGAAGGCGAAAAATTGCAGCGCCCGCCCAAAGGTTACCCTCCTGACCACGAGTTGATTGAGCACCTCAAATATAAGGATTTTACTTTTTTCAGCCAGTTCAGCGAGAAGGAAGCCTGTTCCCCGAATTTCATGGACCGTTTCGTGGAATCTTGCGCCGCCGCGGCCCCTTATATGGAATTCCTCTCCAAGGCTTTGATGCTTCCCTGGTGATCAAACGATATTTCCGCCGTTGGAAACGATTTTCGACCCTGATTGAAAAATTCCGGAAATTATCTCAAAAGGTTTCGGACCTGTTCGTTAAAATTTGTCCACCTTTTGTCCTCTGTCATTCATTCCAACCAGACATGGATAATATTTTTCGTGGAATTTTCTTTCGTGCGCAATTCAAAGGCCTTATTCTGTCCAGCGTCAAAGCTATTTTAAAATCCTAAAAGATTTTTACCCACCACGTTATTTTCATTCCCTAAAAAGGAGCCGCAAAATGAAAAAACACTTTGGCCTCCGCTTTGGATTTTTATTCCTATCCCTGTTGTTGGCATCATCCCAAATCCAAGCCGCGCCTGTGCGGGGCCAATCGGGTGACCTTTGGGCTGATCTCATCCTGGGCCAGTTGGATTTCGGCCAGGTCTCCCTCGGCAAGCCTGTCAACAAGGGCTTGGACCAGGCGGGGGACACGGTCTCCGCGTTTGACGGCGGAAGTGAATTGGTGGACGTCAACTCCAACCGGCTTTATGTTTATGACAACGGCAACAGCCGTGTGTTGGGGGTCAACCTCACCAACCTGGCAGGCGGCCAGGGCGCCTTCCTCGTTTTGGGCCAGTTGGATTTCAACCATGGCGCCTGCAATGGGGATTCGGGGTTCCAGAACTATCCCAATCCGCCCGCGGCTTCCGCTACCTGCCTTTGCGGCCGGGTCGCCAGCACTGTCTCCATGGCTGAAAACGGGGCGGCCGGGAATATGGCCGTGGACGGGAACGGAAACCTTTACGTGCCCGACATCTACAACAACCGCGTGGTGCGCTACAACAAGGCCGATATCGACGCCTACAACGGTTCCCGGGCGGTTTCAGCCGCTTACGTCTGGGGCCAGAAGGACTTCACCGGTTTCCTCCCGAACGGGCCCAACGGCGGCACGGCCAATCCGGCCAACGGCGATTTCGTGGCCGGCGCCCCTTCGACCAACACCTTGTTTTTCCAATATGCCGCCACAGCCTCGCTTACCAGCGCGGGTGTCGCCATCGATTCCAGCGGCAATCTTTGGGTGGCGGATAATCAAAACCGGCGTGTGTTGCGGTTCCCAAACCAGGGGGGCGTCCCGGCCTCTTCCGCGGACCTGGTTTTGGGGCAGAACGATTTTTTTTCCAGCCTAACGGCGGCCGGCGTGGGGGACACAACCCATATGTTCAATCCAACGGCCGTCCGGTTGGACCCCTCGGGGAATGTTTACGTCGCCGACGCCGACCCGTCCTCCTCCCAGGGAAGGCTTTTGGTTTACCAGCCGCCCCTTTCCAGCGGCATGCCGGCGGCTATGGCCGTCAACCAATATGCGGTGGGGGCCGGGACCGTCAGTTTCGGCAATCCCGCGGGTTTGGAATGGGACAAGTCAAACCCGGCTTCCGGCTTACTTTGGGTGACGGACGCCACCCTGCACCAGATCGTCCAGCTCCAGATGAATTTCTCGGCCGGCCTCTTTACCGGGGCGACGGCCCTGAAGTCCCTGCTCAAGGCGGCGCCCACCAACAGTGCCACGTGCAAGGATCAAACAAGTCAAACCGACACGGGACTTTTTTTCACGGCTAACGCGGGAGTCAGTTGGGATGCCGGTTATTCCTGCGGTTTCGAGGGTTCGGTGGGGGTGGATTCAGCCGGAAACCTTTTTGCCGGCAACGGCCTGGTGCAGGACGTCTGGCGGTATCCCGCTCCCATCCCGCCCTTGAGCGGGGCCGGTTCCCTTCCACCGGGCACCTCCCACGCGGCTGATCTCCAGGTTTTTAAGCCCGCGACTTTCAACCTGCGCAACAGCCTGTCGCTGGACAGCTTTTACAGTTTCAACACCGGAGTGGCGGTGCCCTCGGGACACGACCCGAATAATGTGTTCTACCGACAGCTGATCGCCACCGATGGGCGCCTTCTGTTTTGGAATATCCCCTCGGGAGTATCGGCATTGGTGAGCGGCCAGGCCGCCAACGGAGCGGTGGATACGGTAAATGCCTCCCTTCCCACCAACCCTCCCTTCGGCCGGGTCCGCCAGGACAGCGCCCTTCCCCAGCAGCATTTATGGGCCATCCGGGGGAATGGCGAAACTCCCTATATCGAGATTTACAACCTTCCCCTCACCACCACTTCCGTGAGCTTGGCCCAGATAGGCCCTGTTGTCCCGGTGCTGGGAGGTGGAAGCATCACTTGGACCCGCATCGACGGCATCGCTCCGTCGCCGGATTCCACCGTTTCCTACCTTTGGGTCGCGGAACCGAGGGAAAACCGGGTCCTGCGCATCCGTAACCCCCTGACGAACCCGACAGTGGATATCATCTTGGGACAGCCCAGCGTCGCCTCTATCGGTTGCAATCAAACCGGGTCTCCCATTTCAATCTTGGAGGGAAACAACTATTGCGGGCCCTGTCAAAACGCCTCGAATAACCCCGTGCCACCTACCGCTTCGTCTCTCTATATGCCCGGCGCGGTGAGGCTGGACCACCACGGAAACCTTTACGTTTCGGACAGCGCCTTGGAATGCTGGGGCAACTACCGGCTGCTGCGGTGGAACGCCAATCAGTTTCCAGCTACCCCTTCCTCCTGCCTTTTCGCCATACCCGCCACGGCCGTATACGGCCATAACGGGGATTTCACCTCCACCACCTGCGCCGACCCGCTCCACGGGTCCTGCGCGCCTTTTGAGCCGGCTTTCACTTCAGACGACGGCGAATTGGTGGTGGGAACGGACCCCTATACGAACGGGGGTAACGGCGGCGACAGCAACCGGTTCCCCGTGGTTCTTCAGAACCCCATATCGGGCGACACGGAGATTGGAAACCTGAAGGACTTCACTTCCATGCCCCATTCCATGGACTTTGACGACCAGAACAACCTTTACGTCGCGGACTTGGACCGCAACCGGGTGGAGATTTATTTCAATCCTTTGGCCATTGCCACGGCCACCCCGACGGCTACGCTTACGCCCATGGCAAATGGCAGCTGTGGAACCAGCGCGGCGAGCCTGCAACTGAAAGAATTTACCTCCCTCAATGGCAGCCAAGCCTCGGAGAATTTCGAGGTCATCAATACCGGCTCCACGCCCTTGAACCTCTCCCAGGTTATCCTCAAGTTCTGGGTATACGACACCACGGGTTCGTCCGTGGTGGGGGCCGTTAATTACGGCGGTTGTTTTGGAGCCAATTGCACTGCTGTCAATGGAGTGGCGATGTCGGCCATGAGTTTCTCTCCCGCCTGTGGGTCCGATTCCACCCACCAGGCCAATTGGGAGATCACCCTCTCCAATACCTCCACTTCTACCCTGGGAGCGGGAGTCACCTGGGCCAACCTCCAGACAGCCATACACTTGGCCAATTTCGCCAATTTTTCTGGACCGGCAACCTGGTATAGCCCTTCCTCGGTGGGAAGTGGAACCACCTATACCAACGACCCGCACTATGCGGTTTACTACCAGGGCAACCTAGTGACAGCCTCGGGAGGGGTTCCGCCTTCCTGTAGGGCGGCGGCAACTTGCACGCCTAGCGGGGCAACGGGAACAGCCACGGGGACTTCTTCTCCAACGCCGACGGCCACATTGAGCCGGACTTTCACGGCTACCATCAGCCCGACCTTTACGCCCACTATGGCGGCCCCCACCCGGACTGCCACTTCCACGGTTTCTCGGACCTCCACCGCTACCGGGACTTCAACATTTACCCCCAGTCCAACCGTCAGCCCGACCCGTACCGGACAGGCCGCCTCAACGTCCACTCGAACGTCTACGGCGACGCCCACTTCGACGATGACCGCGACAAGGACCCCCGTGTCTTCTTCATCCGTCACCTCCACTCCTACTCCGACTTCAACTCCCACTCGGAACGCCACTATGACGGCCACGCTCACGGCATCGCCCACTTCCGGTACAGGCTGCGGCACTAGTTCCTTGAGCCTGCAATTGAAAGAATTCGGCACTTGCGGTTCCAACCAGAACCAGCAGAACTTCGAAGTAATCAACAGCGGGGCCACGGCCGTGACCCTGTCGGATATCACCATCAAGTTCTGGGCCGATGACACGACATCCGGCCAGTCATTGGTGGGCGCGGTCAATTACGGCGGCTGTTTCGGCCAAACCTGCACGGCCGTGACGGGGGTAGCCCTCAACACAATCAGCTTCTCCCCCGCTTGCGGACCTGATTCCACCCATTTGGCCAACTGGGAAATCACGCTTTCCAACACTGACATGGCCACTTTGGCGGCGGGTGCCGCCTGGTCGAACCTTCAAACCGCCGTTCACTTGGGGAACTTCGCCAACTTCTCGCCGGGGACGGGTTTCTGGTACAGCCCCTGCGCGGTGGGCGGCGGATCGGCCTATACCAACGATATCCACTACGCTCTCTACGTAAAAGGAACCTTGGTTACGGCTTCGGGTGGAACACCGCCAACCTGCCGTCCAAACCCAACTTGTACTGCCACTCCCCTGGGTGGTGTGTCCATGCCCTTGGCAAACCAAGGGGAAGGAATGCCCACTTTCACTCCGACACCTTCTCCCGCGGCGAATAATAGTTTGGTGCAATCAGTGGTGGTGGCTCCCAACCTCTCCGAAAACGGGAGTCCCATCCAGTTCAGGGTGGTTCTGGGGAACCCTGCGTCAATTCAAATCTCGTTGTTCACTCTCATGGGTGAACAGGTGGATTCGCTATCCACCGCGGGCTCCCGGGGGCTTAACACACTGACTTGGGAGCTCAAGAACCGCAATCAAGAACCGGTTTCCAGCGGTCTTTATATTTATGTCCTGCGGGCGGACGAAGGAATTGAGTCAAGGGTTGAAACCGGGAAAATCGCCGTTCTGCACTAAGGCTTGAGTGAAAACCCGGATCATTCAAACCACCCCGTAATATTCAAGGGGGCCGTCCCGAAAGGGCCGGCCCCTTTCTTTTCGTCCCCAGGAAAGTCACCGGTATAATCTGGGGCTATGCCATCTTCCCGATTGCCTGAAGCCTTCTTGGATAAACTTCGCCGTCTGATTCCGGCCAACCAGTGGGATAAGGCGCTTAAAACCTTCGCCTTAGAAAAACCCACGACTTTCAGGGTCAATACCCTCAAAACCACTTTCAATTCCATCAAGGAAAAATTGGAACCCCAGGGTTTCAAGATCGAGAACGTCATCTGGTACAAGGACGCCTTCATCCTTCGCAAGGGGAGACAGAAGGACCTGGAAAAAACAGCTCTTTATTTGCGGGGCCAGATTTACGTGCAGGGCCTTTCCAGCATGATTCCCCCCCTGGTTCTGGATCCCCAACCCGGCGAAAAGGTCTTGGACCTGACCGCCGCGCCTGGAAGCAAAACCACCCAGCTCTCCTGTTTGATGAAGAATGAGGGTCAAATCATGGCCAATGACGAAAATCCCATCCGTTTGGAAAAAATGAAGGCAAATTTGGAACTGCAAGAAGCCTCGAATGTCACGCTTCTTCCTCCGGCCGACGGAGGCCTGGTGTGGAAAAATAACTTTGAGGCCTTTGACCGGATTTTATTGGACGCTCCCTGCAGTTCGGAGGGACGGTTCCAATCCGAGGAGCGTTCAACCTACGGCTATTGGAAGAAAGACACCAACCGTAAAATGGCCAAGGACCAACGTCGCCTTTTCAAGTCGGCCATCCTCGCCCTGAAACCCGGCGGAACGATGGTCTATTCAACCTGTACCTTCGCGCCCGAGGAAAATGAGATGGTCTTGAATTGGGCCTTGGAAACTTACGGGGATGCGCTACAAGTTGGAGATATTTCCATTCCATTGCCCGCCCACACACGGGGTCTGGCCGTCTGGGGGGATTTGAAATTCAACCCGGCAGTGATAAAGTCCGTCCGGGTTTTACCCACCGCCGACGTCGAGGGTTTTTTTGTGGCCAAATTAAAGAAAACCAGGTCAATTCGATGAGAAGGGAACTAAGATTCAGGAGCTTTGATGATATTCGAAGTGAATTAAACCGGCTGGGACGGGGCCCAGTGGAAACTACCAACCATTGGTCCTATTTCCAAATCATGACCCACCTGACCAAGGCGGTTGAAGGAAGCGTGAAAGGAGTCAAACGGGAGATGCCCTTTTGGAAAAAACATATTGTAGGACCCTTGCTATATAGGCTTTTCGCGCTGAGGGGCTATATTCCGAAGGGAATTAAGGGCCCTCCCTCTGACCGGATCGAGGGGAACGAGGCGGAAGCTGTCGCCCAGTTCCTAAAGGCCCTGGAGACCTTCGAGAAATCCGGGGGTCCTTATAGCGACCATCCTATCTTGGGGCCTCTCAACAAAAAGCAGTGGGCGGTTTTTCACGTCATGCACTTCGCCAATCACGTGGGTTACACCAAAACCAAAGATAAATAAATACTGTCATTGCGGGGGGTAATCGCCGAATAGGCGATTGTTAACGACGAAGCAACCCAAGTTAAAAATAATACCCAGTCGAACAACTAGCCGAGATTGCCACGTCGCAAAACGCGCCGATTGGCGCTGCTCCTCGCAATGACCGTCTATGTAGTTTTTCTTTTAAGGAAGTCCCATAGTTCCTTACGCCCGAACATCCCCTTCGGCCGCAAAAGCATCATCAGGATAAGGATGAGGGAATAAATCACCATTCGTAAATCCACATGGGTCCACTCCTGCAAGGGTCGCAAGGCCTCCGGCAGGAAAGTCAGCAGGAAAGCCGCGATGATGGCCCCCGACACCGAGCCCATACCGCCCAAAACCACCATGATGACGATTTCCACGGACTTCATGAAATCAAACGAGCTTGGGTTGATATAGGAGAGGTAATGGGCAAAAAGCCCTCCCGCCACGCCCGCCACGGCGGCAGATACCGTGAAAGCCTGGACCTTGTAATAAGTGGTATCCACCCCAATGGCCTCCGCCGCGATTTCATTTTCCCGGACTGACAAGAGCGCCCGCCCATGGGAGGACATGACAAACCGGTGAGTGGCCATCACACAAAGGACGAGAACAAAGGTGACGAGGAAAGCGCTGGTACTGCCGGGAATGCCGATAAATCCCCGGGCGCCGCCGACCGACTGGATATTCAAGATGACGACCCGGATGATTTCGCCGAAACCCAGGGTGACGATGGCCAAGTAATCCCCTCTCAACCTCAGGGTGGGAAGGCCCACTAAATAACCCACCAGTCCGCTGGCAAAGCCCGCCGCCAGAAGGGATAGGGCGAGGGCGCATTGGTCACCCGCCATCGTTCCACGCAAAGGCCCCAATAGGAAGACATTCACCGAAGCCGCAGTATAAGCCCCTACCCCCATGAAGCCCGCCTGGCCCAAGGAAAACTGCCCTGAAAGGCCGTTCACCAGGTTCAGCGACACCGCCAAGATGGCGTTGATACAGGCCAACATAAACATTTGGGCGAAATAAGGTGGTAGGAGAAAAGTCAATCCTTGTGCCGAGCCCGCAATCACGATCAAAAGAAAAAAATATTTTAAATTGGATTTCATACTTTCTCCGGCTGGTATTTACCGAACAATCCCGCGGGTTTGAAAAGCAGGATCAAAATAAGGATGGCAAAGGCCAGGGCGTCCCGGTA